>JAABUK010010778.1_pt1 | contig 12099 bp, 13 predicted proteins | sample 5559141 | NCBI WGS metagenome assembly JAABUK01 (sample SAMN10711869, study PRJNA513367) | rock metagenome | isolation source: Antarctica rocks | place: Antarctica: Victoria Land, Pudding Butte nord | collected 2016-01-03 | reverse complement strand
ACTCAATTCCTCTTTTCTATCATACTTGACCTCAACACTCTCAGCCTCCACGCCAGCCATACCGGTAGCTCAAAGGTCTTCCTGGCCAAGAGGTGACTGCACCAATGCTTCGAATATGCCAAGCTGCCATGTTGATCTTCCCACCCAAGTCCACACCCTGTGGCGGACCCAGCTGATAACACAATTGTCGTCCGTGGCAAAGAAATCCAGCAGACTCGAAGATTGCGGACTTTCACTGGCATGAAAGACATGAGCGACATATGCGGTGGTTGGAGAGATACTCGAGATGTGTATATGTGCAGAATCCCTCTCTGTGGAGCTTCTCATTTCGTGCTCGTTCACTCGTGTTCTTCACTTTGTCACCCCGAGCCGGTTCTCGCCTGTGTACATTTCCTCTTTCAGCTGTGCTGTTGAGCGTCTCATGGCTTTCTCTCGCGTTTTACTTCTTGTCCTCTCTCTGAGGAGCGAGTCTCGTGTAATTTTTCTGGAAAGATGCAGGCCTCTACATACATGTGCATCAGGGGCAAGTCCCTGGATTTTGCTGTCTCGGTTGTACCTGCTATGGGGCTAGTAGAATTGACTTGCCGCTTTCCTATCGCTTTCCAGTGTACGGAGTATCTTTGGCATTCTTATCGTCTTTGGCATCAACTGGCTACTTGAATCCCCCGAGTGGCTCCCGACTCGTAAACGCTACAACGTAGCAGATGCCGACATCTCCATGCCAGCGAGATATAAGAGAGGGAATTCGATGTCGAAGTCCAGAACCGTAGATCGTTTACGTTCCCAGATCTGTCGCCATTAGACCCCAGCGCGCAAATTCTTCCAGCCACTGGGCGTTGTATGACTCCAGAAGACGCCGCGCAGCCATGTGACCGTTCTTTGAAGCAAATTCCCTTGCTCTTTCATACTGCTGGCCATCAGGCCCTATGATCAGCGCTCCGGCACTCAGAAGCAGTTGCAACATGTCAATGCGGCCGTGCTCCGCCGCTCCTTCGAGCGCCGTTCTTCCCCCCACTTTCGCAGGCGAAGCGTTGACTTCAGCTCCTTTCTCCAGGAGGAGGCATGCTATCCCGACGTATCCACCAATTGCGGCGAATTGAAGTGCAGTTGCTCCGTATCTCTGATATGGTGGTGCATTCACGTCAGCGCCATGCTTCAAGAGTACATGCACGATATCCATGCTTCCTATCTCGACTGCCATCTGTAAAGGTGTACGTGAGATGCCAACGTTGAGACTCGCATTCACGTTCGCTCCGGCTACTATCAACGCGTTGACAAGTACTACATTTTTCTGATTGATAGCTGTCAAGAGAGCAGTACGCTTTGGCGACTCCATGACGACGCTGTTGGGATCTGCGCCGTAACGTAAAAGCATTCGCACAATCCACAAGTCATTGCTTTTGTCTGTCTGGATCGCAGTCCCAAGAGCAGACTCGTTTTCGTTGATTGTCCAATATTTTCCCAAATAAGAAGGTGCCTCGTCACCAAATCCAATGAAAGAGAACGTGTTTGTGTCCACGCCATTTGCAAGAAGAGTCTCAACCATCGCAGCCTTTTTCCATTTTATAGCACATTGTAGGGCGCCGCAGCCGTAACCCTTGCAGTAACGCTGATAGCGTCTCAAGCGCGCTGCTAGAAGTATCTGCATCAGCTCCACGCTCCCGGAAACAGTTGCAATCAGTGACACTTCGTCTGGGTCCGCTCCAATACCAAGGAGGTAGTGGACCATGTCAATGTCATTGTTCTGAATTGCGGCTTCAAGGGCTGTGGATCCAAAAAGTCTAGCAGCAGAGGCATTGACATCGGCACCGGCGTCAATCAAAAGTTCAACGGTCACTGCATCTCCCTCTCTACAGCCACAGTGAGTGCTGTTTTCCCCCCTTCGTATTCTGGTGCGCTCACCTCAGCTCCCGCACTGATGATTTCCCGAATCAGGGGCAAATATCCCCAAGCGACCGCTGCTGGCAGCACAGTAGTAGTGCATAGGAGCCGGCTCACGCTGCTGGGATATCTTGCATTCACTGCTGCGCCAGCAGCCAAGAGCTTTCGTGCAAGATGCGCGTCTTTCCGACGTATTGCCTCCAAAAGCGGTGACCCAATTTCCTGACAATTCACGCCACTCACGTCTACGCCAGCCGCAAGAAGCATTTCCGTGATATCGCTTCGACCTTTGGCAATGGCAACCGTTAGCGCGCCGCCTGATGATACAATGACACTGGCCCGATATCTCGAGTTCTCGCCGAGGAGGAACCGAAACACACAAGTATCTCCTCTCTGAGCAGCAGCAGAAATGGCATCGGTCAGCTTTGACGTGCTCTGAAGCTGGTATTCAGACGCAACTAATACCTCAAACAGATCCATTTTGCCGTAGTGGATGGCCGCGGTCAGAGCAGCGGAGCAGCTTCTTTCTTTGATGCAATCTTCTGCGGAGTCGAGAAGGAGCAAAACCAGCGCAAATTCGCCATATGCGGTTGCACTTTCGATTACTTCCTGTGTGACTCGAACTCCAGACTTGAGGAGTAGTTTCACTATGTCTAAGTTGCAACATTTGATAGCTGCGATGAATGCAGATTCGTGAATACGCGCTCCGCCCTCCAACAGCAGTTGAATTAGTTCAACGTTTCCCCCCCATATTGCCGCTTCCAACACCGTTGTTCTTCGATCCTCGTAGACGGCTATGGCTTGCACATCGGCTCCAGCCTGGAGTAAGTTGCGAACAATCGCGTTGACATCTTCATCGGGAATGTTGTCGTGGCTCTCCACAGCTTCGATGAGCGGAGTAGCACCGGTTTCCTCGTCTGAGAAATTGACATCAGCACCTGCAGAAATGAGGATAGCAACGGTTTCGACATGGCCTGACTCTGCAGCCAAGGCCAGTGGGGATCCTCCATAGCGGGGGTTGACCATTGCTCCAGCCCACAATAGAAACCGCACCAGTTCAGGAACGACAAAGTCCTCTTCGCTGTTGCGGTAAAAGTTGTCAACAGCGAAAACTAACGTGGAGTATCCTTCAGATCTTGGGTCGTTAACATCCGCCCCTGCCTCTATCAATAATCGCACAAGCTCCAGGCTCCGCATTTCACAAGCGCGTTGAAGGGGTGTGCGAAATAGGCCATACGAAGTGCAGTACATTTGTTCGTTAGGGTCGATACCCGACTCCATTAATTTCTTGACCGTGCAAACGTCGTCAGCATCAATGGCGAGTGGGAAGAGATTTTCAGCAAGGGCCTCGGCCGTGGGTCCACTGATAGACAAAAGGTAATCGAGAAGACCGGCGTTCGAGTGGCATTTCACCCAATTATAGACCTTTTTACTGACATCCGCGGTCGCCCCGAAAAAATTATTTGAGACCAAGAACATGGTCAAATTGAGAAAATTCAGTACCGATGATTGATGGCCATGTGATACTGTCAGTTGCATGCTCACGGGATGGTTGGAAAAGGCGTTCTCTGGCATCAAGGCCATTAGCTTTTGACTCAGGGATCCTGAGGTAGCTTCGCCATTCCCCCCTTTTACGAATTGCTCAAAAACACTAGAGCAAACGTCTTGCGGTAAGACCATGGATGTGGAACTGCCGCTTCTGGGGATGCTTGAATGAAAGTTCGCTGTAGAGCTCACGTCAGCAGATTTTCCGCAGTTCAGCTTTTAAAGTCGGCAGGCTTGGCAATCATAATTATGATAACAGGAAGGTATGGGAAGGCAACGTCGTTTACCTGCACTCTCATGGATCTAACATACCTTCCAGGCTGAATATGGATTTGAATTGCATGAAGGGAAGAGAACCCATCCAAACAGGCCGCTCGGTCGCTGGTGGTATGCAGCAGACTGGTGCTGGCAATGAGCCCACTGTTGCTGGTAACGAGCCCACTGGTGCCGGTGATGAGCCCACTGGTGCCAGGGTGGGGTGGGTCAATAATGGTGTCCGAATGACGATACCCTCAGGCGTTCGCGGCGATGGCGCTGTCTTCATAGTGAGGCCCTAAAGTCTGAAATGACGCGAATATGATTACCTCGTAATTGCAATTTGGTTGTTACTGGTATGAAACCATAGCGTGAAGTCTCCTTCCGGATTTTCTTTGACTCGATCAAATTTCCATCGATATATACCTCACTCTCCTTATGCTCTCTTCTCCTTTTCCCGACTTTTTGGGCAACTACCTTCCACTCGTCTTTCGTCCGATATTTCCGAAACTGCCATTTCTTGAAGTGGAGCTCATATTGTGCTTTTCTTCTGGGATTCAGCGTTGTCCTCACTGAGCTGGGGAAGGATTTGTCTTACTCAGCGCTTACTTCGCGAAAAATTGGTGCTTGGTTGCCATCTCGTTTTTAACATCTTTGAGATTACGATTCTCAACGAGATAAAGAGTGCGTATTATCTCCTTGAAAGAGTCCCAGACCGGATCAGATGGCTCGCTCCTGGTTATCGAGGTAGACATAGTGGAAGGGTACGAAAACGGAAACGAAACCAAAGGAGGCTTGATCGAATTTCTGCAAGTTGTAGTTTTGTGAGAAGAGGCGGGAGAGGCCTGTAAGGATTATAACTTAAGAGGGAGCCTGATGCGGCCCCGGCCGTCTGGAGGAGACTTCAGATTTTGGATTCAATGTTCCGGACAGTGTTTACCTCGCCCTTGCAAAGACCTGCAAAGGACGATCATTGGCCGACTCCAAAATCTCCCTATGATCTCCTAGAGGCTGAAGAGTTTTCATTGGCTAGATCCAAAATCTGATGCGGCCCCACTTGTTGCCTGGCGCCAGTGCGGCTGCAGATACCGAAATCTTTTCGCATCTTCAAGTGCCATTATTCCGGTAGATACTCAACTCTTATGACGTGGCTGGCCACCGCTGGCCGCAGGCGGTTCTTAACATGAATCTGAAACTTCGAATGAATGCTGTCATGTGGGATATTATTTAGAGTTCCGGGGGCAAGTCACGTGTTAGTGAGCGCGTCTAACCCAATATGGTCATTGCTAGGAAAAGAGGTAATGTTGGAGGTGAAGTATCTGAAAATACAATGATCTGAATCTAATTTATCGCCTATCTTTACCCCTAAAGAGAAGATTGTCACGCATTCACGCAGCATCAATAAGTTACTGGATTGGATAGGGCTTTGTAGTCTCTATGATATGCCAGCAATATCGTAAGTACCTGGTCCCGCCCGTCTCCTCCCCTATGCAATAGTCAGTTACCAATCCTACACTTACCGGCTGCCTCCATCATCATATCAGGTCGAAATCTTTCGACATGGGCATTTGAAAGCGACACTGCTTCCTGTTACTTCTGGAAATGAGGCATAGCGTCAAGTCCGTTCCGATTCTTAGATCGAAAAACGCGATACTTAAGTTCCGCGAAGCGAGATGAGATATTGGGCCATTGTGGAAGGTGAAAGCCGGATGATGAGGCAGCATGTAGGGAATGGGGGAAGGCTTTGGGTGAAAATGTGGTATGGCTTTGTGAATGACATCCTGATCTGATACTCTGCAAAGAAACTCAAGGGTGGTCCGTACAAGAAAGCTCAGAGCCCGGTCACAATCGCAACTGCTCTTTTCCGCAGAGCAGAAGAGCACATCCGGAGTGAATCACTTCCTTCTCGTGAATTTCACTCACCCACCCAATTTTCTGCACCACCAAAGTCAATTCACTACCCAGCTGATGTGAGTGCCTCCCTCCCTTATGCCCATTGCCTAACTACAAATAAAGACCTCATCTTGACAAACCGTTCTTCTGTTCTCTTCATCACCACAACCGCCACCGTCTTCCTTTTTTCTTTTTCTCAAGCACTCAAGCTAATCATCAGTCTCGTGTTGTACTTCCTCCACTATCTTCGTGAAAGCACTCATCATGAGATCCTTCATCCTTCTGGTCCACTTTCTGGGGATCATCACCGCCGACCTCGGGTTCACCTCACCTGTTCCTGACCCCACTGAGTATCTCCACACGGGATGTTGGAAGCACAAACGTCTTTGGAGATTCTGCAACCTCACCAACCATTTTCAACTACGGGAGTGACGAGGAAGGAAGCAGCAAGGAATCCAGAGAGGACTGGGTACTCCATGACTGTTTCCATCGCGAGCTGGACTGTCAATTCCGCAACCCGGATGACGAAATTGACGCCAGAGACTCTCTTGTATTTTGGTATGGGCCAGAGGCCGGTGACGAGATAGAGTTTGGCGCTGATCATACGGCTGAGCAGAAAGAGAGTGGGGCTTGTATCAAGCTCACTCTGGGTAGGAAAGTTGGGGCGGCGATGTTATAAGGATATAGATGCTGCTTGTGAAAGTGCCAATGCCGGAATCAGGGCTGATGCTAATCTCGACACTGAGAAGCTCGAGCTTCGTGAACTAACGACTTCTGACGCTCGTGTTGTTGAAGACAACTTCAGCCCATCCACCTCGTTGAACACCCTATTGGTACGTCAATTAGTTGATCCCAACTTCGCAGAGATGAACAGGCCATGTGCCAAAGCGATCGTTGCAAAGTACGACCACATTGACTTCAACAGCATGTCGCTCGCAGGAAAGACAGCTCTGCTGAACGCTATCATTGATTGCTAATACGGTCCTCCTCACGGCAACAAATCCATCAGTGACAGTGAAGCGATCCTTAGGAAAATCGCTCCCAAGGAGTCAGGTGACCCTCCCGAAGAGCAGGCATGCATGAAGGAAGTCGTTCAGGGCTGGACCGGTGATCTGACCACCACTGCGGAACAGGCTGCTTTGATGCTCGCACTGATGAAATGAAGCAATCAATCACAGACGACCATGGAATCGAGGTATGTCTACCATATCGACCCGGTCCAAGGCCAGGAATGCATGAAGAAAGTCACTCAGAGCTGGATTGGTCATTTGTCGACCACAGAAGATCAAGACGCTTTCATGCTGACAGTTATGCGTTGCATCAATCAATCGCAGACCATGTTGGGAGCTGGAGATCTGAATCAGCAAATTTCCAGCAAGAGTAGTGAGTGCCTGAAGAAAATCGAGGAGAATTGGATCGGTGGCTTCCCAAGCCAGGAGGATCCAGACGCTTTTGACCTCGCGCATAGGCGGTGCATCGATGAACCTCTGACACCCGCTCCGATCAGTTCCTCATTGTTCGATAAGAGAGATGAATGTAGTATCCCATACGACCACTATGCAAGCTTGGCATATTACCGACTAACAATCTATATACATGCCAAAAACCTGGACGAGTCGCGTTGGAATTCTCACCTTATCAGAGATGGCCTGCTCGCTTGTGTGTCCGGTGCGGTCGAAATGGTACCATAAGAAGTGAGTCAGGCCTCGACTCAGATGTCCTTGACGCCCGAATAAATCATTGTTGGTTTGAGATGTTGTATTACGAAGGACTGGGATGCAGCAAAGAGAACAAATGCAAGAGGTGTGGACGAGATGAACCTCCTCTGTGTGCCCATAAGGACGAGACATGAAAATGAAGTGGAGGATATGCTTGGAAGTTAGTGAAAATCGCTTGGTCGGTTGGGGAAAAGTGCTTGTTGGTTGGGAGAATTGCTTGTCAGGCTGGAGAACCGTAGGCCAGCCGGGAGAAGCAGTTGCTATACTACACATTGAGAAGTTATCATAGGTTGGGTATTCAAGGCCACAGAGTCAGTAAGCGGGCGGTGCTGTACAAATTAAGACCATCGTATTTTCTTTCACTTCCCAACCCTTATTTATCCTCCATATAAGAGTTTCTAGACAGAGGTAGACTCCGTATCCTGTCACGTCAACAGATGAAGGAAAGATGGCCATAGAAGGTATTGGTAGCTTTGACACTGACCAAAAGCCTATCTGATGAGGAAATAAGAAGTCATCCGAAATGACGTATGACACTATCTTACTCATCCTAGAAGTTATCAGAAAGTATAAAAAGACGCTGACTCATCCAGGTACGTAGAAGAGTCAGAACAAAGGACCACAAGATTCTTTTCAAAGCCATCGCCCTTTCCTTGCGTAAGTAGCTATCCATCTTCGCATACAGTGTGCAAAATTGTTTGACACAGATGGCTGAATCCATACATATAGCAACCAACGCCCGTCGGCGCTCTCCTCAGCCTAAACCCTTTCTCCTCAAAACAAATTCTGAACCTCACTCTCAACCCTCAAAATCAACAGAGAACCCCGCTCCTAAGACGCCTACGTCTTAGAACTTCCAAGATGTCACCACAAACGCAACCCCGACCCTAACGCCCACCCTGTCATCCTTCACCCTGCACACGCCCCCTTCACCCTCACAAACCTCAATGTCCACCCGACCGACCTTCCTCCTCCTAGCCTCCCTAGGCAACCCCCAACCCCTACACACCACCCGCCACTCAGCAGGACACATCCTCCTCAAATCCCTCGCCCTGCACCTCCACGCCCCGCCCTTCAAGCGCAGCAAACCCCATGCCAACGGCCAACTCACTACCTCCCACAACCTCACCCTCTGGCAGTGCCCCACCTTAATGAATGTCAGCGGTCCGGCTGTGCTGAGCGCTTGGAGGACGTTCGTCAGGGACCACGAGGGCGTAGGGGTTGGAGGGGCGGTTGCAGAGGCAGCAGAGGCAGCAGAAGCAGGGCCGGCGTTGGGCTTGGTGATTTTGCACGACGAGCTCGAATCCTCGCCCTCAACACTCAAGATCCGTCGCGGGATGGCGGGGAGCACGAAAGGGCACAATGGGTTGAAATCCGTGTTGACGAGTCTGAGGTCGGCGGGGTTGAGCAAAGAGATGGAGAGTAGGCTGGTGAGGATGGGGGTTGGGATTGGGAGGCCGAGTGCAGGGGGCAGAGAGAGAGGTGAAGTGAGTGATTATGTGCTAGGGAAGGTTACGGTGCCGGAGCGGGAGCGCATTGAGGGGTTGGTTGGGCGATTGGTGGATGTCCTGGGAGAGGATGGGGAGAGGATTGCTAAGCTTCGGTGAGGAGACGGAGGAGAAGAAGATGAGGTTCTGGTTTCGGATTTTGGCACAACATAGCGAGGAGTTCAGGGTCATTAGAAAAGGAGGGAAAGAGGGACTCTTCTTTGGGGTGTGGGCTTAGCGACATGTTGAAGTCACCTAAAAAAGCTAAGGAAAAGAGGGATTCTGGGTTAAGATATTGGCATAGCGAGGATGTAGGATCATAAAAAAGGAGGAAAGGAGGGATTTTTATTTGGGTAATTGGCGTAGCGAGAATTAAGGGGTGAGGGCATTTGAGTTTTTATTTGAGATACCCCCAACATTTCGGCCGTTATTCACGAGGATAATCAGAGAGAGAAAAGATCTTTTGTTCATATCACATCACATTTAGCGAAACCTTCCTACAACTGAAATTTCGTCCTCGTCTTCTCCATCCTCCCCTTCCACTCCCACTCCTGTCCACTCCCCCTCTGAATCCCCTTATCCACCCTCCTCAACTTCAACGTGAACCTGGGGCCTAGCTCCTGCAACCCCGCCCGGATTCCCTCCACGCCCTTGACCTCCTTCCCATCCGGCCCGATGACGCTCTTCTCCGTCTCCCTCTTCTCTCGGAATACATATCTGTGTCGGCGGAGGAAGATATAATCTCGTTGATTGTGCAGGGTTACGACTTGGCGGCCTCGGAGTTCAGGTTGAGGTGGGAAGAGGGTGCGGAAGAGGTGGGCGGCTAGGAGGCCTAGGGGGGTGCGGAAGTTATTTAGGATTAGTTCTGGGGTGTGCGAGGTCGGGTTGCCGTGTCCGGGCATCTTTTTCCCTTCGATCCAGTTTGAGATGGTGAAGTGGAAGGTTGGGCCGGTGGGGAGGTGGACGATGGTGAGGCCGGAGGGGCGTTTTTGGTCTTCGGTTAAGACGAGGAGGGCGGTGTAGTCGCGGTGGGAGGCGAAGGAGGAGATTTCTCGGACGGAGAATTTGTGGCCATAGCGGTGGGCGGTACGGCGGATGTAGTGGGAGTTGGGGAAGAGGGTGGTTAGCAAGGAGGCTTGGTCGTGTAGGGTAGAGTTGAGGGATGTGGTGATAAGGATCTTGGGATCTGGAGATGGATCGGTGCTGAACAGGGTCGGAAATTTGGCGGCGAGAGCTTCGGGAGCGAGGTTGAGGTTTGTGGATGTTGTAGATCGATTTGGGGAGGTGGCTCTTTGGGTTGCTGTTCGTATTTGCTTTGCGGACGGTAAAGGATTGTTGAGGATGGCCTCCTCATTGATGAGTTCTTCGCCTTCGTCCGCACTTGCCTCGTCAAGCATGCTATCTTTGTCTTCGTTATCAGACTTTCCGTTAATCGCTTCCTCTGGTGGTGCTTCATCCTCCTCCAGCCGTTGTCGCTTGATGCGCTCGACGTCAATGCTTAGACCCAGGCCATCATCCACTCCCTCGTCAATATCATCCCATACCCGCTTTCTATCCAATGTGAGAGGTACATTGTGCTCCAGCCTCTCTTTCCGTAATCGAGGGTCCCTTGTTTCCTCCTTCTTCCGCCCAAATCGTTCGTCGCGGCGCTGCGAGTCTAATGCCCGCTTTCGCTTCACATGTAGCGCTTGCCGTCTTTGCTTGTTATCAGTCTTGAAAGGCAGTGATGCCTTATCAGACAGTCTTAAACGCTTCGAAGGCATACTCGTGGTTGAAACGATGCCAATAACGGTGTATCAAGCATAGAATTGGAGGCGGAGAAAAAGTTCAGGGTGCGGGCTTCCGCCAGTTTTTCTGCAGGGGTCCGCGCTTGGCGGCGGGAGATCTTCGTGCCTGGAAGCGGAGCCTCAAGAGTTCAATTATCATGACTCGCTTCTCCGATGCAACACAATTATCAATTGTATTTGAGTCATACTGATAAAATTCTGACTCGAGGTTCTCGCTGCCTTAAGTTTACGTGTTACACATCCAGTTTGTGCATGCGTTCTTCTTCCGCCTACCGACGAATCAATGCTTCAACCTTCTTGAACGAGCAAAGGAGAGCATTTTCCTCAAAACCTCCGAATCTCAGAGCGCAAGCTTTGCGGATAGACACAGGTATGGCTACAACCACTACAAAGACTGGTGTGCCATTAGATCGACCAACCTTCGACTCTTTACTGCGACGACGCATGTTCTACACCCCATCTTTCGAGATCTACGGCGGAGAAAAGGGTCTATTCGACTATGGGCCTCCCGGGTGTGCGTTACAAAACAACCTGGTAGATATATGGAGGAAACACTTTGTGTTGGAGGAGGATATGCTAGAAGTGGACTGCACTCAAGTTACACCAGCAGAGGTATTCAAGACAAGTGGACATGTTGACAGGTTTGCCGATTGGATGTGCAAAGATCCCAAGAGCGGTGAGATCTTTAGAGCAGATCATCTCGTGGAACAAATTCTGGAAGCAAGACTGAAGGGTGACAAAGAAGCCCGTGGCCAGACTGTAGAGGTTGACGCTGCCAAAGAAGCGAAGAAGAAGAAGAAGAAGGTCAAAGATACCAAAGTCCTGAAGCTAGATGATGCGGTGGTAATAGAATACGAGGAGACGCTGGCTAAGATTGACAACTACGGCGGAGAGGAACTCGGACAGTTGATCAAGAAATTCGACATCAAAAGCCCGGAGACTGGAGCCAATCTCGAACCTCCACGTGCGTTCAATCTGATGTTCCAACTCACGATTGGCCCAAGTGCTTCGACGCCTAATGGATATCTTCGACCAGAGACAGCTCAAGGGCAATTCCTCAACTTTCAAAAATTGCTCGAGTTCAACCAACAGACCATGCCCTTCGCTTCTGCTTCAATTGGAAAGTCGTTTCGCAATGAGATTTCGCCACGATCTGGTTTGCTAAGGGTACGGGAATTTCTTATGGCTGAAATCGAGCATTATGTGGACCCAGAAAGTGGCAAGAAGCACCCCCGATTCGCCGAAGTCAAGGACACGAAGATGACATTGTTGAATCGAAATGTGCAACTAGAAGGCAGCACAAAAGCGGAAGAAGTGACCATCGGCGAGGCTGTCGCATCTAAGCTTGTTGACAATGAAACACTAGGATACTTTCTCGCGCGAATACAGATGTTTCTGTTAAGACTCGGCGTTGACTACAAAAAGCTGCGCTTCAGACAACACATGGCCAACGAGATGGCTCATTACGCAGCTGATTGTTGGGACGCCGAGTTGCAGACGAGCTACGGCTGGATTGAGTGTGTAGGCTGCGCT
>JAABUK010010777.1_pt1 | contig 12100 bp, 14 predicted proteins | sample 5559141 | NCBI WGS metagenome assembly JAABUK01 (sample SAMN10711869, study PRJNA513367) | rock metagenome | isolation source: Antarctica rocks | place: Antarctica: Victoria Land, Pudding Butte nord | collected 2016-01-03 | reverse complement strand
TGACTCTAAAAGGGCTCGCTCGGGCACCAGTGGCAAGTCTGCTGAGGCGAATGGCCACAGCAGCCCTGGCAAGCATGAGGCTGATGCAGGAAGTGCCCCTGACTTGCAGGGCACCTCATCAGGTAACACAACTGTGTTTTTGTGTCGCCACATGTTGGATCAGAATGAGTTTGGAGTAGATATTGGATGAGTTCGAACAGCATTGATTACGCTTTCTAGTCCATATAATGTCATGTCATGTCATCAATCATTCTGGTCTGTAGAAAGGCGTTATTATTTGCTTGCATATGGCAGCTGCTGTGTGTCTGAGTACAGCATACATGCATGCTTACGTATTACAGCAGTTGCCCTTTAGGTGGCATGGGCCTCAATGCTGAGTAGTCAGTCAATAACGAATATATACGTGTATGAATGAAAGGAGGGAGAGGACAACCATGAACGCAGGCATGCATGCAAATTGACATCAGGCTCCCTCACAAGTGCCTGTTGCACAAGTGACAACACAATCTTCCTGAAGCTTTAGGTGGTGCACACCTGTCAGGCCAAGGCCTCTCCACCTGCAACAGCACAAGTGCTCATGCTGTCATCACAACCATACATCACTATTCACTTTGAGGACTGTACTGTTTGTTTGTGACAAAGCATGACACATGCATGAGCCTCATCTCAGTGAAGTCACACATCTTAGCAGTTTGTGTCTTCATCTGCCAAAACATGCCTTGTGAATCACAGGGGGATTGAGGCATTCTCTCCGCCCCAGGCGACCCCCTTCATACCCCCTGAAGGAGGAGTCCCCACCCCCACCAGGGCCTTCGCGACAATACCAGGGTGGGGCTAGACATGGCCAGGGCAGTTCCAGACCGCCCTCAGGGCAGAGTCAGCGGGCCCAGGCAGCTGCTGCACGCCCCACCCAGAAGGTGGTCTGCCAGAAGTCTGAATGTTTGTTCTGCTGTCAAATCTGTCAATACGCTTACAGGAACTAGAAGCTTGAGCACCTAGTAGGAATGAGTAAACAGTGCTGAAGGCTTTGTGCATGCATGCGTGCACAGACAGGCTCATGGGATCAACAAGTTATCTGATAGTCTCTGAGGATTAGCGTCGCTAGACGTGAAGACGGTTCACTCCTACACTGCACCCTATAATTGCAGTAAGGTGTAGCCACATCAGTATACAATCGACAAACCATGTGCAACGTGATGGCGAGTCAGAACTTTGTGTACTCATTATCTGAGGCGTTGACAGTCTTGTTTCAATTGGTTTCAGGCAAGGAAGCAGCACAAAGGCTTTGAGAAGCTTTTGGCCCTGGGAGGGCTGTGGGAGATTGTGAAGGGCAAGGGCAAGGCCATCACCCCAGCGCCCTTCTGGGTCTGGGAGGGCTTGGCAACACACACCCCAGCAGCTGCTGAATTAGCTGCCCAGGCAGCTGATGTGGCAAGTGCAGCTCGCTACTTTGAGGTGACACTCTTGTTCTGCAGATCACGCTTTCAGTGAACAGCTGCCCAGCATTTGTGGTCATTCGGTGATCAACCTATGCATGCTTGCATGCTGCTGGCATGGTCCCAGAACTACTTGCGGTATGGACACAGATGCTACTGCATCATTTGAGGCTTGAGCTGTATGGGTCTTGATCATGTTGAGACTCCATTGAGTAATACTACATTACGCAGATGTTCACCCTCTGCCTCTGCAGTCCCCTGCTGTTCATTTGGCAACTACAACATGCTCTGAAGGTTGACTCATCAGGCATGTGACTTCCACAGGGAGGGAATTTCCCATCAGGAGCAGCGCAGGCTGCAGAGTCAGCAGCCCTCAAGCGCCAAGCTATGACTGCAGCAGCTGTCCTGGGGCTAGACGCCACATCACAAATCCCAGATGTCATTGCTCCAGCCCCCAGCAAGCCAGCAGCTGCCATAGCAGCTGCTCCAAAACCACATCAGCCTGCTCCTGCTGTGCACAATCATGCAACACCTCAGATGCACTCACAGTCACAGGCAGTAGCCTCTTTGCAAGGGCAGGCCCTTCTGCACATGCCCTCACAGATGCCAGCACATGGCAAGCCACAGTCTCTGTCACAGATTCTGGCTCAGACACAACCCCAGTCCCAGCTGCAATCCCAGCCCCACTCTCAGTCCCAGTCACAATCCCATCCCCAGTCAATGGCACAGTCACAGGCGCATGCACAGACTCAGCCAGCAGCAGTTTTTCCAGATCTGTCTCAGATGCATCATGCACATGGACAGGGACATCCTACCCTGTCCCTGCATGCACAGCATCAGCAGCAATTGCTGAAGGCCCATCTCAGCAATCGCATGCTTGGCCAGTCACAGTATCAGCAGCCTGCTGCTTCACAGCTGGCGGCAACACTCTCACTCAGTCAGCCTCAGTTGCAGCAGCAGCAGCAGCAGCAGCAGCAGGGCAGACAGCTGCACTCTGGCTCGGATTCTGGGCAGTTTCAGACGGGCCCTGTCCATCAGCAAGGGCAGCATCAGCAGCAGCCTCCTGCTTCAGGGCAGCATCAGAGCAGCTCTGCTGCACAGCTGGCTCCACTACAGTCCACTGGCTTTGGGGCCTTGTCGCAACAGACAGGAGTTGCCCTTCAACCTGGCCAGCAGCAGCCCTCTTCTTCCTCAGGGCTGCTGCAGCAACCCTCTTCTTCCCAAGGTCAACATCAGGCCAGCGCTGTTGCAAGTCAGGCTGCACAGACACAAAGTTGCCAGGCAGTTGCTTTTCCTCAGCTTGAGCTGCGCTCTGGCAATCAGAATGGCACGGAGGGTGCTACGCATGTCTCTGAATCTCTGCAAGATCAGAGTACGCAGCAGCAGCAGCAGCAGCAACACAATGGCGACAGTGTAGCTGCTGATGCTCAACACAGCGGCAAAGGATATGCCGCAGATAAACATGTTGCTGCAGCTGCTGTATCACTCTTGACCGGATCGCATCAGACCTCTGCCCTAGCCAATGGGTTTTCTGGTGCTGTGAGAGATGATGGTAGATGAACCACCCTCACTCCACCTTGTGGCTTGCAGCAAGTCTGCTGTTTTGTGTCTTTGTGTGATGTTGTGTCTTCTTGTCATGCTGTCTAACAGTTCTTTGGCAACTCATTGCGATTTTGTCAAGCAGGGTTAGCTATCCTGACCCACAGGCTTGGTGTCAACATGTCCTTTGATTCTGCCATTTCAACAGGTGTCATGCTGTTAATTCTCACCTATCGACATTACGACTTCAGTACCTCTTTTCAATCCCCAAAATTATCCTTATTTTTCAGAAATCAATGCGAACCAGCTCAGACTTAAAGTTATCACACTGTGCACTGTACTGCTGTCACTGTGTCTCAGTAGAGTGACTGTCTTGCCTTGTCATTGATATGAGTGACGTGACTATGTCTCTGTCACAGCAGTTCACTATCAGCTGAGCACCACTGTGACAGCAAAGCAACTGGCATCAGACGCATTCAATACAATTTGCCTTGTCAGTTGCACCGCACCATTGTCTCATCAGAGCCGACAGCTGTTTCACAACCGTTTCAACATGTGACACTTTGTGCATAAACTTTGTTTCCCAGTCGTGTAATCATGACGTAACAATATACATACATGTACAAGCTTTGACAAATGTGTAAGACTTACATACGCGTTGCTGCAAAGCATCAACAAATGTACATCTGCAGATTGCAACAGAGAAATGACATGTCTTGAATGTGTGTTGCCGATCTATTTCTGTGAAGCAGAAAAGAAAAGACTACACCTTTCGGCGTCAATTTAATGAGAAGCCAAGTGTTATACCGGGCTGCCCAGGTTCCGTGAAGCAAGTCTTGAAAATGAGTCTGTAGGCATTGGAGAGTGACCAAAGGTCACATAAACATGACCTAGCTCATGCACACTCAGAGTGTCTGTGTGTCATTTTTTGAAATCATGCAAGGCCAAAAGATGAGCAGTATCCTACTCATATTGCAGCTCACAAAACCCTGCACCAGCACTGTGTAAACATCAGCTGCAACCAGCTACTGCACTCGACTGTGTGCAGTACATATGGTAGAGACAGACTCTTAGAAGTGATCAAAAAGCAGTCCTGCCTCTCGGCAGAGATGCCACGTCACTGCGCGCTAAACAGGATGCAATATGCTCTTGACGCTTGTGATCCTTAGAAAAGAAAAGAAAACAAAATGAAAGACCACGCCTTTTGGCGTCAATTAAATGAGAAGCCAAGTATTATACCGGGCTGCCCAGGCTCGCGATCCTTAACAATGGTTTTGATTGTGGACCATGCAGGCTACTCCTCAGATGTATGCCTTCCGTGACTTGCTTGGTGAAGGGCTTGCATGTGCCACAGGGGCACCTGCTGCCGCTGGTGCCAGGGCTGGTGCAGCATTTGGCCCTGTCACCTCAATGTGGGCCTCCCCCAGACCGTACCCTGTGGGAGCCTCAGCAGGGGCAAGATACGAACTTCCAGAAGCTCCAAAAACCACGGCCTGGCTTTGCCCAAAGACTGAACTGGTGGCGTTCACAGTTGTGTTCACAGTTGTAACAGCTGCAGCTTGCACAGCTGAGGACACTGCCTGTTGAGAGGCTGACAAAGGAGCTGTTGTGGCAGCAGGTGCTGGAGAAGCTGCGTTGCTGAACTCTGATGACTGAGCAGACGAGCTGGACTCAAATGCATTCGTAGCTTCCGGCGTAGCTTCAGGCGTGGTGCCAAAGCTGTCAGATTCCGAAGATGTAGAGCTGGAGGATGAGTCAGAGTACAGAGGCACCAACTGCAAAGCTGCATAGGTGTCGAGCAGTCCACCAGCAATCTTGGCTGAAGTGGCCGTGCCCATATTGCCTAGGGCTGCACTAATTAGGAGGGTCCTGACCTCGACCCCTAGTCCCTCTGTGCCACTAGTGGCAATTGGCCACCCATTGGCAGCAAACCTGTGACAAATCAGTTGAGTCACTCTTTTACACACTCCCTGCCACACACCATGTGCAATCTGCTCAAAAGTGCATTTGGTGATGGTGGACTCAGAGGACCAGAGAGGCAAAGCATGATGTTATTGCACAGTTTATCGATGACAGAGACCTGTTTGTGGGAGGGAAGTTTCTGATCACAATAAGGTGGGAAACAGCTGATGAGACAAATCAGGACAGGACAACATGCTGCACACCAAGCTGTGCATGACTCATCACCAGCGGGTCATGACAGAGTGCCACAGATGAGTCAGCAGACAGATGATGTGCCTCATCATACAGGAGCATCTGTTTGTGTGTATGTGTGAACTTTGACTAAGCATACATAAGTGCTAACACAGTGACCACATGCTGCTCAGTAGCATTGACGTGACCTTGACAGACACATACACGCAGAACAGGGCTGCAATTTCGAAGCCAAGCATTGTCAGTAAAGCGCTGCTCAAGGGTGCTTACTGCTGAAGAAGAAGTGCAGCGGCGCCAGTCACGTGGGGGGTGGCCATGGAGGTGCCTGTCATCTTTACATAAAGGCCAGCCAGCCCCAGGTTGAGGACAGAGACCCCGGGGGCCACCATCTGTGCAGCACCACAGCAATACAATAAATAATAATAATGACAAATAATATCAGAAATAATGATAACAATAATAATGATAATAACGGTCATAAATACTGATCATGCTTTCCAGCTCATGATGAGCTAGGTACGTGCAGGATAAGTCGTGTCTGCAACATGTAGCTGCCTGTCACACTTGATGAGCTTGCCCATTGACTGGCCTCAAAAGTGCCCATGAATATCACAGGTTTGCCTTTTGTTTACTATAAAAAGCTGCCCGGCAGACATCAACCAGATGACTAGTTGCGCTGAGACCATCCACATTGCAAGAAGTTCATTCAACAGGTTAGGGTGGTAAATGCATTGAGTATCTAGCATGTGGTAAAACAGGGACTGGAGTGGATCCAAAGAACAACACGACAGTATTGCACTGCTCCAGGGGAGGAACACATGGTGGCAATATTGCACTATACATGATGACTGATTGTACATGACTTGGACACACCATGCTGTCTGACACTGCCGCCACACAGGCACATAGTGGTGGCTGACAATTGTGCAGAAACCAGGTCAAAACACAATGGTACACTACCACAAAGGCGAAATGCAAACTGCAAAAAAGCTGTTTGACATTGCAGGTTGTCACCTGAACAGTAATTTTGCCATAGTTGCTTTCAGTCCACAGGTCGTCTGTGTCGTCTGAAGCCCCCACAGACAACACATTGGTGTTGTTCATGCTGGAGGGGTAGTGGGCGGTCACATCTGTGTCCAAACCATCATTGCCAGCAGACGCCACAAAGAGAATGCCATGTGACTGAGCAGAGTCTATGGCAGTCTGCAAAACACCAACAGTTTGATGGTAGACTCTGATGCGCAAACTCAAGCAGTTGTGAGTGAGCAGCAAGAGAACGACAAACGTCATGTTGTTGAGTGCTGTGAAGTTGTGGTGTGCAGAGCCACAGGTTTAGGCAATATGGACTGGATTCTGCACATTGCAAGCATTCGATTGCATTGAAAGCAGGGTTCCAGGGGTGGTGATATGGAAAAACCCTCTTTGACCGCCTTGATGCATTTGTTGTAATGTTGAGCAGATCTGCTGTGAGTGCAATGCACAATGCAGGTTTGCTCCTAAAAGCTCAGACCGTCCTTTCTTGTCTTCTTGTATTAAAGCAAAAAAATCCATTTGCTTCCGCCTGTCCCTCAAGGTTCACAATTCCGAGCAGCCCAAGACACCTCACCCTCATGCTTTTCTCTAGTGCAATACCAAAATGGCGCACTCATTTCTTCTGTTTTCACAAGATTTCCGAGCTATTCTGAGGCATTGTGATCTCACCTGAAGAGCAGCAGAGTAGGCGACGCCTCCCCAGGAGTTGGACATGATATGCGCCTCCTTGGAGATGCAGTAGTCAATGCACTGGATGGCATCTGACACCCAGCCATTGCCGGTGGCATCCATAAACTGGCAGGCAATCAGGTTGATAACCTGGTTCATCCCTGTCACACCCAGGTTGTTATTTCCCACTGCACCCACGACGCCAGCCACAAAGGTGCCGTGGCCATTTGCATCCATTGGGTCTCCAGAGACTGCACCGTCTACAAAGCTGGCACCGTAGATGTCATCCACAATGCCTGCACGTGCAGTTCTGGAAACATGGGTTTTCTGCAGAAGTTGACTCAGCCAAGAGTGACAGTTGAGGGCGGAGTAGGATGATCTGTACCCTAGCTAGGACTGTTGACCAATTAAAAGACCTTCATCAGGCAGCAGCATGACGAGAGTTGGATGCGACCACATGCTGTCTGTAATAGTGGGTGACACAGAGCAACTTGCCAATCAAGAGCTGTCAAGAACTGTCAAATCACTCAGCTGGAATCAGCAGTCAGTCATGCAAAATGCACCCAGTGCATTCAACAATCAAGTATACTGTGAAGCTACGGGTTTTCTGATGTTGCGCCAAAGTGGTACATGCACAAATCAAGCACATTGCAAGCTCAGAAGAGTTGTCCGAGCTGTGAAGCCCCTGCAGAGAGGGATTTGAAAGCTTACCATCACCATCATCGTCGATGTCATTCTTGTAGTCATTAGCTGCTGTTGCGCCTGCTCCAGCAGCTTCTACAGGGTTGATCCACATGTTGGCAGCAATGTCTGGGTGTGTGTAATCAATGCCAGTATCTATCATACAGACTTTAACTGCAGTGCTGCCCATGACACCAGCTGCCCAAGCCTTTTGGACAGTCACATGAGTCAAGTCCCATTGTAGAGAGTAGTCAGGGTCGTCCGGAGTGGCTGATGTATTGGTGGTACTGTCGGTGGAAACTTGTACGTCCACCTCGCAGAAGCTTGTATCTGTGCACAGAATGAAGTCAGCATGAATGTAAAGCCCACTAAAATGATAGTTGGTGTGGTACTAAGTCATCACCGACTAGGCGCATGACAACGCAGGTGAGAGGCATGAAATATACAGTGAAATCATGCCAACTTGGACAATGATGGTGCTAAAGAGCCATCTTGAGTGAGCATGCTAGCTGTGAAAGCGAGAGTGGCACCCTACCTGAAGTTTGGGTAATAGCACTGCACAGGGTGCTGGCATTCACGCCAGCTGCAGACGATACACTGTAGACATCCACAGGCACCGACGAGCCAGCATACGTCCTGTTCAAGGTGGCCAGGTCAGCAGTGGAGGTTGTGTTTGTCGTGCTGTTGGTGCTGTTGCTGAAGTCTGCCGACAAGACCGACAAAAAGTCCGAGGAGAACACCCCGTCGGCGCTTGAGCTGGAGCTGACTATGATTCGGTATGACGTGCCAGTCGTGGCTGCCTGCAAGTCGAGGCAAACTTATGGGTCAGGTCTTGGCAAACGAGAAGCTAGCTACGATCCCACTGGTAAAGACTATTATACAGCAAGGAACTTCCACTAACTGCATACAGTGCTTCGTACAACAATGCACATGCGATTTGCACGTCCGGACGCGGCAGACGTCTTCACTGTCTAGCATAGCGGGGAACCTTGAGAGTGGAGAGGAGATCACCTTGACCGTGAGGGTGGGCAACCCCAGTGCTAGCACAGATGCCACCAGCGCAAGGAGTGCGCGTAGCATGTTGCTGGATCAACGTTAGCACGTCTGCCGAAGCGCCAATGTTGCCCAAAAACACACCGCTTTCGCACCTTCCCTCGCCTTCCCTGACGCGTTGACCTGCGCGTTGACCAACTTTCAGATTTCGATCCTGCGCCATAGGATGTGCGCGCCAACTCAACAGTTTGAGCTTACAACAGAGTCGACCATCGTTCGATTGTCCTCAAGCAGAAATAACATACAAAATGTTCGGTCTGGCACTGCAAGCTGCACGGCCACGCAAATTGGTGCAGTACAAATATTGCGCATATGCTTGTACGTACAGGCATTGCTTTGACAGCACTGTTAGCCATGCATAGTTTGCATGTATACACGTAGTATGACAGCTCTGCATAGACAAGGCTGTCAGCGTCAGTCTCACCTATGCCTGGGCAAGGCTGAGCCAGCAAGACTACCGGCAGCGTTGCAGCAAATGTCCTCATGTTGTATAGTGAGGTGCTGAGTTCGCATGCATGGCGAAACAGGCCAATCAAGCTCGGCCTTCGCCCCTTCCTGCTGCTTCCTGTCCTTTCTTTTGTGCTACGGTGAGGTAATAGGCAGCGGGCAGTCGAGCTTTGACGTGCATGGGCAATCACGCAAGGCCAGCAATGCCATGCGCAGCAATAGCGATGCGTAAGTGACCTTGTAGAAGCTCAATTAACCTTTGAAGGTGTCAACGTATCCACCATGGCAGTCTCGTCAGACGGCACAGTCACTGCCACAGTGTGTCCTGAAGGTTGCTGATGCTTGACCTTGGTGTCCTTAACAGTACATTACTGCCAGGCAGCTGCAGGCGCATCCGGCTTGTCAGCCAAGGGTGACCTTTACAACGCTTATGTGCATGCACAGGTCATTCAGGTAAGTCATTCTAGTGCTCCGGCCTACTGGCCATACTTTACAACCCTGTGGGGCAGCAGAAATTGTCAGACTTATTAAAACATGCGCCACTTCTTCTTGGCCTGCTTGTTCAGCATGAGGTCTGTCACAGCTGGATTTGATTGCAGGCTTTCTAGCCCGTTGCTAGGAGCCCTTTGCTTCTGACTGACAACTGACTCTTGTAAGGACTATGTTGATCCGGCAGACCGAGAACTATTCACAGAAGCCTTTGCATCTCTGCGACTTTGCTGCAAAGCTGCAGATTGACTCTGCCCCTGCTCTGCATATTTCCCTGGTTCTGATCTGTCCATTTGCAGTTGACTGCTGGTCAGTGCACCTGACAACGAAGCCTCTGACTCAGAATCTGAGTATGACTCAGAAGCAGAGCTGCCCGCTGAGTCTTCGTCATCAACGGCCATTGCTGTTGACTGGTGCTGGGTCGTTCCAGGATGTGAGCCTGCCTTTGCAAGCCCTGAAGCTGAGCCAAAATCTGCATTGCTTACATCAGCAGCTGGTATAGAAGCTGCTTGCACAGCCACGTCAGGTCTGAGGGCAGCTGCAGGGAAGCTGTCAGATCTGTCAGACAATGAATGCAAAGCCGGCTGCTGAATCTGAAGCTGATTCTGAGAAGTAGACAAGGGCAGCAGGACTGGCCTAGCCTGATTTGGCTTCCTGGGACTGCCCTGCCCCTCATGGGAGACCCCAAGCCGCTCTAGACTTCCCCCTGGCCTTGAGTCAAGCCCTGAGGTCATACCCTGATTGCTCAATGCTCTCAGTGGCTCAGAGTTGAGGAGCATCCTCGTAGACCTTGACGATTCTGGCAAACTTGGGTCAGCACTTTTGTGAACATGTAAAGGCTGCCAGGGCATTCCCAATGGCCCTAGACTGCCACTGCGATTAGTAATGGAGACATGAGCACTGGCCTGGGACCCCAAGACTCCCCGAGCAGTCTGCCTTGGGATTGGGTGCTGCGTCTGAATGTATTGGTGTGGCTGATCAGGCAACGAAGCTGCGATGGAATCTGGATCAGGCAAACCCCCCAGCCACCCCTGTGACCCCCCCAGCTGCATATTAGACAAGGCTCCAAAGCCACCCATTAGCTGAGCATCCTTCTCAGCAAGGCGAGTCTTGAGCATTGCTATTTCCCGGGCATACCTGTAAGCAGTACAGCTACTAGTGCTTACTTGCATCACAACCGAAAATGCAGGGTTGTGTTCCCGATGGTTAATTGGTCCTGAGCTCAGGCAGTTGATTGGTCAAATGACTGCAGCCCAATACACAAGCTTATTGCTCTGATATGCAAGGCAACAGATGCTGGGCAGATACCCCAGTACACTGTGTTGATCGACCCTTGTCATAAGGCAGCCTGTATGACTTGCATGAGAACTCACAATGCAGCGTCATGATAGCAATGATTGTCACCTCTTGGTGACGTCGATGAGCTCATGTTGAGCTGCAATGGCAGAGGCTTCTGCCTTCTGTGCCCGCATGCTTGCTGACAGCCTCTCTGACTCAAACTCCTCTGCATTGCTGCATTCACAGGCATAGCTTTGTCAGTGACAAGGCAGCAAAGGTGGCAAATCCTATAAGACACAACTGAACTTAGTCAGCTTGTTTGAGCAATCAAAAGCCAGAGCCGTGCAAACAAAACTTCTGAGATTATCCTGGTGGGCAGCCATGATAGGAATCTCTGACGGTGCATTGAACATCCAGCTGCAGTGGCAGCCTTTGGTTTGCATCAATCTGCATCTTGACGTATTGAGTGTTGTGGTGAAGGATGCATCGTACCTCCACTCATCAACTCGATGGCATGTAGGGCGTGCAGCTCATGCTCATCTCTGCATGAAATTCTTTTGAGCGCAAGCACACAAGAAGTATGCAACACATCCACGCATAAATGCAGCAGCAGCTTGTGCACACACACACACACACACACACACACACACACACACACACGCGCGCGCGCGCGCGCAGACAGACACAGACACACATGGCAGCAGATCTCACTCTCTAGCATTGTCTTCACGTGATCTAGCATCTTCAAGCTGTTCCCTGAGTGAGTCACACTCCTCACTCACGAGCTGCATCTGCTCATCAGCCTCAGCTCGGTGCTGCTCCAGCGCTGAGCTGGCAGCCTCAGAGTCTGCAGCTCGCTGCCTCCGCCAGATTTCCAATTCAGAAGCCTGCCTCTCCCGCAAAGCCTCAATCTCAGCGTTCTTCTCGGCCCTGAGTCGCTCAAGCTCCTCAAACTTGAGGCTGCGAGCTGACTCAGAAAAAGCTGAGTACTGAGCTCTGAGTTGCTCAGTGACTGCTGTACACTGGGTTCGGATGGTATCTAGATCAGCTGCGGCCTTCTGCCTGCATCAGCATGAAAACCTCCATGATGCTTGCACTTTGATCCTCAATCTTAAACCTGAATGTATGGAGGGCGCTGGGATTGCATGCCGTACCATTGGTGTACTTCAACAAGCCATTATTGTGACTCAAAAAGCCTCACTTTGAAGTGCATAAAGCAGGGCAGGCAAGGGCAAAGCAGGGTAAGTCAGGGCAGGGGCAAAGCAGGGCAAGAGCAGGGCGCTGACATGCAGGGCCAGGTAGGGCAGGGCAGGGTGAGGGCA
>JAABUK010010776.1_pt1 | contig 12101 bp, 10 predicted proteins | sample 5559141 | NCBI WGS metagenome assembly JAABUK01 (sample SAMN10711869, study PRJNA513367) | rock metagenome | isolation source: Antarctica rocks | place: Antarctica: Victoria Land, Pudding Butte nord | collected 2016-01-03 | reverse complement strand
TGGACAAGCATTATCGGCGTCCTGCTCGGCGGCCTGAGCCTTGGTAACTGGCTGGGCGGCAAGGTCGCCGACCGCGTGCGCCACGAGTCGCAGGCGAGCTGGCTCTTCATGATCGCGTCGGTGCTCACCATCAGCATCCTTTTCCTTGAGACGCCGCCCAAGGCGCTGGCGGAGAAGCTGGTGGGGTCGGACAAGTCGGTGTTGAGCCACGCGATCACGATGACCCACCTGCCCTACATGAAGACGGTACACATGGCCTGGTGGTCGAGGGTGCTGTTCGTGGTGACGCTGGTATTCTTCCTGCCGTCGCTGGCGATGGGGACGTTCAGCCCGGTAGTCGCCAAGCTGGCGGTCGAGCGTCTCCGGAGGTCAAAGCGGACCGGTCAGGCGATCGGTCAGGTGTACGCCTGGGGCATGGTGGGAAGCATTCTCGGCACGTTTCTGGCGGGTTTCGTGCTGATCGACGTGCTGGGGACGAAGGGGGTCTTGCTGGCCCTGGCGACCATGCTGGCGTTCGCGGCGACGGCGCTGGGTTCGGTCTGGCACGCGGCATGGGCGGGCATCCCGCTGGGCCTCTGTGTGATCGCCTTCGCGCCATTCCCGTGGTTCGAGAAGCAGGGCCTCGCCTGGGGCATCCGCGAGGAGAAGGGCAACCCGGCGATCACCGAAGACGGACAGGCCTGGATCGACGAGAGCAACTATTACTACATCAAGGTGACCAACGAGCCCGAGGCCGAGGGCCAGAAGCGCACGTTGGTGCTCGATAACCTGATCCACGGCTACTTCATCCTCGGGCACCCGGAACGGCTCGATTATGACTACGAACACATCTACGCCATGGTCGCCCACCGGGTCGCGGGGGCGAAGGCGAAGGCGGCGGGCCGGTCGAACCCGTCGCAGGCGCCACTGCGGACCCTCTTCCTCGGCGGCGGGGCGTACACCTTCCAGCGGTACATGCAGCACAAGTACCCGGAGACCGAGGTGGACGTCGCCGAGATCGACCCAGCCGTCACACGCGCCAATTACATGGCGACGGGCCTCCCGCGCAGTACGACGATCAGGACCCACTTCGGCGACGCCCGCCAGTTCGTCGAGCGGAACCAGGGCTCGAAGAAGGATTACGACGTCGTCTTCGGCGACGCCTTCAACGACTTCTCGGTCCCCTGGCACCTGACGACGCGCGAGTTCAACGACAAGCTCGCGCGGATGATGGGCCCCGAGGGCGTCTACATGATCAACATCATCGACGCCTACGAGTCGGAAGAGAAGACCCGCGAGAAGGCCGACAAGAAGGTCGTCAAGGACGGCGTCAAGACCGACGCCGGCCGGAGGGCCGTCCTCCGCGCCGAGCAGAAACGCGCGCGGCGGTACGGCGGGTTCCTCGCCGCCTGGGTCCGGACGGCCCGGCTAACTTTTGATCATATTTACATTTTTGGCACCGACGACAAACCCGGTTCGGGCCTGCGCGAGACGTTCGTCGTCGTCGCCTCGAAGACCGACCTGAAGCTCGATGACGACAAGAACAGGCTCGGCAGCCGCGACGACGACCCGCAGTTCTTCCAGAACGACAGGCTGTTCGAGCCCCGCCCCTTCGCGAAGAAGGACCGCGACGAGGTGGAACAGCGCGGGCGCGGGATCGTGTTGACCGACGACTACGCACCCGTCGAGAACCTGCTCGCCCCGGTGGCCGAGACCCGAGGCGACGAGGGCTGACGCAACAAAGGACCACGAGCGCCATGTCCGAACCGTCCGCAGGCAAACCCGACCGGACCTGGCTTTACGTCGGCCTGACGTTCGCCGCCGCCTGGATCGCATACCTCGCCTTGTTCGGCCCGGGGGGCGGTGGCGGCCCGAACCTCGTGGCCTCAGGGGACCACGGCAAGGCCGAGTACAACTGGCGAGTGCTTGACCTGGACGACAAGCCGGTTGCGTTCTCGCGGTTCAAGGGCAAGGTCGTCTTCCTGAACGTCTGGGCGACGTGGTGCGGCCCCTGCGTCCGCGAGATGCCGTCGATCGCACAGCTCGCGGCCGACCCCCGCCTCAAGGACGTGGCGTTCGTCTGCGTCTCCACCGACGACTCGGCCGAGCCGGTCAAAGGGTTTCTCGCCGGCAAGGGCTGGCCGATGACCGTCCTCCGCGCGACCGACACGCCCCCGGTCTTCACCACCCAGGGCATCCCCGCCACGTTCCTCATCGGCCCCGACGGACACATCGCCTCCGCCGAGGTCGGCTCGCAAGACTGGAACCGGCCTGACGTGGTCGCGTTGCTGGAGTCGCTCGGGAAGCCGGGGAAATAGGGTCGGGGGTGCGGCCGTCCCGTCAATGCCAGAGGCGCGCCAGCGCCGAGGCGATCGCCGCGACGGTCGGGATCACGACCACGATCACGACACACCCCCACGCCCCCAGGCTCGTCCGAGATTTGAGGTGGCGTGTCTGCGCGATCACATCCTGATATTCTGGGGAAAAGATGTACTCGCTTTTTGGGCCGAGCAGCAAATACATGATGTAGCCCGGGATCGATGCGATCAAGACGCCCGCGACCAGGGTGGGCAGCACGGCCCCCCCGATCCGCGATCTTCGCGAGAACAACCAAACCCGCGAGGATCGCGACGCCCATGACGGCCGACTCGACCGATCGCGCCCAAGGTTTGAGCCTGTCCATCCCATAGCCGAGCGCACCGTTGATGGCGACGAACGCCGCGAGGCTCGGCAAGCAGTCGGCGTGGAAGGTCAGGACCTCGACCGCTCTCGCGGGCGCCGAGGCGATCGCGACGGTCAGGAAAACCAGGCCGATCCCCGCCGCCAGGTAGTGGAGGGACCCGACGGACCGGACCGAGGTTTCGTGACCGAGGAACTCGCGCCGGACCTTCTCGACCGCCGTCAGTTCGCCCGGCGTCCGCGACGGGGGCTCGCCGATCGGTGCCACCGGTGGGGCGTAGGGGTTGAGGTCGGCGTCAGACATTGCGAATAGTCCGGTCGGGCTCAGAGCAGGTGACGGGCCTTGATCTGGAGGTACTGGTTGATAAGTGGTGCGGTGAGGTCGCCGGGGAAGACGTCCAGAGTCAGAACGCCGCGGAGCCGCAGGCCCGCCACGGCACGCTCGCGCCAGTTCAGCAGGGCGGCGGCGGCCGCGCCGGCGTACAAGCCGGGGCCGCTCTCCGGGGCGGAATCGGCCAGGGCGAAGAGGTCGTGGTCGCGGAGGAAGACGCCCATCGGCAGGTGTTTGCCCACGAGGTTGCCGAGGTGGTCGCCGACGATCTGTGCGTTCACGTCGTCGAAGAGGTTCGTGATCAGGACGACCAGGGACCGCTTCCGGCAGCGCTTCTCCAGCTCGACGAACGCGCGATCGTAGCGGGGCTCGACCAGGGCCGGGAAGAGGTTGTGGACGCTGTGGACGATTCGGTTGATCCGCTTCGGGCCGCCCCCGGGGGGCATGTACGCCTTGACCGTGTCGGAGAACGCGAGGACGCCGACCTGATCGCCCCGGATCAAAGCGACGTGGGCCAGCATGAGCATGGCGTTCAGCGCGTGGTCGAGCGGCGAGAGGCCGTCGCCGGTGTCGCCGGCCATCATACGGCCGCAGTCGACCAGGAAGATCAAGCGTTGCGACTGGTTCACCTGGTGGGCGCGGACGGTCAGCTTGCGACGCCGGGCGCTGGCCCGCCAGTCCATGTGGCGGGGCTCGTCGCCTTCGGTGTAGTCGCGCAGCCGCTCGAACTCGTTGTCGGTTCCGAGCTTCCGCGAGCGGCGGACGCCCAGGGTGCTGAGCTTGTCGCGGCGGGCGAGCACCGTGTACCGGGCGATCTGGCGGATGTCGGGGTAGACGCGGACGTCGGTCACGCAGGGGACCCAGACGGAGCGCTGCCAGTACCCGAGACGGCTGGAGATCAGCGCGTCGACCCGCCGGAAGGCGTACGTGCCGCGCCTCCGCGGGACGACCCGATACACCAGGGCGGCGAGGCTGGCGGCGGGCACGAGCACGAGGAATTCCGCGGGTTCGACCGAGAACGTGGCGGGCACGTCGTCGCGGACCCGCATCAGGCGACGCGACCGGCCGAGGTTCTCGACCGTCAACTCGACTTCCTGCGATTCCCCCAGGCTGGCGACCGCGCCGCAGCGGCGTTCGGCCCGGAGCCGCGAGGCGCCCACGAGGGTGAAGAGGTCGCCCAGCGCGATCAGAACGATCGCGGCGTCGAGCACGACGACGCCGGGCCAGAGCGCCTCGGTCGCGAACAGGCCCAGCGAGAGCAAGCCGGGGACGAGCAGGGCGAGGGCCAGCCGGCGGCCGGGCCAGATCATCGCAGGGGGACCTCCACCGAGCGGATCAGTTCGGCGAGCAGTTCGTCCGGCCCCCGGCCCTCGACCTCCGCCTCGGGGGTGAGGATCACGCGGTGCCGCAGGGCCAGCAGGGCGACCTCCTGAACGTCGTCGGGCAGGGCGTAGTCGCGGCCGTCGAGCGCCGCCAGGGCGCGGGCGCCGCGGAGCACCGCGACGCCGGCACGGGGCGACGCGCCCAGAGAGAACGTCGGCCACTGTCGGGTCTTTCGCACCAGGGCGGCGATGTAGCCGAGCACGTGATCGTCCACCAGCACGCCGCCGCAACGCCGCTGCATCTCCAGCACCTCGGCCGGGCCGGTGACGGTCCGCACCGAGTCATTCAAGAGGCTGTCGGGGCTCACGCCCTGGGTGTGGAGCTTGAGGATGCCGGTCTCCTCGGCCTCGCTGGGGTAATCGACGACGAGCTTGAACAGGAACCGGTCGAGCTGCGCCTCCGGGAGGTTGTACGTCCCTTCCGACTCGATCGGGTTCTGCGTGGCCATGACCAGGAACGGGCGCTCGATCGGGTGGCCCACTCCGTCCACGGTGACGCGGACCTCTTGCATGATCTCCAGAAGCGCGGAGTGGGTCTTGGCGGGCGCGCGGTTGATCTCGTCGGCCAGCAAGAGCTGGGTGAAGACCGGCCCGGGTCGGAACCGGAAGTCGTGGATGCGCTCGTCGTAGACGGGCGACCCGGTCACGTCGGAGGGCATCAAATCCGGGGTGAACTGGATCCGGTTGAACGCACAACCGAGGACGCGACCCAGCGCCCGGACCAGAAGCGTCTTGCCCAGACCGGGGACGCTCTCGATCAGGACGTGTCCGTCGGCCAGAAGCGCGGCGAGCACGCCCCGCACCAGCGCGTCCTGGCCGATGTAAACCTTGTTGATCTCGACGAGCACGCGGGCCGCCCAATCCGCCACGGGTCCGGATTCGGGAGACCCGCGGCGGCCGTAGGGGTCTTCCGACCCGTCGGGGTGTCGGCCGCCCTGTGGCGGGGACGGGCCAGGGTCGTCGAGAGGGTCGGGCAGGAAAATGAGTTCGGGTTGATCGGGGTCGTTCATGCGGGGGGACTCTGCGTGATCAAGGGTACGTCGCGCGGCAACGGGCCGCCTCGACGGATGATAACGGTTCGGGAAGGGTCGGGGCCAGCGGCGAGAGCGGGCCGGCCTTCGGGTGTCGTGGGGCGAAAGGGGTCCGTCCAGGGTAGACCCCCGGGGTCAAGGGTTAAGTCGCGTGTCGTCGTTCGCCCTGAGTCGATCCGTCCTGGGCAACTGGCCGAGGTGCCGCCAGCGGCGGTAGGCGTCGAGGATCGAACCGGCCTCGCGGGACTGTCCGGTGCGGGCCAGGAGGGCGCCCAGGGCCTCGGCGTGGGCCACCGGGCGGTCGGCCCCGGACGGCTCCAACGGGCGGGGACGACCGATGCGGGGGGCGCGGGCCAGACACCCCACAAGGCCGAGGGCGACCAACTGAGCCGCGACCCGCCCGATCGGCGAAACCTGAAGGAGTTCCAGGGGCGAGGGGACCGCCCGGCGGTCGCCGATGACGAAGGCCCCCTCAACGAATGCCACCCTTCGCGGGCGGGTCGGTGCGGCCTCGGTGTCGTCGTCCAGGTTCGTCCAGGCGACCACACGCTTCGCCAGGGACGATCGGGCGGGCTCGACCATCGGGAGGTTGAGCAGGAACGTCCCGCTCGCCACGACCAGCGCCCGGCTCCCATCCTGTCGGTCCAGGGAGACAACCAGCCGCTTGCCGTCGCCTTCGAGAAGCACCTCCTCGGCCGCGCCCTTGAGGGTCTCGTGGCGGGTCAACCCCGCCCGCGTCGGCTCGACGCCTTCCGCCCAGGGGCCCGAAAGACGGCCGCAGACCTGGGAGTTGGAACCGCCCTCGACCGAGAACCAACGGTCCGGCGGGGCAACGGCCGGTGCGTGGGGCGGGAGCTGGTTCTCCCAGCCGGCTGCCTCCGCCCGGGCCGACTCGATGCGCTCGCGGAGCCTCGGGGGGGCGTCGCTCGCGAGCCCGGCGAGGGCGCGGCTCCAGTACTCCCGGGTCGCGTCATAGTCGCGCGGGACGTAGACGAGCCGCTTGCCAACCCCGCCGCCGAGCCAACCGTCGTACCATTCCGCCTCGCCCTTCGGTGGCGGGCCGGGCTGGGGGGCGAACCGCACGATCACGTCGGCCCACTCGCTCAAGTCCTCGGAAAGCCGGTAGGCGGTCCGGACCTCGTGCCCCCCGGAGCGGAAGAGTCCCGCGAAGGCCCCCGTGCCGTTGACGCTCCGCGACTGGTTCCGCCCGTACGACGTGTCCAGCGCCCCGCGGCAGCCAGCGAACGCGAGCAGAAAGAGGGGGAGGAAAACCGTCGGCCGTCGGTCAAACCGGCCCGGTAGACCCGTCATGACGAGGACTCCGCGGCGACCAGCCGTGACTGGAACTGGAGGGCAAGCGACCAGACGGCCTCGAAGGCTTCGGCCGAGGGGACGCGGTGGCCGTAATAAAACCCCTCGAACAGGCCAAGCGTCGGCTCGACCATCACGCGGAGCTGGCGGTCCCCGACCGCGCGGACGAGCTGACGCCCGGTCCGGCCCGGGACGAGGCGGAGCTGTTTAAGCCGGTCCAGGCAGAGGAGCTGGTGGGCGAACAGGTAGACGACCGCGCCCGCGTAATCGCCCCGGGCGCGGAGCCGTTGCGCCTCGGCCCAGGGGTCGGCCGAGTCGAGCCGGACACCGGCCGGAAGTCCCTCAATCCGTTGCGCCGAGCCGGCCCGGATGGACGCGGTCAGGGCCGCATCCTGTCCGGCGGGCGGGCGGTACCGGCGCAACAATTCCAGCAGCACGACCAGCACCACGGTCAGGAAAAGCATGGCGAGACCGATCATGAGCACGTCGCCCACGCCACCGACCCCGGGCATTCGCCAGCCGTTCATCCAACGGAACCAGCCGGCAACCGCGCTGAGCCGGTCACCGATCCATCCGAAGAACCGATTGATCCGGGATACCAGGCCATCTAGCCAGGCGAACCGGACCTCCAAGGGAAGGACCGGCTTGACGCGCCCGGCGTCGGCGTCGTACCAGGGGAAGGCCTCCCCCTTGAACACGGAACGGATCGGCTCGGGGGCCGGCGCCGGCGACGGGTCTGTCGGGGCCGGCAAGCCGGCGACGCCGAAAACAACTTGGAGCACAAGAGCCGGCAGCAAGCTCACCACCGGGAGGCCTCCTCCATCGACCGCCCGACGGCCTGGAGCCGGAGCTTGAGCTCCCACCCTTCCAGGCGGATGCGCTGGTCGATGTACGTCAAGAATCGGGCGACCCCGAAGAAGGAAACCGCCAGCCAGACGGCGAGCTGGAACCGGGTGCTGTACAAGGAGCCCGCGCCGGGACGTTCCCAGGTGACTTCCGAGGTCACCAGCGCGGACACCAGCGCTCCGGTCCCGAACCAGAAGCAGGCGACGAACAGGAACCCGAACGCCATCTGCGCCACCCACTGCCCGAAGAACTCACCCCCGCGTGCGCCGCAGAGGGTTGAGGTCCGCCGGGCGACGCCGAACATCTTCCCCCGCTCCAGCAGAATCACCTCGTCCATGAACGCGAGCCGCGAGGGGATGATCGGGAACAGGATGATAAAGCTGCCGATGAGCCCGCGGAGGATGAGCTGGTGAAGGACCATTGACGGCAGGCCCCGCGCCAGCGCTTTGACGACCCCGAGAGGCGTCGGCCGCTCGCCGAACATCAAGCTCCCCAGGACGACGGTCAAGGGGGCCGTGGCCCAGGGAGCCTCGACGACGAGCAGGACGATAAACAGGTAGGGGTTGAACTCGGGGTCGCTCGTGAGGTAGGCGTTCAGGGCCGCGCAGGGCGCCACGCCCGCCAGGGCCGCCAGGCCGATCGTCCAGGGCCGGCGTCGGACCACGACGAGCGCCAGGTCGAGCAGGTCAAGGAAGGACCGTTCACGGATCTGGATCAGGGTGCGGTCGCCGGCCAACGGGGTTCACTCCGGGGGTATCGTAAAGAGGATCGGGGCGTCTGTGCTTGAAGTCCGGTCCGGCCGACGACCCTTCGGCGTCACACGCCGGAGGCGGAGGCCGTCAGCCCGGGGGACGCCAGCGACGCACCGGTCGGTCCCCGGGTTCGGCCGCCCAGGGCCATGTAAAGGATCAGGAGCGACGCGCTGGCGACGGCGATCCCCGCTTTATAGGGGTAGGGGATCGAGGAAGCCGAGACGAACCCTTCGAGGAACGCCGCCAGGATGAACAGCAGGACGGCCGCCCCGACGATCGGTAGGGACCGGACGGCTTCGCGGCGGAGCGAGTCGATCCGCGACTGGCCCTGGGTGTCGATCAGTCCCCAGCCGAGGCGCAGGCCGGCCGCCCCGGAGAAGACGATCGCCGTCAGCTCGAACGGGCCGTGCGCGGTGACGAAAACGTAGAAGTTCCGCGCGTTCGGGCCGGCCGCCATGTGGCCGAAGACGGTGCCGAGGATGATCCCGTTGGAGATCAGCTCGTAGAGGCTCCCCAGGCCGAAGAAGAGGCCCCAGGCGAAGCACTGGAGGCCGATCGTGGTATTGTGCTGGATGTAGAATCCGGCCATCGCCGTGTCGTTGCGGGAGACCCCCTCCTTGCGCTCGGCGTCCAGGGGCCGCGCGTACATCTCGTCCATCTGCGAGACGAACGCCTCGCCGATGATTTTCTCGGTGAAACCCGGCCGCCCCGCGGCGAGCAGGCCGCAGAGCAGGAACCCGCCCCAGAAGACCAGCGCCGCGAGCCGCAGGGCGGGGTCGGAGCGGAGCCGGCGGGGGACCTCGCCGAAGAGGACCGCGCCCCAGTCGGAGAACCGGAACCCGGTGCCGCGGTAAACCGCGTTGTGCGCCCGGCCGACCAGGCCGTGGAGGTAGTCCACGGTGTCGCGGGGCATGTCGTGCGCCTCGGCGAGCATCAGGTCGGTGCAGGCGGAACGGTACAGCTCGCCCAGCCGCAGGACTTCCGACGCGTTGGCCCGCCGGAGTGGCTCGGAGTCGAGTTTCGCGAGTAAGTTGTCCAGCTCGCGCCAGGTCGATTCCCGCTGCGCCAGCCGGTCGGCGACGCGCATGGTTCGGTCACTCCCCGAGGAAGACCCGGTGGTACACGGCGCAGAGCACGGCGTCTGACGAGGCGCCCGCGGGGAGGCCGAAGCGGGTGCGGAGCGGCCGGGCCAGGGGTCCGGCCATCTCCTCGCGGAGCGGGGGGCTGAACCGGCCCCGGCGTTTCACGTAGTCGGAAAGGGCACGGGCGAGTTCCTGGCCCGCGGCGATCCGCAGCGGCAGCCAGGGCAGGACCGCGTCCACCGCGTCCTCCCGGACGCGGACCACCCCCGCGCGGCGCTGCCGACGCTCGACGACCACCATCGTCCCCGCCGCCAGGTCGCCCAGCCGCTGGAACCGTTCCGTCAGCAACATGCTCGCCAGGCCGAGCAGGTAGAAGAACGCCCAGAAGCCGTCGACCGCGCCGACGAGGTTCCTGATCACGGCCTGCGCCCCGGTGATCGGCACCCCCTGCTCCGAGACCACACGGATCGAGAGCGCCCGCTTGCCCAGCGTCCGGCCGTTGAAGAAGGCTTCACAAGACGCCCCGTAGCCCCACGTGAGCACGAAATACGCCACCAGCGCCGGGCCCAGACTGGAGATCGAACCCAGCGCCAGGGCCCACGACAGCAACGCGGCGGCGATCACCAGCGCCGCGAGCAACGCCAGGTCGATCAGGTAGGCGTACAACCGCCGGAAAGGCCCGGCCAGCGGGTACTCGAAGACGATCCGCTCCGGCGTCACGAGCCGGACCGTGGTGTCGAGAGGCGGTTCGCCGTCGCCCCCCGGCCCGGCGACGGACGCGGCCGACGCTGACCCTGCGCGTGGCGATGTTGCCGTGGCCATGAGAACGGTTCGCCTGATCCTACCCGGGGCCGGGCCGGACCTCATCCGCCCCCGTCCGGCCGCACCGGGGGCGACCGGATGGAATCATGCTACAGGGGCGCGGTCGGCTTCGCAACGCCGCGACCCCCAGGATTGTCGGGCCGATCGATGTCGGCCCTTGAGGGGGGAGACCCGCGGCGGCGGGTCGCCTCAGACGGGGCGATTCAGGGCCGGGCGGCCGGTGCCGCAGGTGAGACGGATTCGGCCGACGTGCGTGTGACGCCCGGGTCGTCGAAGACGGTCCGGACCACGGTACGGCGGCGGAGTTTCTCAAGGTAGGCGGCCGTCTCCTGGTTCACCTTTTTCCGCCGGATGGCGTGATGGCACTTGTCCTGTACCTCGGCGAAGGATGCCGGGCCGGCGGGGCGTCGGTCCTCGACCATGACGATGTGGTAGCTCGTGGGCCCCTCAATCACCGGGCTGACCTTGCCGGCGGGGAGGGACTCCAGGGCCGCGTTGACGGCGGGCACGCTGTAGCTCCCCGGACTGGTCTTCCAGAGCCCGCCGTCGGACCTGTTCGGGCCGTCGCTCTCGGCCTTCGCCAGGGCGGCGAAATCGCCCCCGCTACGGAGCCGGGCGAGGAGTGCGTCGGCCTTGGCCCGGGCTTCGGAGCGGTTCCTCGACTTCTCCACTTCGACGAGAACCTCGCGCCAGGTCACCTGGGCGGGCTGATCGAAATCCTTCAGGTGCGCCTTGTAGTAATCCCGCATCTCGTGCAGGTCCACCTTCATCTTCGGACCCAGCTTCTGCTCCATGTAGCCCCGGGAGAGGAACTCCAAACGGAACTGTTCTCGCAACTCGTCGAGCGACTCGTCGCGCTCTTCCATCTTCGTCTTCAATTCGTGGACGTTCGCCGTGGCCGACTGGCGGAGCAGCGGCGGGACCTCTTCTTCGTAGAACTGGGCGTCGGCCAACTCCATGAACTTCTGGAACTTCTTGGCGTCCTTCAAGTCCCGTTTGGCTTCTTGCAGGACCAGGGCGCGGTCCACCATGTCGTTGAGTACCGTCTTGGCCATGTAGTAGCGCATCTCTTCACTGAGTTCCTGGCCGGCGGCCATGCCTTTGCGCCGCTGCTTGAAGACGACCGTCAGCTCGTGGAGCGTGATCACCTCTTCGCCGACCCAGGCCGCAGGCTTGCCGGCCTCGAAGACCGCGCGGGGGGCGGGTTTCGAGCGAACGGCCGTGGGCTCCTCGGGCATACGCATCGGCGTCTGGACGGCGCCCGCCTGACCGGCCGCTTGACGGACGCCCGGGTCGCGGGTCTCCTCGGAGGGCGCGGAGACGGGCACCGAGGCGAACCCGGCGAGAGGCGGCCTCTCGATCGAACCGGACGCGCCGGCGTCCGACAGCGGGGGCAATTCCACCGGGTCCGAGACGTTCTCGGGCGGTTTCGTGTCGGCCCTTGCGGGCCTCGCAGGTGCGGGAACTGGAGCGGGGTCCGGGGCCGGTGCGGCGGCCTTCGGTGCCGGGTTCGGGGACGGAAGCGGTTTCGGCGTGGCGCGGGCCGGGGGTCCCGGGGCGGTCGCCTTCACGGGAGGCAAGGTAATCGATGGCATGATGTCCGGATCGGGTCCGAGGAGGGGGTCGCGACCCGGTTCGAGCGTCGCCCGAGGCTCCGGAACCACCTCGACCGGCTTGGCGGGGGCCGGTTCCCGTCGCTCCCCCCCCGGCCGGCCGACGTTCAGCGCCGCGGCCGGCGGGATCGGCGTCGGGACATCCCCGGCGGCGTGGTTTTCGGGTGGCCGCGATGGAGGCGGCGTGGACGCCGCGGGCGGAATCGGGGCGGGCGTCGCCGGGACACCCCGGGGTGTCTCAGGGATCTCGCTCCGCGCGGGGGTTGCGGCCGG
>JAABUK010010775.1_pt1 | contig 12102 bp, 11 predicted proteins | sample 5559141 | NCBI WGS metagenome assembly JAABUK01 (sample SAMN10711869, study PRJNA513367) | rock metagenome | isolation source: Antarctica rocks | place: Antarctica: Victoria Land, Pudding Butte nord | collected 2016-01-03 | reverse complement strand
TCCTTCCCCCCTTCTCCAACCCAACATCTCCATCCGACGGACTCACTCACCGACCGACCAACGCCACCAACCCCTCCCCCGGCAAAGACCTAACCGGATGCCACCACCCCCAACGCCGCCATCGCAATCAGCATCGGCACCCGCCTCCAGCACCGTACAAAGGGCCATCCATTCCGAAACGGACACCCATCAATCCCCAACGTGAACTCCTCCACCAGCCGATACTGTTTGTAGGACCCTCCTTTGGCGGCTCAACTCAGCCTGCGCCCCCTGTCCTTAGCCTTGCAGAGTTTTCGGAGCTGGTTTCTCCCTCCTAATTATACACTCATTCATCAGATACACGGACCTCGCTTCGACGGCGACGGCTCGCTACCGCCACGCCCACTGACAAGCTCTTCACACCCGTATCCTGCTCGGATCCCGCGGGGTCTAGGTAGGACGCGGGACACGACAGGCAAACCGCCAGAGCAAGACGATAAACGCGGAAAAGGTGGCGACTTGGAGACTCGGTCCCAAAAAGAAGGATGTTCGTGCCGGTTGTGGCTGAATCGCCAGCCCCCAGCTCCCACCGGCTGCTATGCTGGTCCCTGGGGCTTGGGTTAGGAAGGAGAGGACGTCGCTTGTTATGAAGAGGGCGGCTGATCCAGAGGGGTGATATTCTGAAAATTATTTCGGGGGATTTCTGCCTCCCTACTCCATCGCTGTGTTTCTGAGATGTTGGAGTGGGAGTGGAAGGGGGTAAACATCGAGTTATTAGTCGTGCGATGAGAAGATACAAGCTTGCGCATACGAAGATAGGCGAGATGACGATGAGGCTGCTGCTGCTGCTGGCGTAGGTTCCTATTTCAGTATCCATTTTCAAGGAGGCGATGAGGAGGGCGTAGCCGGTTGTTGAGAGGCCGGCTGCTAGGGCGGTGGGAATTGTGTAGGCATGGCACGCGCTGCAGAGGTTAGTGATAGTAGTAGTGTTGTTGTTGCAGCAATGGAGGCGCGGGTAGATGACTTGGATGCAGATGTGGTAGATGGCGACGGTGAAGTCGAGGACGGTGAAGATTATGGCGGCCGGAGTGGAGGGGGGTAAGGGGTAGAGGGATGTAGGGGCGGTGGGCATGGTAAGAAGGAGTTGCTCTGAGACGGTTGTTTGGATGGGGTTTGGAGTGTTAGGAGTCTCCGTTTGTCTGTCTTGGAATGGATCGGTCGAGAGAGACTTGGGTCTGACGTTTATATCGCCCCCCTTCCCGTGTCTCATCTCGAATTGGATACGCGGTAATGCGCCCTGAAAAGGCATTGCAATACAGGCACATTCAACACGAATGCTTTCTTCAAGGACGTATCCGCTTCTAGCTTGGTGCAAAGTCACTGCTGGCACCAAGGCATCTCTTCGCATAATTGACGTATTCAGCCATCGCAGTATATTGCCTGCGCCATGGTCAAGCGATTCTTGGCAGGGCGCATTTCTCAGAAGCATTTCCCAATCTGATCATATATTTCTCGCATGATAAGGTGCACGGTGACGCCGGCTGCACAGATATAAGAATTGTGAATCATTGGGTTGATTGTTCCCATGCTACTATTTTCGTGCCATTGGATGTTGGAGAATAGGAGAAGCAAAAGACTGCCTCGCCTGTGTTGCTGTAATGGGTAAGGCTTATCACCTTCGTTGCTTAGACAGAGTACCTGACTGCTGATCCACGTAGGGTTTCGTGACTGCTGTAGTTGAGCCATGCTCAGTCAGACTTCGGCCAATCAGGTCTTTGGCAGCTTGCTCGATTGACCCAGTTTCCTTCGAGAGCAAAGAGCTCATCGAAAGACAGTCCTGGATGCAGACACATCATTCTCTGGCATGCAGAAGCGAATGATCCACGCTTGAACGTGAGAAAGCGGTGCGACCATTTATCGGTGCCATGAAGATCCAGATGTTCAAAATCTGCAAAGATATGCCGTATGACGAACATACCCTTGACTTCTCTCCCGACCGGTCAGTATTATGGGGTTTTCCAGGCTGTTCGCATGCTCGGATCATCCATCCACTTGTCGAATCCGCAGGTGCCTCCAGTGGAACAAAGAGGATCTCGAAACAAAAATCAGCGAGACCTGAGCACGTGTCTAACAGCCCTTTTTCTGGGCCCGATTGCGAGGTCTCGACCAGCATAGCTCGCTTTATGTCATCCTCACCCAAGCCATGGCAAACAAGTTCAGGTAGCTACGATCACAGGGATTCATGCACTTACTAAAGTAGTCGATGCCATCGAAAAACTGAGAGCGATATCACCAGCTTCCTTGAAGCTGGGTTCGCTTGTTGCAGATATAGTCCTGGAAGAAGACCGTCTTTTCTAGGAAAATATTCGTTCTCGAGATCATGCCTAAAACGTTAACGAGAAGCTTAGATAACCCAAGGAGAATGGTTTTCACCCTTTTCAGGGCTTCTGCAACGCAGATGACTTATTCGCTTACCTGCAAACTCAACTCCCTGCTGTCAAGTCGAATCTTGAGGACTCAAGGACGATTAGTTTCAAACCCTGCAAATGACCGATGTGCAAGAAAAACGAGGGAAACTTCCAGGGCTTGCCAGACCAAAGGCAAGCGTAATAAAAGTGAGGGATCCACCGACGCTCGACTCACTGCACCAAAGGAGGACCAAACGGTTTAAGCCAGAGTTAACAGTCTCCCGGTCAGCGATCGTAAGTGTAGAAGGTAGAAGAAAAATGCTTGAATACGTGAAAAAAGTGTGATAGTTCTGCCAAGATCAATGAATGAAGCTTTAGGAAATATCCGGTTAGCTCACGGCTAAATACCCGGAACGTAGAGGGTAACGTCCCACAGAAAGCTCGTATCTTCACGGAAAGTTATTCATCTCATCAAGAGATTCAAGAACGTGTGTTTAGCCTACTGCCTCCTAACTGTGGTGAATCTATTTTGTTTCTGAGCTCGTCATATCTTTTGAGCGACTTGCTTAGCCCTACACCTCCTGTCTCGATAAGAAAGGTCAAGTATTGCTGAAACAGCAATGCAACATACCCCGTATTGCAATGTCGCACTACCTCAACCTATCTCGTTTCCAGAAGGGATCCTTTTTTTCAAACTCGCGAATGCTCTTGGAACGCCCTAGTGGTATTGAAGAAATGGAGACGATGCGGAACTCGGATGTTATTCATGCTTTATATTCACGTATTAGCGCGATCAAGCATCGAATGATCTGCAAGTAGAAACGCTTCCTGCTTGACCGCTTGCTGTTCATGGCGAGAAGATGCTTCAAGACGCGGAGGGCTTGGTTCTATATAACGGCAGGTCCTGAGTCCTGATTGTGTTGCTCCGGAAACATTTGCGCCTTTCGCAATGATATGATCCCCTACCTGGTGCAAATCTTCCCCCAGCATATCACTGTTCCAAGAACGACATCCAGCTTTGCATGCTACTAGCTTCGATAGGCTCTAGATTGACTATACATAGTTCGTGCTTATCGCCTTCACTAATTACCTACAGTCTTTCTTCTTCGCCTGCAAAATGGCATCTCGAAACAGAGTACCACGATGGGACGAAGCAAAGAGCCTGTATCCGCCAACGCAATGCATACAGAAGAAACAGGAACCAACCCAGCAGAAACCACCGCAACAGCTATCAATGAAACAGCCATCAACGCCACGGCAATCAACACCCCGGCTATCGACTCAGCAGCAATCAATGCAACCGCAATTAGTGCAACCGCAAGCATCACAACAGCAACCCACCCAGCTACTCCTTGAACGAAACATTGAAGAGAGCATCCTCCGTTATGACCGAATCCGCCGCACGGCCATGAACGCCATCCAAAGCAATTGCCAAATCATATTGCTGTCCCAAGATGCCACTAAAACCCTCAACAACAGCATTCGACACCAGGCCCAAAAGCCCGCAGCCGATATCGAGAATCTCAAAATGCAGGAGAAGAGGAGAAAGCTGTGGAGGGGCCTGAATGAGGAGAAGATGGAAGGGTGCCGGAGGATAATTGCGTTGATGGATAAGGCGGAAGTGGAGTTGAGGGAGGTTCGGGCGAGGGGAGGTGTTAAGAGTATAGGGTTATGCTGTGAGATTCCCAGGGTGGAGAGGTTAGCCGTTGGCGCGGCGGAGAAGGCTGAGGTGGGGAAAAAGCCCACCTCTATCTAGATAATCGCTCAATCAAGTAGTTACTCCCTTTGGAACTGGGTATTCACGACAATCCTAATTGAACGTGAGAATAAGACAAGACTTGGTGCACGCCGAAGATTTCCCGCCCATAGCTGCTCCTTGAAGCAGGTACAAGGACATTCGCGCAGCATCCAACGCTAAGTATGGCAGTTGCCTCGTCGTGAAATATTCGTTTTCAGACCTTGTCTCATTTATGACCTACTTTCTCTTTGAGTTCACAATCGTGCCCGATATCCCTGTATTCCTGTGATAAACCAGCTCTCGCATCAGGGACTGAGCCTCTCGACAGCCTTGCCATTTGTCTCCTTCAACATGCCCGCCTTCGTTATAACGATGTTCTAGAGCCCGGGCAAGACCTGTTCGAACACGGAGTAAGAAGTACAAAGGGAAACGCATCGACACTACTTTTGATGTGAGAAAATTACAGCGTCGAGGCCACACTCTGTTGAGGCAATTTCTCCTCCTAGTCAGTCTTTCGTGGTGCTTCGGAGATAATTTCACCCGGTGGTAGCTCTGTTCTGGGGATGCAGGACTACCCTTCTGGGAACTTCCATTGAACAGGGTATCTTAGACTAGGTAGTGAGCAGTTTGCACCGGGAAGCCAAAATGCAGAACCACTCGTTTGGGGACATTCTATCGAACGGCATATCCACACCGAGTAGTGAAAACTTCACGCCACATAGCCACATTCAGAATCAACTTTCTGGAAACTCTCATCCAACGAATGTGATTCTCGCAAGGTAGTGAATTATGCGACACCCACCAGCCTAGTCAGTGGGAAACCAATACCATCTGGGAATTTTTGTCCAACAGGACATTCTCACTAGATAGTCAATATGTCTGGGACCCCTATTTTCCACTTGAAAAGCCTAAGGTATCCGGACCCAGACGTGACATTGCGAGGTAAGTCACATGATGTGTACCATGAGTTGGTGATCTATTTTTGCTCGGATCTCGACCTCAAGCACCTCGAGATCTCTTTTGCAACGTGTGAGCGGTCAATTCGATCAAAAGAAGTTACTTCTATAGCTTCGATATACAAGACATCTTGCAGCGGTGAACTCTTCGGGTGCGAAAACATGGTGGCATTGGTAAGAAGAATCGAATTCTCAGGTCTCCCACTCGGCGTACTTGATACTCCATCATGCCTTGAAGCGAATCTTACTGTAAACTCTAACAGGCACTGAGAGTGCCATCCCAAACTTGTTGTTTGATATATCGCCTCGCGATAGGTGGAGAAGTGGGAATAGTAACGTACTTACCGGATATTATCATCTTGGTCAGAAAAGGAGGTGCTGCCGCTTCGGTGGGTTTGTCGGGCCGAGCGGCCGTGCACCCGTGATGGCTATTCCTCGGCGGACCTATAAATTTGAAACGCCACAATAATCTTGCGTCGAAACGAAAGCAACAACACCAGGCAGCAGTCAGGCGGATAGTTCTAACTTCGTGAAGTGGTCCTATGTGGAGCTGCCCATTGGGATGCCTTTAACCTTCTCAATCCCATTCTCTGTCCCATTCTCTGTCCCAAAAGTGGCTTTGGCACTCGGCGCTGGATATGCTCTATGGGTGTTTCTTGCAGGCACAACGAAAATCCCTCCGTGGTTTTTGCGGCAGTCAGTCGCCTCCACGATTGCAACCAATAGGTGCAATTGGCTGACGTCAATCAGGATTTTATATTCTCAAAACTTCCCTGTCTGGCTTGGTCAGAATCTGGACAAGCCGGAGAGCTTTGGCTTCCTGCGTCAGTCCATCCACGTCAACTGAGACATGGCTCGCTTTTCTTATCTTACTTTCATACCATAGGCAATCAAATCACTCAGCTCTCTATCCCTGTTGAAGGAGGGAGCAATGTGTTTGCGTGGCTTGTGACCCCTGTGAAGCTCTATGCAATGCACGAAGCTGCATTTCGCGAAGACTCAGCCGACTCCAAGCAGGCATTGGCTGTCCGCAAGCTGGCCGATGACCCACAGAGCCGTCTGATCATTTACTGTAAGTCGTTCCCCGGGGTTCATATAGTACTGGGCAGTCTGCATCCATCGAACTGACATTGACAATGCACATAGTTCATGGTGTAAGTTCTCTCTCGTTTATGTCTATTGTGTGTGGCTTATGAAGAAGAATGCCGGCACCGTAGGTCAGCCGAAGAGAACCGATGCTTACAGGATGCTTTCGTCCTTCGACTCCAATCATACCTTTGTCCTGGCATTCGACTACCGAGGCTTCGGAAGGACGAAAGGATCTCCAACCGAAATTGGCGTTCTCGACGATGCCATAACGGTGGTGAATTGGGCACTCGAGGTCGCCCGAGTTCCTTCTCGTCGTATTGTCTTCGTTTCGCAATCCCTCGGCACAGCTATCGCAAGTGCAACGGCAAGCCATTTCATTGATCAGACCCCGAAGATCGAGTTTGCCGGCATCTTCCTCTGTGCTGCCTTTGTTGATGCGCCCACAGCGTTTCAAAACTATTCAATAGGCGGAGTCGTACCTCTACTCGCGCCCCTACGCGTGCTACCGCCTCTCCGCAATTGGTTCGTGAGACAATTTCCAGATCCATGGAAAACCTCCGATCGAACGCAAAATTTGGTACGGAAAAGTGATAGACTTCGTCTGACTTTTGTCCATGCAACGAATGACATGACGATCCCACCTTCGCAGACTGATGAGCTTTTCTACATGGCGGTAGACGCTGCTCAGGATGGGGGTCTGACCAATCAAGAAATCGATGAAAGAAAAGAGACTATTGACCTTGGTGATGGTGGCTGGACACACTCATGGACTAGTGGAGACAAGGTCATACGCAAAGACATCCTACTGCAGGGAGGTACGGAGACTGGATCTCTGATATTAAACCTAGGTTGCTAACAGTACCAAAGGCCACAATACGATCATGAAATGGGCGCCAGTGTCTCTGGCAGTTGCTCGAACGTTCGATTTGGAAGAATAGTAGATGCTTACTTCCACCGCTTCAGAATCCTAGCAAAATGTAACCTGGAAATCGAAACCCCTCCAAACCTTGATTCATAAAGTGTAGATTGGAGATCAATCACAGGTTGCAACGACCGCTTTCCAACCGACTTTCCTCCACCGGAAACGTCACTTCGCTTTCTGGGTTCTGAAGCCTCTTCAAAGCCAGCAGACAATCATCAACCACGTCATAGCTGAAGCTATACTCGTGAAACTCCTGTTGATTCGTGGGTACCTTGCCCTTCACATACGGTCTTGCATCCCTTCTGATCTTCTTCGCTTCATCTTGTCCAGCATTCGAGAAGATTTGAACAGCCGCGGTTCGGTTCTTCCTGATTTCCTGGAACAAATGGAGGCGCTCTGCGATGACAAGGCCAATATCAGCTCCTTCAGTCGAGAGTTCAGAGTCATTGCTCATCGATGACCTCGGGTTATCAGCCTCCGACGACCAAGCAGATCCTGCTTCAGGAATATGTGACAGCAATAAACCTATAGCGGCTGCATCCTCCAACCCTTGAGCGCCTCCTTGCCCTTGATGTGGCAGCATAGGGTGGGCTGCATCTCCGATGAGAACGGCTTTACCCTTGGTCCAGGCTGCATTTGGCGGTCGGAACAACAGCGGCCATAGTCTGATATCCTCCGCCTGGTTGCACATCTCAACAAGAGCAGGGTGAAATGCCTTATATATCATCAGGAGGTCTTCTTTCGACGCTACCGCGTCCCAATCCTCCATATCAGTAGAATACCGCTCGTCAGCATGGATCATGGCGCAATTTTGCATGGTACCATTTCGACATGGGTACCAAACCATCCGTCTATTTCCCAAGACGGCAATGCGCAGCCCGGACGGCTCGGATTCGGGGAATATAGGAGCAGTGATTGGATTGGCGCGAAGCTTTTCGGTTGGTATGAGGAACCGAAAGATGGACTGTCCTATCCGTCTTGCTGGCGACATATCATCAGAAATCTTGTGCACGAAGCGCGAATGAACGCCATCGGCAATGATGATAACATCCTTCCGAAATATGTGCCCATCCGCTAGCTCGATAATTCCGCCTTCACAATCAATATCCACCACCTCGGCCAATAATCTGATCCTCGCAGCCCGACAGCCCGGATTAGCGCCTGGCTTGTGAGCCAATTCTTTCAACCCGGTGTGCAGATCAACCCGATGGAAGAAGTGACCTTTGGCGCCGTACTTGGACTCCCAATGGGAATAGGTGCTGAAATAGGTCGACTCCATTGTGTCTCCTCGCACGACGCTGCCACACCCAAAGAGATCTGCATTGGCGCGCTCGAAATCAAATCCGAGCCGTTGGAGGACACGGGTTGCGTTGGGGCAGCAATGAATCGCTGCACCGACTTCGTTTGCGAAGCGAGAACGTTCAAAGACCTATTCACACGCGTCTTGATGTCAGCCTTGGATTGAAATCACCTTCAGAAGCCGTCGGTACGCTACGACCTACCTCAACATCATGCCCAGCTTGACCCAGAGCTACCGCAGCTCCCAATCCAGCAATACCCGCGCCAATAATTCCAACGTCAAGTCGTCTTTCACCTGGGCCCGGGGTGAGGTCAACCGGCCGAGTCCCGTCGTTGACTCCAGACGCCATTTTTGACCAGCAACAATCAACGAGGCAAGGTTAGAGAAAAAATCGCAATAGCGTAGTGAGTACTCAATTGTTCAGGGGGGTAGAGAAAGAAATAGGGTAGCACAAGTGACGTTCCTCGGACTCCGGCCGGACACTGAAGTAATTTCCCTGCTGGACCCGGGTGGTCGACCGTTGGGACTCTAACCCAAGTAAGTACTCGTAGCGGTTTGAAGGTGTGTGCGATGTGTGCATCATTTCAATTCGTGACTAGCTACGAGTAATTAATAATTACGGGGGTGGGCCGTTGGTTGCTGACGGACAGGGAGATGAGCGCTGATCTAACGCTTGCTTACTACTAGTACTACTTAAGTATGTACATTGTATACTGTCAATCCCCACACACGATTGTACCCGTGAGAAATAAAGTCGTTGCAGCGTGTCTCTCTCTTCAGCTGCTCTAAGTAGTAGTAGTAGTAGTAGTAGTAGTAGTAGTAGTAGTAGTAGTAGTAGTAGTAGTAGTAGTAGTAGTAGTAGTAGCAGTATGTGGTTTTTTTGACACAAATCCAAACGAAGCCTTTGTCCTCGAGTCAGACTACTAAGTAAGTACTTAGTAGTATGTGATCACTCATCATATCAGCCCTAGTAACTCATAAGTCCGTGTGTGTATATATATATATACGTGGGCGTTACCCCTATTGGCAAATAACTTAAAAACTGCTAATATTTTTCAATACTACTTAGTACATAGGTGGTCTATACATACTATTATTTGGCCTCACAGCATAAGTTAGCCGTCAGCTTTTCCAAGCTCCGGCTGGTGTATTTTGACTACCTTTGAGACTCTATGCTGCTAGTAGAAAACGTTGTGGCGATCAAAAGTCGTAGATAGAGTCGCATAGGTCATACATCTTTGTCGGCGTTCTATGGAATCTTGTTTCATCAAAATGTGCATCGCGTAACTAGCTAGCCAATGGCATGATCGGGTTTCTAGAACACACTCACTACCAACGCAAGAAAAATCGGAGACATGTTCGAGAACATGCTTATTATCCGGACAATGTGCGGGAACCGCGACAGCTATCCTGCTTGCGGTGATCTAAAGGCCGAGCACCCTTTGTGTCTGAGCGGTAGATGAGCCACGGTCTCTAGAAGGGACGTTGATACCATTGACAATTTGCAGCCAGTAGGTATTGGATATGGCGTGAAAGCTCCCGAAAGGCATTCCAACAATTCAAAGTTGGCCGTGGTAGATTTTGTTCGAGTGCCTTTGTTACCGAAGCATTCCCGTATTGGGAGCGGTCACTATAAAAATCAGCCACGCTATCAGAAGCCGCCAGCCCGCCAGCTATCCATGTTGACCAGGAGGAAGTGTCAACGGTGAAGCGATGCAAAGCCATCAGATTAAGCAGGCGTCGTCTTTAGCCAGTATATTGCATCAAACGCAATGTTGGATATAGGAGACCCCTCTCCCAGCCAAACAATAATCGAGCTGGCTTGACTGTAGATGAATGAGACCCATGATCTGCACCTGATGGCCACGTTCGTATAGATCGTCTTGATTTATGCAAATGGCGTCAACGCATAACTTCTTGGCCATGCCTGGGTCACGGAGATACTGCAGGGGAGGTTGAATGTTTCTCGGCGCTTTGAGACAACGACCGATGTTCACGGGTTCCGCAGCTTAGACTTCGCTCTCCCTAAGCATAAGACACCGCCTCAAATTCCCGTCCATGTTGTTCATTCAAGTGAACGGGAAGTTCTGTCCCTTCAAGCATGCATTGAATCTGCTCATCGAACTGGCCAGGAAGAATCGTCAAGAGTCGAATCTGCGGTCGTTCGAGGTCCAGAGGTGAATAGTCATACGGCCTGGTGTGCAGATCTACATCGATTGCATGAGAGGAGTCAGGAGCTAGTGTCATCGCGCGCAAGTCACCTATCGTCTGCGGATAGAGATATGACGGGGCTATAAGCGGCTTGTGTTATGGCGGTGGATCACACTGGGGAAGGCCACTGATCTGACATTTGGATGACTGTTTCGGGGTCGTAGGTACGCAGAACCATCAAATGCCTGGAAGAAATGGATCTGCAGGTGATGCATTTTGACGGGGATAGTTTCCAGATCTCTGCCTTGCAAGATATGTCTTCAAGGCTGAGGGGGAACTTTGCTTCGCGTGCGGTGTGCCAGTGGCTTTCCTCAGAGAGAGAGAGAGAGAGGGGGAAATCCTTGGCATAGAACTCGGGCAAAGGAGGCGCTGCGGTCTTTGCTCTCTTACGCGCTCTTCATGCTTAACATTGTCTTGGGGTAGTACTTGAGCGTTGAATGTTGAAGAAGTCTACAGCGTGAAAGAAAAGGCTGTCAACGCCAATTACTTACTTGCCAAGGAACGCCCCTTGAGCAAGATTCTCCCAACCTTCTCTATCAGCGTAGTGTTGCTAGAGATGTCGGGAGCTGACAGCACGAGCAGAGGGCAGAACCAATACAAGCGAATTCTGATGCGGGCATCACTATGACTTCCACCACCGCAGCCTCAGAAGTACAGACCCTCCTACAATTCCTCTCCCAAGACGCCCGCATTCCCCTCTCCACCGCCCTGACCAAGATCAACGACCTCCGCAAAGCCAAGCTCGATACTCCAGAAGCGATCTCGAAGTCAAACTCCGCTGCCCTCCGTCCCATTTTCTCCGCGGACGAAAAGGTCGCGAAGCAAGTCCTTGCCGCAGCGAAGCGAGTCTCGAATCCCCGGTCGAAGAAGCGCTCCGCCTCCGGCGATGATGCTGGCGTCGTGGGGGCATCTAAGCGGGCGCGGGGCTCACGGAATGCAAGTGGGCATGAGCAACAATCACGGGCCGAGCTTGAAGCATCGCTCGCACTCCCCTCCTCCTCCACACTCCCCACTTCAGAGCTCGATTCCATAACTCTCCAGACGAACCGTGCCCCTCTCTTCCTAGCCTTTGCAGTCACGCTTCTGAAGTACACGATGCCGGAGCAGCCGCTGAGCAGCCGCTTGAGCCTCGCCCAGGCGGTAGTGAGCGCAAATAGTAGAACTAAGGCGCAGAGTATTGGCCTGGTGGGAGGAAAAAGTGCGGAGGATGAGGGGTGGGGTGAGGGACAGCCAAGGGTCAAGGTCATGGGGCGGATGGTGCCGGTCATGAGGAGGAGTGGATATGATTTTGATGCCGAGGCAGGTGGAGGCGCAGGACGAGGCCAAGATGACAGTGATGTGAAACGGGAAGAAGTGGAAGGAAGCCAGGCCACAGCACAAGACGACAGCGATAGCAACCCCCCCCGAACAGAAACCCAGCAATTGCAAAATGAAAACAAAGAACTACCCCTCTGGGGTCTCGACCTCGAAGCCCTGAGAAGAAGCAACAACGGGCCCAC
>JAABUK010010774.1_pt1 | contig 12102 bp, 11 predicted proteins | sample 5559141 | NCBI WGS metagenome assembly JAABUK01 (sample SAMN10711869, study PRJNA513367) | rock metagenome | isolation source: Antarctica rocks | place: Antarctica: Victoria Land, Pudding Butte nord | collected 2016-01-03 | reverse complement strand
CAAGGAATCTTCCTCTGCTGCGACTCACTACTTTAGCAGTACGTCAGTACCTCGGTTCGCAGCCCCGATTTAGTGGAGACGAGGGATACTGTGAACCCTCCAGCGAATTCCCCGTTGCCCCGATCGACTCTGCGATGGGCCTAGGGCTGGGTGGTTTGCGCAAGGGTCCTACTATTAGCCAGCCGTCCAATTGGCCTTGGCCAGTCACGGCATCGATTTCAAGCACCGGGACGTGCGGGGCAATTGAAAACGAAACCGAAGCCGAAAATTCGGTTACACCTTCTCCTCGCCACCCCCCAGCCACTTCACTTCCCGTGACTTGGACCCTGCGCCTGGGCCCCGGACCCGGACTCAGGAACATCGTGGGTGACGGTATTGCCAATCGTTCTGTCACCCAGCGCCAGAGGCTTGTCCCCACGAGCGAGTCGATGTTCAGCTCGACTTCTTTGAGCATGCTACCTCGATATAAACGATTGATGCGTCCCAATTAGTTTCATTCGTAATGCTCTTCGTTATTGGGGAATTGGTACTGCAAGTTCGCCGACGACGACCGGTAGAGCATATGCTACTATCGTAGCTCCAGTGCATGGGCTCAAGCGCGCCTTTCCAAATCATCGACAACTCTGCGTTCACTTCATTTCCTGCTGGAGATCGGCTCCTGTACCATCAGTCATGGAATCATCAAGTTCGGCGTCTTGCGGAGTTCCTCGGTCGCTATCTCCTCTGAATCGGAATTGTCCATCTCAACAATTCCTATGTCGCGCTTGCGGTGACGGGATTCCACTACTGCAACAGGCAGGTGTTGAACTCTGGCTTGTATAATTTGGACGTTATCAATATCGTTGAATACTGGGGACGGAAGCGGGAGCTGGGGAAAGCCTGTTGAGCTCCATGGCTTCCACTGCTTCCGGCGTTTTTAGCATATTATTCCCTGGTCGAGGAGAATAACACTAATGCATCGCACTTTATATTAATTATTTCAGGGGCAATCCATGCCGTTCCTCTATCAGATCCAGTATTGACCCCAAATTCTGCGCTGCTGGTTGTTCCCCTGAAACTGTTCACAATATCGTTAGATTACTTGCATCAAACCGGGGAATTGTAGAAATACCCGAAACTCAATTGTGATAATGTCTTGGAAGCCCTCTTTGACCCTCGGCTCCTTGAACCTAGCAGCGAAGCCAGCGAAGGCCGAGTGAGGCAGTATCGTACGCCGCTCCGGGTTGAAATCGCTATCCGAGAGCGCTCTGACAGTATCGTTATGCTCGCAGAGCTTTGCTGGTGCCGTAAAATGAACGCATCGGATGGGAACACTAAACTTTTGAGCCAGTTGTACCCAAACAGCCCTGGTCTCCGGATCTGCGTTGGTATTGTCTATGGTTTGGCAGGTCAATGACGGGTCTACCATGGTCTGGCATCGGGTGGGAATCCTACCGACAGCTACAGACTTTTGCTCACCCAACAGAGTCGATGCAACTTTCAGACACTTTTCGCGCTATGAAAAGAAAATCGTAAGCGTTCGGGACTAGCATGTGTGAACAACACTCACTGTCTTCAAAATATCCTGATTGACTCGCTCGTAGCTCAGGGGCTTTAATCTTGTCCAGTAGAATGTGGACTTGCCGGAGGCCGGACTGCCACACAAGAGGATGATGTCTAGCGAATTCGTTTTGTCGATGACAATCGGTGCTGAAGTTCAATGGGTCAATAGGTGCCTAGCCGCTACATCAGACACAATGATGACTTACTCGACTCTGTTGAAGTACATGACGTTGCATTCAGCCATCCGCGCGGGTCGAACGTCCTTGTGAATGGTACTGGCTGTTCGTTGAGGAAAAACTCCTCAGGCGTCTTGAATGCGATGCCGGCGTTTGAGGCCAAGTCTCTGGCGCCTGTTTGGTATTTATTCTTGTTGCACGGGGCGTGACAGCTTACCTATCCGAGCACGAGTGATCGGCTTTCGTATTGATGCCGGCAGCCCGCCCACCGGCATCGCCAACGAAGAAGCAAGATTCCAAATCGGGACTATCTCCTTCGTCTAGATCGAGATCTTCTAGCAACTCCTTCCACATTCCAATGCGTGGCTTCCTGTACAGGTCGCGAGCCGTAGCGGCAAGGAGGACCACAGGGAAATCGAAGTGGCTGAAGACGGAGCTGACCTTGCTCTTGAACGTAGAGAGGCTTCTCTGATCGCTTTTGACGGTTTTGGGGTCATCTTTAAGGCTGACGCTACCTTGGTTGGTAAGGATGGCTATTGCGTAACTAGACAAGATCAATGATCAGCGGCCTCCGACAGGGTAGTGGGTCTGCGAAGTCAACTTCTTCCAGACTACACACCCATCTGCGTGTACTTTCTTGAGTACACTGGGGACACTCAAATGCCACCAGCGCCAGTCGGTAGCATCCTTGGCGAAAATATTGCCAGAGGACGTTTGTATCAGTGTAGAGTCCTAGTAGCATAGTAATCGTCAGCCCAGTGCTATTAAAGTCTAGCCAACAGTCACTAATAACTTACGAGGTCGAACGCTGCAATCTTTCGTCTCTTCAGAAGCGGAGTGTTGTTTTTGCCGGGAGTCTCGGGTTCATAGCTGGCGAACAAAAGGCTGTCATGGACAATACGCCAGGTGATCCTCTTGGGTTCTTTTTTCGAGGCAGGTGTGAAGAAGCTGGCAACAGCTTTTTCTAATATTCGTCCAAGCTATCAGCTACAATGGTTGTGGGGCCCCAGCTTCAATGCACGCACTCGTAGTTGTGGACTCGAATTTACGCTTCTTTGTAGGTGGTGGAGATACTGACATCTCCTTGGGATTGGCGTTCTCCTTGGAGGCTGCTGGCATGAAGTTCGACTGCAATGAGCGGGAATGGATGTCCTGAGTGAACTTACCGCAGAGCACACACTGGGTAATTGCGACATAACTATGGGAAGGCTCCTTCTCCTGATCGGTTACTCGCGCTTCTAGGCAAAACCTACTTTACTCAACATTGATGATCACACCCATTCCACTTAGAAACCATTGTCATTTGAAGCTTTCCTCGGATCGACGGGTGCGTTCATTCATACCCTTGAATTATTTCTATGTAATTGCAGGAAAGGGTATTATTTAGAGTATTATCTAGAGAACTTTGCCTCTGATTGCTTTGTCCGAGCCTGTTCGGCCTGATGCATATATAGGAGGGGCCAACAAAGACAGCATGGTGCTGCGGCCCTCAAAAAGATAGACGTCATGATCCGTACTGAACATGCATGTTTCAACGATGCTGGGGTATAACCGCATGGAGCCAACGCCTCTGATTCGCTCAAGGATTTTCCATCCAATACCTCAGGCATTGCCTTTCCGACCGCCAAATCCGTTTCCATCATCCTTCATAACCTCGAAGTACAGAGGTGATCTCCTTCAATCGTCCCGTTTCTTCCCAACAGTAGTCTCGTCATTGTCTTCAGCGTCGATATCTTCCTCATTAACCTCCCCCCAACCAGAATTCCGGCGGCTAACCGGGCGTTGAACTGGCACTTCCCTAGGGCTGGGGAGCGTACTTTCAGCACTCGCTACTCCTCCAATGCTCCGGGTAATGCTATCATTCCTGCCATGGCTGATAAGCCCGCTCCTAACGCTGCCACCGTCTCCTGGATTGTTCGGCTTTCCCGCATAGTAGCTGTTGCGTTCGCTAGGAAGGGCGGGTGCAATACCCGAGGACGAATAAACACTCGCTCTTTCGGTATTTGCGAGACCGACACTGACCTGGCGACCCTGATGGTGGCCTGTAATACTTGCCTGATCATTATGGCTCGAGCTGAGAACGCTGAGTGGCAGCGATTCTCTGCTGCCACCAAACAATGATGATGGAGCAAGAGCACGCATAGAGGCGTTGGTATCAACAGAATTCCGACGCCGGCGTTTGGACGAAGAGGCTAGGGTCATAATCGAAGCATTGTCTGTCAAGCGGTCGTTGGCCGTGGCAGTATTGTATGTTGCAGGATGACCACCGCTAGCCTGGTTTGTAACATGGGAGGGGATAGCAGATGCTGGGGGAGAGGAAGGAAATTGGTGGGAGAATTGGACGTTCGAGTTTTGATGGTTCGGATTTGACTGCGGTACGGCCAACGGAGCCTGTTGCCCTTGAGTATAATTTCCGCCTAGGAGATTGGAGGGTGCAGTAGACTGTATCGTGGTCAAGGTCGTTGTAAGAGACCTTACGGACGGCGCTGGTGAGGAGAACGTGCTCCCTTCCCCTCCACCCACACCGTTCGAGCTTACGCCTCCACCGACCGTAACCGCAGTCCCAGCTTTCGAAGGAGCTGCATCGGAGACGGTTTCCTGGGTGGTGGATACTGTTGGTGCAATAGACTTATTACCGATTGTCGGTGGCTGCTGGCCATCATTTGAGACTGGTATCGAAACTTTGCTGTGTGAAGCTGAATTGCAGCTGATGCTCCTTCCTGACGGGGGTGTGTGGAACGAGAGGTGACCATTCCCACTATTGGGTACCGAGGCATTGAGGTTCGGCTTGACTGGTGTAGGGAAATTGTTATTGTTCGGTACATTTGCCTTCTTGGTCTTAGGATTGGGTGGTTGCTGGTTTCGTTTGCTCGCGCTGCTGGGTCCCGAATTGGAGGATGGGTGCTTCAAGCTTGCTAGACGTTTCATCCAATTTGTAAAAGGCCGTCTGCGTGACTGGCGGTCTGGTATGCGATTAGCATTCGCATGACTCCTGGAAAGGGGCGCGTTCTCGCGGTGAAACGCTGGCTGAATACTTTCAGGAGAGGACACACCTTGTGGCCTTGGAGCCGCTTCGGCGCTCGCCATTCTTGAGAGACGGTGTAGTCGCCGGTGCGGTAACTCAAAGGGAGACTAATCTATACTCAGCGGGATTCCGAGTATAGCGGTGAGAAGGTCTAACAAATGTTGAGCTTCCGCGAGGGAAACGAGATCGAGCTGGCGGTTGTTCGGCACAGCTCGATTGACTCGATCAAGATTTGCTGACTCATGCTGGTACGTGCTTCTAGCTTTTTTAGATATCTCGTCGTACCTAGATTCTCCTCCCTTTCATCCTAAGTCCTGTGCTGCTTGTCAATAGACTCGCTCAAGTATCTGTATCACTCCTTTTCGCTATAACCAGCAGTGGTACTTTCTTGCAGCTGCAAGCTTAAGACCACTCCAAATGCACCTGCCGACTCGAAGGAGCTACTTTATGGGGCAGTGGCGCCCACCTTGATCTGGATTTTGGATTCTTGGATGAGCTTCTCATGACGCCTTGTGGTAGCAATCTCGAGATCGCGTTCATCTATCCTCAAGGGAGGGCATGGAAAATACTACTCGCTCGATCCTCCCCCTGCCTCCACAGGTTGCCGCGCAGATCGTATCATCAACATCTATACCTTCGCTTACTAGTGTCGTACTTGGTCTGATATCGAACTCGCTAGATGCAGGGGCATGCAAGATCGACGTCAATGTCGACTTCAGTCGGGGCGCGGCCTCGGTAGAGGACGACGGGGTGGGAATACCTCCCAAGGAATTTACTGACAGTGGGGGTCTAGGAAAGATATACCGTGAGACCTGCCCGCTCTTCCTTGAGAGACCTGTCGCTAAAGACATCTAGACACGTCTAAAATTGACAGTCCAGGCAATACCCTTGGAAGAAACGGTACCTTTCTCGCCTCTGTAGCTGCGCTTGCGACCCTGACGATTACATCGCATCACTCTGCCCATCTCCAACACGCTTCTCTGATTCTGCATCATTCGAACCCAGCTGCTAGGTTGATCCCCGCGCCAACCCACCTGCACCTCTCCAACCGCGAGCATGGCACACGAGTCAGTGTTCAAAATCTTTTTGGGAGTATGCCTGTCAGGGTGAAACAACGGGCTATTGAGTCCGCAAGCGGAGACGACGAGAAGCATCTTGAGTCGTTGAAAAGGCAGATTGTTGGAATTCTACTGGCGTGGCATATGCCGGTCACTGTGTCCTTGAATACCGCTAAGAACAGCAAGGCACTTCGTATACGGAGCAAGAAAGACCTGAAGGTCAGCGAAGGCAGTGATGAGCACCCTTCAAAGACTTTGAATCTCTCGTTGGTGTGTAGCATTTTCTCTCAAGCTGGGTACATCGAACCCTCAGACTGGGGTGATTGGATCAAAGCCTTTGCTCGAACAACCTTCATCAGGATCAAAGGTGCTATATCGCTGAGACCTGCGCCGTCAAAACACTTTCAATTTTTCTCCCTGGGTCTCCGTCCGATCAATGCCGAAACGGGCAGTAACGTCCTTTATCATGAGGTCAATCGGCTCTTCGCCTGCTCGAGCTTTGGTAATCAGGAGGAGGTATCAGATATCGAAGAGTCACTCAAGGCGAAAAGACGCAAGGACAGACGTTTCAAGCAGAACGGCTTTACTAATAAGCAATTGAAAGGCGAGGGGAAAGGCGTAGATAAATGGCCCATGTTCTACATCAGCGTCGAAATACAAAGCGCAAATACAGATTACGAAGATGATGTCGAAAAGCTGGGAGAGAGCACCTTGACGAGCCTAGTCAAGGTCCTCGAGGCTATGATTACCGGGTTTTTGGATGCGAACCATTTCAGACCGCGAATTAGACCAGGGACACGAAAGCAGCCTGAGTTGAGGAGCCCAGAAGCTTCGAGGAGAGGCCCAGGATTACAGAACACGAGTTGCAATATCGCCCCTACAAACAGAACGAACAAGGGGCATGAAGACGTTGCATTCAGCACGTGGGGTCGTATCAAAAGTGGGATTCGAGTCAAATCTTCGGGCCAATCCCCTTCCCTCAGCTCGCCTGGCAGTCAACCTAGCCAGGCGAAAGGCAACATTTTGGTTGCCAGTCCGCAAATTGACTCAAGCGCGGTCTCGAAGATTGGCAACATTGATGATACGGGGGATAACGAAGCCATGGAGAAAACCCACAAAGAGAGAATAACCGAGTGGAGGAATCCAATGTCTGGGGCTACGGTCCTGGTGAATGCTCGGACAGGCTTGGTGGTTCAAAAGCAACCATCAACAAGGCCAGCAACCGCCCCGTCGAGACTTGGCTCAATAATCTTGTCCACTCCAAGGAATGTCCACACGAACGCACCTCCCAATATGGAGAAAAGACTTACTCATAACACACCTTCACCCCTAGGGATCACAAAGGCAGGGTCATGGTCTAGTGTTCTTCTCAAGACGTGGCAGAACCCTGTCTTTGAAGTCACAGAGGAGGCAATCCTCCAAGTATCTCTCGACGGACCGTCCCTTGAGACGTCCGATATCATTTATGGCCGCCGTCAATGCTGTTCGGATCTAGAGATTCACAAAGCCTTCACGCAATCTTCGTCTTCGTTTGCTTCCAAACTCTCGAGACAAGCTCTCAGAGACGCTTGGGTCATTGCCCAAGTAGATCGGAAGTTCGTTCTCGTCTGCATGTCTGGAGAACCTCGCACGGACGACCAAGGGCAAGCACGGCAGCTCCTGGTTCTGGTCGACCAGCATGCGGCAGATGAACGGATCAGAGTCGAAGGTCTTCTCGCCGATCTTAATTCAAGCCCGACACTACTAAGCAAGCCTATCGCGTTTGAGATCCCTGAACGTGAATGTGCGCTTCTTGGCCAACATATTTCACATTTCACAACGTGGGGAATCATTTACGACGTCAAGAAAGCGGGGGATTCTCCGAAATGCAGATTGACAGTCAAGGCTTTGCCAGCAGCAATAGCAGAACGATGCCGGATCGAACCAAAAATTCTCATCGAGTTGCTGAGGGGAGAAGCATGGAAGAGAGAAGAGCTAGGGCTCAGACCAAAAGCTGTCGATCATGACGCTGACCAAGAATTCCCAAAGATCTTGGAGAAAGCAGGTTGGCTCGCGAGCCTGAGCAGTTGCCCTCAAGGTCTCCTTGACATGCTCAACTCTCGAGCCTGCAGAAGTGCGATCATGTTCAATGACGCTCTGACGAAAGTCGAATGTCAGACTCTGATACAACGACTCGCCGAGTGCGCCTTTCCATTTCAATGCGCGCATGGGAGGCCGAGTATGATACCGGTAAGTACCTTTTCTGTTCAGTCGTTTCCCAGCCCTCAGATTCCCCCCGGCCTTACGAATAGTTGCGGCAGCTTCCTATCTTTGGACTCGTTTTGGAGTTTATAATCGTGCACAACGGAGGTATGCTAACTCCTGGGCTGTTTGCAGCTTGTGGATGTGGGTTCGAACATTGGGCCTGGTGCTGGAATGGGGGAGTCGAAGGGGTCGTACTGCGGTGCTGAAGCCGAGGAGAGGGCGTTTGGCGAGGCTTGGAAAGCGTGGGGAGCGAAGTGTGAGGGCCCGGAGCCATCGGCGAAGAGATTTAAATCTACATGAGATCTTTCCGTGGGTTGTTGTATACGCTACGACGTATAGTCCGAATTAACTTGGGCGTTATAAGCATAGGCGGCTACAAAGAACTCAGTACCCGTTCAGTGGAATTTCGTGGAATCACGCTATGCACATATATTCATATATATAAATTCCCCGAACTGAGGCTAACACGTGACCCCTTACTAACTTAGGTATTACTATTCTACTCGCGCGTTAATACCTGTTTTATTAGTATATTCCCTTACTACTCCCTTATACTCCCTTATAATTCCTTATACTTCCTTATTACTTCCTTATACTCCCTTACTACTTTCTTATATTCCTTTATTACTCTATTATATTCCTTTATTACTTCCTTATATTCTCTTATTACTTCCTTATACTTCCCCTTAAATCTATCTTACTCTTTAGTTATAATTATATTTTTATAAGTTTAAATAAAAGCGTCTATTTAGTCTATTTTAGATACTAATTAAAGTAAAGTTAGTTATAACTTTATTAATTACTTATTATATTATATTATCTTCTACTTTTACTCTCTTACTCTTTTACTTTTATTCTTTCCTTTTACTTTTATTTATTTATAACCTATAATAATTTATCTATATACTAGATATACTATTATATATATTATTATTTTATATCTAATTTATATATTATTACTTCTTTCTCTCTTTACTTTATATATTATATTAGCTTAGATAATTTTATATAATTATAATTTCCCCTTTTATCTAATTTTTGATAATAAAGAAGAAGAGAATAGTAGTATAATTCTTTAATAATATAGAATTAAGTAGTATAAAGTCTTTAGATAATATTAATATTAATAATAATATAGTTTTTAAGTATCTTAAGTTTAGTACTAAAATTAATTATAATTAGATATTAATTCTTGAAGATAAGTAAATCTTTATATCTCTTCCTATTACTATAAAATCCTATGAATTCCTTATTAACTATATCTTATCTTATTAGGATAGATATAAAAAGAGAAATCCTAGTACTAGCCTTTATTAATTCAAAATAATAAAGTATTTTATAGAAGATATTATATATAGCTATTATCCTAGTAAGAAGAATCTATTTATATACTATAGATTTTAGAAATAAATAGATTTTAGTACTAGTTAGAAGTAATAGCCTAGTAATAACAAAATCCCTCTTAATATATTAAAATCTATATATTTTATTTATATCTAAACTTTAATTTACTCTTCCTCTTTATATATAGAATCTAATTATTTTTCTAGTATATATAAATTAAGTTATAAAAGAAGCTTTAACTTTTAACTATTTAATAAACTTAGTACTTTATAGTAATAAACTATTTTATTATTTTAATTAAATATATATAGAAAAAGGATTAGTATTAATATAAATATAGAAGAATCCTTATATAAGATTATATTATATATATACTTTTTATATATTCTTTAATATAAGTAAGTAGATAAGTATTTCAAATTTAATATATATAAAGGCTCTAGTTATAGACTATTATATAAGGTAGGTTATTTAATCCTTTAAAGGCCTACTAATTAAGGAAATAGTCTAGGATTATATTAATATTTAAGGTAGATTATTAACTTTATTATTTTTAAAAATAAGAAAGGAGATACAAAGATTATTATATAAATTATAAAGGATATAAAAAGCTTTTTAGAAATACTATATAAAAGGTAATTATTAGCTTAAGACTTTAAGATTATAACTAAGAACCCTTACTAATTATTCTAATTAATTCTAGGCTATAATATAGAATATATAAGGATATAAAGCTATTATTTATAAACCTTATACTACTTTTACTAGTAATTATACTAGCGGACTATACCTTTTAAGACTATTAGACTTTTAAAAATATTAAAGTAATCCTAGTATCTATTAATAAATCATTATACTATCTTTAAATCAAAAGGGATTTACTTTATATACCTTTCTTCTAGATTATAACTATAAATAGATCTATTAAAAAGATTTATAAAGCTAGCCTTATTAATAATTAAACTATAAATCTAGGATATTGTATTAGATATAAAGAAAATATTAGAATATATAATATTTAAAGGAAAGTCTTTATTAAAGTAAATAGTAAGTAGTTTAGAATATAATACCTTTTATAAGATATATTAACCTTAGTAAAGGTAATAGCTATTCAATTACTAAAAGAATAAAGCTTAGTAGTTATAATAATCTAGATATCTTCTTTAGCTTATACGCGCCTAAAATTCGTATAATTAATAGAATAGTAAATTATTAGAATAAGAAACCTTATACTATTTATCCTAAAAGATTTTAGGAATTATTATTTTATTACTACTCCTAGCTATTATAGTCATTACTTATTAAAATAGAAGCTAACTTAAATAATTATACTAAATTTACTATTATTAATAATAAGATTACAATTCTTAGAAAGAGACTTTAGGAAGTTATAATCGAAGATAAGAGCTAGAGGATTTAAGCTTAATAAGAAAGGCTATATTAATAGAAGTACTAGTTTATATATAAAGAACTTAGTAAATAGTAATAGATTTAACTATATAAGATAGCCTTAGATATAGGAGATAAAACTATTTAAGTTATAAGTCTATTAAACTACTTCAGCTATATTTATCATTTAAATCCTTTATATAATTAGCTAGTATTATTACTCTTTCTTAATATTCTTTTTTATAGCTTATAAGGCTAGAACGCGCTTCAAAATATAATTATATTATATAAAGATAATCCTTTAATTACCTATTATTTAAGCTTATAGTCTAAGAATAGTTATTATCCTATATCCTAATATATATAGAAGATAGAAAAGTTTATCTTCCTCTCCTTATTTAAATCTAAAGCCTTTAATTAATATAAACTATTAATATTATTTTCTATTCTATAATATAAATATTAGTAAGAGGTAGGAGTATATTTACTAGTATTATAAGGTTAATCTTAAAAATATATATAGCTTTACTAAGCTATATTTTTAGTATAATAAATAGATTACTATTAGGATCTAATAATTTAAGTATTATTAATACTATCTTAGTAATATTAAAATACTATTAGTCTAATATAATTTATTTATCTTCTATTAAACCTTTACTACTACTAAGTAATATATTTTTTTACCTATTTAATAGAAACTTTCCCCTTATAAAATATTTCTATTAGTTCTTAATTAAATAGAGCTAGAAAGAGTATTTATAAAGATATTTTTAGTAATTAAAGGAATATTTCAACTAATCTTTAAAGCTAGGAGAGGATAAGATAATTCTATATTCTAATTCATAATATATATATTCCTTTAACTTAATTTAAGAGTTTTAGTATTATTATTAAAATATATATTATACTAGAAAATACCTATAAAAATCTAGATTTTTACGTAGGTAATTTACCTTTACTACTTAGCGATTATAGGTCTTAACATAGTTAGTATATAGATTTAAGTATATAAACTTATAGAATTAGTTATATCTTTATTACTATTAACTTAGGATATATATACTCCGTAGGCCTATACGTATTATATATACTATTTAGATATATATTATAATAAGTAGACGTTAACTGTTTAGTATATTAAAGTATAGGTATAGTAGGTAAATTAGTACTAAGATATATAGATTTAGTAGGTAAAGTTATAGAATTAGATATATATTTATTACTAATAGACTATTTTATATAATTTTTAGTATATATTACTCTATAAGGATATACGTATTATATATAGTATTTATATATATATATATTATAATAAGTAGTT
>JAABUK010010773.1_pt1 | contig 12102 bp, 14 predicted proteins | sample 5559141 | NCBI WGS metagenome assembly JAABUK01 (sample SAMN10711869, study PRJNA513367) | rock metagenome | isolation source: Antarctica rocks | place: Antarctica: Victoria Land, Pudding Butte nord | collected 2016-01-03 | reverse complement strand
TAGTAAGGACAACTGCAACATTGGGGGTGATATGTGTGTGGCCAGATGTAGTATCATTTCAGCAAGTCTCAGAAGCATAAAGTAGTATATATGAGTGTTTTGCTGATTGTGGTGTGTAGTGACACATCGCAAGCAAGTACATGCCACGCATCTGCCTGAAAACTATCGACATTGAAGGCATCATGTCAGCATTAACAAGGGCTGAAAGACCTCATGTGTAAACACATTGACAGGAGGAAAGATGCATCAACCTGAGGGCCAGCGCTAGTGGTGACACCTGGTTTCTGAGCTGGCAGATCTGCAGCTTCTTGCTCAGGCCCATGAGCTGACCTGGAGGCAGCAGACAAATGCTGTGTACACATTGGTGACATTTGCCACATGGCATATATTCACAGCAGCAGCATAGCATTATATAATTGCGACTGACTAGTGCCCTGCAGCACATCTTCCCTGTTCGCAAACAGTTGTCGGCATGGGAAGTTGGCAGTGAGTGACACAAACTGCAACATGCTGTTGGTGCAGATGATGATGAAGTTCAGCCAGCCACACAAACTGTTTACTTGCTTGCTTCAGAAGCAAAGCAGCCACTGGCTCTGCCTGCTCTGTGACGACCGACGGCGGGACCAGCTATGGCGCCATGCTTGGCTCCCTTTGCTGGAGTTTTGTTACACCTTGCAACCGAGCCCTTGACTGGTTGGTGTGGATGTCTGGCGAAGGTCTCACAGACGGACCTGAGACAAGAAGGCACCATAAGGAATGCTTGTTGAGGGCCTGATGGTGGCCAAAGAGCTGGGCCAAGACAGCAAAGAAATAGACGACTCCTTGCCCGCTGTTTTTGACACGTCGGGGTACCTGTTCAAACGCGCTTGAGGTCTTGTCAGTAGTGGCATGTCGATGTGATCTGGGTATTTCAAGGCTGGTCGTCGAGATTGCCGCCCGGTCTCTTGCACGTCTGGGTGACTGCTAAAAAGCTGCAGGAGACCCACAAGACGAGGGTTAAAAGCTAGAGCAAGCTGAATACTTTATGGTCAGACGGCTTCGGATTCTCCGAAAAGCTTGACTAGGTCTGCGTGCGCAAGTTGTGTTACAAGCTCGACGGGACGCAACGTTGGGGCCGCACCATTGTTTTGTACGCAGCGGTTTTGCAAAGCGGTCGCTGTTGCATGTGTGTGGTACAAGAGGTGCATGTTTGACCTGCTGATTAGTCAACTTTCGTTGTGGAATGCGACTTTCTCCTTGCATGCAATGCACCCGTTGATCTGCCCGTTGATGTCTGCAACATGAGCCCTGACCAAAAACATTTTTGGGCTGTTCACATTGCTTGCTCAAGGGCGAGGCCACACTTTGCAATTTGTGTGATTGACGCGCACGATCAACAAGCTGGATGGAATGCATGAAAGTTTTGAGTCAATCACTGCAAGATCTTCAACTCTAGAGTTTGGCGGATGGTATGAGTTTCGCTATCGACCTTCTGAGGAAGCTTCCAGATGAGCTTTTCCTGTAGCTGTGCTGTGAAGGAGTGCTGAGCTGGGTTTCTCTGCCAGGCAATGTGCCTAATGAGGCTGGTGTCCTCCTAGTGCCTCATGCACTCTACTATCTGCTGGCAAGCACAGCATACCCTTCACAAAGCATTAACGTTATTGCTTGTTGATGGCAGCGTTGAACAACTTGCCTTGAAGGCGACGTGCTTTGGACACTAGTGTACTTGATCTACTGTCGATCACCATTGTAATGATGCCAATACGTGGCATGCGTGCCTAACAGTACTACACACATAAGTGTACAGCTGTAGTACATTATTGCATATAGTTGTCAATTTTTGGGAACTTTGCATCCATTCGCCTTCGTAGCGCAGTTGGTTAGCGCGTCGGTCTCATAACACATGTTGAGTCACGCACCTACCTCAGCAAAAGCTGAGCGTGAGAGAGAAATCCGGAGGTCCTGAGGTGGACACATTGACCAACAACAATGCCCCATATGCCTTCACACTCGAAACCCGGTCGTGTGGTCAGGACTGGTGGCCAGCTTGTGGTCAATGTGTGGTCTATCAAACCTAAGACTCTTTTATATGGGTAATGTATGGTTTGTTTGAACTTTTGTTGTAATCAAATGTCTTGTTGCCCAGCATTGGACTTCGCTGACGCTCAAGACACATATATCAGATTGTAATGCCAGGGATTCTATTGGCCATGATCATTAAGCCAAAAAGGAAGCTTTCGTGGTACGCTGACGCTCATGCGGTCAGAGTACTTTATATTGTTATATGGTTGACATGGCCACATACACCCCAGGAGACTGTCATTGGCCACCTGTGCATCTAGCGCTATATACTTGTGAACAAAAGGGACCAAATTGTGGCCAAGGTTTGGTCAGCGTAACTATCATGCTAAAGAGACCACGTTAAACGCCACTTCATTAGAATAATCCTGTATCATCTGTGGTCATGGATTGAGCACTGCCGACTTGCTGGTTACAAAAATAGTTGCATGACACCTTTTTGCTGATTTAATCCAGAGGTGTGTTTGTTCTACTTAGGAACCCTGTCTCTTCTTGGTTCATGACATCGATCAGAAGATCTGATCAAGTGACATGGGAGGTATGCTGCATGAGGGTGGTCCACCTGGGGTTGTTAACAACATTCACGTCGATGAGTGGAGGCAGGGCCTCTTCAGTAACCTGCATGATGCTGTCCTGTATTGTTTTGCCCTGCAGGTCACATGAAGACCTTTCCTATAGAACGTGGACAGCTTCAGTCAAAGCATACACTGTTGCCTCTGACAGGCAAACCTGTTCTTGCAGAGTATGGGAGAGTTTCTGGATACTGCCCCGCATGACCCAGCAGATTCACAGACGACCGAGTCGCATCAGGTCCACACTGATGATGATCTCTCAGAAAATGTGTGTCATTGCTCCCACAACTTGTGTGTGTCTCATCATGAGTATATACCACCCGCCGGCACGGTTATCGTGTGTCCCCTACGAAGCGACGTGAGGGCAGCATTGAAACAACAGTTGACGGTAAGAGGACTGCCACGCTATACAGCAATGATTGCGCAGAATGATTACCTGGCTATGAGGTGTACAGATCTGTGGTCACTCGATCTGCCTTGTAGCGCTCGTAGGACAGACTTGTGTTCCTGATCTGTCAGCGATATACGTGATAAGACACACTATTATACTCTTGTCAAACTGCTCATGCGAAAGTGCGAGTGTTCATCAAACTCTGAGTTTCCCCCCTACTATACACCGTGTCCACAGTGAAATTGAGCAGAGCACAATGCCTCTAATATAAAAGGTTTCAACTCAACATGCAGCAACTACTGTTCAGTCTTCGTGGCGCAGTTGGCTAGCGCGTCGGTCTCATAACACGTAAAGTCTGAGCTATCCGGAGGTCAAGAGTTCGAGACTCTTCGAGGACACTTTTGCTTACTGCGATGCTGTGATGAAAGTTAGCTGCAACTGCCATTTAATGTCATGTCCAGATTAGTATTGATGAGATACAATATCTTTCTGACCACATGACCACTTTTGATTTCTTAGATGATAAATCATTGACCTCACCTTGAACACATGTTGATCACCTGCCGACCACAAGTTGATCATTTACTGTTCACAAATACCATTAGGTTTTACACTGCCATCATCGAAAGCAGTTTAGCTGTCATACAATGTCTATTCAAGTTGCATTGGGTGTTGCTTAACACTTGTTTACAGTCATGAGAACTTCTGAAAAACTTTGGCTCCTAGAAACACTTTGTTTGTACAAGAATTTCTGTTTTGAGTTTGGAACACTGGCCTGAGTTCGTAACACTCCGTGTGCTTAGATCCAGTATAACTTCGCTGACGCTCCTTTATAAGAAATTCTTGAGCGTTGACAATGTGAACACATCAAAGCTGTGGTCACTCCTAACGCTGACCATCTTACAGAGACAACCTATCTGTTGCACATCTTTGTCTCAAAATGACCACAAGCTGACCACCTATTGACCACACAAACATTGTGATGTGTCAGTACCATAAATTACTGCAAACGTGGCTCTAACACTCACATCTAACACCTACAGGTTACACTGTGAACCACTGTGTCACATGCATGACCATACTGATTGTGCATACACTGAAGTTAAAACATTTCCTAGCTGAAAATTTGAGGACCACAGAGTCATCATGTCACAGGGCTCTCTGGTGTGATCACAGGCATTCATCAAACCATCCATTAAAAAAAGCCGCTGGTTGAAATCATGCAAGTTTGCTGAATTGTTGTCTACAAACTCCATTAGTGCTGAAGAACTGTCCTGAGTTTGATACACTTTGTTTGTCTAGACCTAGGACAGCCAAACTGCCAGATGAGTAGCCATCGCTGGCGCTCTAATGTTATAGAGCTGGCTGTGAAACATCCTGACCACAGTGGTGTGACCACGCTGATTGGTGCACAAACTGAAACCATGGTGGTCAGCAGCGGCTGCACCACTCCTAATATGACCCAGGCAAGTGCTTCCAGTGTGTGGGGGCTTGCCCTGGGTGGTTAGTGTTGGGGGGTGGTAAGTATGTGGGAAATGGTGTTCGCTGGCGCGTTAGCGACCACCTCTCCTCAAATCAAACACCACTGAAAGGGAATCAGGGTTGATAGAATTGCATAGCTGGAAATCTGCCCAAAAAATTGTGCTCACTAGTCTAGTTGAACCACAGTTGTCTCCAAGGTGTAAAAGGGAGCGCTAGCGTACTTGGCCTAGAGGTCACAGTCTAACGAGTGCAAAAAGGGGCATTAGCAACCACCCCCCCCCCCTTCAGGGCATGCATGGCTGAACGAGTGACAGATGCAGCTGTTAAATTGTACACATAGAAGTCTGCCCACATGTTGGTGCACTTTGACCACAGTTCTGACCGCGATCCTTCTCTGAAAATTCTATGGTCTGTAATGAAGCTAGTGTGTGGTGATCAGAATAGTTTTTATTACTCTATATTTTCTGACCGCATTGACCACATATCTGACAACACAAGTGCACCACAGATTTGTCCCGCATTGTATCAAATAGGTGTGAGCGTCAGCAAAAGTCTATAGCGCTTACAATAAAGTGATCAGCATTTTATCCCCCCAGTTTACTTTTGAGGATCTCTCCACACAATTGCTGATGTCAAGCCCAGCCAATATCACAGCAAATCTTGGCAAAAATAATCACTCATGAATGAACCTGAGCGCCAGCGAAACAATAATCACACAATCTTCCTATTGTGTTGGTCCAATTCAGACCTCTGGATTGATATCATATTCCCTTTTTTTGGTGTTATTTTCCCTCAAAGTCACCATCCATCATTTGCCAGTTATGCTGCAATGGTTTGATTGGCAGGTAGTTTTGGTGCTGGTGACGGTGGCTACATCCATGGTGCATGTGAAAACGGCAATGACGATATAATTTTGTGCTTTGACCACAACAGTGACCGCAGCTGGTGCCCTCGGTTGACCACAACACATAGTTCACAACTGGTGTGCAGATTGGGATCAAGTTTGTATGTGAGCACATAGGTACGTGTTTTATGTTCAATCCATGGTTGACATTAACATTAATGAACATTTGTTGACCACAATGCAATGACGGTAATCTGCCCACAGACATACTCTCTCCTGAAATCCCAACAGAGACACATGGTTTTTGCAGGGATGAGAGAACTTGGGCAGACATCACAAGGCTCCCTTCAATCATGGTGAATGGGGTGGGAAGTTTTGCTGTCTCATCTCCAGTGTGAGAATGCCTGACTGAAGAAAGATGCCCACATGGCAGCAGGACAATCAAGCAACACTGCACAGCAGTGTAGTCTCAACACAATCTTGTCATTCAAGCCTCAGCATGGGCCTCAGCGAACAATTCATCGTTGTCATATGGGGATGATCGTATGTATTTTGGTGATACTGGCCACAACCCTGGTGGTCATGAAGACTTGTCTCTTTTTCTGATGCCTGGAGCTTGTTTATATGTCACCTTTGTGGTCAGTCACCCTCAGTCATTGCTCTGGGCACTGTTGGTCAATAATGGACATTATTCAAGGTTGCTTGTTACAATCTGATCCAACACAGCTGTGTTCATGCGGAATTTCAAGCTTCAATTTCAAAAGGTGATACATAAAGTGAATGAGTAGCTGTGACAGCAATTGGGGTGACCACTGACATGCTGTGGACATATACACACAGACGCTGTACATAACATTCCAATTGCTGGCTTGACACCGCAAAGCACAGCAGAAATGTGTGGTCGGACAGGGAGCTTGCAAGAATGGTCAGATGACATACTGTAATACATTGGAGACGTTCAACTGAAGCTGGATTTGTGGACACTGTCTAGCAAGACACTGTCTAGCAAGACACTGTCTGAGGCATTCTTTTGGCAAAACAGCGTCCCCTAGCCGAGCGAGATCGAATCTCATCGACGCCATTCCTTTTGTTGGACTGACAATGACCACAATGCAGGGGCTTCCATGAATGGGGTGGGCAGAATTGCTGTCTCATCTTCAGAGCGAAAATGACTGACTGAACAATGATGCCTAAATGGCAGCAGAACCATCGAGTTCACAATGCATAGCAGTGCAACATAGCCTTTTCCAGTAGGATCATCGCCGATGAACCAACATGTCACTCTTGTTCAGAATGAGCGTCAGCGAACAATGCATGTTTGTCAGTTGAAATTTGGCATGTTTTGTCATTTTGTGGCCACAACCCCTGGTGGTCATGATGACATTTTTGTTTCTTTCGCTGTTGCCAACGAGTCTGATTGTTGTGATCACTGTATGTGGTCAGGAATGTGGTCGTGGTCCTGAGTTCGAAACTCAGCGAGGGCAGTTTTGGGCCCGCCCTGACTTTTTATGACCCGCCCTATATTTTTGTAGCCCACGTAAAGAAAGCTTGTTGAGTCTGTTTTATGAATGCCCGGTTGTTTAGTCTATGCCCAGCTTCGTTTGGCAGCATTACCGTGCTGGTACGAGCGCATCAACATTGCGCATTGACGGGTGCGCTTGCAACGCTTGCACAGCTAGACATTCTGTAGCAGGGGAGGCATCTGGTTTCGGAGCTTGCACTTCGAAGTGCACAGCGAAGTGCGCGTACCTGGCGGGAGATGCACATTCGCTCGTCGCTTGCCTGCTGGATGCGTCACTTGCCCTCTCAGGCAAGCGTGGAGTGAGTGCTCGGTTGGCCGGGATGGCGTTACCGGAGGTCCACGCATCCAAGCTCGATCCTTAGTCGGGAGATCCCAATCAACGAAAATACAGCACAGCACAGCCAGCGGAGGGGAGGTTACACATTTGGTGTATGTGACCAAAGTAGGCCAGCAGCAAACTGGCTGAATGGTCATGAACCAAGTGGCAGTAGCTACAATGCATACTTGCATGCAGCATCATTGTTGCTGTCTGGTGTCCACAACAGGATGTTGCTCTGATGGGACTCTGCCTTCAAACACAGATCATGTGAAGACCTTGCGCTTCAGTCACTGACAGTGCAACGTCGTGAGCGATCTGCACACAACAACAGGACAACTCGACTGCGCTGACATACCAATGCAAAGGTTTGATAGTGAAAGCGGCAGATTTGGTGCGTGCCCTGTCACTATACAGCTTACTGCTGTGGCAGCAGAGGACACTCTTGTAACCTGCTCCTGCTGGCCCGTGGCAGCAAATGCAAAAGCTGTGGCATCAACTGGTTTGTGTGTTGTCACTTGCACTTGCAGAGCTGTAGTGATTTCTATGCAGCTATGTTACAGATAACTTTGTACCTGCTTGTGCAGCTGGATGCTAGCAGCAAACTCAGCAAAAAGTACATGTTCTTGTCTACAACATTGATGTTTGCATAGAGCTGGATTTCGGCACAGAACAGCATCTGGTTTCAGTGAGGCTGTGTTGCTCAAGCTCGTTTGCCCAAGCTGCCATGGATTGTGCAGACAGGCACTTGACTTTCCTGCAGCCTTGACTGCTCTTTACTGGGCTTTCTAGCATTAGATATTGCGTGAAGCCTATTTGCTGTCAGCAGGTCATTGCTTATGTCAGTAGCGGGCAGCCAGAGTAGCGCAGCAGCTTTGAAAAGGCATACAGGTTGTCATGGAAGGTGTCCCTTCAGCTCCTGCTGGTCATGTCACACACACAAGGTACTTGTCATTCTGAACCCCACACTAACAAGTCAAGTCTGCGGACTTGTGCTGGCTTTGATTGCAGATATTGCAGAAAGAATCTGGGCCGCTTCAAGAATCCTTACTCAGACACATTGCAGCTCTGTGCAATGCGCTCCTGGGATGCACTGTCCATGGTTAAGCTCAGCATGAGTGTTCTACAGCTGGTTGTCACCACATGTCATGAGATTTGCCAGTTCAGGAGGCTGTCACATCTCTGCCTTGGCCACTGCTCAAGTTGTAAGCATTTGGCCTGCTGAGGTGTGCTGAGTGCACACCGTGAGGCCTGGACTCCTCTGCATCTATACTCAGTGTTTGTTGTACCAACCTGTTGACATGCTTGATGTTTGCATGCTGCATCATTTCACCTGCATTACCTGTGATGACAAAAGGCAGCCATCAATGCCAGCTGACACAGGGCTATCTGTTTGATCCAAGCACTGCGCCCATGAACAATCACATGTTGCTGAGCCAGCTCCTCATGTGCACATAATTTGCCATGAAGTGTGCAGTCTCAACAGCCCATCCCTTAATGTGTCACATTGTATCAGGATCCCCTTGCAGCATACGACTTGATATTCAAGGACGAGTCTCAGCTTTGTGTTTGAGTGCTTGCCATCTGACAAACCAAGACTCAAGCCCTACAATGGTGTCCAAGCCTCCTATGTGCAGGCACAGCCCCGCAGCATTACTTAAATGGTATTGTAAGTACATCAAGCAATCTTGTGTCGAGCTTTGCTGAAGAGTGCAGTTTCGGGAACTGATCATCGGATTCATACCACTGAGGAAACATCAAGCAATCTTGTGTTCAAATGTCATTCAGGCAACACAGGTGGACGCAATGTTTTGACAGCAAATACACATTTAAAAGAACTTCGAGTTGAAAGCCTGTAAGATAATAGTTTCGGGTGCAGCACACCAGTGTACACCTTCATAAGCTAAGCAATATCATCATTGACCCAAGGCGTCACTTGCAAAACATTAAACATAGAAAGTCAGCAGCATAGCCCTGTCTCACAATGCAGCAAGCAGGCCATGCAGCTCGACAATGGCATCTGCCAGGCGGCGCCGGTACAGTGCATCCAAGTCTGCTGACTCCTCAAACCATTTCTTACATTGGTCCATGAGCGTATGCCTGAGCTGAGAGAAATGTGCTTTGATGACACCTTCAAAACCGGGTTTTGGCTTTCGTAACTGATCTATCATCCCCCATCTGTAGCAAACAGCATTCATGTGTTGAACAAAGCCAGTCAGCAACCAAATGGGTTACTGCTGACCACACTGTACACACGTTTGAGAGCGCAACTCGCAGCATTAGCTATAGTGCAAGGCAGATGTGTTGGACAATGTGCATGCGATGAACCATGAAAGAATATGTTTTCAGACAAAGGCTGGGTTATGTTGTGCATCTGAGACAGATGCCAAGAGTGATGCCAGACCTGATGTTATTGAGGTGGATCTCAGCATTGTAGCTGCTGCTGGCTTTGTTGCCTTCAGCTTGGCCCCTCATTCGCTCTACATTGGGTTCATTGAAGTAAGGATCTGAGATGAGGATCATGCCTTGTATGGATAACAAGATCTGGAATAGGCTGCTGTTCTGTGGGTCCCATTTCTGAGATGCATCTGTGCCATGCCACGTACCCAGCAAGGACAAACACACCTGCAGATAAGACACACAGACATGTTCATCAGCACAACCTGACTTCATGACAGAAGTTCAGTCAGATCAGCAAAAAGGCATCTCAAGTTTGCAAGCCAATGTTGCAGTCACTGGCCTGTAGCAAGCACTGTTCAACCAATTTCATTGTCATTTTCTGCGTCTAATGTATAGGCCGCCATGCCAAGTAGTTGCGTGTGATGCAATGTATACTCACCTCCTCCTGCTAGTGTGGCAACATGGCGGCACAAAGCGCTGTTTTCAGAGCAAGCAGCTTGAAGGACTCGGGGCTAGCTGATAGTGAAAGTATACAAGCTGCAAACAGTGACAAAGTAAGGCCGCAAAAAGGACCAAGATATAGGCTAAAATCAGTGTACTGACCTTGCCATCAGCATACAGGTTGGGGTTGAATCTTGCCCGGCCCTCCCCATTGGTAGCCATGTTCATGAGGGGTGGCACATTGGGGTAGTCCTGGGGGAAGAAAACATCAAACATGTAGCAGCCTCCATGGTATGGAGTGCCTTCAGGACCTGCCAAAGCACACCACAGCTGCAAGACCTGTGCTACAACACACCATGCACAACATCCACAAGTCAACTGCCAGCAAAGCGATGCTTAGCTCTTTGATGAAGACAGCGCAGTGGTGGCAGGTACATTTGCAGAACAGCCCTGATGAACTGCAACTTGCTGCAGAAACACACTATGACAAGTATCAGGACCAATGGGACCCCCAGTGTTTCAGGCAAGGAGCAGCGTGTGACCAGCTGAATGCCAAGCAGATGATGTTGAGGATGCATGATTACCTGTGATCAGGGCTCGCACTTTGTCCATCCTATCAGTGTCGTGCCGGACGAAGATGGAGGAGGCCATGTGGATGGGCAGGGAAGTCTTGCCACGCAGGTTGCGCATCTCCCGGCTCAACCGCTTCATCTTGGTCTGGGTGTCACCAGACACCTGCTGTGCCATGACAGCAAACGCCCTGTGCAAAACCAACAGAATGATCACCAGAATTGCATCATGACCAGATTTGGAGCTTTCAGGTGGGATGCAAACTGGGACAATGTGTGTCTGAGTAAGGATTGTAGCGTTCATGTCAATCCCACAGGACTGGGTCTGTCTGTGTGTGTCATGTTGCTGTTACATGCATGTGCCGGCAGCGAGATCCTCAAATTATAATGCACATGCAGCAAGGCACTACCAAGGCAGCATACACATCAAGAGTGCCCTGCAGTAATCCAAAATAAAGCAGCATGCATGCCAACAATGGAGGCATCCTGCAGCACTCACCTGTTGTATGCTCCTGTGGCTGAGGAATCAAAGTCACTGACGGACAGAGGCTCAAGAGCAGCCTTATACGACGCCTCTGGGTTGGCAGGAGCAGCAGTGGGGAAGGAGAGGTCTGGCAGCGTGACCTGCTGCTGACTTGGGGGTGTGGCAGAGGCTGCAGCAGCTCCTGGTGGTGCTGCCACCTGCCGCCGCTCTGCTACCTGACAGACCCACACCAACTCAGTGTTGTCAATCTTTGAGCTGTGACGTGACTGTGACCGTATACCAACATGTAATATGTGGCCGTATACTGACATGTCTGACAGTATGTGGCTGTACTGACAGACAAGTAACAAGACTGTGACATGACCTTGATTGACTTTGGCTGAGTCAGATGGGCGGTGCTGCAGGGACAGCAACCATGCTTGCAGGCGCCACCTTTTGCCTGCTGTCCAGGGTTGCTGTGCCTGCTGGCTAGGCTGTAAATACACTTGTGCGGAGGCCAAAGCTGGGGACATTGCCATAGCTGATGATGCATCAAGTCCTGGGCTTCAGCTCCATCACCCATAGGAACATTTATGGATAAAGTCCCAACATAGTAAAGAAAGAGGATGGTGTACAGGCATTTGAAGACGTGGCAAGCTGACCTGGGCGATGAGCTTGTCAAGCCTTGCCGCGTGTTCATACTCGCCCAGCTGCTTGGAAGTGAGGATGTGGTGGGCTTTGCGCAGCACCGGCTCCTCATAGTCGGGCTCCCCAGCCACACCATCCACAAATCTGCTATCCTCAGCAAGGCGCAGTAGGACCTGCAGCCAGCAAAGCCAATGCAACACATCTCTATACCCAATCAATTTTGGCTGTGCAAAATGTGAGGAGAAAACGACTGATGATGCAAGATCGTGGTGCACCGCTGGCATGTTATGCATTTCTGCATGTAAATTCTGGTGCTAGCTGGAGGCCCTTGTTCAGACTGACAGCAGCTGGACAGCCGTGTAACGGCAACATTGCTTTGTGGGTAATCAAGGGAAT
>JAABUK010010772.1_pt1 | contig 12102 bp, 10 predicted proteins | sample 5559141 | NCBI WGS metagenome assembly JAABUK01 (sample SAMN10711869, study PRJNA513367) | rock metagenome | isolation source: Antarctica rocks | place: Antarctica: Victoria Land, Pudding Butte nord | collected 2016-01-03 | reverse complement strand
AAAACCACCAATCAGCAGCCGAGGAAGGCTGACTGTTGCACAGCTATCGACGGAATCCTTGCTTGCAGCACATTCCAGAGCGAGCCCCGCTCGTCAAGTGTGACACTGTAGCAGAGTGGGGGGAGATGAAGCTCTTCTAGAATGGGTACAAAAGTAACGGGGGGAGAGGGGGGTTTATCTTTCGCCCACATCAGCTCCGTTCTTAGAATCGCAAATTCTGACCATCTCATGATTGATTGCACTTACATACAGAAGCTTGGATCTTAGATTCTGGGCACCTGCATACCTTGATCAAGCATCATGACAGCGGCTGTAGTGCTTCTGCCTCACGACCCGATGAAGGAGTACTACTCGCCAGGGCTGCGTGGCAAATATCAGCTGGATGCAGTCAAGAAGCCTGTTCCCGCAATAAGCGAGACATACGCCGACATCGGCTATGTTACCGACAAGGCACAATGGATGGCCCGCACAGAGGCGAGGCTCCGCGCAGGAGGCCTTGAGAAAGAACTCCCCGCCGGCTGGCCGAAAGTCATTGAGGGCCCTATGGTCTGGAGTGCCGACTCGTTCAAAAACGAAGATGACTTTGTCGTTCGATTGACCGAGGAGGATATCTCGGAGATCGCAAGTGCGCTAAAACATTTCAATGGTGATCTTTTCCCCAGAATGAATCCCAGACCCATAGTAGTGTCATATGTGAGATGGTACTGATTTTGCCAGAGTTGGAGCTCGATGGATCTGAAGTTGGATCAGACAACTTCCCTCTCCAGGCCCTTGCAAAGAAACTGGAAACCATCCGCGATGACGTCTATGACGGAAAGGGCTTTGCCGTTCTTCGAGGCCTTGATCCAGATGCATACTCCTCTGGCGATCTTATGGTCATCTATCTCGGCATCTCAAGCTACATCGCCTCGGTGACTGGCAAGCAGGACCAGAGGGGATCGCATATCAGTGAGTCTATCATTGCCATCTCCATTCTCAGGATGTTCACATCCATGAATGGTCTGACTAAGATGTCCTCAGTGCATGTCATCGATCGTAACTACCCGCAAGCCGTCAAGAATTCCGCCGACGAGAAGGTAGAAGATCCTAGCCTCTTTGGCTATTACAGTGTTGAAGAATAGTTTTGACGTGTGGTTGCAGCCTTTTCACACAGACGTCATCTGCGACACGCTGGCCTTGCTATGCCGCAGCTGTTCCGCTACAGGAGGCAGAAGCATCCTTGCGTCATCGACAGCCGTCTACAATGAGCTTGCAGCCACCAGACCAGACTTGATCCACGTTTTGGCAAAGGACGATTGGCCATTTGACACGTAGGCTACAGATCAACTCGAGAAAGAATCCGTGTTTAGTTGAACTGACAACATCTGCTCCTAAGTTTCGGACGCGAACCTCCGTTCTATCGCCGGGCCCTGCTGCACTGGCATCAAGGACATATGATCCTCAACTTCTCCCGCCGTCTCTTGACTGGGAAATCGCCTTTCAGTCCGCGTACTCCAGGCATTCCCGGCCTCCACGAGGCTCAAGCCGAGGCTCTTGATGCTGTGACCTTCACTGCCGTGAGATACGAAAGCCGCACAAGCATGCAAAAAGGCGACATGCGATTCCTGAACAACTTTGCGCTTTTGCATCGACCTGAGGAGTTTGAAGACTCGGACACGATGCACCGTCACTTGGTCCGTTTGTGGCTTCATAACCCTGACAAGGTCTGGAAGCTGCCTGAGGCCTTGGAAATTGCCATGGCCAGGGTATTCGCTGATGACGAACGACCGGACCAGTGGGACGTGGAGCCTGTGGCGTTGCTGCATGGTAAATTGTTGAGGACGGCGTCATCTTGCGACTAGCGGTGGTGCAAAGCATGAATCCTTGCGGAGCACGAGACCTTATGTTGATGGTCCATCAGTAGTCTCGTCCGGCCTGATTTCATTTTCGATGACCTGCTCTGCAGCGACATTTATCAATCATTGTCTGTTTTCATGGGCTCGCTCTTCCATTGACCACCAGAATGGCTAGTTTGAACTCATTTTGTGGCTTTGCTGTCCGCACTGTTGTAGCAATGAAATTCGGAAACCCTGACACGTAGTTTCCTGCCAGCTGGTCTTCCCCGTTCAATGTGACCTGGCCATTCTCTCACCAAACGATGTGCAACGGCAAGGTCTGTGGAATAAAACCCAAAGGATTTGGCTTTCCCACATGGACTTAGTCCCAAAGCTCGTGGGAACGCTCCACCTTCAAAAAGGGAATCTGAACGGCCCTGCTGACGACCGTTGCTCGTTTGAAGTCCCGCGAAGCCTACTTGTTAAGCAAAGTAGGACCTGATATTTGCTTGAATTTGCTTGTTGAGAACGCTGATTCGGCATGTCAATCACGCTGTCGGGGTCGGTCTCCAAGTCTCGTCAAAGAGTTGTGACAGAAAGTAGAAGTTGTGGCCAAACCATCTTAGTTGTCGAATTTGCTGGAACTCTGCCTCTAATTCGATTTTCAGTCAATGCTTGCAGTTGGCCTCCAGAGAAAATTGGACACACCTCGCGCTTTTACCTGGATTGCTGTAGCCTCAATGAACGCAGCTTGCTCGGGCGTGAGCTCGGCAAGGTTCGCAACAGTTTGTCGTCCGTTTGGCTGAAGAACTAATTCAAATGGCTTTTTCCCTTTGTTGATGAAATGAAAGTGAGCAAGAAGCACGAGGGCCCCCACGTGGATTTTCGACACAGCTTCCGGGTTACAATACTGATCCTAGAAAGGAAAGCTCAATTAAACTATAGCCATCGAAAGATTGAGGGGGAATCACGAACCGAAAGTATAAGCTGCCGGGCGTACTCCTCGTCCCGCCTTGTCAGAATCGCAATGCTATGCAGGTGAATGAACGAGGTTAGGTAAATGGTGAACCAGGACCTCCTTCTTGCCGGAATGGCGAGGTTTTGGAGTTGACTAAGCGTCCGGCTGCTCAATGGTCGCAGGAGTTGAGAATAGCAAATAACTTCAAGCTGAGCGCACATCACAGGAGGAATTGGAACTCCATTTGCCCATGGGCTGGAAGGGTCCGTCACGGGTGGGATACCAAGCTGCTCCCTGCCGCAAATCCGTTCTGGGTTGCTAGAGATCCTAGCTACGACCCATAGACGAAGAGCGTTCAGAAGCAAATCACGCTCCTCTTGTGTCTTAATAAAGTCAGTATTTGTACCTCCAAGTGCTGGGCTTTCAGGGTCACTTACATTCGCAGTCCCCATGTGTTTGAAAGCCATCAGATATGTATCCCACAGAAGCGTATCTGATTTCACGGTCTCGGAGATGTAAGCGTACATGCTGGAGTCGACGAAGCTCTGGATAGTCTTTGCCGCGGCTCCCATGTCTGCGATGGCGTAGGGAGGGATTTGATGCGTCCTTTTCGTTCCATTGTCGTTCCAGATTTCTTCCAGCAGATCGCCTTCCAAAGGGACAAATTGCCTGACTCGTAAGGCATAGCTGGTTCCACAGAAGTCCTGGGTGATCTCGATGGCTTTGATCTCCGGAGATGCCCATTGTTCGACGTCAATCATATCCATTGCAGACCATCTCTGAGAGAACAGACCATATGGGGCGTTTTGTTCGCGGTACAGTGACGCATCCGTAATGATGTAGCGAAGGCAAGGTAAACCTGCTAGTGTAGATCGAGTAAGGTTCTTGCAAGGTAAACATTGACCGCCAGTGTTATGAGGATCCAGTGTGCACTATAAGATACTCGGTTAGATTCCGAGACCCAAGAGAATTGTTTCGTGCGCTTACAGTTATCTTGTTGAATCTACATCTCACACAAGCCTTAAGCTTCCTTGTCAAAGCAGCCGCCGCTCTCGCTTGCTTGTTTTGTAAGGGTCCCCTTCGGCGTGGTCGAGTGTCATCATCGCCTGCAACCTCATTGGCGCGCTTTGAGCGCCGTTGTCTGGCTCGCTGATTGCGTCGCCTGGCGTTGGATACATTCCCGAGGTCATTACTGCAGGGGGGTAGGATTACTGATGGCACTGATGGTGGTTCAATGGCCCCAGAAGCGCTGGATATGCTGGTGGATTCTGGAATTATTCTCGTTGTTGAGCCTGACGATGAGACCAGCACGGCCGTGGAAGTGTCCGAGATCGGGCCCTTATCCAACGATCCTGCCCTATAACTGGGCGAAGCTCCAGGAATCAAAGGGTTGGCTCTGGCAAGGGGCCCATTGCTGCTGCTGCTTGTTGTTGTGATTTCTCCAAAAGCGATTCCGTAATTCTGATCTGGCCTCTCTAAAAGAGGCCCAACGGATTGACTCGGCTCCGCAAAACTTTCTGCCAACTCTGAATAAAGGGCCGAGACAGAGTCGAATGCCAGGAGATTCCCAGTGAGCTCTAGCTGAATGGTAGGGTCACTCACTTCAGCCTCAGAGAAAGAGGGTTGGTGCTGGGGCCACGTCAGACAAGAATTATCCAGATTACTCAACGAAGCATGTGACAGGTCGAGAGCTGCTCCAGCTCTCGCCGTTTCGATGAATTGAGAGGTTAGGGTACCATCAAATGGAGGCCATAATTGCATTTGGTTGTGATTTAGGCTTAATTCGCATGGAAATTCCTGCTCGATAGTCTCGTCTAAGTTGCTGCATTCTCCAGGTTCGTCCGCATGAGTCCCGAATTCCCTGACCTCGGTGTGGATGGACGAGTTTGCGGACTGACGATGTCGTTCTGATGCATTTGCAGCTCCTTCGAGGGGCAATCGAATAGGCTGCTGTGGCAACAGGTCAAGACATATTGCTTTATTGATCCAGGTGCTCAGATCTTTGTCAGTAGCTCTTGTCGAATTGTCGAGAATGCGCGCAGCTTGACCAAGGACGGCAAGATGTTCGGTGGTATACAGGCTGACACCTTTGGAGGCCTGATCGTTTGGTGCGGACGTTCCCGCAGCGGACCCTCTGGCGGATCCTCCCTCAGCCGCTGACCTGGAGCTGTCGAGAGTCTAAATCATGGTCAGTTACCGATATTCAGCGACTTGAGATAACGCAAGGACCCACCATTGAGCCGATGGAAGAGGTTGCTACGCCGATATCTGGAGGCGGCACAAAAGGACCATCGAGAGTGGAATTAGTGTGCTCAAGCAGACGGAATTTCTGACGAAGGGTGGCATACATAAGCGACTTAGTCTGTCTTGTCTATGTAGTACTGATCTTTCAATGAGCAGCCTCATTCATCCCTCCTGTTGGCCCAGGACTGACGCCAAGAGCGGCTTCACAAGCGAACCAATGACTGAGCTCCATGTATTAGCTCGACCGGTGTGCTCAAATGTCGGAGCGCCCGAGTGTAGTGCGGACGCTAGGGTTGGTGGTGCCGGAACAGCCCGCGCGTTAGCATCATGTTCATTGACACCTTTAGCGCTAGCTCGTTTCTCTCTCGGGCTAGTCGTGTTCTCCCCGGTCGAGGATCATGTGACCTGGCTGCCGGCTTCATATTCACAGTGGCCTTGCCTTGCCAAATGCGGAAATCCTCAAGCCGGATCCTACCCTTACACAGAGGCGATGGAGTTGACAGGATCTCTCCTAGAATGGGTAACGAAGCCAACATTTCTGTTCCGCAGTCAGTCTTCATCAGCACTTTGTCTGTGTACTACTACAGATATCTCTTCTTGGGATCGCTCGCCAGTCAACCCCAAAAATCTCATCGAGTGTCTCGACAGTGCCAAATGTGCGTGGAGAATTGATGGCGCAACCACATACGGCACCCAATTCTACATTGTGCCGGTTGACCCTGCCTGGGATTTGGTCCCGCTTCGTGTGGACCTGTTCATTCCGAGCCAGGAACACCATCCAGCTGAAGTGCGCGGCGCCTTACAGTCGAGCCTTTCGGTCTGTTTGAGAGACCCTCGAGGAATCGCCAATCTCGGTATATCGCGTCATTTGTGTCGTGCCTTGGAGCAACATTCTCTCCGAGATCCAGGCTTTTTAGAGCAGTACCGCAAACTGCCATTTGGATCCAAATTAGCATTTGAAGATGTCGCCATCGACCTCAATCGAATGCACCTCTCTATATATCCTGCTTATGACCTTGAAAGGCAGTTGAAGACTGCGAGCACTTTACGAGCAGAAATGGCTTGGGTCACTGCCGATGGGGCGTGGCGGGAATCCATTGATCTCTTCCAGCTGCGACTAGTGCGCCAGCTTCATGACTCCGTAAGCTTGGTGAGGATTGAGAACAACGGCGCTTCATCCGAGCAACAGTTTATCTTCAAGTCATGTACTGCTGATCCTCAGTTCCTGTATCACGAACTCAAATTCCTACTCACATGCCCTCCTCACGATAACATACTGTCCCCAGTTCTCTTTCTCGTGACAAAGAAGTCTTCGTTCGGCGGCAAAAGAGGCGTCTGCGGCTTTATAATACCGTACCTCCCCCTTGGGTCTATCCGAGATGTTCTCCCATATCGCCGACGGAGGGAAACAATGAGTTTCCAGCACCAGATCAAGTGGTCTCGACAGATAGCTTCAGCATTGCAGCACATCCACCGGACTCGGCAGAAGTTCTACTCGGACCTGCGACCTGACAATGTCCTTCTTAGGCACTGTCCGTCAAATCCATCTTCGGAAGACGCGATCTTGATAGACTTCGAGCAGAGGGGTAATTGGTACGAATGGTGTCCGCCAGAGATCCTGTATAGGACGTACCTAGACAAGCTTCAGCCATACATACCATCGATGACACCGCAGCAAAAACAACGGTGGGAGGACTACACCAAGCGATACTTGTCCACCCCAGCCGCCATCGCTCATACATCTCACGGTGGCAATGCTCCCTGGTTCTCTCTTAGCGCCACCGCGCAAGAGAAAGCATCGGTGTACTGTCTCGGGCTCTTGCTTTACTGCATCTTCGAAGGTGTGAGCAACGTGCGCGTCACGCTGTCAAATGCATATCCCAATGAGCCAGACGTTTCATTCCCCGACTTCAAGAGGACGCCACATATCATGCAGAGATGTATCAATAGATGCACTATTGGAGCACCGGAGTGGACAACAAGGGACGGCGGGAGGGGTTTCGCCCGGAAAGGGGACGGACTGTACCCGGCAAATCTGGGAGCAGGTGTCGAAAGACCTGAAGATACTGCGAAGGAGATCTTTGACTCTGCTAATAGATACTGGAGTGGAGAACTGAAAAGGGCCGAGGAGTTCTTCACGGCAGGTTTGAACGAAAGCGAAAGCGCTGCAGACCAAAGACCCACACTCTGGCAAATACTGCAGGAGCTTGAAGGGATCGAGCGGGTCGGACCGCAGTAGTAAAGAATTCTGTCAAGCAAATGGCTACTACGGTATGAGGCATAAGTTTTCGTAGCTTCCAGCTAGTAATATTGTATGAAAACGCTGATATTACAAGAGATCCGTGCGTGCGAGTAACACGCTAATTGTCAGGACACGCCAAGACTTAGTCAGGGCACGCAGATGAAAGCTGGCTGCAGGAGGAAACTCTCTGCACATCAGCGATCTGTCTTGTAAACACAAGAGGGCCGCCATTATATATTTACTATACACACTCTTAATATATCTTTCACATATTACTTATATACTTATAAACTTTTATACTTCACATTTCTATATATTTATAAAAAAAATATATATTATTTATTTAATTTTAATAATTTTCTTAATATTTAAATTACTTTATTTAAAGCTCTTTGCAAGAACGCAGAGCCTGACTGATGAATCGATCATAGTCAGTGAGATGATGAGCTCACACCTTCACGCGATATCCAGCGTAACTAATCGCTCTGCGGTAAAATCAAGATGAGCTCAAAAACAAAATCAGAAAGTGAAGACTACGAAAAGTTATCTTTACAGACATATAGAATAGATAAGCACATAATAAATGAATAGATACGAGAGTTTACAAGGAAATCATCTGTTTACGAAAGAAATTATAATTATATGATCGTACGAAAATCGATCTTTCTATTACAGAAATAGTCGCTTTCTCTATTCAATCTCATAATATAAATTATGCGAGAAGAAGTGAAAGATTTTAATAGAAATATATAAATAATAGAAGATTGAATCTAATTATAAAGAGATTCTACTGAACAAAATAACTATTCTTTATTTTCTATAATACAAAAATGAATTAAAGAAGAGTTTAAGTTATAGATTCTTATAAGAGCGTTATTAACTTCTGAGTTATATTATAAAAAGCTTTATTCTTATTATAAAAACTATAATTTATATAAAATAATAATAATAAATTATAAAAACTAGCAGTTAGATATTAATTATTCTATTTATTATATAATAAGAAATGTTATATAGTAGATAAAAACACTCTCAGATCTTAACAATAATTTATAATAAGCTGCGATAAACTTCAATCTTTAGCGTAGAATATCGAAATTAAAGTATCACGAGTGCAGATATTATAAATTATTCTTGAACGAATTTTTAAGTATGATATAAAGAGAAGTTTTAAACTCTCGAGCGAAATAAAAGAAAACTATTAAAATTTATAAGAAGATGTTAAAACTCGATACTGAAACTCGAAAGAGATTACGCGGTATAAAATGAAAATCAACTGCCGGAAATATAAAGCATTAATAGATTTTATTCTTTAAAGAGTTTCTTATTATATAAATACACAGAATTTCTCATTAATTATAAACTAAATAGAAGTAAGAACAATTAACAACTTTATTTAAAAAATTATTTAATAAAAATTATTTAATATAAAAATAAAGATATAAAGTAAAATTAATATAATTAATAAAATAAAATAAAGATTAATTAATAATATAAATATAAATTTAATAATAAATAAATAATCTATATCTTTTATTATTAATAATAATAAATATTAATTTAAAGAAAAATAAATAATTTATATCTTTTATTAATAATAATAATAAATAGAATTATTAAAAACTATTAAGACTAGCTATCCCTTATGTTACTGAAATGGTGTATTACGCTTTTTGGAATAGTGTTGCCGTAATTAGCGCTATCAAATTATAGATTTCTTGGCATAAGAAACTTCAAAATTTTTAAAGTAACTTTCTTCTTAATTAATCTTCTATATTATTATTTCAGCTTTAAAATAGCTTAAAATTCTTTATAATTACTTTCAAATCTTCTTAATAACTGAATTCAGCTATATCTTAATTTATATTATATAAAAAACATTCATTTCTTACTATTTTAATGAAAATTCATAGAAATCCCTCAAAATCTATTAAATAGTTTAGGTTTCAGAGTATTTATTAATCAGGTTTTAGTTAATTTATAATTCTGTTTCATAATTGTTTAATAAGCTATTTTAAGTAACTCTCTTAATTATATAATACTTACTTAAGACATAATTCTACATAGATTTAGATAGTTCATTTTATTATTCTATTAGCTTTTTAAGCTTTATTTATTAAATAAAATCCTTTAAAATTAATAATTTTTAAATTAGCAGCTTTCTTATTAAATCAACTCATTATTCAATCATTCTGGAGTGCTCAGGGGCGCCTGGAAAAGCGCCCCTGAGCTGAATCAGCTCTCGAAACCTGCGAAAATAATGAAATTCTCTCAATTTAACGCATTAAGCGCCCACAAAAAGCCTCATAACTCGCCCAATTCTCTATCTATAAGGATTAAATTTCTAGTGTAAATAGCTCTGAATCAGAGGCTTCCCTTAATTTATCTCCGGTTGAAGTTTAACCTCAATTGCGGAAGATACAGCCTTATATCTCTGTTGAAATCCCTTTTTAAGCTGAATTTCACTCAAAATTAAATTTTTTAACACCTCAAAATCACTCTTAAAATACTACGAAAATTCTTCAATTACTAGCTATTAATAGTAGACAGAGAGTATCAAAAATCCCTTAAAAATGAACTGAAAATCAGTTAAATGATTATACAAGTATGATAAATTTTTAATTTCTTCTTTTTTAATCTATATTTTATTATATATATATATATATATAGCTAATATTTTAATAGCTCCGTCTATTCCTAATGATTCTATAGCTGATAAAAAGCTAAATAGCTTCTTAATTCCGCCTGAAGAAGCTGCAGAAAACTTTTAAAATCATTCAATCTCAGAAATTCTTCGTTCTTTACTCAATTTTGAGCCGCTTTCATTAAAGCCTTATTTAGGGCAGCCTCGAAATATCGATCTTAATAAATATTGGCACCCTCTAGCTCTCTTCCAGCTATTCTTTAACTAAAAAACGATGTCTATTATTGTTAAAGAAACAAACTCTTTTACATTTCATAATAATTCTACTTCAAATCCATGGATTTCTCTTTCTATTAAAGAGCTATATCATTTCTTTGACTGTTTATTATTATTATCTCTTTATAAACAGCCCCCTCGAGCTTATTATTGATATTTAAATGAAGTTCTATCAAAAACTCCTCTTTCAAAAAATCGATTTGAGCAGATTATTAAGAATTTTCACTTTAAAGATCGCGGTTTAAATCTGATTAAAAAAGACTTTAATTAGTGGGATAAATTGGAGCCTATTTTCTCTATTTTACGCGAAAAATCTGTATATTATTAGCTTCCTAGTACAAATCTTACTGTTAATGAAGTTATGCTTAAATATGAAGGAAGAACTTCTCAAAAAATCATTATTCTCGGCAAGCCTATTCCCACGGGATTTAAGCTATTTGCTTTGGGCGATTCCGGTTATATCTATAACTGGAAATATACTAGATCGGGCATAGCAGAAGGAATATTAAGAGAGAGAAAAAAGGTTTCTCTTTCTATTTCTAATTCTTCAATTTCTACTTCTTTAAATCTCACTTAATCAGTGGTAATTTAACTTGTAAATTCTCTTTCTAAATTTATTGAAAATAGGCTCTTTTTTCATTTCTATTTAGATAATTTATTTGTTTACTGGAAATCTGCACAGGCTCTTAAAGAGCGTGGAATAATAGTTACTAGAACTGTTTAAAAAGAAGCTACAGGCTATTCTCCACGACTTTTACAGTGAAAGAAAATGAATAGAGCTCTAGAATAGGGAGCTTTACAGGCCTCTATTATAGAGGGGGTAGCCTGTTAGCTATGGCAGGATGTAAATGCGGTTATAAGTATGTTTATTTTTTATTTTTCTTTATTTCTATTTTTTGCTCCTTTATTCTCCTTTCTAAAATTTAAAAAAATATTTTCTTAATTACACCTATTTTTTGTCTATTTCATTATTTGCTTTTTATAATTTCAACCCCTTTTTTCATAAAGTTATACTCTCTTACATATAAATTTTCTCTAAAATTTTCTTCTTTTTAATTTTAATACTATAAACTCATATATTAATAAATTTTTAGGAATGATCACTGAATATAGAATTAAAGATACTATTTTACGCCTACGAAAACGCCCTAAAAAGACTGCTTTAAATATCTCAATTACTCGAAAACCATTCAGAGATCAATTAACTAAAGTTCTTTCTATTCCCTTATTTATTGATTGTTATAATCAAAATATGGGGGGAGTAGATTAAGCAAATCAGCTCCGAGCCGTCTTTACTACTCATTTTTCTTGAAATCGAAAGAAATTCTATTCTAGAGCCTTTTTTGCTATTGATATAGCTGTTATTAATAGTTATAAGCTTAATTTAGCTCTTAATAGATCGATAATAAGCTTTACTAGAAATTGAAAATCTACTCAATATCGAGAATTTATTAAAGAATTAGTAAATCTTCTATTTTGTATAGAAGATGAAGATTTTTCTAATAAAATTACTCAAAAACCCTATCCAAAATATGAATATCAATCAGTTTCTAAGGGATCAAAATTAATAGAAAAAAAGATCTTTTTAAAGACAATTCAAGAGATCTCTACACAATTTCATACTCAGATTCTTACTCAAAAACAAGGATGGTGTATTTTTTGCTCTAAAAAAAATAATTTTGGAGAATTAAAAGAGAGAAATTCATTTCCAAATCAATTTCAATCTACTTTTCAATTAAAACAGAATGATTTAACTAATATAAAAAAGACTACTAAAGTAAGAAATAGAGAAAAATGCACTCTTTTTCAATATAAAGAGTGTAAGAAATATATTTGTAAGAATTGTTGGAATTCATATTATGTAAATAGAGAATGAAGAAGATTTTCTTTTTAATAATCTTTATTTTAATAGTTTTACTTTTAA
>JAABUK010010771.1_pt1 | contig 12105 bp, 11 predicted proteins | sample 5559141 | NCBI WGS metagenome assembly JAABUK01 (sample SAMN10711869, study PRJNA513367) | rock metagenome | isolation source: Antarctica rocks | place: Antarctica: Victoria Land, Pudding Butte nord | collected 2016-01-03 | reverse complement strand
ATACCAGTCACCTCCATTCGCCTCTAGTCAAATGCTCAATCCGCCACCTCCGCCACCTTCCTCTTCTTCGAACGCGTCGACTCACGCCAAACGCCTGGATAATCCGCCGCATCTTCCCACCCCTGGTAGATGTAATATGCATCGTCCCTCCAGGTGACGTGCTTGCTGCGCACCTGCGGCGGGACTGGCAACACGATCCACTGCATAGCTCCAATCCAGAGCAGACAGGCGCGCTTCGCGTTGAAACAGGCTCGGCAAGCGTACCGTCGCGGAAGCTCGAGTGACCATGGCGCCAGTGAGCGATGTCCTTCGAGGTACCTCCAGGCGCAACAGGTAGACTCCATAGGACCGCCATGCTGTCCGTTCCGGAGCGCAGTCATTGTTGACTGGATAGATTGAATCACCGGCACGGCAACACCGTCGATCTGACCGAATTCGTCTTGTCCACCGTCTGTCACGCGGATCAGAGGAGCATAGCCGAATGCGTCGTGATCGATCTCGTTGATGTTGACAGGGGACTTGGTGTCTGGCTGTTTTGTTGCTCGTGGTCTTGCGTCTGAAAATCGACGGTGGATGCCGACATCATCGTTGTGACGGTTATCCGTATCGATATCAACTTTGTTGACAGTCGTTTTGTCGCTGTCACGTTCCTCCGCACGTGCCTGTGCTTGCACCTCCTCTGACCCTGACCCTTCTTCATCCGCGACTTCCTCCTCGCTATCCTCCTGCTCGTCCAACAGATCTCGCAGCGCCACTTCCAGCTGTTTCGACCGCCCCTTCACATCTATCACCTCCTGTCGTAGCTTGTGAATCTCGACGTCTTTCTCCTGCAGAAGGTCGTAATACTCCCGCCACATCTTGTTCTTCGACTCGACTAGCTCATCCTTCTCGCGGATCAGCCTGTCCTTCTCGGCGAGAAGGTCGAGCAAGGCTTGGACCGGCGGCATCTGAGCTTGCATGGTTGCTGAGATTGTGGTGGTGAAGATAAGTGGTGATTGAGGACTGGGTATGTGTGTGTGGTCGGAAGAGAGAAGAAAGAAGATGACCTGAAGTCGTGTGTGTGTGTAATCGTATAAGTGAGCTTGTGATGTGTATAAGCGCGCAGCTGGCAATCAGTGCCGGCTTGTTGTGGTTTGGGAGGCTGGGCGTGCTTATATGTCACGCCTCGCTTTGTTGCTGGCTGGATGCTTCCTGAATGGGTAGGTGCTGAGTGGAAGTATCTTGAAGGATGGATGTTGAGTGGTTGTATCTTGAAGGATGTATGTTGAGTGGTTGTATCTTGAAGGGATGTATGTTGAGTGGATGCTTCTTGAAAGGATGGTTGTCGAAAGGAAAAGAGAGGATCCTCATGGACAATTTGGTTCGACTAGTGGATTCTGTGGGCCTCGTGACGCATTGAGCCACGTGGTTTGCACATGAAAGTGAATGCCTAGGAGCCTGTGCACAAGACAGTTCCTTTGAAGCTGCTTCTAGGGGTCCCCGCGGCATTCAGTCGTGGTCCTGTCAATCGTGTCGCCGCGCTGAATGGCATGTGATGTCTGCGTAGCTTTCCTAGTCGATCGAAGCTTGAGGTTCATGCAATATGTTGTCGTGAGATGTAGTTTAAGTGACGTTGAACAAGGCTTCTCCATGTGCAAAAGAGCACCATCACGTGAGCCTTCACTTCTCGCCCTGCTTTCCACTCGCACTCGCACCCACGGGATCAGTACCGCTTACTGTCTCCTCTCCAAGCACTTTCGACGCTGCCATAAACCTACCAACAACCATGAGTCTTTAAGCAACAAAACTGGAACAACTCATGCTTACATTCCACCAGCATAGCCTCCCAGACCTCGCATCCCGTCCGCCTGCACGGCCGTCATTCTTAGAAGATTCTCCAGGTCGGACATGTGTGCTGTGAGCTGGGCCAGTTGTGCATGGAGATGGGACAACTGGCGGGCTTTGGTTGCTGAAGTCGGGACGGTCGATAGTCGAGTGTGCGTTGCGCTTGGAGTTCGCGCTGTTGTGTTCGACATCTTCGCCCTTATTGACACGTAATCCTTGCTCTGGGAAGTGATATGTTGTCGACAACGCGTCGATATGGAACGATTGAAGAGCTGGTGTTGTTGGTTTGGGGACGTTTGACGTTCCAAAACGGAAATCCTAGCCGAGATACCTCACTTGAGGGATTTGCCCGTCCCATCTTCCGTTACCTTATACCATCAGCCACAACACAATGTCTTCGCTCACGCCTCAAGCTCTACGGAGATACATCTGGACTGGTGCTATCACGGCTATCACGGCGACTGGCGCGCTGTACGGCGCTGGCCTGAAGACACGGCAAGAGCACAAACATGTACGCGCGTCCCGAAGTCTCAAACACAATTCACTAACCGTATGGTAAAGGAGAAAGCCGTAGCGCTCGAATCTTCGCCCGCAGAAAAGCTGGAGCAGCTCGAGGCCGCGAAGGTGAAGCTATTGCGTCAGAAAGCGGATCTGCAGAGCAAACTCGATAGGCTTGCTACGAAGGCAAGAGATACTTCGCATAAGACCCAGTCTCCGATATGAGCGATTTGTGCTGCAAGCTCGAGCATTGCTGGGATAACCTGAAACCCCCTGGCTCGCCCATCTTCGAACCCTCTCAAGGAGCACGAGCAGCATTGCGTTGTCCCCAGTGTCCAGCTGTTCGCTCACCAACTTCAGGCTTGCGCAGAACAATCGTCGCGAGATCGTATCACCACTTCTCCAAGGCCGCAACGGACATCACGCTGTCGTTGGTTCACTCGACTTTCTCTGAATCACGAGTTCCACAAACCGGAGTTAACAACTAGTCCGCTTCGGTAAGGTCAAGAGGCTGGACTGCAGAAAGCTTGTCCTCTTCGAACGAGTAGGTTCATCCTTCGTCGACATAAGCTTTGTCACCGCTGATTAATTGGAAGGTCTGCATTGCGATACAGTCCGCAACCATCAGCATGGGCTCGTCGCCGTCCCCGACGTACGATGTGCGGACCATCTCGATGCCTTAACCAGAGACATGCCTAGCCGACCCATCCCGGTACTGTGGCGGTTGCGGGGTTGTCTGTTTGTTGAGCCTTGAAGATGGCTTTCAGATATCGTCTCGCGGTGCGGACCATGGCCATGTGAACTGGGATATCGTGGACGTTAAGGAATGGTGAACCCCAGCAAGCGAAGACGAGGATCTTGGTGGGCTGCGCGGCAAAGTTGGCCATGGCGTCCTGTGAAAGGACTTTGCTTTAGACCATTCTGCTATCTGTGCCAAAGGAAAACTGGCTAGCTGCTGGCTGGCGTCATGACCGGCATGTTCGTGTTATTCTTGTAGTGAGCGTCGTATCGGAGTGTGGATATATGTAGGCCACGTAGAAACCAAGGCACCGAACCCGAATCCGAATCAGGCATCGAAATTTGTCCTCGGCGTTGCCCTCCGACAAATCTGGGGAAGCCGCGACAGGCTGCTCTTGTAACCACACCTCACATTGCTTGCTCCCGGGTATTCCTCTGCTATCCACGGACCTCCGACAACTCTTCGATGCGGCGATAATCCAACAACAACCTCTCACGGCCGACCATGTCTCAATCTCTCCGACCATATCTGTCCTGCGTGCGCTCGACCCTCACAGCCGCCCTATCACTCTCGAACTTCGCATCGCAGGCCTCAGAACGACACAATGTGCCGGAGATCGAAGCTGCGTCGTCGCCAGAAGTCCTTCTCAACCCTCTGATCGTATCACGCAACCAGGAAGAACGGGTACTGGTGGAGCCTTCGATCAACAGCGTGCGGGTCAGCATAAGAATAAAACAGGCGGATGAGATCGAGCATATCCTGGTGCACAAGTTCACACGATTCTTAACACAAAGAGCGGAGGCGTTCTTCATACTGCGGCGGAAGGCCACGCCGGTATGCCTGCAAAAGCCGAACAACCATGAAGGTCGAATTGCTTGCTGACTATATGTGCTAGGGCTACGATATTTCATTCCTGATCACCAACTACCACACGGAGGAGATGCTGAAGCACAAGCTTGTGGACTTCATCATTCAGTTCATGGAGGAGGTCGACAAGGAAATTTCGGAGATGAAGCTCTTCGTACGTACCAGGCATTCTTCGCCCCCACCACGCATCAGAATGATATCGAGAAGGGCTGAGCTGATTCGTTGCAGTTGAATGCGAGGGCACGCTTTGTGGCGGAAAGCTTCTTGACTCCGGTAAGCCATGCTATGCCAGTCTGATTGGCCTGCACTGACACTCCTGGCCAGTTCGATTGAGCGTAATGTGTTTCTACCGTCATCAGCGAACAAACAGAGCGTGATGGTGATCTTGACCGACATGGCACCGTTGGGCACAGTCTACATGGGTAAGGAAGTACTGAGAAGGCCCCGTTCACACTTAGCAAGCCGATCGTAAGTAGGTCAAGGCCAAGTAGACCCATACCGGTTGAGCTAAGCACATTGACACATTCCTACTCTTCCCACGTACCTGTGTTCTCTTTTCTTCCGTGTCGTCTTGACCGGTGGGGCGTGGAAGATGTGGTTTCGTAGCACGTTTAACGTCTAACATGTCGGATTACAACCACGCTGTCGCTCTCCCAGGACGAGATGCTACAGCCACCGTCCCGATTGACTCGTGAGCTGCTTACCGTGGACAACGACCAACTCCTCCTGTGGCTACGAATTGCTCATGTCTTCCATACCACCTCCCCTTCCCTACCATCCGAACGAAAGTTACTGGGGCCTGGCTGCCATTGGATCTTCGTTGCCTGACACATCGATGGACACTTGAACTCCTTCAAGCAGCACTCCAGAACTTCTCTACGATCGCCAACGTCTTTCTTCTTGCCCAAGGCCTTCTTGGAGCCTGACGGTGGTCTTCGAAATCGATCCCAGGGAAGTTGTACCCCGATGTTTGATTTGGCATATGGGTCGGGACGAATACAGGGGTCTTTGGATCACATGCGTTCACATGCTTCATCCGATTGAGCTCGCACTAGACCCAAAGGTATTCGGCCGCCGCACGAAGAGCTTTTAAAGCTCGCTACCAACGCGAAGTCCTTTTTCCTCCTACCAAAAACTACCAACCTCCTTTTCATCCTCTCATCAACTACCAACTTCCTGTCTGGATCCGGTCGGAATTCAGAGCCTCGTCAACCACCGGCCTTCTTCAACGTACGATCAACCAGCAATCATCAACTCTTCGACCTCGAGTCTGGATCCGGTCCGAATCCAGAGCCTTGCCAGTCGCCAGCCGTCTACCACGGCGTCTTACGCACTCACGTACACACAGTGCTCGGGAACGATACTGACATCATTCATAATAACAGACTCACTGCTCGCTCAGCAAGTAGCCACCGCAGGCTTTTACCACGAACACAACGCACCATACCGCACAAGTTCACTTCGCTCGGAAGTACGCAAGCACACAAGCAGCACTCACCGCTCCGCAACTCGCTGAGCACCAGAAACAAGCGCTACAACTACAGCCAGGTGAGTTTCAATCATCATCGTCTCCTCCCTGCCAGCCTCTCCAAAAGTTCACTTACACAATGTCACCCACGCAATTTCACCCAGTTGTGTGGGACATGTGAAAATTGCCAAGACCTGGCTCCTTCCCTTCTCATACTTGCTTCTAATTTCCCCCACCTCATGACGTGACTTGAAACACCGCACCGTGAACTGATTTTTCATTCCCGCAGACTTCTTGTCAGCATCATCGACTTGTAGACTGGCTCTACCGCACAGCACCTTCATCTACTGTCATCATGCAGAATCACAACGGTGGTCAGAACGGCAACGGCTTCGGCCCACCGCCGTACAACAACATCCAACCTTCTCCGACCCCACACCGCGCCAATGTCAACAACAACAACATGGGCGTGATGGCGGAGCAAGGTCGCTACGTGCCGCCGCAGAAGCGTGAGTGATATTCAGACCTTCACCCTTTCGTAGCATACAAGATACTGACATTGATGCAGGTGGTGGCAACGCGTTCGAGGCGGAATCGATCATTCGTCCAGAATCATCCATGTCCAACGTCACTTTCGCATCACAGGCTCCCATGCAGCAATTCGCACCTGTCAACCCGGCATTCGTCAACCGTGGTCAGCTCGCGTACCCACCAGCTCACCATCTGCCGCCAGGTGGACACTACGCATACGGGCCGGCGCAGCTGAACCAGCAGTTCGCTCGCTTCGATGCATCTCTGGGTGCAGCACGTGCCGCTCCAGGTGTGCAGCCGTACATGAACAATGGTCATGGTGTAAGTAACGGTCCCAACTTCTACAACGGCGGTGTGCGTCCAGGATTTGGCGGTGCGGCAGGCGGCAATGGTGCGGGTGGTTATGGTCATGGTGTCATCGGCAGTGGCATGCGCACTAACAACGACGTGGCCCACACCCCACACGACGACGGCAGCGAAGGCCACGACTCCGCTGTCGCCAACTCTAAGGGTCACTACCTCGCTCGTATGATCATGTCCGGCGCTGCTGACGATCCGCGTGACGTCGACTACGGCAACCCAGGTCCCAGCCGTCGCCCCGAGGCTGTGTACAGGGCTCTCGCCGACTCTGCCACCCCAAGCGCGACTGCTAGCCGCAGCCGCCAGCGTCGCGGTCATGTGGTTGCCGCAGCAGGTCAAGAGTCCAACGAGAGCAGCCCACACGCTTCCGTTCGCGCTGCCAACATCCGCGGCAACCCAGAAGTATACATCGGTACCAAGCAGCTTCGTCTTCCGGACTGGATGCAACACATGGAGAACGGCATCTACCCTTCGGTGCAGCAAGTCTTCCACGACCTTCCACTCATCGAGGGGTGCCGCTGCGCGCGTCCGAGCACGGCAGGTGTCATCCGCATTCGCAACATCCCGTATAACACCTCACGTGCGGAGATCATCGCGTACCTCGGGCGCAACGCTCAGATCGTCAACCAGCCCATCGGCACCCCGTTCATGGCCGTCCACATCATGATGGATCGCTTGTCGGGTAAGACCATGGACGCCTTCATTGAGGTTGAGTCTCCGCGCGAGGCTGGTCTCGTCGCCACCCAGTTCGCTCGTCGCCTCAAGACCACGGGCCGTCAGACCAAGCTTGGCGATCGTCCAGTCGTTGTCGAGCAGTCGTCGCAGCAAGACTTGATGAGTGAGCTGTTCCCTCGTGCGAAGACTGTCACGTGGGTTGGTCCGGAGCCGAAGTTCGACACCACCAACATCGAGTACTTCTATCCTGGCGTTCCATCCGTCGGCTTCGAAGGCTTCTTGTTTGATGAGGACTACGCTCACCTCGTGAAGCATCTCGAGATGCCGCAGCGCGTAAGTCACTCTCTCTTCATCCATCCTCATACCATCTTCTAACCACTTCCAGTCTCCGTTCGTCCAGCGCTGCATGGTGCGTCCGTACGAGTCGCTCATCTCCACCGTCCACAAGTTTCCATGGTTCGCCGTCGACTACGTTCTCTTCAACGAGCGCAACGAGCTCTTCAAGGTCGTTCTCAAGGCTATCGACGCGCTCATGCAGCTGCTGCGCAAGATCGGCGGCAACGGCGGCCACGACCCGACCAAGCCCACCACCATCGTGCTCAAGGAGCTCGTCGTCGCTGCGCTCGTCTGCCCGGGCTTCTCCGAGTTCCAGAAGTCTCGCGTCATCCGTCACCTTGTGCAAGGCAACTACGGACAATACACAACCAGCAAGGGCCTCAGCCTCACCTTCGGCGGCACGGACAACTACTCCGGCAACTGGCCCTTCCAGATCCTCGTCAAGAAGCCCGGTGTCAACGACCAGCTCGTCGAGGTATGTCTATCACCCTCCCCTCCCATCCGAATGACTTTGCTAACCGAACCACAGTACATCGCCGGCCTCCTCCGCGACGCCACGACCGGCAACCAACTCTCCCTCGCCGACATCCACGCGATGAACGCATCCGGCAACCTAGCCAGCCCCTTCGGCAGCATCGAGCTCGACTACACCGGTGTCAAGACCATCGCCGACGTCGGTCGCGTGGAGCTCCGCGCCATCGAGAAGCTGCTCAGCCTCATCCTCCCGCGTGGTGGCAACGCTCGCGCGCTCCCCTACGGCTTTCACTAGGCTTGCACCCTCGCTGCTACGACGCTCTGACTGAATAGCATGTGACAATGGGAGATGAATGAGAAGAGATACGATGAATGAATGAATGAATGATTGATTGGTTGAACGTGCAATGGATGGACGAATGCGTGAGGCGCTTCGCTGCTTCTCTAGGATGAGAAATTGGCACATGTAGTCCAAGGGCATGATAGTTAGTTCGAGACATCGTTTCAACTACGGAGAAGTCTTCCAATCACCCTGTCAAACGTTGTGATGTCTCAGTATACTATAGATCGCGCTGGTAACTTAGCGTTCGAATGACCCGTCGAATCTCACAGCAGCGCACTGATGTCAAGCTTGGTTCAGGCAGTTGGGCTCATTGTATCCGAGGAGTCACACGTCGAGTTCATGCGCTCATACAGCATCTACGCAATATCAATCGGTCCCTTCCGGGCCGCCGCAAATGCAAAGGGCGATATCCCTTCCGTCATACCTACACGCTCCCAAGCGTTTGGTATCCGCATCGAACGTCCTAAGAACAAAACCAAACATCTCAATCTCCTTTTGCTGACCAATAGGCAAGCACAAATAATAGACCAAGACTCTGTTGGCGGCGTCTCTCCATACGGCACGCGGGCCACAGTCGATAGCTGCTTGCCATCGAGGACGCCCGTCCAAAGCTCCAGAGGGACGTCTGGCGTGATCTGGAGCCCTTCTTCTTCGCTGCTACCAGACACCTTGTAGTTCCATCGCGGCGGGCCTAACTCTCCATCTTCACCAGTGTCGCGAGAAAGTGTGGCTATGAATTTGACGTCTATGACTCGGCCGGAAAGTCTGATGACGCCTGACGCACCGTTTAGGCTTCGGCAATCCACATCCTGTTGGCTAGGATCATATGCGAGTAGTGCAGCGGGTTTGATCGAGGCATAGGAAATTGGACCGTCTACGCCAGCCCAGCTCCAGGTCGGGGCGTAATAACCTGGGCTCATCTTACACGTATGCTGTCCTATTCCCTCCGGAGGCGCGGATGACCAACAAAGCCCATCAATGAGTTCGCTCGCCCACAGACCCCAGAAAGGCGACCAGCCGGTGCTCTTCTCGATGCGCTTCATCACGGCCTTCATGGCTGGTAGCCGATCGGAAGGGCGAGTGATGTTCCTACGCATGTAATCTTCGACGAGTGCGATCCATGTCTGGTGCGTTATATTGTCCAGCTGAGCGGACCATGAGTGACCTCTACGGCCTTGGTCGTAGCCTTCCCATACCGAGTAGCAGCGACATTCGTATTTCAGTGCTGCAGGAGTTACGAAGATCGTCCGAGCCGCAAGAAGTCGCTCTTGCCAGATCCAGGCTCGAGTCGAGATCTTGCCGTACTGGCCGCCTGATTTCTCATTGCCCAAGGCATGCGAGAGTGGGCGGAAGGAAAGCTGCAGCTCTCCGAGTCCTGCGATGTTCGCTTTGAGGTGGCCGCCAAGAAGTTCTCCTCGTCTTTGATCAAATATACTGTCATGCTCAGTTGTCGCAGAAGCCGCAGCAATTGTCAAGGTTGCGTTTCCATGTATCCTGTCCATTGTTGATGCTTGGGCTTTGAAGTCCTCATCATTACCTTGAATGATGCAAAGACGATCGATCCAGATGTACTCGATTTGGAGCTCTCGAGCAGTGTCAACGATGTCTCGAAACAGGACTGGCAACTCGGAGAATTCGATGCCAGCCTTCTTCGCTCCGAGAGTGGCTGCGGTGGTCACGAAGTTGTTTGGATCGACAGGACCCCAGCAGTAGCTTAGAGCAATGTACGGCGCCCGGATATTCTTCGGCTCCAGAAGTTGAATACGGGATGGGTTGTCGGCTTCAATCCACAGCACGCGGTAGGGCAGCATAGCCAAAGCGCCATCTTGGCCGCACTTGTGTTGTTTTACGCAGGCGTCAACGTTCTCTCTGATAGAGGCAAAGCTCTGTGGATCCCAAACGTTCTTAGGGATGGCTTCTCCGAAGCCCACGAAAGGTACTAGATCTCTTCCGAATGCAACGTCTGGCTCTGGAGTTAGCGAACGTTAAAGTTTCGGCTTTGCTCGTCGAAAACGCATCACCAACAGTGAGCTTAGCCATTGGGATGATCCGTCGGTATATCTCAATCTCTATGGCGGGCTGTGAGGTATCACACACGGTGATCACGAAATTCATGGTCCGGTCTTCTGGTAAGTCGAAGCCGTAATCCAGCGCTTCTGCCCGTTGCAGAGGAACCGTGCTTGTGCTCCCAAACTGCAGGCGTACAACCACAGGCAGGGCGTCAGCCAAGTGGATCTGAATAAATGTCTTCTTCTGTTCCCACCCGGGATGCACCACTCCGAGTGCGCCACTGATAGCGGTGCAGAAGATGCACCCACCTTGTGAATTCTTCGACAGATCCGCGGAATCGTTGACTGCGATCACCGTGGCCGGTGTCCCACCAGGAACGATATACTCATCGTTGGCCCACGATGGCTCGGTCGAGCTGCCACTCGGTGGAGCCTCCTGGGGATTGAGATTATAGCATGTTGGACACAGCCATGTAGGCTGGACTGAAATGAGCTGCGAGGTCTCTTGGGACCAGTTTGTTGCCGGCTGCTTCAATTTGGCGAATAGCTAGCTGGTCGATGGGCACCGAGGTCGTACAAGTGATCTTGTTTCGTCCAGTGTCGGCATCTCGAGGCCGCTGCTGAGTCGGAGGGGGTTGAGTTTGAGGCGGCTGCTGGCTAGGAGAGGGTTGAGTTCGAGCATCGCCCTCTCCCGAAGTCGGGTACCAAGGTGGTGGCTCCCGACGCCTGGCCGATGTCTGCTGGGTACTACCTTGTCCTTGCGAGCTTCCTTGGTCTCGTAGTTGCCGAGAGCTCTTCTTACCTTTAAATATTTGCAGGAAGTCTTTCATACTGCTGGATGGAGCGCATTACGAGCATCCTCGAGGGAAATCCTCCCTCTGTCGTCCACCTGCACGCTTGCGAGGCTATACTGCAGTACGAAGCCTAACCAAGCCTGGCTACGATTGGCGCATTGCCAAAGTAGTAAGGTACCCTCGTGTGTTGGAGCTTGGTTTTGTTACGTGCTTTGCATGCGCACAAAAGTAATATTAAAGCGACATGCCTGACCTTTGCCTTACCTTTCCGTTCCCTTCAGTTGTTCAGCAATCACAGCCAGAGTCGTTCCTGCCATTCTGCTGCTCTGCCGTCTCGTATCGAGCCTGCATCAGTTCTGGAAGCCCTGAGTATGCGGAAGTCCCGAACATGAGGCCGTCTCACGTGTACAGAGAACGGGTGGTGTCGTAATAAGGTAGCAATACTGCAAGTATTGGTACGAATACCAACACAGGATGTACCTTGAAGTAGATGTGCACGGAACACTTGGGCGCTGGCCGCTCCGATGTTCCGTGCGGGCCTCTTCTGTCACGATCCGAGGAAAGAGAGTGCCTATCCAAAAGTAATGTCAAATGCTTGGATCCTAGAGCGGGACGAGAGAGAGAGGGTAGAGCGACGGTCATGATCATGTTGGACGCAGGTGGTATGGATGGATGCGTCCTATAGAAGTGGATACGACGAGACAGATCTGATCTCAGATGCACCTCCACGATGCCGATCGACCGTACCTTGCAGATGGGTGCAGATCAAACGCCTCACTACGTCACCATGTTGCCCTCTGTCACTCTCACCTTCACCCTGGCCATGCTCCCCATCGTCACCTGCCTACTTCTTCACCAAAGCCACGTCCACGCTGTTTCTTGCTCCCTTCCTTCGAGTGAGACTCACAACCTTCCTCAAGCTTCACCCACCTCGACCTTTCCAGCTCTGCAGTCGTCCATTGGCAATGGCTCGCACCACTCGCTCAGCTGCCAACAAGGCGGTTGCAGAAGAGCCTAACCAGCTATCGAGTCCACCAGCTACACCCGCTCCAGCCAAATCCAAGACCACCAAGGTCAGGAAGCAAGCAGCAACTGAAGCTCCCCAGACTCCGGCAGCGAACACCAGCAAGAAGCGAACGAGGGCCATCAAGCAAGAAGACGAAGGTGATGTGAACGAACTGCCGCAC
>JAABUK010010770.1_pt1 | contig 12105 bp, 13 predicted proteins | sample 5559141 | NCBI WGS metagenome assembly JAABUK01 (sample SAMN10711869, study PRJNA513367) | rock metagenome | isolation source: Antarctica rocks | place: Antarctica: Victoria Land, Pudding Butte nord | collected 2016-01-03 | reverse complement strand
TTTTGGTCTTCGGGCGTCCGGTTCTTGGCATGCCCCACTCTACAACTTAACCAGCGAATTTCAGGCGCACGACACTAGAAGCCGGGCGAACGCGGCAATCATGCGGCCGTGGTCGAGAGTCGGCTACGACATGGATCCGTTACCTCTGGGTAGGTTTCGCACCGACCTCAACGAGGCCACCACTGCAGCTGCGCTGAGGCCGACGATGCTCATCGCCCACAGGCTCGCGTGCAGGCCGATGGTCGCTGCGGAAACGCCGACCAGAACGTTGCCCAGCGGGATGACGCCTGTCGAGCTCAGGTAGTCGTAACTCGCGACCCTCGACAGGGATCGCTCCGGTATGTGCTCGCCGAGCGTCGTCTCCCAGAGCGTGAACAGGCCTGTCACACAGATGCCGGTGAGAAGTTCGAGAAGCCCGATCGACCAGACCGACAGTCCGCTGCCGATGATCGCGGCCTGGCACGAAGCACCGACGAGCATGAAGGCGGCCGCCCTCAAGGCGTGCGTGGGCTTCCAGATCAGAAGCAGCAGGTCACCGAGGATGTTGCCGATCCCGAACAGCGCGGTGACAAGCGCCCAGGAGCGCGCTCCCTGGTAGTCGCGCGCCATCAGCACAGGTCCGACCACGAAGATCGCGGGCAGCACAATAGCGTGGTAGGCGGTGAATCCGCCGAGGAATCCGAGCACCCAGCTCCGGCTGCGTACCTCAGCCCATCCGCCATGTAGCGAGGCGCCGAACAACTCGGTCGTCGGGCGGGGATCCTCGTCCTCGATCGCGTCGGGCACGACCTTCGGTCGCAGCGGGGTCAGCAATACGAGCGACACTGCGAAGGTCGCAGCGTCGAAGGCCAGTGCGGCACCCGGGCCGCCGGCGACCGCGATCAGGACGCCGGCAAGGACAGGCCCGATGACGTTCGAGAGCGAGAACGTCAGGCCACGCAACGCGTTCGCAGGTTGAAGATTCGCGGGCGCGACCATGGTGGGCAGCAAACCGCTGAAAGCCGGTGAGAAGAAGGCATCCGACGCGCCGAACGCGGCCGCCAGAAGCGTCAGAGCCGGCACCGTGGCCGAACCGGACAGCAGGAGAACCGCCGCGACGGTCTGGGTCACCAGCCGGACCGAGTCCGAGGCGATCAGGATCCGCTTGCGGTCGCGCCGGTCGGCCCACACACCCGCGGGCAGCGAAAGGACGACGAACGGCAGGAACTGAGCCGCCGACACGAGAGCTACCTGCGTGACACCTCCGCCGAGCGACAAGACCGCGAACGGGAGGGCTACTGCGGTGACCCGGTCCCCGAGGACGGATAGCACCTGACTGCCGACGAGCAGCCGGTACTGCGGTTCCTCGCGCAAAACGGCTGGAAGACGAGGTCGCCGATCGGTCACGGTCGTGTCGTCGGGCTGGCGTCAGCGTCACGCCGGCAGCGCACGTACCCAACTCCTGTCCGCGGTGAGGTAGGCGTCGATGACCAGTCCTGCTTGTCCCAACGACAGCGCGAACTCTTCGTCGTCCCGTGGGCTTCATCCCTTCGTCGGACCATAGTCGAAGCGGCCATCGTCAATCGGAATACAGGGCTCGCCCATCGCCACCGTCCTCGTCACTGGCGTCGCGGTGGTGTTGATCCGAATCCGGCGACGAGCGCGTACAAGGCGCCCCGCCACGTCTCTTCTTCTTGTCCTGGTAGTAATTGTCCCCGCAGTTCGACGGCAGCAAGGCCCTCGCACAGCGCGTGGAACTCCACGCTGGCTTGGAGGACACTACGACCGCCAAGTCGGGCCTTTCGTAGCCGCCCGACTCTGGCTTCGAGTTCGGCAAACGCTGCTGTTGCCTCGTCACGCACGTGGTAGCCGGCGGCGGGCGTCGGTGCCGGTAGTTGGATCGCCACCCCGAAAAGCGCCGGGTGTGCCAGTACGAACCCGCGAAAGGCGGAGGCGCCCGCTGCGACGAGGTCCGCGATCGGATCGTCGGTGACCGGTACCTCCTTCACCGCCGCTCCGAGCATTCGGAAGCCGCGCGTCCCGAGCGCGCCGAGGAGGCCGTCTTTGGATCCGAACACGCTGTAGACCGCACGTGCCGTGGTGCCCACGTCGGCCGACAGTCCCCGCACGGACAGAGCCTGCAGCCCATCGGTTTCGATGGTGCGTTCGGCAGCGTCGAGCAGCGCGGCTGCCGTGCGCCCATCGTGCTTCCTCGGTCTGCCCACCTAGCCAGAGTATCGGAACAGCGTTACGGTACGCAGTATCGAAACCAGTTCCTCGCCTCCTGCTCCCTCAGTAGCCGCGAGCCGCAACGAAGGGACTTCTGATGACCGCCGACCCGACGACCGATTCGGCGCATATCGCGCGAGGGCTGATCCAGGAATGGGACAGCCGAGCATGGTGTCTCGCCGCACTCGCCCTCTGGATGGATCCGCGCACCGGCGCAGACCAGCGCGACGCCGCGCGGCAGGTGTTGGGGGCAGTTGGATTGAGCGGGATCACCAACTCTGACGCCTGGATGCCACGGAGGGACGGCGCCGGGCTCGGTGGCCAGGCGCGTGCACCGCTCATGCAGATTGCCGCCCTGCTTAGTGATCCGGCCGGTGGTTGGGCGCAGATGCCCGCCGACGCGCTGATCGCCCAGGGAAGGGCGAGTGCACAGTCGGCACCGATGTTCTCCCAGTTGATGCTGCCGCAATTGGACGGACTTGCTGCCCGGCTCAGCCGACCCGGTGCACGGATGCTGGATGTCGGAGTCGGTGTCGCGGCTCAGGCCATCGCATTCGCGGAGGTCTTTCCGGAGCTCACGGTCGTCGGTATCGACGTTCTCCCGCGGGTCCTCGAGCTCGCTGCCGCCGGCAGGGCGGCCAGCGCCGTGGCCGATCGCGTGGTTCTGCGGGAGCAGGACGTTTCGACCTTGACCGACGACGCCCGCTACGACCTCGCCTTCGTTCCGGCGCCGTTCTTACCACCCGCTGCCGTGTCGGCCGGAGTGCCGAGCGTTGTGCGAGCACTGAAACCGGGCGGCTGGATCTGTATCGGGCACGGCAGGTTCCATGGCAGTCCACTCGAGGATTCCCTCACCCGGCTAAAGACTTCCGCGTACGGCGGGACCGTTCTCGACGACGACGACGACGACGCACAAGCACTGTGTACGGGCGCCGGCCTGGTCGATGTTCGCACCGTGCCCACACCACCGGGCGCACCGGCCGTCACCGTCGGCCGGCGCCCGTCGGGACATGCCGACTGAGCAGTGCAGCCATCGGACGCGACCTGAAGGTGCCGGTTCCCGGGTTGGGTTGGTCGGCGCTTGGCGGCGGTGCGTGTCAGTTGCTGAGAACGTCGAGGCTTGCGAGCGGCACGATCCCCTCGGCCTTCGCCATCATGGCGCGATCGACGGTGACCAGCGCGTCGGCCTGGAGCATGGTGACGGCGAGATATTCGGCGTCATACGTCGTCGGCCAGCCCTGCTCACGCGCGATCAGCCAAGCGGTCCGACGCGACATCCGGTCACCCAGCAGCCGCATTTTCAACTCGGTCATGCGCTCGTGATGCCGGAGGGCAGTGGCCTCGGGGATATCGCCGCGCTGGACGGCCTGCAACAGCAGCGTGAGTGCCTGGGAGCGGATGAGACTCGGCGCGACGAGTTTGTGCTCCGGACTGATCGGAATGCCTTGGGCGACGACGTGCACGAGGGTGGGCGCATCGACGACGTATCGGGTCACGTCCCGACTCTAGGCACCGAGGGCGCGGCTACCGAGCTGAGCACCACGGTCATGCCCACCGGTGTCCCGGTGACGATCTCGCCCGAGCGCCGGGAGGCATCAATCATCGAGTGCACCGGATGGGGCGCTCAGGCGGGTTTGGCATCATTCCGTCGCCCTACCCAGATCGCTCGGTCCAACCGTCGGGACCCAGGGCATCGCCGCTAAGGAGGACCGATGCCACCACGGGCTCGAGCGACGACAGACGGCAGGTGCAAGCCATAGCTTGTTGCTCCCGTGGCAACGTGTCGCACCAGGTGATCGCAGCCGCGCTCGACGAGCCGCTGCGCGCCGGCACTGTTTCCGCGCGCCGCATGTGTCAGCCCCACACAGATCTGAGCCAATCCCTGCCACAGATCGCGTTCGCTCGAAGGGCCTGCTTTCCAGCGCGCCTCGAACACCTCATGCGCGGCGAACGGCCGACCGGCTTGGATCAAGGCACAGGCCAACTGCAACGTCTCCTCGGGTGGAAGCGGCTGCTCGGACACGGGCTCCACGCCAGGCGTTCCGTACGGAAGTGGCCTGCCCAACGCGTCCCGCGGACGCGCCTGCCGCGCCCGCCCCGCGGCGTCACGATCCCGGTCGTTCCCTCTCGTCACCACGTCACTCGATGATCTCGAAGCGGTTGCCGTCGCGCTCGCTCACTTGAACATCGGGGGAACCCCGGGCCATCGCAGTAAGTCGTCGACCGTGACGCCGTTGGCTTGCGGGGCGGTCTGAGTCGTCGCGGCATCGGGGCGTCGGGGCGTCGACCTGGACCTTGAAGCCCAGCAGGCCGACATAGAACTGCACCGCCGCTTCCTGGTCGCTGACGGAAATCCCCACGACCCGTACACCACCGATATGCGGGGGCGCCTCCGATCGAACTCCTGTCGGCGTCAGTACCGCTGCGATCGGTCATGGCCGTCGTGCCTCCTGGGGTCGAGTTGGCGATGAAGCTTGAGTCTCCACTCACTCTGACCAGTGGTCGAGGGCAGTGACATAACCAGCGGGTCGAGAGCTTGCGCACGCTCGCGGATCTCACGCCGTGCAGAGCGCGCCTCTGGGCTGGGTGGGCCGTAGCCCGGGCACGAGCTCTGTTGGTCACTGCCTCGCATACTGACGCGACATCGCGATATAACGCGATGTCGCTCGCTGTTCACATAGCTCCACAGCTGACTCACAGACCACTAATAGCGAAGCACCAGCCGCGGAGTTGATGATTCTTCTTGACGGGAGGGACCACATGCTCACACCAAATCCTCGGCACAGCGGCTCCCGCTGGGAGCCGCTGCCACCAGCGGAGAACGTCGCACCGCCGCAGCAGCCGACGCTGTGCGTGGTCACGGTAAACCGAGTGATCACGCCGGTCTCGTTCGTCAGCTGCTGATGTTCCTGCGGAGTGTCGCGACGGCCGACGGCACGCCCGCGTCGGGACTCGACCGGTGACAATCCTGGCGAGCCCACGCTCGCGGTTCATGCCGGCCCCGCACTCGCGACGGCTCGATGCACATACCCGAGCCGACCGCGTGGTACGGCTGGGCGGCGCCGGCGTCCTCTGGCTCGGGCTGCTGCTCGTCACCTATTGGTGGGACGCCGACGGCGGTATCACCGACCTGGCTCGCTGGGACACCGGGCTCACGTCCGTCGGTCGGATCACCGGGCTGTGGTCCGCGGATCTGCTGCTCATACAGGTTTTGCTGATGACACGACTGCCACCGCTGGAGCACGCGTTCGGCCGCGACCGGCTGGCGCGTATTCACCGGGTGGTCGGATTCTTGTCGTTCGATCTGATGCTCGTTCACATCGTGGCCATCATCATGGGCTACGCGGGCCTCCGATGGCGGCTGGTGCCGTCGACGACGTGGGATCTCGTCACTACCTACGGCGGTGTCCTGCTCTCGGTGGCCGGCACGGTCTGTCTGGTGATGGTCGTCGTCACCAGCGTGAAGAAGGCGCGCCGGCGGCTGCGGTACGAGTCGTGGCACCTGCTGCATCTCTACGCCTACCTCGGTGTCGGGTTGGCGCTTCCACATCAGTTGTGGACGGGGCAGGACTTCCTGCTGTCCACGGGGAGAATGGTCTACTGGTGGACGCTGTGGGCCGTCGCTGCCGGCACCATCCTGGTGTGGAGGCTTGGGCTGCCCCTGTGGCGCAGCCTCCGGCACGGACTGCGCGTCACGTCAGTGGTGCGCGAGTCGTCCGACGTGGTGTCGATCTATCTGACCGGGCGGCGCATCGACCGGTTGCGGGCGCACGCCGGACAATTCCTCAACGTACGCTTTCTCGACGGGCCGGGCTGGACACGGGCGAATCCGTTCTCGCTTTCCGCCGCCCCCGACGGACGCAGTCTGCGGATCACCGCGAAAGCGCTCGGCGATGGGAGCAGCCGGCTCGCGCATCTGGAACCGGGCACCCGAGTGTTGTTCGAAGGCCCGTACGGCCGGCTCAGTGCCCGGGCCCGTAGCCGACGCGGCGTCGTTCTCGCGGGCGCGGGCGTCGGCATCACTCCGCTCCGGGCGTTGGCCGAGGGTCTTCCGTACCTCCCCGGTGAAGTCGTGCTGCTGCAGCGCTTCTCCGATGAGCCGCTCTTCGTCGCCGAACTGGAAGTGCTCGCAGCGGAGCGCGGACTGCGCTTTCTTCTACTTCCGGGACAGCGATCGGCCCCGAACTCGGTTCTCGGCCCGGCTGTGCCGGTGGCCGATGAGCAGGTGGCCCTGAATTGGTGGATCCCGGATCTCGCCGAGCGCGACGTGTTCCTCTGCGGCCCGAATGCTTGGACGACGGCCTTCGAGCGCCTTGTTCTCGGAGCCGGCGTACCGCGTGACCGTATCCACATCGAGAGCTTCGGCTGGTGACGTCGTGAAACGTATTGCTGTCTGGTTGGCCTCGACGGTGACGGTCGTCGTTCTGCTGTTCGGCTATCACACCTCGACGAACTCGACGGCTGCAGCATTACCCACGCCGGTGGCGAGTGGTCCACCGAGCCCTTCGGTCGGCGCCAGTCCGTCGACGACAGCGACCGCCTCACCGTCGCCATCACCCGCTGCTGCATCGCCGGCAGCACCAACCGCGACACCGACCTCGGCTGCACCGAGCCCGTCACCGTCGACCTCATCCGGGAGCGGCGGCTCGAGCACGCCGCAGACCTACACGGGAACCCTCGCGCAGACGCGCTGGGGACCGGTCCAGGTGGAGATCACCGTTGCGGACAAGAAGATCACGAAGGTCGACGTCGTCGAGTACCCGCAGAACAACCCGCGGGACGTCGAGATCAACGACTACGCCGTTCCCGCGCTCGTGCAGGAAACCCTCGACGCGCAGAGCGCGCAGATCGACATGGTCAGCGGCGCCACCGTCACCAGTGGTGGGTACCTCGAGTCGCTGCAAGCTGCCTTGGACAAGGCGGGCATGTGAACGCCGGCATCGTGACGGCAACCACGGGTCGCGTACGCCGCAATGTCGAGCACGTGATGGGAATGCCTGTCAGCGTGGCACTTCGGGGTCGGCACGCCGATTCCGCCATCGGCACGCAGGCCTGGGCGGCCGTGGTGGAGGAACTGCGCGGTGTGGACCGGGTCTTTAGCACGTTCCGCCCCGACTCGGTGATCAACCGCCTCGGTTGGGGCGAGCTCGGAGTCGACGATTGCCCACCCGAGGTGAACGAGGTCCTCGCACTGGGCCAGGCGGCCGAGGAACAGTCCGACGGCTACTTCTCGATTCACCTCCCGGGCCGGGACGGACGCCGACGACTCGACCCGAGCGGCGTCGTGAAGGGCTGGGCGGTGGAACGTGCCGCCCGGCTCCTGATGGCGTTGGACGAGACCGACTTCTGCCTGTCCGCCGGCGGCGACATGCGCTGCCACGTGGCCGACCCATCGCTTGACCCTTGGCGGGTCGGCATCGAGAACCCTCACGATCCCTCGACCCTGCTCGCCGTCGTCGACGTTCGGCGCGGAGCCGTCGCCACATCCGGAGTCGTACACCGGGGACAGCACCTCCTCGACGAGCGCACCGGCGAACCCATCGCCGGAGTCAGCTCGGTCACCGTGATCGGCCCATCCCTCACTTGGGCGGACATCGACGCAACGGCGGCATTCGTCCATGGACCGGCCGCCGCCGACTGGCTGCAAACCCGACCTGGCGAGCACGGCCTGGTGGTGTGGCCCGACCGGACGACCACCACCATCGACGGCGGCCGACCACACGCGTAGCCGCTCCTGTCCGCCTTCGGACAACGCCGGCGTCATGCACGGCCGCCATCCGCCGACTTAGGGTCAACGGCATGGACGACATCGGAACTGCGCTGCTCGCCCTCGAGGCGTGGGCGTGCGTCGTGCCCGAACCGCGGCCGGAACGGCTGCCGCAGATGACGAACCCGATCTGGCGGGTCGCCGGGACCGACGATCGACGGTTCGTGCTGAAGCAGCTCCCCGAGTTCCCGCCGGGTGTCGGCCCCGTCGATGAGTTCCGGGTTCTCTGTTACCTACAAGAGCATGACGTCCCAGTGGCGCTGCCGATTGTCACCGACGCCGGGTCCATCCACCACACAGTCGGGGACGAGCGATACGCGCTACTGCCCTATCTCCGATCCAGCAACGACAATCACGAGCTCGGGCCGGCGGCGGCCAAGACGGCACAGGCGATCGGCGCAGCGATCGGGCACCTCGAAAGCGTTCTGGCCGCCTGTCCGTGGGACCTCCCCTCCTACGTCGACGACCCGGGACCACAAATTCTCGGCGACCAGCTACTCGCTCTGCCAATCAACGACGTGCGTCCGGTGATGCCGATCGTGGACCAATTGTGGGCCGCAGTGTCCGACCTACCGATCCAACGCACCCACGGCGATTGCAACACCGGCAACGTCCTTGTACACGAAGGAAGGGTCACCGGCTTCATCGATCTCGACCACCTGCCGATCGGGCCGCGCGTCCGCGACCTCAGCTATTACCTCGCCAGTCGGGTGCGTCGCCATCTCTGCGACCCTGACACCGCCGATCGCGATCTGGCCGCGATCCAAGCCGTGCTCGGCGACTATCTGACCGGCTTTCACGAAGCATGCCCGCTGTCCGATCATGAACGCTCAGCGGTCGTCCCGCTCATGCTCCTCGCGCAGATCGGGTTTACCGATTGGTCGCGCCACGGCTGGACTCCGAACGCCGAGCACTACCGGCAGGGCGTCACGGCGATCGCCTGGATCGTCGCCAACCTCGAGCGGTTGACCGCCGCGGCCGGGACTCCCGTGCAACCGAAGCCGTGAATTCTGAGGCACCATGACCGGCATGCAAGAGATGCCCAATCTGGTTGAGATCCCCGCCGGCGTCGTGGACCTCCGCGACGACCGGCGCGGCATCCGTTGGCAGGTGGAGATCGCCCCGTTCCTGCTTGGCCAGGTCCCCGTGACGACGGCCCTCCACCGTGCCGCAATGGGGACGAGGGCCGATCCCTCGTCGGACGACTCGCTACCGGTCGCAACCGTCAGCTGGCTGGACGCGATCGACGTGTGCAACCGGCTGTCCGTCCAGGCCGGCTTCACACCGGCCTACCGCCGCGACCCCCGCACGGGGGACGTGACCTACGAGTGGGCCGCCGACGGCTACCGGCTGCCGACCGACGCGGAGTGGCAGTACGCCTGCAAGGCCGGCACCAGCGGCTATCGCTACGGACAGATCGACGACATCGCCTGGTACGCCGACAACTCCGACGGCCGGATCCACGACGTCGGCGGAAAGGCGCCGAACCCGTGGGGACTGTTCGACATGCTCGGCAACGTCTGGGAGTGGTGCTGGGACCTCTATGACGAGGATGTGTATGGCTCGTACCGCATCCTCCGTGGTGGCGGCTGGGCCGAGTCCGAGCGCGGATGTGGTGCCACTGTGCGACGTCGTAGCCACCCACGTTCACGATCGACGATCTGGGCTTCCGCCTTGCCCGAAGTATCCCTCAGGTGCATAGCTCCCCTTCCTCCTTCGAGACCTGAGGTCCATGATCGGAACCGACCGGCGAGCCCGAACCCCAGACCACATGGACATCTTCTGGATCTGGCCGGACGGCGATATCGGATCGACCTGGTACGACAACGCCGCCCAGCGGCTGACCTCGAGAGCGTCGAAAGAATCTGATCCGAGCGTGTCGATATCGTGGCCGCCCGTTCGACGCACAGGTTGTCAGCGGGCCACCCGGGCCTGCCGCAGACAAGGAGTACGACGATGCGATTCTTCGGATACACCCTCGGCGACGAGTGCACCCCGGTCCCGCCGCCCTCTCCCGAGCTGATGGAGCGCATGGGCGCCTTCATGACCGAGGCCACCACCGCAGGCGTGATCGTGGCCACCGGTGGCATCGCGCCGACGTCGATGGGAGCGAAGATCACGCTCAAAGACGGCGCATTCTCGGTCGTCGATGGGCCGTTCGCCGAAGCCAAGGAACTGATCGGCGGCTGGGCGCTGATGGAATGCCGCGACCTGAACGAGGCGGTCGAATGGTCGAAGCGGTTCATCGGCGTGATCGGCGACGGCGAGGTGCGGGTTCGTCCCGTCTTCGGACCGGAATAACGGACAGCCTCGGCGCGGTGGTTGAATCGGCGGCGTGACCGCCAACGATCCGGCCACCGCGATCGAGACCGTCTTCCGCATCGAGTTCCCCAGGCTCGTCGCAGGGTTGGTCCGGTACGTGGGCGACATCTCCCGTGCCGAGGAACTTTCGCAGGACGCGTTCGTCGATGCGCTGCGGCAGTGGCCGATCGAGGGCACGCCCCGCAACCCGGGGGCATGGCTGATGACGGTCGCCAAGCGGAAGGCGATCGACCACATCCGTCGCGAGCGTGCCCTCGACGCCAAGCACGCTCTTATCGCTGTTGATATCGATACGCAGCCGGGCGACGAGCCGCTCGACGCCGGCATCGGCGGCGAGGACATCGAGGATGACCGGCTTCGACTGATGTTCGTGGCGTGTCACCCGACCCTGCCCGTGCCATCGCGGATCGCGCTGACGCTCCGGCTGCTCGGCGGACTCAGCACCCTCGAGATCAGCCGGGCGTTTCTCCAACCGGAGCGGACGCTCGCGCAGCGGATCGTGCGTGCGAAGCAGACGATCGCGAAGGCTGGGGTGCCGTTCGAGGTACCGACCGGTGACGACCGGGCTGCCCGGTTCAGCTCGGTGCTCGAGGTCGTCTACCTGATCTTCAACGAAGGCTATTCAGCCACGGCAGGCGACGAGTGGCTGCGTCCGGACCTGTGCGCGGAGGCCTTACGCCTCGCTCGGCAACTGGCCGCACTCGCACCGGCCGAAGCGGAGGTGCACGGACTCCTTGCACTGATGGAGATCCAGGCCTCCCGCTTCGCGGCCCGGCTCGGGGCGACCGGTGAGCCCGTCCTGCTCCTCGACCAGCAGAGGCGAAAGTGGGACCGCCTGCAGATCCGCCGCGGCCTCGCCGCCCTCGACCGCGCCGAGCAACTCGCGGACGCCCCCGGCTCGTACACACTGCAAGCCGCGATCGCCGCATGCCATGCGCGCGCAGGCACCGCTCAGGCAACGGACTGGGCGCGCATCGTCGATCTCTACGACCTGCTCGCACTGGCCATGCCCTCGCCCGTCGTGGATCTCAACCGGGCGGTCGCAATCTCGATGCGCTCCGGGCCGGCAACGGGTCTCGAACTGGTCGACCAGCTGAGCGCCGAAGGTGGGCTGGGCGGCTACCACCTGCTCCACAGCGTCCGCGGACACCTGCTGTCGCGCCTGGATCGTCACGCCGAGGCGCATACCGAATTCGCGCTCGCGGTCTCGCTGGCGGGAAACGCGCAGGACCGCAGCCTCTCGGCCGAGCGTGCGGCGGCGAGCGCAGCCCTCGCCGGGCTGACAACCGACTAAGTCATCAGCCTCAGTCGTCACATCGGCGGCTGGATGTAGCCGGGTCCAGGCGAAGCCGCCGTGCCAGCGCCACGACGCAGCATCGGCGACACCCGTCGAACTGACCAGCTGATCACGAGCACTCGGCGGGCCGGGCGGAGCACTTTGATCGGAGCCCGCCCGGTCGACCCGTCCATCTGCACTGCCCCCTCCGGTGGGTGTTCGACCGTGCACGGGGTCGAACATTCGCGGGCAGGGTCAAGCGCGTAGTGAGGAGCCGACGGCGCTCAGTCCGGCGGTCGCCGACTCAACCCGGGTTCGCCATGAGCGTTGGAAGACGAACCCCAGGGCGAGGCCGATGACGATGGCGCAGCAATGTCCGATCGCCCCGACGTCGAGGTGGGTCAGTCCGACGAAGAGGTGCGGTGCCAGCAGCGCGAAGGCGATCGCGCTTGCGACCCGAGCCGGCCAGCGGCCGTAGGCGATGCCCACGACGAGAGCCGCCACGATCACGTAGGACGGGCCGATATCGAGA
>JAABUK010010769.1_pt1 | contig 12106 bp, 7 predicted proteins | sample 5559141 | NCBI WGS metagenome assembly JAABUK01 (sample SAMN10711869, study PRJNA513367) | rock metagenome | isolation source: Antarctica rocks | place: Antarctica: Victoria Land, Pudding Butte nord | collected 2016-01-03 | reverse complement strand
GCCGAGCATCATGGTCAACCGATTCCCTCTCTAATGCCCACAAGTCAGCCGAAATCGAAAGCCGCTTGATCTCACCTATCCCACCCTGTGAACGGCTACGCCGGCCACGCCTCGGATTGTGTGGGCCAATCGCCGTAGGGTGACCGCATCGGAGCGGCCGATCGCCTCCTCGATCTCGGCCAGGAGCTTCGGGGCGTCGACGACGAAGAGGCCGAGGATCTCGCGGAGCAGTCCCACATCGCCGCCGACGATCTCGAGCGCCGCTTCATGGTCGAAGCCCGTCGCCTGGCCCGAGGGCGGTGCGGCCGCACCGGGCCCCGGCCCGGGCCTGCACGAGTCCTTCACGACCCGACGCAGCTCGTCCGAGCGGATCGGCTTGGAAAGATAGTCGTCGAATCCGGCGGCGAGGCAACGCTCGCGGTCGCCCTTCATCGAGTGGGCCGTCAACGCGACCACCGGGGTCCGACCGGGCCGATCGCCGGCGGCCTCGCGACTTCGAATCACCGCCAGGGCTTCGAAACCGTCCATCACGGGCATCTGGACGTCCATCAGGATCAAGTCGAAGTCTCCCGCTTCCCAGGCTTCGGTCGCCCGAAGTCCATCGGGCACGACCGTGGCATCGTAACCCATCCCTCGGAGCAAGCAAACGGCCACTTTCTGGTTCACCGGGTGATCCTCGGCCAGCAGGATCCGGCGCGGCCTTGCCGGGTCATCGTGGGTTTCGGGGGCGGGCCCCGCATCGACGGCGTCCATCTCGGCCAGCCTCCTCGACCCGCTGAGCAGGCCCATCAGGGCATCGAGCAGATCGGACTGACGGACGGGCTTGGTCAAGTAGGCGACGATCCCCAGCGAGCGGGCTCGGGCCCGATCGCCCGAGAGGCCTCCGGATGTCAGCATGATCAGGGCCGGGGCCTCGACGGCGCGACCGGCAATCCGCTCGGCCAGCTCGAAACCGTCCATCTCCGGCATCATGCCGTCGATCAGGGCGACGGAGAAAGGAAGCCCCGCGGCCTCCGCCGACCCCAGGGCCGCCAGGGCCGAGGGTCCGTCAGGGGCCGTCGACGGCCGGGCACCCCAGCCCGCCAGGACCTCATCCAGGATTCGCCGATTGGTCTGGTTGTCGTCGACGATCAGGATCCGGAGGTTTTCCAGGGGGTGGACGACGACCGGCCCTCGCGGACGATCGGACGCATCGGCCAGGGCGAACCGGGCGGTGAAATGGAATGTGCTGCCCACGCCCACCTCCCCCTCGACCCAGACCCGCCCGCCCATCAGCGCCACCAGCCTCGAGGAGATCGAGAGGCCCAACCCGGTCCCGCCGAAGTTCCGGGTGGTCGAGCCGTCGGCCTGCTCGAACGGCTCGAAGATCCTCGTCCGCTTGGACTCCGGGATGCCGACCCCGGTGTCGGCGACGGAGAAGCGGAGCCGACTCGATGCCTCGCCCTCGCCTGGTGCCGCTCGAGGGACCGGCTCCAGCCGGACGGAGATGATCACCTCCCCGGTCGAGGTGAACTTGATCGCGTTGCCGATCAGGTTGACCAGGATCTGGCGGAGGCGTCCAGGGTCGCCGACGAGGTCGTCGGGCACCTCGGGGGCGATCCGACAGGCCAGCTCCAGCCCCTTTGCGTGGGCCCTCATGGCGAGGGTCGAGATCGTGTCCTCCAACGAGTCCCTCAGGCCGAACTCGACCTCGTCGAGGTCGAGCTTGCCGGCCTCGATCTTCGAGAAGTCGAGGATATCGTTGATGATCATCAGCAGCGAATCGGCCGAAGTCTTGACCAGCCCGAGATACTCGCGTTGCTGGGGGTTGAGGGGGGTGTCCAGGGCCAACTCGGTCATGCCGATGATCCCATTCATCGGCGTGCGGATCTCGTGGCTCATGTTGGCCAGGAACTCGCTCTTGGCCCGGCTGGCGGCCTCGGCGCTCTCGCGGGCGTCGCGGAGCTCGGTCACGTCGAGGCAGCCCCCGATGTAGCCGACGACTTGCCCGCCATCGCGGAGCCGGGGATGGCCCCGGGCGAGGATCCAGCGGTAGACCCCGTCGGCCCTCCTCAGTCGATATTCGATCTGATAGCTGGAGCCCGCGTCGGAGGCCCGGGCGAAAGCCTCCAGGAAGCCTTCGAGGTCGTCGGGGTGGACCGACTCGACCCAACCCCGGCCGAGCTCGCGACTCATCGGGCGGCCGGTGAAGTCGAGCCAGCCCCGGCTGAACCAGCTCCGGTGGCCGTCGGGCTCGCCCAGCCAGATCATCACGGGGGCGTTGTCGGCGAGGGTGCGGAATCGGGCCTCGCTCTCGCCGAGGGCGGCCTCGCGCTCGCGCTTCTCGATGAACTGGCCGATTTGCCCGCCGAGCGTGGCCATCACCCCGAGCAGCACGTCGTCGGTCCGCTGGCGGTCGCGGGCGAGCAGCGTGACGACGCCGACCACGCCGGAGGCGTTGAGGATCGGGAAGCCGAAGGCGTGGTGCAGTCCCGCCTTCGCGGCCAGATCGGCCCGGAGGAACCCGGGGGCCAGGGTCAGGTCGTCGATCCAGCTGGGCCGCCCGCTCGCCCAGATCCGGCCGGGGAGGCCGGCGCAGGAGGCGAAGCTCCATGACCACGAGGGGTCGGAAAAGACCTCGCGCATCCGACTCGACGAGCTCCAGCACTCCGCCAGCCGGAGCAATCCGGCTTCGGCGTCGATCGCCCAGTACTCGGCCACGTCGATCTCGAGGCCGCGGCCGATCGCCGCGAGCAGGCCGGGGATGGCATCGGCCAGCGTCGCGGCTTCATCGAGGACCTTCATCGCCGCGTGCTGGGCCGCCAGCCGGCCTTCGGCCCGGCGCCGCTCGGTCACGTCGCCGATCAGGGCGATCCGGTGGGTGATCCGTCCCGAAGGCGAGCAGACCGGCTGGACCTCCACCGAGGCCCAGTAATTCCGGCCCGATCGGGTGCGGTGCCGCAGCTCCATCCGCGCGGGGCCGCCGTCGTCCGGCAGATGCAGGGCCCGTTCGACGCTCCCCCGCTCGGCCTCGGGGCCGAGCAGGAACGGCTCGGGCAGATGGCCAACGACCTCATCCGGGCGATAGCCCGTCATCCGCTCGAACCCCGCGTTGACCCAGTCGATCCGGCCTTCGGCGTCGAGGATCACCACGCCGTTCTCGGTCCGGCTGGCGACCATGGCCAGCTTCCGCGCCTCGGCCGTGCTGGCGGTCAATGCCGCCTCGGTCGTGGCCCGCCTCGCGGTCTCCCGGGCGATCAACCGGAAGACGACCGCGAGGATCGCCACGTTCGCCACGATCCCGACGCAAAACAGGGCGAGGGTCCGTGTGCGCGAGGCCGAGGCCACCCTCGAGCGCTGGACCAGGAGCGATGCCTCCTCGGCGGTCATCTGCTCGAGGATGACCCGGGCCTGGCCGAACCTCCCGGCGTCGGGGTCGGATCGGAGGATCTGGCCCATCGCCGGACTCCCCCCCTCGGCGTGGGCGCGGACCAGCCGGTCTTTCAGGGCGAGCCGCCGGGCCGTGGCCTCCTCGAGTCGGTCCAGCCGCCGCTGCTGGCTCAGGTTGTCGGCGGTCTGATGGCGGATCTCGGCGAGCTCCCCGAGGAAGAGGGGCCAGGACCGATCGAAGGAGGCGAGCATCTCCGACTTCCCCGAGAGGACGAAGACGCGTGCGCTCGACTCGGCCTCGCCGAGCCGCGCCCCGGCCCGCTCGATCAGCAGGAGGACGACGTGCGTGTGGTCGACCCAGGCGTCGTCCTCGACGCCGGCGGCCAGCGAGCGGTAGGTGAGCAGGCCGAGAGACCCCGCGATCAGGGCCACCAGTACGAACCAGAAGGCGACGGTCCGCTCGAGCGTCTTCGTCACGTCAGTGCATCCTGGGCGTCAGGCAGGCTCGCCGAAAGAGCCGAGGTCCCCGAGATCATCAAGATTCAGTATAGGACATGGGCCCGGGCCGAGCTTGCGGGGGCGTCGACGGGGCCTGGCGAAATACGGGAGGCGCGGGGCGCGGCGAATTTTCGCGTGAAACCCCCGTTGGCCGGGGTTAGGATGGGCCATCGACGACGGCCGGAGGGGTCCGGCCAACCCTCGGAAGGATCGCCAGGACCTCGCCGCCCGATCGCTCGATCGACCCGCATCTACGAGCCAGGGAGACGCCCCATGTCACTGAACCGCCGCCAGCTCCTGATCTCCGCCGGGGCCGCCTTGCTCGGCCCCGCCGCGCTCCGGGCCCTCGCCCAGGAGAAGGGGGGGCCGACCAAGAAGGTCCTCTTCTTCACCAAGAGCTCCGGCTTCCAGCACCCGGTCATCGCCCGCAAGGGCAACGCCCTCTCCACCGCCGAGGGCATCCTGACCGCGATCGGCATTGACCACGGCTTCGAGGTCGTCGCCTCCAAGGACGGCCGGATGTTCGACCCCGACAAGATCGGCCAGTGGGACGCCTTCGCCTTCGAGACGACCGGCGACCTGACCAAGGAGGGGACCGACAAGACCCCGCCGATCTCGCAGGACGGCCTCAAGGCGTTCTTCGACGCCATCGAGTCCGGCAAGGGATTCGTCGGGATTCACTGCGCCTCCGACACCTTCGGCGACCACCGGGGGATGGGCGCGAGCGACCCCTACACCAAGATGATCGGCGGCCACTTCGCCGGCCACGGCGCCCAGCAGGTGGCCACCATCGAGGTCGTGGACCCCGGCTTCCCCGGCGTCTCCGGCTTCGGGACCGGCTCGTTCCAGCTCAACGACGAGTGGTATTCGCAGAAGTACATCGCCGACGACCTGCACGTCATCCTCGCCCAGAAGACGTCCGGGATGCAGGGCAAGGATTACGACCGGCCCAATTTCCCCGAGACCTGGGCCCGGATGCAGGGGAAGGGCCGGGTCTTCTACACCTCGATGGGCCACCGAGAGGACGTCTGGGAAAACCCGAAGTACCAGGGCCTGCTCCTCGGCGCCCTCGGCTGGGCGACCGGCAAGGGGGAGGTCGACGTGACCCCCAACATCAAGAAGGTTACGCCGGACTACAAGACGATGCCCGGCAAGAAGTCGGCCTGAGGCGGGCCGGGGCGGTCGAGCGGGCGAGATCAGCCCGCCCGGCCGTTCGGGCTCAGGCAGCAATTTCGTCGTCGTCTTCTTCCTCTTCGCCGCCCCCGAGCACCAGGCCGACGTCGTTGCGACGGCGGTTGCCGAGATTCGTGAAGTCGATGCCGAGGTCGTCCAGCAGCTTCGATTCGGCGGACCCGTCGAAGGAGTCGTCGCGGTCGTCGAAGTCGTCCAGCCAGGTGTCGTCGTCTTCAAAGCGGTCGTCGAATTCGTCGAATGGCTCGCCACTCATGCTACGCTCCGCGGGAAGGACCGGTTCGCACCCAACTCTATTCTACGCGGGAGGCCCAGGCCCGGTTCGGATTCCGATTCGCAACGAGACCCGGGGCGCGGTATGTTGAATGCGAGTGCCCCGTTTGACGGTTGACCGGATCTCACTTTCGAGACGATCGCCGTCGACCTCAGGACCGTCGGAGCGGATGCATCCCATGGCGGAGGGGCTCGGGTCGGTCCTGGTTGTCGACGACGACGCGAACAATCGCGACCTGCTCTCCCGCCGGTTGCGGAGGATGGGATACGAGGCCGAGGTCGGCCACGACGGTCAGCACGCCTTGGCCCTGATCGGCGAGCGGTCCTTCGACGTCATCCTGCTCGACGTGATGATGCCGGGCCTCGACGGATTCGAGGTGCTCAAGATCCTCCGCGACCATCACGCGGCGACCGACCTGCCGGTCATCATGGCCACGGCCAAGGACGACAGCGAGGACGTGATCCACGCCCTCGGCCTCGGCGCCAACGACTACGTGACCAAGCCTCTCGACTTCCCGGTCGTCGTCGCCCGGATCCAGACCCAGATCTCCCTGAAGCGGGCCGTCGAGCAGGTCCGCCAGCTCGAGCGCCGGCTTGCCGAGCGGAATACCGACCTGGAAGAAGCCAACTCGCGGATGTCCCGCGACCTGAGGGCCGCGGCCAGGATCCAGGAGTCGCTCCTGCCCGGGTCCTCGCCCGACGTCCCCGGCCTGGGATTCTCCTGGGCCTTCCGCCCCTGCGACGAGCTGGCCGGCGACGGACTGAGCGCCATCAAGCTGGACGACCACCGGGTCGGCATTTACGTCCTCGACGTCAGCGGCCACGGCGTCGCCTCCAGCCTGATGTCCGTCAGCGTCGGCCGGGTCCTGACCCCGCCCTCGGACGCCTCCTCGATCCTGATCAGGGGGGGTGACGGCCCCGATCGGCTGGAACCGCTGCCGCCTTCCGAGGTCGCCGCCAAGCTGAACCGGATGTTCCCCTTCGAGGTCTCAACCGAACAATATTTCACCTTCGTCTACGGAGTGCTCGACGCCTCGACCGGCGATTTCCGCTACACCTTGGCCGGTCACCCCGGCCCGATCCTCCTCCCGGCCGAGGGCAAGGCGAAGATCCTGCCGGGCCGGGGCTACCCGATTGGACTTGCCGACGGCCCGAAGCCCTATAATGAGTGGAGCCTCCGGCTGAACCCGGGCGACCGGGTTTACCTCTACTCCGACGGCATCCCCGAGGCGATCAGTCCGGAGGGGGTCCCCTTCGGCAACGAGAGGATGCTGGAGAAGATCGAGGCCGGTCGCCGGGAGCCGCTTTGCGGGGTCGTCAACGACCTGGTGGCGGAGATCGAATCCTGGTCCGGAGCGTCGCAGGTCCGAGACGACCTCTCGGTCCTGGCCGTGGAGGTCCGTGGCGAGTCGGGCGAGGGCCCTTAGCCGATGAGCAAGCTGTCCGAGCGGAAACTCGCCTGGGGATTCGGGCTAGCCCTCGCCGTCCTGGCGACCAACGCCCTGATCTCTTACACCGACCTCGCCCTGCTCGAGGCCCACACCCGCGACGTCGTCCATTCCCGAAGGGTGCTGGAGCGCCTCGAAGCGGTGATGCTCACCTTCAAAGACCTGGAATCGGCCCGCCGAGGGGTCCTGATCGACGGCAATGCCGACGACTTCGCCGCCTTCGATAAGGCCGCGTCCACCTTCGACGAGGAACTCGCCGCCCTCGTCGAGTTGACGGCCGACGGGCCCGAGGGGTCCCAGTCCGCCCTCCCCCTCCGGCGGGCCGGGCTCGCCAGGCTGGAGGAACTCCGGGGCACCATCGACCGCGTCAAGGTCGAGGGGCCCGAGAACGTCCGGCGGGGATTCGCCGTCGACGCCTCCCGCGACCGGGCCCGCTCCTTCGCCTCGCTCGCCCTGGCAATCGAGAAACAAGAGGAGGCCCAGCAGCGGTTGCGCGTCGCGCGCTGGCGATCTGGCATCAACCGGGCCTACGCGACCTTCTCCATCGCCTCGACCCTGGCCCTGGTCCTGATCGGCTCGATCTACCTGATCGTCCGGCGCTACCTGGCCGAGCGTTCGAAGGCCGACCTGACCCTCCGCGAGAGCGAGGCCCGGGTTCGCCTCCTGCTCGACTCCGCGGGCGAGGGGGTCTACGGGGTCGACCGCCGGGGGCTCTGCACCTTCTGCAACCCGGCTGCCCTGCAACTGTTGGGCTTCGAGTCGGCCGACGAGGTCCTCGGCCGCGACATGCACGACCTGATCCACCACACCCACGAGGACGGCGCCCCCTACGAAGTTGGCTCCTGCCCGATTTACCGGACCTTCCATACCGGCGAAGGGACCCTCGGCGAGGAGGATATCTTCTGGAGGGCCGACGGCTCGACCATCCCCGTCGAGTATCGGGCCCACCCGATCCGCCGCGACGGCGAGAGCCTCGGCGCCGTCGTCACCTTCGTCGACATCGCCCCGAAGCGCAGGGCCGAGACGGAGATGCGGCTCCGCGACCGGGCCCTGAAAGCGATCGCCCAGGGCGTCTTCATCACCGACCCCGCCCGGTCGGACGAGCCGATCATCTACGTCAACGCCGCCTTCGAACGCCTGACCGGCTATAGCCAGGCCGACGCCACGGGGCGAAACATCGAATTCCTCCGGGGCCCCGAGACCGACCCGGAGGCCCTCGGCGAGATCCTCGCCGCCTTCAACCAGCGGCGTGAGGCGTCGGTCGAGATCCTCGCCAGCCGCAAGGACGGATCGAACTTCTGGGGGGCACTGACCATCGCGCCGGTCGATGGACCCGACGGGCGGGTGACGCACTTCGTCGGGGTCCTGACCGACATCACCGGCCGGAGGCGCGACGTCGAGCGGCTCTGCGAGAGCGAGGAACGGCTCCGCCTGATGATCGAGTCGGTCCGCGACTACGCCATCTTCTCCATCGACCTGGAAGGTCGGGTCTCCAGCTGGAACGGCGGGGCCGAGCGCCTCTTCGGCTACGACGAGGCCGAGGTCCTCGGCAGGGCCGCCGACCTCCTGACCACGCCCGAGGACCGCCAGGCGGGCGTCGTCCGGGCTGAGCTCGACCGGGCCGAGGCGACCGGCCGGGCCGACGACGAGCGCTGGTACGTCCGCCGCGACGCTTCCCGGTTCTTCGCCAGCGTCCTGGTCACGCCGGTCCGCGACGACGACGGCACGCTGCTGGGCTATACCAAGATCGCCCGCGACATCACCGAGTCGAAGCGGGCGGAGGTCGAGGTGCTCGCCGCCAAGGAGGCCGCCGAGGTCGCCAACCGCGCCAAGAGTTCCTTCCTGACCAACATGAGCCACGAGCTGCGGACCCCCCTCAACGCGATCATCGGTTACAGCGAGATGCTCGAAGAGGAGGCCCGCGATCGCGACCTCGGCGAGTTTGTCCCCGACCTCGAACGGATCCACTCCTCGGGCAAGCACCTCTTGGGCCTGATCAACGACCTGCTCGACCTCTCGAAGATCGAGGCGGGACGGATGGAGCTCTACCTGGAAGACTTCGACCTCGCCGGACTCGTCCGGGCCACCTTGTCGACGATCGGCCCGCTGGCCGTACGCCGCGGCAACGCCTTGAACCTGGAACTGGCCGAGCCTTTGGGGATGATGCTCGCCGACCAGACCAAGGTCCACCAGGCCCTGCTCAACCTCCTGAGCAACGCGATCAAGTTCACCGAGGGGGGGACCGTCGCCCTCCGGGCGGCCCGGGTCCCCGACGCCGAGGGGCTCGACTGGGTCGTCCTGGAGGTCGAAGACGACGGCATCGGCATGACGCCCGAGGAACTCGGCCGCCTCTTCCGCCCCTTCGTCCAGGCCGACCCCTCGACTACCCGGAAGTACGGCGGGACCGGCCTCGGCCTGACGATCTCGCGGCGGTTCTGCGAGATGATGGGCGGCGAGATCGGCGTGCGGAGCCAGTCCGGCCGGGGTTCGACCTTCACCATCCGCCTCCCCGCCGACGTCGAGGCCCACTGGGTGAATTTCCCCATCCCCTCGCCGACGACCATCCCCGACCCGTCGCCCGCCGCCCCCGACCTGAAAGAGGAAGCTGCCCGTTCATGGCCCGGATTCTACTTGTCGAAGACAACGAGCTGAATCGCGACATGCTCTCCCGCCGCCTCGCCCGCAAGGGATACCAGGTCGACCTCGCCGTCGACGGCCGTCACGGGATCGAGGCGGCCCTTTCCGGCGGCTTCGACCTGATCCTGCTCGACCTGAGCCTGCCGGTCTACGACGGATTGACCGTCGCCCGCTCGCTCCGAGCCGACCCGCTGACCCGGTCGACGCCGATCCTGGCGCTGACCGCCCACGCCATGGCCGGCGACCGCGAGCGGGCCCTCGAAGCCGGCTGCGACGACTACGACATCAAGCCCGTCGACTTCCCCCGCCTGCTCGCCAAGATTCACGGACTGCTCGCCAGGGGGCATGGCCAGTCCCGGCCAAGGCCCGACCGGACGGCGGGCTGAACCCTCGCCCGGCGCCTCAGGCCGTGCCGGGTTCCTCCCGGTCGTCGAGCGGCAGCCGGACCGCGGCCCCGGTCCGTGCGGATCGGTAGATCGCCCGGATGATCTCCACCGCCTTCCGCCCCTCGCGTCCGTCGACGAGGGCGGGCGTCCCGCCGTCGATCGCGCGGAGGAAGTCGGCGAGCTGGTCGCGGTGCCCGGCGTGGCCAATCGCCTTGGGGTCGGCCGCGCCTCCGATCGACGGGCCGGCGGCGGCGACCATCCCCCGGTCCTCGGGGCGTTCCTCGCGGAACGACCAGAAGGTGATGTCGTCCTGCTCGACCCGGGCCGAGCCGCCCTCGCCGTGGATCTCGGTCCGCTTGAGAAGTCCCGGGAAGGCGCTCGTGGCGGCCTCGATCACCCCGAGCGCCCCGTTCTTGAACCGGAGGGCGGCGACGGCGGTGTCCTCGACCTCGATCCGATCGTGGGCGAGCAACGCGGTCATGGCCTGGACCGACTCGACCTCGCCCATGAGCCACTGGAGCAGGTCGACGTTGTGGATCGCCTGGTTCATCAGGGCCCCGCCGCCGTCGAGGTCCCAGGTCCCCCGCCACTTCCCGGAGTCATAATACTCCTGGGTCCGCCACCACTTGACGTGGGTATCGCCCAGCGTGAGCCGACCGAACCGGCCCTCGTCGATCGCCGCCTTGAGCGTCCGGTTGGCCGTCGAGAATCGCGAGGGGAAGATGGCGCAGAGCCGGACGCAGGCCTCGTCGCAGGCCCGGATGATCGCGTCGCACCGGGGGACGGTCACCTCCAGCGGCTTCTCGACCACGACGTGCTTCCCCGCCCTCGCCGCCCGGACCGCCGGGTCGAGGTGGGCCCCGCTCGGGGTGCAGACGCAGACGACGTCGAGCCCCGGATGGGCGAGCATGGCGTCGAGGTCGTCGTAGACCGGGCACTCGCTTGAGGCCAGCGCCGCGACCTTCGCCCCGTTCGCCGCCGACCGGCTGAAGGCGGCCACCAAGCGGGCCCCGGGGATCTCGGCGATCGCCCGAGCATGAAACTCGGCGATCATCCCGCAGCCGACGATCCCGAAATTGTGGTTGGCCATCGTTGGTCCCGCCCGGTTCGAGATGATCAAATTTGACTTAGACGTCATCCACCACTTCGACCCGCATCGTCCGGGCCTTATTGCCCGATCCCACGGTCAGCATCAGGCCGGTGGCGACTTCGAGCCGGGCGTTGCGATCGCGGGGCAAGGGCGTCCGATCCTCGCCAACCTTCACGCCACCTTGCTCGACCAGGCGATTCCCCTCGGACGTGCTGGCGACCATACCCAGGGCTTTCAACAAGACTCCGGGGATCACCCGTTGATCCGATCCCAGGAGGCTCCTGGAGACACTCCCCGCCCGAACTTCTTGATTCTGCCCGAGGGCCCGCTTGCGGAAGGTCTCGGCGGCGAGGTCGCCGGCCCCGGGGCCGTGATACTGGGCGACGACGGCCTTGCCGAGGACCTCCTTGGCGTCGCGCGGGTTGACCTCGGGGGAGAGCAGGCGGTCGACCTCGGCGAGCGGCAGGTCGGTCAACAAGGTGAAGTATTGCCGCATCGGGACGTCTGGCAGGCTCATCACCTTGCCGAACTGGGCGTCGGGGGCCTCGTTGACGCCGATGTAGTTGCTCAGGCTCTTGCCCATCTTCCGGTCGCCGTCGGTCCCGACGAGGATCGGCATCGTGATCGCCACCTGCCCGGCCTGCCCTTGCGACTGCTGGAGGTCGCGGGCGACCAGCAGGCTGAAAAGCTGCTCGGTGCCGCCGAGCTCGACGTCGGCCTTGATCTCGACCGAGTCCCAGCCTTGCATCAGCGGGTAGAGGCATTCGTGGAGGTAGACCGGCTTCTTCTCGGCGATCCGCTTCGAGAAGTCGTCGCGGGCGGAGATCTGGCCGAGCGTCATCCGGCGGGTCAAGTCCAGGACTTCGAGGAACGACCACTTCGAGAACCAGTCGCCGTTGTGGTGGACCTCGGCGCGGTCGAGGTCGATGATCTTGCCGACCTGGGTCAGGTAGTCGCGGGCGTTCGCCGCCACTTGCTCCTCGGTCAGGGCCACGCGGGCCTCGTCGCGGCCGGAGGGGTCGCCGACCAGCGCGGTGTAGTTGCCGATGATGATGACCGCGGTGTGGCCAAGGTCCTGGAACTGGCGGAGCTTCCGCAGGGGGACGGTGTGGCCGAGGTGGACGTCGATCCCCGTCGGGTCGATCCCGTACTTGACCCGGAGCGGCCGGCCCTTCGCGACGGACTCCTCCAGCTTCCTGGCGAAGTCGGCCTCG
>JAABUK010010767.1_pt1 | contig 12108 bp, 13 predicted proteins | sample 5559141 | NCBI WGS metagenome assembly JAABUK01 (sample SAMN10711869, study PRJNA513367) | rock metagenome | isolation source: Antarctica rocks | place: Antarctica: Victoria Land, Pudding Butte nord | collected 2016-01-03 | reverse complement strand
GGCCCAGGAGTGAGCGTTACGGCCACCATAGTCTTGATCAAGTGGATTGATGAGCTTACTTTCGACAAGCTGTTTCACGACGGGGGGATGGCCGTGCTGAGAGGCGTATGAAAGTGGTGTGCGTCCTCGAGAGTCTTTCCGATCTGCTGATATTACTCGGCTATGAAGAGGCAGAGAGACGATGTCAGTGGCTTCGTATTCCGCGGCCCAGAAGAGGAAGCTGCGTCCTCGTTTGTCAAGGTTCCCCGAATGAGCGCAACTATCTGGCAGGATTTGGGACACAATGAAGTAGGATCCGGTGGCGACAGCCCAGTGCAAGGGGGTATTAAAGCTATAATACAGAGCTTGTGCTAGGGATTCCGAATCTTGGCTTTCTGGATCGGAGAGCAGACGTAGAAGTGTATCGATATGGCCAAAATATGATGCTACCATGAGCGCATTAACCGTAAAAGGAAACGGTTCAGGATACATCGTTGTAAACCAGAAGTAATTAAACCAATTCTCGAATTGTGCTGTGTTCGCTTTGCATAGTGCACGAGCGACACTATGATGCTGCTCGGTGGCGGCTGCGTTACATACTGAAAAGTCGATTGCTCAATGCAAGGTGGCGTAATCAAATAACTTGTATTGAGTGATTATTGTGGCCCATGCGGCCTCGTCGACAAGAGGATCTTTTTTGAACAAGGGTTCTTCGTAAAGATCAAATCCGTACGTTGATGAATGAAGAGATGAGATTATGGCTTCAGAGATAGTAGGAGAGTCGTCACGAAAGCTTACTAACGCCTGTATATTCTGTAAGAAATCTTCCAATGAAAGATACAGCGAGCATGTGGCAAAGATTTGCAACTTATCTCGGATCAAATCGATCCCAAATGTAATAGCCAATGCGTCCTGGAATCCATTCGAAAGACTTGTAAGATATAATTTCAATGATTGATGGACCAGTTCTATGGTTGAACCGTGTAAGCGTACGAGCGGTCCAAGAGCTGCTCGCACCGAGTTCTTGTTGAATAATAATTGATCAGTTGCTAGGGAAGCCATCGACTTATGATCTGGCCCAATGGTCATCATGATTTCAATCTCGTCGCCTGTCAGGAGTTTATCACTAGCAACCAAGAGGCGTAACATTCTCGCAGCTACAGGTTGATCAGCCTCGAGTACCGACAACAATGAGTGCCTGTATAAAGAGGCAAGATCAGAAGGAAGCATAGCTGCTATGGTATCAACATCGGATAAGAGAAGAATTCGACGATCCTCTAGCAATGGTAAGACTAGCTTGATCCATCAGAATGTTTGGTCTGCCTTGAATACAAGTAAATGCTCTAGGACATCACTAGGGTAAAGTGCCTGCCAGTGAGAGATGGTCTGCACGTTCCCCATGTCACCATCCGCCCTAATCGATGACGGACAACAAATTTGATATCGTCTTGTATCTGATTCTTCTTGTCTTCTGATAGCAGCTGAATCAATTGCGTTGAGCTGCCCTGAACGTCAAGTACACCTTCGGCATCAGGCCTGCTCGTGATGAAGAATTTGACTGTAGTATCCGCAAGGATCAATAATTCAGAAATACGACTGACGACTAACAATTGGGCCTTCTTATCACATTCGTCGATAGCGTCAATTATAATCGTGATCGGAGATTTATTTTCGATATGAGTCATCTGCACGAAAAGGCTCCATAGAGCGTCGAATTGGCGAAAAATGTGAAGGCCACCTGCATCCGAGGCTTTTTTCCCGAGACGCCAGAGTCGCCTTCGCCCGTTCACTGTCAGACTCCTGAGCAAAGAGCTCGGATCTCTCATTTCCCCAATTTTGTTATCACAAAAGAACCTGCAAACCAGAGCTCGGCGAGGTAAGTGGCCTATCAAATATCTACCAGATGATGAAGGAAGCTAGTGTGGTTTTGCCGCATCCCGCGTATCCAGTCACCCAGAGCATTCTCGCACTAGCATTCGAGACCCAATTGATGTACTGAGGATTGACCGGTACCCAATCCAGCGTTCCTTCTACTCTGATATCAAGTCTTGATTCGTAGCCTGCAATATCGACGGTGTTCAGTTATGAAGCACATATTTTTTCGGTCTCATCGTATGCTGTGGAAGACATGCTCATCGCAGGAACTTTGCCCGGCAAAGCTCACGGGCAAAGTTCATCACCTACAGTGGTCGGTACTCAGGCTGGATGCTACCACTTTGTGCTCCTGCAAAATTTCTTTAGTCAGAGATATGATTAGTCGCGAGATTTGCTGATAGTCTTTATCACCTAGTCCAGAGAATCGACAGAGTTCCTGGTGATTGAGATAGAGAGGCCGGGATCGCTCGTTCGCTAAGCCGAGCACTGCTGAAGACTGCCCGACAATCTAGAATCTCGTGAGCTGATCAGTCCCGTTTCCATACCAGAAAAACAACCAACTACATGTCTGCGTGGAACGCCAAGAACCGACCTATAATGACGTACCACTTTGTTTGTCAACGGATGTGTCTTTATCTCGTAGTAGGTAACGATGCGAAGTGCAGAAGCCCGAGAAACAAAGTCTTCAGCGATACCCAATAACTCTTTGGACTCCTGACCGAGGGTTTCAATGAGCGATCTGTTGATGCCCCCAGTAAGGCGATGTGTACCAGAAACATGCAGTGCAAGGTTAGCGACATCGCCTAAATTTTTGCCAAAGCTGGCATCAGGGCTTCCACGATTCGGTGTGCCCATGAAAACAATAGCCTTGCTTCCTAGCCATATGTCTCTGAATTCCTCTGGCTGATAAGCTAGGGTTAATGCCTGGGAAACATCAGTAACCTCTTATCAACTGATATCTCAGCCCTTCTACCTGCTTGAGTACAACTCCCCTAAGACTGTAGCATACGTGAATGATTGGTCGAAAATCCTTCTGCATAACGTCAGTAGATCCAGGGTGAGCTGCCGCTGTCTGTCCCTACTTACATCCTCAGCTCTCTCCGAATCTAAACAACTCATCAGTTGTTTGGCGAACTCACGTATTCCAGCAACAGACCTACCAGCGAAGATCTGGGACGGGTATCCATAAGAAAATATCCGTGCTGCAGGTAATGCCTGTGGTAATAGGTCCTTTGGCCAACAAGTTCCTTTCTGATGGGTCCAAGTTCGCATATAGTGTCCATTGAGCCCATGGATGAAAACAATGTCCACGGGATGAATGTTTAGGGCCATTTCATCAGAATTCAATGGAACGTTGAGGAGGAATAAGCGAGTTCGTGCTTTGTTTGTGGGATTGGTATGAATAGTACCTGTCGATTGAAGGTCTCCATCTGGGCGGTCCTATAGATACCTAGTTTCCGGAGTCAGCGTGGAATTCTGGGAGATACACAATCGGGACAGTCATCGACCTCGGCAGACGCGCTTGTTCTCCTCCCTGGAGACGACGTCCTGTTGGCTAACTTCTTAAAGAACTTTTCCAAGACCATTTTTTCATCGCCTGGAGAAGAGGGTTCTGGTCGTCGCAAACCGAACTACAGTAGCAAATTCAAGTAGAGCCCTGGCTGGCAGCCGTTCAACCGCACTGCGGCCCATGCCACCGCACTACCTAAGATGGCAGCATCCCAGAGGCGCTGAGGGGCTGAATGATGATTGGTTGGTAGTTCAGCTGTCCTCATCTCTATTTTGTGTCATCTCGTTGTAATGGATTGGTGGATGAAAAGAGTAGTAGGAAGAGGACTTTGATACAACTTTTATTACAATCGATTTCAACGGTGGACTCCTTTCTTCTTCAGAGTAAGGAATTCTAGCAGATTCCAAGGAAAGCTCATTGAAACCAGGAATACAGAGCGAAAGCAAACAATCAATGTAGAATTATCATGTTACACGATTGCCTGTTGGAAACAGGAAACAGTATACTGCTACCCCTGTGGTTAGTAATCTCCACTCCGGGCCCTATAGGGCCGGGGCTAGGGGATTCAGAGTTTCCACCTCCTTCCTTCCTTCGTAGCTTCCTACTGTAGTTCAACCAATATATGCACATGCTCCATCCGACCTTCATACCTGACCCTCATACCTCAATAGTCTCTCGGAAAACCGTCCAAGGCTGCGAGAATACCAATATATGTGCTGTACGACGAGCAGCGGCGAATATGACCGGATTTGACGACAAAACGTTCCTATCCGCATCCTGCAGTAGTATGCCCTCGCTTGGCGATAATGAAACACCAATCGGAATCAGATGTATGTCACGCGCAGCCTTGTGCAAGGCCCGAGGGTGGGTTCAAGTGCGGGCATCTGTCAGATCTCAGCCGCAGCAACACGAGTAGAGAGATCATAATGGTTCTACGGTTGTGAGGAGATTGTAACTGCGACATTCCTTACGTATCTGTTCTAATGGACCCTGCCACTGCCGCCGGAATTGCTTTGGCTGTAGTCGGCTTGTTCCCTCTTTGTCGAGATGGGTTTAGCTTGATAGTAGCTTGCTTCCAGGCGCATAAAGATGTCAAAGACGCGGCGATCAGGTTGTATATCGCCTCAGGGGTACGTACATTCTCAGATCCTACTCGGCGCTCTAGACTTATGTACAAATAGGCCTTCATAAGTAAGAAGCCCAATTAATGATGTTATGAATCTGCCTAACTGATGTCAAGAATGGGGAGAGAGGTGGGAAGTTTACCACGGCTATGAACCAAACTCGAAACTGCAGAAATATCTGACAAGTAGCCCAAACGTTGGGAATTACGTACTTGTGGCACTTTCCGAAATTTCAGATATTGTGGCCGATACGGAGAAACTGGAAAAAAGCTACGGTATTAGGATAAATCAGAAACCTGCGGTTGGTCATCTTTCCTCACAAGCGCGTCGTTCACCGAAGTACTAAATCAAACATTGTAAGGGTCTTGACCGACTGAAGCTTGAAGACGTTCTTCGCAATCAAGACCTCAAGACCCCTTCTGGAAAGAGAATACAAAAGCGCAAGGAACGCATGAACCTCCTCAAAGGTTGCAAATTTGCCCTTCGAGACACCAAGAGCTTTGACAAACTCACGAGGAGGCTCATCGAATACATTGACAGTCTACAGAAAATGTGTTCTGAGAATGATTGCGATGTGAGTGTAACGGCTAGTCGATGCCCGAGAATGATTTTATCTATTTCATCTACCTAATTTGCGGAGTAGAAAATAGATAGGGGCATTATCAGCTATGCATTATCAGGCCAACGCGGCGCTCCAGATCTAGAGAGCATATCCAAGGTAGCTCGAAAGCAGTCCAAGGAGAAAGAAAAGGCCGGACAACGTCATGCTGTCTACGACCTGCTAGCCATTACAGCGGCATTCAAGGACAACTCCCAAAGGTTCAAGGCAGGGGAAGACGCTCCTTACTATGCCGCTGAGGATTACAGATATGGAAAGGACGATTGGTTGATTAACGGCCAAGACGCCACAATGTCTTACTGTGACAGGTCGGCGAGATGTGTCATCATAGTAGGAATACCCGCAAGCACTTCCAGGTTAACAGTGAAATCACCAACTTTTCTAGGAATGGAAATACTATGAGAACCCGGCTATGGAAGATGCTATTAACCAGCTTGCAAAATTCTTTTGCGCAGACCAAAAGCCGGCAGAACTCCTTACTCTGCCATGCCGTGGTATCATCAGAGACTCTGCTAAATCTCGTTACGGGTTTCTATTTCGGCCTCCAGCTTACATTGAGAACCTACGAGGCTTGCTTTCACCTGGAGCCATATCGAGGCTCCGAAAGCCGATTTCACTGCTACAAATGCTAGACCAAACGGCGCATTCGGGCAGGAAGCTGCTTGATCTTGGCATTCGGTTTACGCTAGCCAAGAAGCTTATTCAAAGCATTTACATTTTACACGCTGCAGGGTGGATACACAAGAAGTAAGCCTGCTGCTACAGCAATTTCTTTGGGGTTTCAGAGTCATCAATCACCTCGCTGATTCAGAGATAAGTATACGGTCTGCATCAATTCTCTTTTTGCCCGACAAATCTCAGGACGGAGGCCCATCAAAGAGTGGACGCAAGGATTTTCTCAACCCCGTCCTGTGTGGCTTTGGCCGCTCTAGGCCTGAGCAAAGGCCTAAGCAAAGGGCTGCGCCAAAGCCAGGTCAAACTGTAGAATCTGGGAACATCGAGCTTGACATCTACCAGCACCCTGACAAACGAGACCGTCATTTACTAACATACACACGTGGTTGTGACATCTACTCGTAAGCATCGTTGAAAAGTAGTATTTTTGGTTCCGTCTGACAGGACCACTGGCAGACTAGGCTGTGTCTTGTTGGAAATCGGCCTTTGGCAGAGTCTTAAATCCTTTGATTTCGACGGATCTTACGATTTTCTGGACTCTCGTACAATCCCCTCTTTGACGCGCTTTCAGTATATTAGGGAGCGATTAATCAGTCTTACGCACGAACTAGTAGGTCAGGTCGGGTCCACCTATGCCAGCGCAGTCCGGGAGTGTCTAAGGATTAACATGCATTACTCCAAAGACAAAGTTCAAGACATCCTGTGCTGGAAGGTTGCTGCTGCACTGGATCAGTGCATGGCATGAGTTGTTTTTAGTGGTTTTCGGATCGAGGATCTAAGGTAAGAAAGACTTATGTCACTGGTAGGATTTAGCCCTAGTAGAGCAAATATAATATTCAGGCAGTAACGCAGGCATCATACGGTAATCTTTCATTCTCGCCAAGCCTGAGATACGTGAGTAGCTACGACTTGTTGCAGTCCATCCATGGATAGATATCCCAATTTTTTGCTCAACCCATCATGAATAGCGTACTCGTGAGTTATCAACCCTATATTAAATCTTCTAATGCCGACTATTATGAGATTGAGTGGCGATCGTCTGTTCCTTCTGTACCTTTCTTCTTGTAGATGATTGACTATTATAAATTTCGATCCTCCTTAATTTCGACAAGAACCTATAGAGACTAATAAGGTGATAGTGAAAACGATCAGCCAGCTAAGATGAAGAAAAAGAGCGACTTCAGGAAGGAATCGATACGCTGGAAGCGGACATGGAAGAGAAAGCCGAGGAAGAGGAGGAAACAAAGCAAGAACTACAGGAAGAGATTGATACGCTGGAAGCGCATATGGAAGAGAAAGCCCGGGAAGAGGAGGAAGCAAAGCAAGAACTGCGGGAAGAGATCGAAGAGCAGAGGGACGTGTCCTGGTCGCTCAGAAAAACAATACGCTATCTGGAACGTGTGGAGGCAAGTACAAACAAGAGAGACTTGAGATGCAGGAGGAGGTGGGTAGACGGGAAGCGGACGCTGTTGCTGAGAAAGCTCGCTTTCAAACGGAGATTGGGCATTGGCGTTGGTATAAAACTGGTGTTGCGAAGCAGGCGTACGCCTCTCATTTTTATCGTGGAGTGGAATATTCGTTTGCGCTTGAAAAGGGTCTGTGCCCGCTGACACTTGGTGCCGTGCCGTGAAAAAGGAAGAAGGACAAGAGTGGTAGATGGAGGTAAGGTTTACTAGAATAGAGGGGGATGTAATTGGAAGAATTTAGAGAGATAAAGGTTCTTGCGGAATCTAAAGGGTCTAGCCAAGACGTTTCAGACTCGGCAGCACTTATTCCCAGCGTGTTTGGCCGAATTGCAATTCTGTAATATATCTGTACTTATACGCTACTACCCAGCTCTATATGGTGCTAACAAGGGTGTTCTGTTCCTAACATCAAGAAAGGACACTGAGAAACAATACCCTCCTCTTTCTACCGCCTCCCGGCTAAAATACTTTGATACGTGTTATACGCTTATGTTTTTCTCTGAGGCCATTCCGACACTATCTCTTATTGCCAGACAAATTGGTAGGACGGCGAGATACGCGAGCTATTCGGCGTATTTCGGAGTCAGTAGACACTGTGTGGCGATGCGGATGGTGTGCTGCTTTCAGAATAACTCGTTGTTTGCGACCGTCCTTATACTTCAAAGGCAGTATTAAACCCCCTAAGAGGCCAATAAGTCCTTATAAAATTTCTAGCGGCTCTCATACCACAGTCACGACGCCGCTTCCGTTCTGCGTGCTGTCCTAAGGTAGGACCATTGATGAGGTCTATTGCAATATCGAGGAATTGGGAGACCGAGGATGATATAGGGTGCGATTGCGACCTTGACTGCAACGATTTGGATGAAGGTTGGCTGTGTTGGTCTGACTAAGACTCTTGGAGCTCTGTTTTTTCTCTCTGATACCTTTGAATAAGATGGCAGAAAGCATGAAAGGTCCCGAGGACCCACGGCGACAAGGACACTATTTTCCACTTATGGTTTGCAATGCACACGATATAACGATTTATAGTTCTAGTGGTGAGCAATGGTTCGACCTGAAGTTATGCAAAGGTGATTAGCAGCCAGAGAACGAGGGGACGAAGCTGACGATATGAAGAGCTATGGTCCTAACAATTAGGTATCTCTTACCACGACATGATTGGGACCCTCTACATCTACGACAGTCTTGGTGTGGACGGGGTGGAGCAAGAGCTGAGGTCCTTGCCCTGTTGACTAAGTAGCCGTCGTTGAAGGATTGGGATGAAGGAATGTATATGAACACGAAGGGCTCTTATCAATATTCATGGCGAGTAATTACATCTACTTACGACTATTGGTTATAGTCTCGCATATAGGGGAAGGAGCTCACAAGGTTAATAGTGGGCCCGCAAAAGCGATATTAGCGGATACTGAATCCACAATTTGACCTAGGTCTCACTGGGCAATGGTGACGTTCAAAGAACAGAGAAAATGATGGAGACATTGCCAGGTAACCCCGGTCATATGATCTATTTAGATTGGAGAAGAGAAGGAGATGTTCAAAACAAGACATGATTGCGCAATAGGAGAAAGCCCGCGGGAGGTTAAGACGTAATCGTAAAGACAATGCCCATGAGTAAAGAGCGCTTCGTCCACCGCATTTCAAGCTGGAGCCTCGAGTCCGTGGACAGAACCATCCGGTAGAATGTGCCAGCGTACTGGCCAACATCTGAGAGTGTGCGGGACATCTACCAATGGTCGAGGTGATACGGAAATACTTGATCCTATTGTAACGCAAATATATGTGGAACAGCGACAGTGCTATCATTTGATCAGGACGTTTGATTTAGAGCTCTTCTATGAGTGATGCTAGCGGAAACTCTTCGAATTATCATACCAGTATTAACGCTTGCGATCTGGACCTTAGCCTTTCTATCGTCGAGTTGAAAACGTAGCTGTTAACCAAAATAATTCCGTTGACCGAGCAAGCATCTGCAATCTGGCAGCATTAAAGAGTTGGCGAGACTCTTGCCAAGATGGCGCGGCTAAATACGAGTAGCCGCGCAAACCCTTCGTCCAATGACGTAGCTTCTATCCATCTGGCGTATCAGCAACTTCTTCGTTGTTACACAAGCATGTCCAACCCCGATCCAATCATCATCCAACCTAAAAATCCCACCAACGCCTCGTCCGCAACCGTAATCTTCCTCCACGGCTTCGGCGATGATGCGCAAGGCTGGACCGGTTCGTGCCCGCTTCCTTCGACAATCCTTTAATAGCAAACACTCACACTTTATCCAATGCTAACATCAGTACTCACCTTAACCTCCAACAGGCCTCATCGACCAATTCCACTCCGCCTCCAAGCTCCCCCACCTGAAATGGATCCTCCCAAACGCCCCTCACAGCCAAGATGCGATGGGCCAAGCCTGGTACCAGCCGAAGCCTTTCTCCCCCATCCCGATGCCGAAACGCGCGGGCGATGAATCCGAAGACGAGGATGAGGAAGATGACGAGAAGGGGATTATGGCGAGTGTGGAGTATATCTGTACGTTGATTGACAGAGAGACCGACGAGGCGCAAGTTCCGCTGGACCGCATTGTGGTTGGGGGGTTTAGTCAGGGGTGCGCGATAAGTCTGCTTGTGGGGTTGGTGAGTCGGTATCGTGGAAGGCTTGGTGGTGTGGTTGGATTGTCGGGGTATCTGCCACTGGGTAAGAAGGTAGAAAGGATGGCGAGTGAGAGGGCAAAGGTAGGAGATGGTAGCACGAAATGGTTTCTGGCACATGGGACGAGGGATCAGTTGGTGCCGATGAGGATTTTCACTGCATATCGAGAAAAATTGGAAGGCTGGGAGGCAGGAAACGTTGAGGCAAAAGTGTATGAAGGGATGTCGCATTCTACGACTGGCGCAGAGGTAGGAGATCTTTGCTATTGGTTAGAGAAGGTCCTACTAGAGAAGGCAGCATGAGTTCAACAAGCCATGATGAGAGCGGCAGCTTTACTTCCGATGGAGGGTTTCGAATTTTCTTTATATCACAGGAAGGGGCGAAGGTTGAGGATGGGAAGGGTTAGTCGATGAACGACGAGGATCAAGCAATCTTCAGGAGGAAAATCGCATGATACCGACAGCGAGCACAACCTCAAAAAACATCCTAGAGGTCTCCCGGGATATTGACGGTATCTATACTGATCTCGCTGTTTTGGCTAAAAATGTTCCATTCCATACATAAGTCATTTAAGAATTATAGATCTAAAGTATCCCAAAAATCAACAGATAGGTATAATCATAACTGAGCATCCATGTTCTTACACCAGGGGTCATCCGCTTGTCGCTGAACTCCACGTCAGTAATTTTCATCTTCCATCGGTCTCTCGTCGATCTTTGGGAGCCGGACCGTGCGCGCAGCTTTTGGGTTCGTTTTGTCGGTTTTGTCGGCGTACCTGTTGCGGAGAAGATCCCTAGCAGGCGCGTGGTGGTGTATCCGCAAAAGGCACCTTCGGGTATGACGGCTCGCGGCCTGCTGGCCTGGGAGCGCAGTACCGTCGATCTAACCACCGTCTCCCCCTCGAGCGCGAGCCCCTCAACGCACACCAAACCCCTCGACTTCGTCCATGCAACTCTCACATCCTCGCCCCGCTATCGCTCCAAAACACATGTGCTCCGGTCGATATCATCCCTTGTAGCCGTATGGAATGTACGGCGCATTGGTGAAGTAGTTCCGCATCACCGTCTCCGTGTATGTCGTGTCGTCGGTGCAATACCCGCCTCCCGTCTTGCCAATGTGTGGACAGTGCACCGAGGGCCGGAAGGGGACCATGTTTTGGTGGACGGAGCGGCAGAGGAGGGTGTCGCGGCCTGTGAGTAGGGAGTCAGTGCCTAGGTTTTCTTTTGGGGTTTGGGGTGGCGTACCCAGCTCGTAGGATTCGCCAAAGCGGACTTTCTTGGTTAGATGGTCGTAGCACTCGCCTGCGCTCTGGTATTGCTGGTTGGTGCCTTTGCAATATGTTTGCGCCGTGGTGCAGATGCTCTTCGCCAAACCGGCCGTGAGTTTGTCGACTGCAGCGGCGGGCGTGCTGGCGTTTAGTTGGGGCATGGCCTCGCCGATTATGTAGTCGACGGTCCACTGCCACCATTTGAAGGTGGCGTCGTACTGCGATATCTGGCCTTGCGCGTTGTAGGTGTTCCAGCTGTCGATGTCTACGGGGACGATTTTGTTGATGGCGGTGAAGTTGAACATGAACCTGCTTTCTCCATCAGCTCGAGACCTTTGGTTCGGGAGACGGTACTTTCGGACCGGGTAAGTGCAGAAACCACATTCTCGTTGGCGGCAAAATGCAGTATCTCGTACGACACAGGCACCCCCAACAGACTTAGCGATCCAGGAGTGGCAGCAAGATTCGCAAAAAGTCCAAACAAGTATTCGGTATTGAGTTCGCGGCCTTTGAAAGTCCGGGTAATGTCGATGCGGCCTAAGCAGTCTTCTGATAACAGGGAGGAGTTGATGGATTTGGCCTGCGTTTGGTCGGCGGGAGAGATGAAGCTATTGAGGAATTGCTTCTGCAGATTGTAGAGCTCATCGAACTCGAAACAGGGCTGGCTGGAGGAATTGGTGCTTGCACTGGTGGTTATAGGGGAGTTTCTTTTAGCAGTCGAGAGGTCTGGTGCTGCGTGGGTTTGGCGGGGCGCATTCGCCAGGGCCAGTGCAGCTGTGCATAGAGACTTGAATAGCATTTTTGAGATGTGGACTATGGAAGAAAAGAGGAAGCTGAAACACCGGAATTGGTGAAGGTATCACTCAATGGAAACAATGAAGCACCAGCATAGATGAAAGACTGCGCGAAACGAGAGACATATAAAGGAAAGCGACCAGGCAAAGCCA
>JAABUK010010766.1_pt1 | contig 12110 bp, 4 predicted proteins | sample 5559141 | NCBI WGS metagenome assembly JAABUK01 (sample SAMN10711869, study PRJNA513367) | rock metagenome | isolation source: Antarctica rocks | place: Antarctica: Victoria Land, Pudding Butte nord | collected 2016-01-03 | reverse complement strand
TATAGTAAGTAGATTATCTAAAGAATTTAACTTACTATTTAATTAAGAATCTTAAGAATTTAGAGAAGATTCTTAATAATTATTACTTAAGAAATCTTAATAAGTTAAGATCTGAGTAATATAGAGATAACTTTAAGTAAGCTAGAGATAAGAATAAGAATAATATCTCTAAGTTATTATTTAAGAAGAAGTTATTAGTAAGCTTAATTAATAATAAAGAGATTAGTAATTAGAAATAAAGAGAAGATTAACACTATTAATTATTAATTAAGAATAATTAATTTAGTAAGTTAGAGAATAGTATTATAAGTTACTACAGCTTTATTAATAGCTATATATAATAATTATAAGCGGGCAATAGAAATCTAACTATTTTATTATATATATATATAATAAAATGTCTGAGACTTAGTATATAGACTTAATATATTAGAGCTACATCTCTTAATTAAGTTTTAGAGCTAAAGAACTATATTAAGATTAGTAATTATAATACGCATTTTATACTTCTACAGCTTCTTTATAAGTTAGATTAGTTTTTATAACTTAAGTATTCATTTCTATAGACTATTAAATCTATCTAAATTAAGCTGTTATAAATAATTCTGATTTAGACGCTTTATTTAATTCATCTCTAATTGAAATTAAATCTCAATTATAGAAGACACAGTCTTATATCTCTATTAAAATTTCTTTTTAAGTTGAATTTCACTTAAAATTGAATTTTTCAATCTCTTAAAATCACTCTCAGAAAACTACGAAAATTCTTCAATCACTAGCTGTTAATAGCAGATAGAGGGCATCAAAAATCCCTTAAAAATAGATCGAAAATCAGCCAAATAATCACATAAGTATATTAAATTTTGAATTTCTTCTCTTTTTCAATATTATTTCATTATTTATATATATATATATCTAATATTTTAATAGCTCCTTCCATTTCTGATAATTCTACAGCCGATAAAAAGCTAAATAGCTTCTTAATTCCGCCTGAAGAAGCTATAAAAAACTTTTAAAATCGTCCAATTTCAGAAATTCTTTATTCTTTATTTAATTTCGAGCCGATTTTAATGAAATCTTATATAGATCAGCCCCGAAATCTTGATCTCAATAAACATTAACATTCTTTAGCTCTATTTCAGTTATTCTCTAACTGGAAAACGATGTCTATTATCGTTAAAGAAACAAATTCTTTTGCATTTCATAATAATTCAACTTCAAATCCATGGATTTCTCTTTCTATTAAAGAGTTATATTACTTTTTTAGCTGTTTATTATTATTATCTCTTTATAAATAGTCTTCTTAAGCTTATTATTGATATTTAAATGGAGTTCTATTAAAAACTTCTCTTTCAAAAAATCGATTTAAGCAAATTATTAAGAATTTTCACTTTCAAGATCGCGGTTTAAATCTGATTAAAAAAGACTCTAATTAATAGGATAAATTAGAGTCTATTTTCTCTATTTTACGCGAAAAATCTGCTTATTATTGACTTTCTAATATAAATCTTATTGTGAATGAAGTTATGCTTAAATTTAAAGAAAGAACTTCTCAGAAAATTACTATTTCTTGCAAGTCTATTTCTATAGAATTTAAGCTATTTGCTTTAGATGATTCTGATTATATCTATAACTGAGAATGCACTAGATCGGGCATAATAGAAGAAATATTGAGAGAGAGAAAAAAAGTTTCTATTTCTATTCTTAATTCTTCTATTTCTACATTTTTAAATCCCACTCAATCAGTAGTAATTCGGCTTGCAAATTCTCTTTCTAAATTTATTAAAAATGAGCTCTTTTCTCATTTCTATTTAGATAATTTATTTATTTGCTGGAAATCTGCACAGGCTCTAAAAGAGCGTGGAATAGCAGTTACTGAAACTGTTCAAAAAAGAGCTATAGACTATCCTCCACAACTTTTACTGTTAAAAAAAATGAATAGAGCTCTAGAATGGGGAGCTCTACAGGCCTCTGTTATAGAGGGGGTAGCCTGCTGGCTATGGCAGGATGCAAATGCGGTTATGAGTACGTTTATTTTTTATTTTTCTTTATTTCTATTTTTTTCTCCTTTATTTTCTTTTCTAAAATTCTGAAAAATGATTTCTTAATCACTTCTATTTTTTCTCTATTTAATTATCTATCTTTTATAATTTTAACTGTTTTTTTCATAAAGTTATACTCTCTTTTATAGAAATTTTCTCTGAAATTCTCTCTTTTTTAATTTTAATATTATGAAATAATATATTAATAATTTTTTAGAAATGATCACTGAACACAGAATAGAAGACACTATTTTACGCCTACAAAAACGCCCCAAAAAGACTGCTTCAATTACCGTAATTACTCGAAAATCATTTGGAGATTAATCAACAAAAATTCTTTCTATCCCCTTATTTATTGATTGTTATAATCAGAATATGGGGGGAGTAGATCAAGCAAATCAGCTTCGAGCAGCATTTACCACTCATTTTTCTCGAAATCAAAAGGAATTCTTTTCTGAAGTCTTTTTTGCTATTAATATAGCTGTTGTTAATAGTTATAAGCTTAATTTAGCTCTTAATGAATCGAAAATAAGCTCTACTGAAAATCGAAAATCTATATAACATCGAGAATTCATTGAAGAATTAGTAAATCTTCTATTTTGTATAGAAGATGAAGATTTTTCTGATAGAATTACTCAAAAATCCTATTCAAAGTACGAATATTAATCAGTTTTAAAAGGATCTAAATCAATAGAAAAGAGAGCCTTTTTCACAACTATTCATGAATTTTTGAATCATTCTCAAATTCGAAATTCGGCTCAAAAACGAGGATATTATATTATTTATTCTCAAAAAAGCAATTTGAAGAAGAAAAAAGAGAAGGAAAATTCTTAAAATACTTTTCAATCAACTCTTCAATTGAATAACAATTTAATTGAAGTTGAAAAGCTCTTTAATTTAAAGAATTATAGAGGAAAACGCACTATTTAATAATGTAAAGAGTGTGAAAAGTATATTTGCCAAGATTATTGGAATTTAAGTTATATAAATAGAGAATGAAGATTTCATTATTAATAGATTTAAATTTAAATTAAAAATAAAATATATAATATTAAAAACTTTTAAATTAAAATTTAGAAAATTGAATATTTTATAATTTATTCTTAATTGAATATAAATATATTAAATTAAATCTTATTATAAGATTAAATTTAATTAAGCTATACTTAACTATACTATTTATAACTTTATAAGTTTAATAATTAATCTAATATAAATAATTAAAAAATGATAAATATTATAAAATAATGTTAAATCACATTTAAATATTATAAATTAAGGAGATCTCTAATTTATTATTAGACTTTTAAATAGAGAATTTTCAGAGCTATAAAATAATATTATTTATAGATCTGAAGCTATAATAATTAGCTTAATGCAGACAATTTAATTATTTAAGTGAAGTTGAATTTTGATGTTTTTTCTGTTAAGACTGCAATAGATTTTAATGCTAAACCGCGGCAACACTATTTTTAATAAGAAAGGATCACACATTCAATAATATAAGAGATAAAGATCTTTAAGATATTAAAGACTTTACTCAGTAAGCTTCTTAAGAATATAATAAACTTAGTAAGCTTAATAAAAAGAATTATAAATATTAATATAAAGATTAAGTTAAAAGAGCTTCTAATTAATTTAAAGAATTTATAATATATCTGATTTAAGAAAGTTTTTAACTCTTATTTTCAGTTATTAATAATAGTTATTTAAGTAAAGATCTTAAGATTATAAGCTCTTAACTATATAATATAGCTGATTAATTATTTAAAGAAAGTGCTATTTACTATTATTAATTCTCAGATTTAAATTAGAATTGAAGAAAAGAAGATGAACTACTTATTAAATCATAGAGCGGAAGTTATAATAATATTCTTAAAGCTGATAGATGAGCTGAGCCTTTCTATATTTAATAACTTATTATTAAATATATCAGAAATTAATAAATATCTTTAAAGATTTGCTGATATTATTAAGATAATAAAAGTTTAGATTAAAATACTAATATATGAGATTCTAGTATAAGTGATAAAGAAATTAAAGTAGAGCGTGATTCTGAGAAGAATATATTCCCGCGTTATAAAGCTGAGTATTAAAGATTATATTAATAAAAAATATTAAAAATTAATAAAGTCTTTAAATAATCTTATTAAGATGATATTTTAGATTATTAAAATAGATACTATAATAAATTAGTAATAAGAAGATATTTATAGATATTAAGCATCTATAAAATTAAAGAAGAAGAAGTTTCAAATAAATAAGCTAATCTCAAGTTAAGAGAGAAGTATTATAGCGGAAATATTTAATAAGAAGAATATATTTTACTACTAATATATAAATAATTAAGATAGAGATAGAAGAAGAAGAAAAGAAGAAGAAAGTTAAGATAATAAATATAATATAAAATATAGAAAATCAGTTTAAACATTTGATTATATATATAATATAATAAAATAATTTACTTAGTTATTATTTTCTCACTACTTTTTATTTTCAGCTATAATATAGTTAGACTGATATTTTAGAGTTAATATCTTATCTTTCTTATTATTTTAATTTAGCTTTTATAAATCTATATTATTCTGTTTATATAAATATATTATATAAGTAAAAGAGAAAGAAAGTATTATTATAAAATATGTAGAAGTCTGATAAAAGAAGATCTGAAGATAAGCTTTTATTAAAAAAAGAGATATTAAAGAGAGAGATAGAAATATATAAGAGAAGACTTTCTTCTATTTGAGATAAGTAATTTATTTCTTAATTTATATAGACTTTTATTAATATAAGATTTATATTAGAAAGAATAAAGAAGATTCTATATAAATTAAACATGAGATTATAAGAGTAAGAGATTCTTATAATAATTTTATTTAATAAAGAGATAATACTTTTATAAGATTTTATACAAGTTAAAAGAATTTAAAAGGAAGTTACTTCTTTATAAAAGATTATTACAGTAAATCATATTCTTTAATAGATTATTAACTTTCTAATTATTAAAATATTATAATTAATAATAGTAGAGATAATTATAAATAGAATAAAGATAGAGATTCTGAAGTATTATAATAAGCTATATAGAAATTTATAATTTCTAATAAAGAAGAATAATACTAAGTATCAATTAATTAATACTACTATATATATTAATAAGATTATTATTAAGAATACTAACTTACTATCTTTAGTAAATAACTTCTTAAAAGAGTTTATTAAAATAATAATAGATAGTTATATAAACTTTCTCTCAAATTATAATTAGATTAAATTAATAAAGAAAAGTAGAAATATAATAATTATTATAATAACTTATAAACTTTTTTATTAGATTACTCTACTCTAAGATATAATTAATTTAATAGCTTAGTTTATTTAAGTTATTAATTAGATTCTTAAAGATTTAATTCTAATTTATATTAAAATCTTTCTTAATAATATTAGTATTAAAGAACCGCGAACTTAATATAATAATAAGAAGATATCTAAGCTTTCTAAGATTTAAAAATTTATATTAAAATATTTATAGAATATTAATACTATACTTACTAATTTAGAGAGAGTAGAAATAATAATTACTAAAGTAAAGAGTAAATTCTATATAATCGAACTTTAAATCATAAGCTTTATTTATAATATAAATAAGAGATATTCTAATTAGAAGAAGATTCTAATTATTGTAGAATAATTAGACTATTAAAATATTATTAAGATATAAGTATTTATCAGTATTTACATCTATTATTAAGTTTGAATTTGAAATTTCTCTTAAATTATATTATCTATTTTTAAATTATTTTAGAAAGAGAAGTTATTTAATTAAGAAGTAGAGTAGTAAGAAGTAATAAATATATTAAAGATAATATTAATAATAGTATTAGTATTAATATTAATTCACTATTTAAAGAGAGTAGAGAAGATATTATATAAAAATAATATAAGTCTAATTAAATAAGAAGAATATTTATTATAAGAGAATAGAGAAGAAAGAAAATATTTTTTAAGATATAAGAGTGAAATATAAAGTAATAATGAGCGGAAGTATAATATAGAAAAGAGAGAGTGTAAAGAATTATTAAAGATCTTAAAGAAGTTTTAAAATTATTTATATAAAGTAAGATTTATAATTAAGGTGAATATAAAGATATTAATAATACAGTTAAATAAATTTTTAATAAATCTTTTAAAGACTTTAATAATGTGATAAATAATATAAATCAGTCTCTTTAATTTTAATATTTAATATATTTTAGAAAAGAAGTATATAATTATAAATAAGCTATCTTAAAAATTATTATTAATAAAAGAAGAATTACTTATTTAATAAGCTCAAATTTGAATTGATTGAAGAATGGAATTAGTAAGTATTAAGACTATTAAACAGATAACGCAGAGATGAGAAGACTTGTATGAAGAAGTAGAGCTGACAATTCCGTGAGAGAAGATACGCGCTCTTCTCAGACTGATTCTGCAAATCTGTTTAAATGTAGAAAGTGTGATAAAAGACGCGTTAAAATGTGTAAATTACTCTTCATCTAAATAAGTATCTGACTCGATGAAGACAAGACTATGAGAATCGAGGAATTCATCGCCCGACTAGGAAATCAAAATCAGCAGGAAAAATTCTTAATCTCATACGCAGAAATAACGCGTGACACTTTAAGAAAGAAATTAATAATAAAATTAACTTCTATAACTCAATCTCTCTCTCTAAAAATAGAGATAAGAAAAATCATTATTTAAATCTTAAATAAGAAAGAGAAGATTAGAATTAATAAACTCTTAATTAAAGAGATCGTGAATTAAATTAATTAGAAATTAATAGAAATATTTTATATATATTATATAATTATAATAAAGAAACTCTTAAAGAAAGAAATTATATTATATATAAAAAATAATTCAGATTATATAAAGCTTAAACGAGACTTAATATAAACAAAGTTACTGAGCTCATTTATATAACTTAAAATAAGAATATATAAAGTATTGATTCGAATAATATAAATAAGATAAGAAGAAAAAGAGAAGAAATAACTTATATAAGAATTAAAGAATAAGAATATTAGACTTATTTCAAATCTTAAAATTAAAAATCTTTGATGAATGAGAAGAAATATAGAGATTAATATAATCACACACGTAATTCTTAAACTATTCTACTTAAATCTAGTAAATAAGATTATTTAAAAGAATTTTATTTATAAGATAGAATTCAAATTGATTATATAATATAATTCAACTCTCTAATCATGTTAATACTTTCATTATTAGAGATATGAACACTCACTTCGTACGTGCAAAAAGATATAGATCTACGCATATTATATAGAACATCATCAAATCAATAAATATAAGAAAAAGCTAGAGAGAAAGACTATATAATATAGTAATTACTTAGAGAAATATAAAGTCTGATCTTATAACTGTTTATAGAAGAAAAGAGAATAATCTTATATAAAGAAAACATATAATAAGAAATTAAGATACTTTCAATCTCAGAATTAATAAGAGATTATTTCTATCTCTCTCTTCTTCTTCTTATCAATATTAAATTTATTAATAAAAGTTAATAGAAGTGAGTTTAAGTTAAAGATGAAATAAAGTTAAATAAAAGACTTATAGAAAAGAAGATTAACTTATTTAAAAGATTATTTATAAGAATCTAAGAATTATATAAAAGTTAATCTCATGTTAAGTTAAGATATCTAACTTCTTTTAATCAGAAGTTATTAATTCATACTTAAGAACATTATATATTAGAAAACATCTTTATATAAAATCTTAAGATATTATAATATAATATTAATAAATTAAGAAATAAGATAATAATAAAATTGCTTTAAAATTTAAAGATTAAAAAATATAATATTCTCGCAATTTAAGAATTATAAAGAAGTATACTCAATTATACTTTATATAATTCAAGATAAAGTGTCTTTTATAATAGTAATCAAAGATAAAAAGACTTAAGAATACTCACTCTTATTAATAAGCGCATTTATATAAATATATAATTAGAGACACATCACTTAAAAGATCTTATTATAATTATATTAAAACTTTAGAAGATATAAATCACTAATTATATAATTAATAGTTATAATATCTTTAATCTCTTAAGTTAATACTCAGAATTAAAAGAAATAGAGCGTCTCAGCATTCTTTATATAGCACTCAGAATATCTAAAGAACATATTATATTAAGTAATCTAAATCTTTATCATCTTAGTTAATTAGATCTTATATATTCACTGCAATATAAACTCTCAGACATATTATTAAAGATTATATAAGAAGTAAAGTTGAAATTAATTCTTCTCTTAAAAACAATAATAAGAGACTGTTAAAAAGAAGATTTATATAAATAGATAACTATAAATCTTATCTTTAAAATATTAATATTGAAGAATTAACTCATATAATATTAAATAGAAGTAGAAAGAGAATAGTTATCAGATTATCTTTTAATCAATATAGAATTTAAGTGATCAAATCAATTTAAAAAAGAGTTATTAGAAAGATATAAAGTGTGAAAAAAGATAGATTAAGAAATCTTTATCAAAAGTCTTCACAGTTATATAAAGTCACTCGAAAATCGCACATTAAATATTAAAGAAGAGATTGATTATTTTATATACAAACTAATAAGACTTACACAGATAATAATAGAAGACCTAACATTATAAATAAGATTATTCTCGCATAATTAAAGATTTTAGATAAAAGAATATTAAGAGATAATAAAGAATATAAGAAAAGCACATAGAAACTTTATTAAAAATCCATCACTCTTTATATAATAAGACTTTATATAATAGCGCAGTTACAAAGAAAAGATATTATTAAAAGTAAAAAGAGAAGACTTTAGAAATATAATATAAAAGACAATATAAAGATCACAGAAAATTTAAAAGATTATATAATAAGCAAGACAGCAATTATAAGAATAAATTATTTAAGTATTCTTCTTCATTCTTAAATAGAGAATATATGAAGCGAAAGATATAGAGAATAAAGCAAAACTTCTATATAATATCTGCTTTTTCTCTTCTTCTGAGATGAATCTTATAAATATTAAAGAATATAAATATTCTTAAAGAATTCTATAATAGAAAGAGATCGCAAGAAGAGAAATTCTAAAAGTAATTAGTTATATAGAAAGAGATAAGGCTTTAGAATCAGATGAAATTCTGAATAAAGTTATTCAAATCCTTATATAAAAGAAACTAAATCTGATTAAGAGATTATTTCAGATCTATCTTATTTAAGAAATTCAGTCAGCCCACTTTAAAAGTGTCTATATAATAATGCTGAAAAAGTTAGATAAGAGAGATTACTTAAATCTATTAGCATATAAATTAATCGCACTGTTAAATATTTTAGAAAAGATCTTAAAAGCAGTGATATTCAATTAAATAAAATATATTACTGAATTATATAATCTTCTTTTAAACTTATAATATAAAGCACGTTCTTTAAGAGTAATAAAGATAATATTATAACAGATTATAGAGAAGATATATATAATTTAAAGAAGAGAAAATAAAAAAGTTGTAAGTCTTCTCTCACTAAATATAACAAAGATATTTAATAAGATCTTATATATATAAGTAATTCATAATCTGAGAAAGAGAAAAATCTCAGAGTTACTTATATAATAGATAATAGATTTCCTCTTTAACTGTTGTATGAAGATAAAGATTAATAAGTTTGTGTTATCGAAAGTGTTAATCATAATAAGAATCTCATAAGACTTATCAATATTCTCAATTCTCTATCTTTTTTATAATATCGATCTATTAGAGAAATATAATAATATTAAACTTTATATAAGCGCAATAGAGTTCGTAGATAATGTCAATATTCTGATATATAATGAAAGTATGGAGAGAAATTATTAAGTACTTATTGAAATTTACAAGAAATATGTTAACTGAATAAGAAAGTATAACTCGAAATTCTATTTAAATAAGTATGAGCTAATTTATTTCAATCGCACAAAAAGGAATTTTAATATAAAGACGAGATTAAAGTTTAAGAAATAAGAAATCAATCTAAAGAATAATATATAAATTCTTAACATTTAATTAGATATCTCACTTAAATAATAACTTTATCTCCGAGTAATTAAAGCAAAATTAGTTTATCTAATTAACACTCTTTATATAATCATAGAATTCATTTAAGACGTCTCTTTAAAAATAGGAAAATAAGTATATTAAACAGTTATACGCTCAGTTATTATATATAAAGTAAGTGTTTAACATATATTAAAAGAGATTAAAGAATATTAGAAAGAAATAAGTAGAAAACTATAAACTCTTTAAGATAAGTATCTCTACATAATTATAAGAGTATATAAGACAATCTTAATTAAAATCTTAAAAGTAAAGATATATATTCAATCTTTAAATCTTTATATAAAGATTTTAATAATTAAGATTATAATTAGAATTTAAGTATTTAAAGTCATTAAAGAAATTAAGAATATATGTATTAGAATCGCAAGATAAATTATAGATAGAAGAGATTATATAATAAGAATCCGCGCAATATTAAGAGATTATATAACTAAACAACTCACTCAATTCAGTTTAACAAATCAGAATGCGATAAGATTAAATAATGAGATCTCTCTATCAGATCTATTATAAAAGAAATCAAAGAAGTGTATAAAGTCTTAAAAACTGAGAAAAATGTATAAAGAAATTCACTCAATCTACAAATAAAAATGAAAGAAGAGATAAAAGAATAATTAAAAAGAAAAGCACTTAAAAACAATCCTTTTAAATTCAAATGAAAATTCGATAACATTATATTAAGAACTTAAGAAATTTGAGAGCGCACTACTCATATAACTCTATATAAGCAAGATTAACTTCAATTAGTTTCTATATAAAAGAAAGATACTTGGAATTAAAAACTCTTAATATAAGTCTATATAAGATAATATAATAGTAAAACATATTCTATTAAAATGTCTTTAATAAATTATGAAAAGAATAGAACTCATCAATCTTCTTTATATAATAGATCTGAAGATAATTCTCTTAGAAAGAGAAGAATGCAAAGCGGCTATTAAAATAATACTTCGTATAAAGCTGCTCAATCAATTTAGAGTAACGAAGAAAACTTAATAAAGTGAGGAGAAAAATAAGGAGGAGTGAAGAGTAAAAGAAGAGAAGAAAGATAGAAAACTGATTTAATAGACGTTTAGAGCTTTGTATAAGAAGATCTATATAAATTAATTTTAGTCTGAATTAAATAAATAGAATTTACTACTACTATAAATAGTTATAACTTAGCTATAAATTTAATTTAAGATTAGTGCAAATTTAATTTCAGTTTAACTTTTAATTAAGCTAATAAATATAAAGTGAGAGTGATATTTATTTAAGTATTATAAGTATATAAAGTAATATTAAGAGAGCTGTAAAGAGCTGAGTAGTGATAATATATAGCTATACTAATTAAAGTAAATAAGTATAAAGAAGTAGAAAAGCTAATAAAGTTATAGATAATAGAGAAGTAATAAAGAATTATAAGTATTAAGATCGCGACTATTAATTCTAATAAGACTGTAAATGAGTTTATAAGTAATTATTGTGTTAAGACTATATTAAGATTAAATCTTTATTAATTCTTATACACTTTAATAATAATAATGATTGAGATTATAATACTCTTTAACTTTATATTAACTTTTCTTTATTTAAAAGCTTTTTCACAGTAACTATTATAATTAGTAACTTAATTATATTCTATTTTACTTTTCTCTTCTATTTAATTATAATTATAAAAAGATATAAAAAAAGATAAGAAGAATTTTAAAGAGACTTTTTGAAGATTAATTTCTATTATATAGAATTAATTATTATCTTCATTAATATTAAGTTAATATTTTATTATTATTATTTATTCTTATTATTTATTTATTATATAAATTGTCTTAATATTTTAATCTCTTTAATTTTATAATTATTTATAAGAATAATAATTAAATTTATAAGAATAATAATATTCTCTCTTAATTAGTTTGAAAAATTAATAACTTAATTCTTT
>JAABUK010010764.1_pt1 | contig 12111 bp, 13 predicted proteins | sample 5559141 | NCBI WGS metagenome assembly JAABUK01 (sample SAMN10711869, study PRJNA513367) | rock metagenome | isolation source: Antarctica rocks | place: Antarctica: Victoria Land, Pudding Butte nord | collected 2016-01-03 | reverse complement strand
CCCATCTTCTTGACTGATGCCTTCCATGTACAGTGTGCCGTCAAGTGACACACTGCAGCCGTTGTTCATGAAGGTGATCACTGCGCCGCTGTTGGTGGCTTGCCTGGTTGAGAAGAGGTTGACTGTCGCTTCTGGGACGTGCAGCACATTCCTCAAGGTCACCTCTGATGTGCCTTCCCTTGTCTGCAATTGAAGCACCACCTCTCCTTGGCCCAGAGCCTCTGCTTGCTGGTTGTTGACAAAGGTGACTGCTGTGCTTGGCTCCACGCTTCTGTAGTTGCGCAGCTGCTGTCTGCTTGATGTCAGATGCCTGGATGCACCTGAATCTATGACCCACTCATTTCTGCATGCCTCCTGGGTTGAGGCGCTGAAGGCCACGGTGCGCTTTGTGCTTTTCTGCTGATCCTTGACTCGATTGCGACAGTCTGCCTGCTTGTGTCCCTTGATGCCGCAGTAGTTGCACTTCCCTTTGAACTTGGGCTCGGAGTTGCTGTTGGGCTGCTTGTTGCCCTTAGACTCCCTCCTGTCATCCCTCATTGCGTAGATGGGGACTGCCTCCTTGCGGCTGTTGATCCGCTGCTCCTCTGACAGTAGCTTGACGAGGATGCTGTCCAGGTCGAGCTCCTCCATAGATGCTGTGATGACTGTGACCAGGACATCATACTGCTCTGGAAGGCCTGCCAACACCGGCTCTATGACCTCTGTGGGTTCTGGCTTGTGTCCCACTCCTTCCAGGTCACCAGCAAGGTTCTTGGCGCGAGCAATGTACTGGGTGACTGGCTCTGCTTTCTCCATCTTGAGATTGTTGAGCTGCCTTCTGAGATGCAGCCGCCTTGCAGTGTTCTGAGCTTTGAACGTTGCCTCTAGCTTGTCCCACAGCTCTTGTGCTGTTGTGCAGTCGTCTGCCATTGGAGCAAGGTACTTGCCAAGATGAAGCTCGATTAGCCCCATGACTTGCTCGTCCTTCTCCTGGTCCGGCTCCTGTTTGACGGTGCCGTCAATGATGCTGTGAAGCTTTTTGGACTTGAGCAATCCTCTGAATTGCCGACTCCATGTGCTCCAGTTATCTGACTCCAGCTTCTCGAGTTGGACGCGACTGTCCATTGTCTCCGTTTAGCCGCTCCTGCCGTTTGCAGTTGGCTCGATGAGACGCTTCGACGAAGCTCTGCAGATCGTGGTGATCGTGGTGATCGACTCGTCCGCTTGGCTCTCCTCTCTACGAGTGAGAGGGCCCATAACCTGTTGAGCAAGACTGTGCAAGACTTGCTGGAGTGACACAACGCGTATTTACAAGCGGACTACTTGGTTTAATTGTGTGTTCGATCAACGAGTTGCAGTGCTCTTATAGCACTCAACAGGCCGCTAGCAAGCGGGGTACTAATCAGTAGCTGTGAAGGTAGCTGACGAACCCATACAGGTGTCAAATGTAACGCCAACACAGAATGTTAATGTAAGACTTGACCGTAAATGTCTAAGTCTGATACCATATCTCAACATTGACCACGATGCACAGCTTTTTCAGTATTTGAACGGTGGTGTTCACAGTGTCTTTGCAATTGTGTTAGTATGAAAATTTGTGGCTCCACAACACGTCTATATTCTGACGATGATTGAACACGTTCTGTCGCTGCCTAGTAGTGGTCCAGCCTGGAATGTGATTGTGCAATAGAGAAGACAATAGAGCTCACGTGGCACGTGCCATAAAACCCGTGGGAGCGCGTGCTATACCAAATTGGTAATGTACATCTTGCTGTAAATTTGTGCATCACCAGTACATACCGGTAGATATACATCGTGACTGTGCCGCTACTTGAGGATCTGGATGTCAGCGAGCCCAGTGGCGCAGACCAACGACCTGTCGGCTTTCAGGAAGAGCGCAGTCGCCGCCGCACGCCGCACAGGTGCTGCAAACAACCACTCCCTTGCGCACAGACAGCTGCGCTTTGGAGCAGCCTAGGTAATGTGTGATAAGACCACAAGGGCGAGGTTGAACGGGCACGGGCTTCTCACGCCTTGCAAGAGCCTACTGCCGGTTACGCAATGGTTCATGAGATGCTCGAATTGGCAGCGTGACCCAATGTCCGGGTGCAGATACAGCGGTCTATGGCCGACGGCATTCCGCGTGAGCATGAGGAGGCTCTCGACGAGAACATGCGGGTAATTGAGGTGGAGGGAAAGCCCACAGCCGTTCTTGGTATTCGGTACAAAGCTGCCACTGACGCGCCGCCTCCGATCGGGACCGCACGCACAGCTAGTGGCAAGTTGGCCGACACAGGCCCTGTAACTGATGAGCTCGAGCCACAAGAGTATTGGGCGGACCGCCCAAGTGGTATTTGCGGAGGCACCAGGCTCACCAGTACCTTCAGAGAGGAGCTTGTGGTAAGCCTAGACGCGTCCAGTCAGCACAGTTGTCTTCTGTTTTCCTTGGGCGTCAGCGTGAGTCGCGTTGTATATGGTTGTGTGCTGAGTACGTTGCTTGTTTTGTAGGAGAACAAGCAGGAAATCAGCAGCGTATGGAATATGTTCAAAAACGATCCTCTGGCTCCTGCTGCAGCTTACTGGCGAACGTACGGAATGCCAGGCATCGGCCTATTTCTGGAAGGCTACGTGGTACGCTGTCTGATACATACTGTTTGCTCATGTCAGCCCGCACGAGCTTGATGCTATCAGTCAGAAACCCTTATTTCTCCTATCTGCTTGTGTGTGCTGTTGTCTTCACAGGCCGTCTGCATACAACCTTTGGATTTGAATGTGCTTGATTCATGTGCTGTGCTGACTGCAGATCTTTTCTATCAGTAACAACAGCACATTGTTCAAGCAAGCTTACCCCAAGTGCTGGAGCAAGTTTACTACCTGCAATGTGGTAAGTTTTGAATTTGTCTCTTGAACACTGTACATCCTGGTCTCACAATGTCAGCTTGAGCCCTTGCCCACACCAAGGGCTTACCTTGCGCTGCAGCCCTGGTATTTTTGAGGTTGAGTTCTCTGCACGCCGTTTCTGCTTGCAGCTTCTGCTTCTCTAAACGTTAAAGCATGCAGCAGCTGTTGGTCTGCGCAGTTTCAGCCAATCATGTTGGGCGTCTTTTTGCATGTAATGTTTACTATGCGGCTGTCAGCCTATTTGCAGCAGCCGTTATGCTGGCACTTTCAGCCAATCGCTGGCTGGCAGTCATTCATGAACTATGCTGCTGGTGCAGACATGGACACAGGCCACCACCTACATACAGCTGATTGGCATCCTCCTTGGGCAGCTCATGTTTGGAGTCATGGGAGACTGGATTGGCCGGAAAGCCACCATGCTCATTGACATGTCTGTCATTCTTATTGGAGTCATCCTCTTGACTGTCTCCCGGGCAGCAACAGACTACAACTGGGTTGTCTTCTATGCTTGGGCACAATTCATATTTGGGGTGGGCATTGGGGGCGAGTACCCCATGACCTCTACCAGAGCCACAGAGGAGTCTGAAGAGAACAGGCAGTATGCTCAGCGCCACCGTGGTCGCAAGGTCATGCTTGCCTACACCATGCAGGGATGGGGCCAGTTCATCAACCTGAGTGTGCTGCTGCTGCTCCTCAACATCTTCAACCAGTAAGCCTCTTGCTCTGCTGTTTCCAAAGCCTTGCATTCTGGATCTGTGAGCTGTACTGTTTTTCATGCCTTGTGTCACTGAGCGCCATACTTGGCCCGGTCTGCACATGTTGCACCTACGGCCTCTCTGTTGCACATACAGCTTCTGTGTTGCTTGTGTCATTGTTTTGAGCATAAAGGCACGTCATTGTTCTGATCCTACAGGTGCTGAAAGCGCATGCCTGGGCTGACTGAAAATCACTGCCACCAGCAGTGCTGAGTCTGAGTGTCATTTTCAGCAAGTGACAAATATTTTTGGCAGTATACTGATGTGGTTTCTTCATTTGGTGCTGCAGCCATGGACACGCTCCTTACCCCCGTGGAGCATCTGGCGCCACCTGGAGGGTCAGCTTTGGCATCCTCATCCCAGTAGTGCTGTACGTGCTGTACTACAGAATCTATGTCCTCAAGGAGCTCAAACTGCTGTCTTCTGTCAAGAAGAGGGACAACGTTAAAGGTACAAACATGAACAAGCACATGCTGGAGTGACAACAATCTGAGTGACAACAATCTTTGCTGTAGTTGTTAGCAATGTGCCATGGTGTCAAATGCTGCTTGTTCACAGATTGCATTGAGAACTTTGCTATTGGTGAGTTTTTGGCCTTGCTGAAGACTTTGTGCAGCCTTTAATTGCTTGCGTTGACTCAAAAGTGCAGCTCACAATTGGCTGTACCACAAAGTGCAGCTACACTCTTGCCTTGCCTTGTGTACATGAAAGCCTTGTGTATTTGTAAGCTTGTATTTGAAAGCTTGTTCTGTAGAAGAAATGATACACGAACTGATGTCCACGTCTGCTTGTACAGGTTATGACTGGAAGTCTTTCCGTCTGCTGATCACCTACTTTGGCCACCGCCTTATTGGTACTGGAGGTATCTGGTTCTGCAATGACTGGTACTTCTATGGAAATGGTGTCTTCAGATCCACCTTTGTTGGGCTGCTGGTGGGCAGCAGTTCTAGCGTGCAAGTCAACTGGCTCTACAGTTACATCAACACCGGTGTCCAACTGGTTGGCTACTACTGCGCTGCTTTGTGTGTGGACTACCGATGGATTGGACGCCGTCGTTTGACAGTCTTCTCCTTCATCATGGTGAGCCTTCAGATCTGCTGATGCATGCACCATCATTTGCTGCAAGTGTCCAGTTTTCCAGAGTCCATCTCACGTGAATTGTGTCAATGAATATCCAGCCACTGTTGGCAAGTGGCAAAGTTTGTTGCCTCCAAGGTGCATTGTCTTCGTTTTCTCACAAACGATGCTTGTGGTATCAAGTTGATTGCATGCTCACTTTGTGTGTGCAGATGTTGTGCGGTCTTCTAGAATTCAGCCCGAGAGTGATGCTGTGTCCTCTGCTTCAGTAATGGTGGGCTTTCTTTGACAGTTTGTTCCTGTTTGTTGCAGGTCGCTGCTATCTTTGCTTCAGTTGCTGGTGCCTACCCCCACCTGATTGACAAGAAGCACCGCAAAAACATCCATGTCTTCCAGTTCCTGTACTACATCAGTTCATTCTTTGGCCTGTTTGGCTCCCACACCACCAGTTTCCTGCTGTCTGCTGAGGTGGGATATCTTTGTATGCTGCTTTTAATTGTGCAGCACGTGCCTGTTGCATGTCAAGCTTTGTTGTGCAGCCTGTCAGCCTAGTTTTCAGTCATGCAATGGTCACTTGTGTCACAGCGCAACTGTGACAGTGATACATGTTATTTATACCCCTATATCAGGCTCTGCAGTCTGACATGAGAGCTGCTGCATCCATCCTGCTGAAATGTTGCAGATTGGTGCATGCTGTTGTGACAGTTCCTCCTGGTGTTGTCACATGCTTGAATTGCTTGGCCTGCTTGCATGCTGACTGCTTCATTGCTGATGACCTGACGTCACATTTTGCTTTGCAGATGTACCCAGCCCAGATCAGAAGCACAGCTCACGGAATTTCAGCAGCTACTGGCAAAGTTGGCTCCATCTGTGTTGTGGTGTGGCTCAACTACTTGGGCAACCGCAACAAGTTCTGGATCACCTGGCCTGTTGCCCTGCTTGGAGCTGTTATCTGCTGGGTCTTTGTTGCAGACCTGACTGGTTTGGACCTTGCTGAGCAGGTATGCCAAGCTTTCAGCGCCTCCAGAACTGTGCCAATGTGCACACCATTTGCCTGCTGTAACCTTGTGGAAATCAGATGCACAATCACATTTGCTAGCTGTGTGCAGATACCGATCATGTACCCTTCTTGCGTTTCTGTACAGTACCCTACGATATCATGCAGCATACATGTGCATGTCACCATTGCAACAAGGGTGCAGGACACGTTTGTTGGGCCTTTATGTATTTGACAAGCATGCAGCAAGTATTTATATTGAACATGGCTGACATCCTTCCTGTTTGGACTGCAGGAGCGAAGATGGTTTTTCATCAGGAATGGCAGCGCCAAGGACTACCATGGCCCAGCTGTGCACTGGCGCCATCTGTCTCGCTTTGAGCGTCACGTGCTCAGGCTGCACCGTCTGTACGACCCAGTTGCTGACCTGCAGCAGAGGCGTGAGGCAAGGATGGCTAGGCCATCATACAACACCCCGCTAAAGCCTGTGACCAATGGTAACGCCAACGGGTACACCAATGGTGACAGCATCCAGGCGCCAACAGCTGCAGACGTTTGAGAGCTGCCCAGCTGCTTCGGACAGTCAATCTTTTGGTGATTGGGAGACCATAGTTGACTGGGATACAAGAGTATCTCTGTGACACAAGGAGTGAGAAAGCGTGCATGACAGTATGGGGCTAGTGGTTGCAGATTTTGCGCCTTGTGTGATTTTGCTTCTCTACATTTGTTTAGTACCAGTGTGACTGACTACCCAGGACTGTTTACTAACTGTTGAGGTGTCACACTGTTGCACTAAGCCAGCAGGGTACTGGCTGTGGTATTTTCTTTGCCACTATTTGCTGTGGAGACGAATCAGTTTAGTTGTGGCAAGTTCCTCTGCAGCCATTTTTGCATTGCAAGCTCGCGACTTTTCTCATCCCTCTCTGGAAAGTAATGATTAGTAATCATTGATTACCGTCTATGATGCCCAGCGGTGTTGCTGATTGCATCAGTGGCAAGTGATGAATGTCTTGCTTTTTGTATCTAGATAGCTATAGCTTAAGATTTGCTGGCAGAAAAATGTGGGTCACACTGGACAGTTGGTGTGATGCATGTACAGCGTTGCTAATGTTGATCGCTATGATTTCACTTGGTGGGACCTAGAGTATGATGTATGAGTAAACGGTCACAGGCATCAAAAATGAGACGATCACCTGGTAACGACATAATACTACTCTTGTCCTAGCTGGCTGCTGACCACACTTGCAGTGAGTGATATCGATTAAAAAGTCGATGTGAATGTGCCAAATCTGGAGTCACTACACCATGTGGCACAGTGCACATCAAAGCAGCTGCTGCTGACTGGGGAGCTGTGGCGCTGAGCGAGAATTGCGTGACTGAATGTGCAGGTCCATATGCATGTGCTGCTTCGTATCTTTCTGACGCAGGTATCACCACTTATTCAACCTCCAACTTCTGCTCTACACGCGCTGTGCTTACCCTCGTGGCCGGCCGTCAGGACTGTCAGCCTTGACCTAGCAGCCAGCGACAGCAGCGACGATTGTTTTTCTCAGCAGCTTTCTACCACACCATGTCTACATGACTGTAAAAATAGCCTCCGAGATGCATTTCAATGCATTGCACGGCCTAAGACAACCTTTGCTTGACTTCATCCTGTATCTTCTGACACTATATTTCTATGACTCAGTCACTTGAAACAGCTCTGCAAGTCAGTGTATCCTTGGGGAAGTGTACCTGGGATCCAATCTATCAAGGAAATGCATGTGCTGCTGTGAAAACATGGTCATTATTCGTTTTCTGCTAGAGATATATTGTGACAAGTCATGCTCGCTGCGAAGCACGTAGAAGTTAATTGCACCACCACACTCGGTGGGCTTTCGACACTTCATCGCAGGTTGTTTTTGCTGAGCAACTTCCACCACCAGTACCCAAGTTGACCTTGCTGCAGCAGAACAAGGCTGTTTGGTGCCGTCTGACTGTAGATCAAACTTTTTCCGTCAACCGCGGGGGTCAACTTTGCTGCCTTGACACAGATAACTCCGCTGTCAAACATGAACGAGCGGAGGGTCGTAGACCTGGAGGATGGCTGGTCGCATATGGCGGTAAGTTTCAACACCTGCATAAAAGGTCACTCTGACTGGACATACGCACTGTAAGTGAGTAAACCCCTTTCTTGCTCTCAATCGAATTGCTTGTGCAGTCTGGCATCAGCAAGCTGAAGAGATTGCTTGAAGGGGAGAACGAGACATCATTCAACGCAGAGCAGTATATGATGTTGTACACGTAAGTCACAACCTGTTGTAGTGAGGAGCGGCAAGCATATGTCAGCCAGACGTAGCCCCATCCAGTCCTTCTCAACCCAGCCCTTCTGATTCTACCTTTGCTTGCAGGACCATTTACAACATGTGCACGCAGAAGCCTCCTCACGACTATTCTGAGCAGCTGTACAACAGATACCGTGACTGTTTCAGTCTGTACATCACTGAAAAGGTACATGAGTGATGGCGTGCAGCAGGGGGTTGGTCGCATATTGCTGCATAACTGCTGATGCTGTCTATGTTGTTTAGGTGTTGCCAGCCTTGAAAGACAAGAAGGATGAATACCTGCTGAAGGAATTGTTGAAGCGATGGGACAACCACAAGGTCATGGTGCGGTGGCTGTCAAGATTCTTCAATTACCTGGACAGGTAAGCACCTGTTTCTTCGACAGGTCAACCACAAGCATTGATTTCTGACATACATCTCTTTACTTTGGTTCTGCAGGTACTACATTCCCAGGCATTCCTTACATTCTCTGAAAGATGTGGGTCTTCTGCGATTCAGAGGTACGTGGCCTCCTCATGTTGGCCTGTCTCTTCTCTTGAAAAGATGCTGTTCTAGTCTGCCTTGACATTCTGACTTGTGTTTGTAGATGACGTGTACTCAGAGATGAAGCGCAAAGCCAGAGATGCAATTCTTCAGCTGATTGAGCTTGAGAGAGAGGGTGAGCAGATTGACCGTACTCTGCTGAAGAACATCTTGGGCATCTTCATTGAGGTTGGAATGAGCCAGATGACCTGCTACCAGCAAGACTTTGAGAGCCAGCTGTTGAAGACCACAGCTGAGTACTACAAGAGAAAGGCAGCAGTCTGGATTGAGGAGGACTCTTGCCCAGACTACATGGTAAGCCTAGGCCATACTACATTGCAAACTGCCGAAGAGCGTCATCTGCACGCAAAGCACATACATCCCTAATCTGTCCTGTCCTGTCACACCAGGAAGCATTGTCACGGTCTGCAGTTGCCACCTTTACCAGTGTGGTCATGCACATACCTGTGGTTTAGTGCAATGAGCAATGGCTTCACCTGCAGATCAAGGCAGAGGACTGCTTGAAACTAGAGGAGGAGCGCGTGTCCAACTACATGCACCAAAGCAGCCGCACCAGCCTGCTGAAGGAGGTGGAGACTGAAATCCTGCAGCAGCACCAGACTACTCTTCTTGAGAAAGAGCAGTCTGGCTGCGCTGCTCTACTGCAGGATGACAAGGTGACTACCCCTGCAGCAGGCTCCTGTGTTATGCTGCGCAACTGAAGCTGCTGCCTTGTGTGTCCCACACCTGTTATCCCATGACAATGCAGCATTCAGGATGTTGCAGCACACCCGTGAAAGCAATGGTGGCGATTGCCGTCAGAACTGGCTGCTTCATTCTTCACCATTGGTGTTGTGGTACCCAGAGGGGTTCACGCCTGAGTCAGTGCTTTGTTAACACAACCAAACGTTTTGGTCTCTTGCATCTCTTACTGGGCTTCGCATGTCGCAGAAAAGTGATTTAGCACGCATGTATCGCCTCTTCCAGCGCATCCCCAAGGGTCTGGAGCCCGTGGCAGAGAGCTTCAAGAAGCATGTGGAGAGCGAGGGCATGAAACTGGTCAAGGAAGCCACAGAGGCTGCCACAGCCAAGAAGGATAAAGATGCTGGCAAGCCCAGCAAGGACTCAGGTACTGCTCACTTATGCGTCGCTGCAAAGGCTCCTAGCACTGTACAGGTGGATGTCTGGTCACATCAGTGGTTGCTTGTTGAAATGCTGCAATGCGCATCACACTGAGCTTTGTTTGGCACAAACTGTTGCATCATGTGTCATCCATGTATAGCTGTGCACAAGCTGAGCACAACTCAGGTGGGCATTGTTGTTGCAGGCAGCGCATGGGAGCAGCACTTTGTACGTGAAGTCATTGAGCTGCACGACAAGTATATGCTGTATGTGAGCGACTGCTTTGCCAACAGCAGCCTGTTCCACAAAGCCCTGAAGGAGGCATTTGAGTTCTTCTGCAACAAGAATGTGGCTGGCAGCAGCACTGCTGAGCTCATGGCCAACTTCTGTGACAACCTGCTACGCAAGGTGGGTGCTGCTCTCATGACGCTTGTTGATCATACTCTTTGTGAATAGCATGTCTCTCATTCAGCTCTTTTGAAGACGCCGCTTGTTACAAGAAGGATCTTGTTGCCCGTCATGGCATATCTCTGCAATTCTACACCCAATATTTGGGCAAGCATGTTGTTTATCACAGCAAATGCTAGTGTGCCTGGCTGTGCATCATGTAATTCTGGCTCTTGTGCTGGCCTTCTGTGCAACAATGATGTGTGCAGCTATGTGGCTACTAAATTGCAGCAGAGTCGCAATCTCGATTCGGCTTGATTGCAGGGTGGAGGAGAGAAGTTGACCGATGAGGCAATTGAGGACACCCTCGAGAAGGTGGTCAAGCTACTGGCCTACATCAGCGACAAGGACTTGTTTGCTGAGTTCTACCGCAAGAAGCTGGCTCGCCGCCTGCTGCATGACCGCAGCTCAAGTGATGAGCATGAGCGCAGCATTCTGTCCAGGCTCAAGCAGCAGTGTGGAGCCCAATTCACATCAAAGGTGATGAATCCTTCTCATCCTTCATGGTCTGCATCACGTTGACCCTTTCTTGAGTACAACACCAGGGTGTATCGCATATCTGGTGTCATCCATGCTAGCATGACACCAGGCTGCACCTCATATTTGGTCTCAATCGCACTAGCAGATAAGGTGGTGGGGGCTGTGACAAGGACACTTTTTGGCATCAGCGCTTCCATGCATGGTGCTTGCAACAGTACAAGTCAACATTGTCAACAACAGTGACAATGACAGTAACACCCCCTTGGTCAAGGAGCTGTGCTGACCAATGGTGGCTGGGGCTGCAGATGGAGGGTATGGTGACAGACTTACAGCTGGCGCGTGACAAGCAGCAAGGCTTTGAGGACTGGAAGCGTGAGAACGCAGCTGACAAGCCCCTGGCCATGGACCTGCAGGTCACTGTGCTCACTACAGGCTTCTGGCCCTCCTACAAGGTATGCATTGCAGCATAATGCCTTGAGTGCTGCTTTGCATGCCTCAAGTTGGCAATGATTGTGTTTGCATCTGGTTTGTATCCCCTTTTTTTGCCTGGCAGCTCATGCCAGCCAGCTTCTTGTTGGTTGCACAATTTCAGGTTCCTTGCAGAAGAGAGATTGCTTTGAGCAGCAAAATGGTGTTGGTGGGTTTGTTTGTGACTCTGACCCCTGCTTTAAAAGGATCTGCAAATAACTCAGCATTCTATTGCAACTTCTAACAAACAATCAGAAAATGCATGAGTTTCTCTTCGTTGTACTTATCCTTTCCAGAGGTTGATAGATCCTTCTTGATGCTGGCAGCATGTGGACCTGGCGCTGCCGCAAGAGATGGTCGATGGCGTAGAGCAGTTCAAGGAGTTCTATGAGCACAACACCAAGCACCGCAAGCTGGGGTGGGTGTATGCCCTGGGCACCTGCCACATCAAGGCCAACTTTGATGCCAAGCCCATTGAGCTCATCCTCAGCACCTTCCAAGCCAGTCTGCTGCTGCTTTTTAACACAGGTCACACTCCAGATTGTTTGCGTCACAGACACAGGGTGGCACATTTATGACATTGCTATTGCCTGTGATCAGTACAGTACTCATGCATGTGCTTGACATGTTCTAAAGCCATCACCCTGTGTCATGAGGTTTGCACCCACTGGGTAGCTGTCAGACTTACTGCAGTTGCACAAGCATCATATTCTGTGCTCACAATCATCGCTCTGTTGACAACAAAGCTTTGGGTTTTGACCACTCAAGCCTAAGGGCGCCCTACAGATTGAGGCCGTAGTACGTTTTGTGTACCCCGTGAGGCTTATGTTATTTGTACATATGTTCTGACATACTCATGGCTTATGCGTGCTCACAGACGAGGAGCTGAGTTACAGTGAGATCCAAGAGCGCTTGCGGGTGCCTGAAGAGGATGTGACAAGGCTGACTCACTCCCTCAGCTGTGCCAAGTACAAGATCTTGAACAAGTCCCCAGCCAGCAAGACTGTCAGCAAGACTGACAACTTCAGCATGAACAAGA
>JAABUK010010763.1_pt1 | contig 12111 bp, 11 predicted proteins | sample 5559141 | NCBI WGS metagenome assembly JAABUK01 (sample SAMN10711869, study PRJNA513367) | rock metagenome | isolation source: Antarctica rocks | place: Antarctica: Victoria Land, Pudding Butte nord | collected 2016-01-03 | reverse complement strand
CCTGGCCCACCACACGTTCAAGGACGCCGCCCATCTCACCTGCGCCATCCACGCCGCGGTCAAGCAGCTCAACAAAGAGCGCCAAACGCCGCATCCGTGCGGCAAGCTGAATAAGGCTGCTTAGATCAACGCACGTCACCAACGCGAGCCGTCCAAACAGGAAATGATCAGAACCAAATCGCCCTGGCTCCCTGCGCCGCCTAGCTTCTCGGCATCACCAACCGATCTATGCACCATGCTCCGAGACGTCGGAGGCCGTGCAAACGGCCCCCGACCTCCCTTCAACGGTGAAGATCGAAGCGATCGGCTTCCATCACCTTGACCCATGCACCGACGAACCGGTCCACGAACCTGTCTTCCCCGTCGTCGCTGGCATAGACTTCGGCCAATGCACGCAACTCGGAGTTGGAACCGAACACGAGATCAGCGCGTGTGCCCGTCCACTTCGCCTGCCCGCCGACGGTGGCCTCGAACATCTCCGACTGCCGATCCGTCGGCCGCCACGTCGTTCCGAGCGCGAGCAGGTTTACAAAGAAGTCGTTGGTCAGCGTACCCACGCGGTCGGTCAGAACGCCATGCTTAGTGCCCTTGTGCGTCACGCCCAGCACTCGCAGGCCGCCGATCAGCGCTGTCATCTCGGGCGCGCTGAGGTTGAGCAGGTTGGCACGGTCGATCAGCAGGTATTCGGAAGGAAGCCTGCTGTCCGGGCTCTTGTAGTTGCGGAATGCGTCGGCGCGCTGCTCCATATGGGCGAAGGATTCAACGTCCGTCTGCTCCTGCGTCGCGTCCATGCGGCCGGGGGTGAAGGATACGGTGATCGTGCGTCCGGCCGCCTTCGCTGCCTGTTCGATACCGACGCCGCCGGCTAGTACGATCAGGTCGGCGAGCGAGACCGCCTTTCCTCCGGCAGCGCCGCCGTTGAAGTCGGCGGCAATGCCCTCCAATGCGGTCAGTACAGAGCCGATCATCGCCGGATCGTTGGTCGGCCAGCTACGCTGCGGCTCCAGCCGGATGCGTGCGCCGTTCGCGCCGCCGCGCTTGTCGCTATGGCGGTAGGACGAGGCCGACGCCCAAGCGACCGTCACCAGCTGCGTGACCGTTAGGCCGCTGTTGACGATACGCTGCTTGAGGGTGGCGATGTCGCTCGCATCGATCGCGGGACCGCTGGACGCCGGCAGCGGATCTTGCCACAGCAACTCCTCCTGCGGCACTTCCTTGCCCACGTAACGCGCCTTGGGACCCATATCGCGATGCGTGAGCTTGAACCAGGCGCGCGCGAACGCGTCGGCAAAGCCATCGGCATCGGCAAGGAAGCGGCGCGAGATCTGCTCGTACGCCGGATCCACACGGAGCGCGAGGTCGGTGGTCAGCATCTGCGGCGCGTGCCGCTTGGAGGGATCGTGCGCATCAGGCACGGTATCCGCGCCCGCGCCCTCCTTCGGCTGCCATTGGTGCGCGCCTGCCGGGCTCTTGGTCAGCTCCCATTCGTGACGGAATAGCGTCTCAAAATAGCTATTGTCCCACTTGGTCGGCGTCGCCGTCCAGGTCACCTCCAGGCCGCTCGTGATCGTGTCGCCACCGTTGCCGGTGCCGAAGCTGTTCTTCCAGCCCAGCCCCATCTCCTCAAGCGGAGCGCCTTCGGGCTCGGGTGCGACATATTTGGCGGGATTGGCCGCACCATGCGTTTTGCCGAACGTATGGCCGCCCGCGATCAACGCGACGGTCTCCTCGTCGTTCATCGCCATCCGGCCGAAGGTCTCGCGGATGTCGCGAGCCGAACCTGTCGGATCGGGGTTGGCGTTCGGACCTTCCGGATTGACGTAGATCAGGCCCATCTGAACCGCGGCGAGCGGGGCCTCGAGTTCGCGGTCACCCTTGTAGCGCTCGTCGCCGAGCCATTCGTTCTCCGGGCCCCAGTAGACGTCCTCGTCAGGCTCCCACATGTCAACGCGGCCACCCGAGAAGCCGAACGTCTTCAGCCCCATCGATTCCAGCGCAACGTTGCCTGTCAGCACGATCAGGTCCGCCCAGGAGAGCGACTGGCCGTACTTCTGCTTGATCGGCCACAGCAGACGCCGTGCCTTATCGAGGTTGGCATTGTCCGGCCAACTGTTAAGCGGGGCGAAGCGCTGCTGCCCCGCACCCGCGCCGCCGCGTCCGTCCGCTACGCGGTAGGTTCCAGCACTGTGCCAAGCCATGCGGATCATGAACGGGCCGTAATGGCCGAAATCTGCCGGCCACCATGGCTGCGACGTCGTCAGCATAGTCGCGATGTCGGCCTTCACCGCGCCAAGGTCGAGCGCCTCGAACGCCTTCACATAGTCGAAGTCCTCAGGCAGCGGGTTGGCCACTGCCGGGTTCTTCGCCAGGATCTTGAGGTTTAGCCGCTTCGGCCACCACTCTTGATTCGGTGCGCCTTGAGTAGGATGCGCGACACGATCGTGCGCGATCGGGCACTTCTGTCCGGCGGCGACTGCGCTATCGGTGTTCATCTCGGCTTCGACGGCGTCGCCATGCCTAACTTCAGCCATTACGATCTTCTCCTAAAGGTTCGACATCGGGGACAGGATGGGCTGCGGATCGCGCTGCAAAACATGATCGGCAGAACCCGCGGTAGATTACTTCGGCTTCGTCGAAGACGAAGCCCGCCGCATCGGCAGGATCGAGGCATGGAGCGGTGGCGACAGCGCAATCAACGTCGATGACCCGCCCGCATGCCCGGCAGACGCAATGATGATGATTGTCGTGCGTCCGCGTCTCGTAGATCGCTGGTCTGCCGTCCATAGTCAGGCGGCGCAGCAACCCAGCGTCGGTCAAGTGGGCAAGGCAGTCATAGACGGCTTGATGCGATACGTCCGGCAGCACGACCGAAACGATGGCGAGCACGGTCGCTGAGTTCGTGTGCGGCCTCGCCTTGACCGCGTCGAGCACAGCGACACGCTGGCGCGTGACCCGCAATCCAGCTACCCGGATCAGCCCCTCGGAATTCTGAACAGCAAGATCGCCCATCGCTCATATATAGGGCTTTCTTGAATGGTTCAAGAAAGCTGTTGAACTTGTCAATGCTGCAGAGTGATTGTTCACCTGGGACATGGCTTGTGCATTGAGGTGGCTGAGGGGGCGGTGGTTGACGCGTTGCTCGGTGGCTGACTCAACGCTGGAGTGTCGCCACGGCACTGTCAACTTGGCTGCTGACCGGCTTGCGGGAAGGGGGCGAGCTGATTAGGCGGGCGGGACGACACCATCCGTTGTTCCCAGCTACGCCGGTAACGCTTCCCGGCCGAGGTCATCAGCCACGCCGCGGCGCATCTTCGTCAGGCACCGGGCGGCTCCGCGAGCACTTCGCCAACCGCCTGCAGTTCCGCCTCGACCAGCCGCCCGGGCGGAAGGCGAGCAGACCTGGACCATGGCCTGCCGGCCCACCAGTCCGCCTGGGGTCGGAAGCGGCCATCCCATCAGAAGCCCAGAGCAAGCTGCGAGACGCCCCTGTATGGCTTGTCGTCCAAGTTTGACAGTGTGACCCCGAGCAGCCGCACCCCGAGCCGCGGCGGGAACAACGGCCGCAGCAGGTCGAGGCTGACCTGTTCCAGCCGCGCCTGTGCCGGGACAGGCTCGGCGCCCGACCGGCTGCGCGTGACCTGCTGGAAGTCGGCGTACTTCACCTTGACCGTCACCGTGCGGCCTGAGTGCCCGCCCCGGGTGCAGGCCGCCCAGACCTGGGCGAACACGGGCGCCAGCGCCGGCTCCACCTCCTCCCAGCGAAGCACGTCCCGCTCGAAGGTCCGTTCCGCGCCGACCGACTTGCGTACCCGGTCGGCCTGCACCGGCCGGTCGTCCACGCCGCGGGCCACGCCATACAGGTAGTCGCCCGACTTGCCGAAGTGCTCGGTAAGGAACGCAAGCGGCTGCGCCCGCAGGTCGAGGCCGGTGTGGATGCCGAGCGCGTTCATGCGTGCCGCCGTTTTCGGGTCGATGCCGTGGAACCTGCCCACCGGCAGCGCCTCGACAAAGCCCGGCCCCATGCGCGGCGTGATGACGAACAGGCCGTCGGGCTTGCGGTGGTCGGAGGCGAGCTTGGCCAGGAGCTTGTTGTAGGACACCCCGGCCGATGCGGTCAGGCCGGTTTCGGCGCGGATGGCAGCGCGTATCTCGGCGGCGATGGCGGTGGCCGAGCCGCGGTCCAGCAAGGGTTGCGTCACGTCGAGGTAGGCCTCGTCCAGCGACAGCGGCTGGATTAGCGGGGTGTAACGGGCGAAGATGGCTTGGATTTGCTGCGACACCGCCTTGTAGACGTCGAAGCGCGGCCGGACGAACACCAGTTCCGGGCAGCGCCGCCGTGCGGTGACGGAGGGCATGGCCGAATGCACCTCGAAGCGCCGGGCCTCGTAGCTGGCCGCGGCCACGACGCCGCGCTCGCGCGAGCCGCCCACCGCAAGCGGCACGCCGCGCAGGGCCGGGTCGTCGCGCTGCTCCACGGAGGCGTAGAAGGCGTCCATGTCAACGTGGATGATGCGGCGCTGGTCGGGAGCCGTGTCCGGCGAGGGCGTCATGCTGACCCGGACAGTAGCAGGCTGGCCATCGCCTGAGAACGAACCAGGATTGGCCACTCAGCGCGGGCAGCGCCAGGACCGGAAGCCGCTCCTGCCGCGCAGCCCCAACCTCATTACCGGCGCCACCGGCACCGCCGGCATTGGGGGCGGCTGCGTCCGCGGCGCCCACGGCCCGCGGCACCTGTGCATCGCGCCGGTAAGGGCTGAGCAGGGGCGCCCGCTTGCGTCCCCGGCCAGGCGGGTGGCAGCCTGCCGACAAACATCAAGGGGAGGCGGCATGCCGGCATACCAGTTGAGCGGGCGGGCGGCGCTGGTGACGGGCGCTGCGTCCGGCATCGGCTACGCCACGGCGGCCATGCTCGGGCGCGGCGGCGCCCGCGTGGCGGTCAACTTCCTGCCGAGCGACCCGCGCGGGACCGAGGCGGTGAGGCGGCTGCGGGCGGAGGGGATAGACGCCATCGCGGCACCCGGCCGGGTCGGCGTCCCGGGGGAGGAGGCGGCAATGGTCGAGGCCGCCGCGGCGGCCCTGGGCCGGCTGGACCTGCTGGTCAACAACGCCGGCACGCCCGGCGCGCAGGCGCTGATCCCCGGCGACCGGCTGGACGACATCGACGACGCGCTGTGGGACGCCGTGCTGTCCACCAACCTGGTCGGCCTGTTCCGCTGCACCCGGGCGGCGGCGCCGTACCTGCGTGCCTCCGGCCACGGCGCGGTGGTGAACGTGGCGAGCATCGCCGGGCTGACGGCGCGCGGCAGCAGCATGGCCTACGGCGCGAGCAAGGCGGGCGTGGTGGCGCTGACCAAGCACCTGGCGCGCGGCCTCGGCCCGGCCATCCGCGTCAACGCCGTCGCACCCGGCGCCGTGGACAGCGACTGGCAGATCGAGTGGACAGGGGAGCAGCGGCGGCTCTCCATCGAGCAGGCGCCGCTGGCCCGGCGCTGCACGACGGACGACATCGCGGAGGCCATCGTGTTCCTGGGCTGCGCGGCGGCGATGGTGACCGGGCAGACCCTGGTCGTGGACGGGGGGCTGACGCTGTGAGCAGCGGGGCGAGCAACGGAGTGCCCGCCACCATCATCTCCTGCGCCGTCACGGGCGGGGCGGACAACGCCCACATGAACCCGGCCATCCCCGTCACGCCCGGGCAGATCGCGGCCGAGGCGCTGGCGGCGCGGGCGGCCGGCGCGGCGGTCGTGCACATCCATGTCCGCGACCCGGCGACCGGCAAGCCCAGCCGCAAGCTGGAGCTGTATCGCGAGGTCGTGGCCCGCATCCGCGACAGCGGCAGCGACGTGGTCATCAACCTGACCACCGGCCCCGGCGCCCGCCTGCAGCCCGACGACGCCGGGCGGCCCGGCCCCGGCACCACCCTGGTCGGCCCGGAGGAGCGGGTGGAGCATGTCCTGGAACTGCGCCCGGACATCTGTAGCCTGGACGTGGCGACGATGAACTTCGGCGCCCACGCCATGGTCAACGTGCCCGCCCACCTGGAGACCATGGCCCGGCTGATCCGCGGCGCCGGGGTGAAGCCGGAGCTGGAGGTGTTCGACCTCGGCCACGTCGCGCTGGCGCGGCGCATGGTGGAGCAGGGGCACTTCGCCGCGCCGCCCTTCTTGCAGCTGTGCATGGGGGTGCCCTGGGGCGCGCCGGCGACCCCGGAGGCGGTGCTGGCGATGCGGGCGGGGCTGCCGGCGGAGGCGCTGTGGTCGGCGTTCGGCATCTCCCGCCACCAGTTCCCGACCGTGGCGCTGGCGGCGGTGCTGGGCGGGCACGTGCGGGTGGGGCTGGAGGACAACCTCTATCTGTCCCGCGGCGTGCTGGCGCCGGGCAACGCGGCGCTGGTGGAGCGGGCGGCGGCGCTGGTGCGCGGCATCGGTGCGGAGGTCGCGACGCCGGCGGAGGCGCGGGCGCTGCTGGGGGTGGGGCAGGGCTAGGGGCTGCCCGCCGCCGTTGCGGGCCGGCATGGATCATTAGACCATACCACAGGGAGGCAACCGCGCGAGACACTTTCCACGTCCCGTATGGGTTGTTCGCGGGCTTCCAAGACGATGGCCTGAGCAGGTCTAGAACCTACCGGGACAGGCTGTGCCTGGTCACGCCTACCTACAGCTACGTCAGCAGCACCACGCTCAACCAAGCCCCTGCCATGGCGTGCCGCTCCTGAAGCGGTCAATCGTAGATCGGCGGTCCGGTCGCTTGGCGGTAGTTGGTCGAGGAGACGCGCAGGTAGGCAACGAGCATGTGCGGGAAACCCTCGATCCGGAGTTGCCGCACAGCGCAGCAATCCCGCCGGGTCTGCCGCACGGTTTTGGCGGGGTTTGAAGTGCTGCGCGGGGCGCGCGCGCGGGAGGTGTCGGGAACAAGTGTTTGCCGTCATAGGGCACGGCTACATTCGTTCGTTGAATGAGCCTGGGTTAAGCCATTCGGTTCAGGTGCTCTGCAAGCGCGTCGATGAACACGCGCACCTTGGCGGACAGGCTGCGGTGGCTGGGGTAGAGCGCATGCACATCGACGGCGTCGTCCCCGTACTCCGGCAACAGCCGGACCAGGGTTCCGCGGGCGACCGCGTCGGCTGCGCAGAAGTCCGGCAGGCGGCCGATGCCGGCGCCTCCGGTCAGCACCGCCTGCAGGACGGCGGGTTCGGGGATCACCGTTCCGGGCAAGACCTCGATCTCGTGCAGCGCGCCGCCGGGCGCCCGGAACCGCCACGCCGCCTTCCGGTCAACCCGCCCGATCAGCTCGTGTGAGCGCAAGTCCTCCGGGGTCTCAGGCGTGCCGCGCGCCGCGAGGTAGGCGGGGCTGGCGCAGGTCCAGAGCGCAATCGCCGTCAGCCGGCGCGCAACCAGGTCGGAGTCGGGCAGCGGCCCGATCCGGATGGCGACGTCGAAGTCCTCGGCGAGCAGGTCCACGTTGCGGTTGTCTATGGTGAGCGCGACGCGCACCTCGGGGTAGCGGGCGAGGAAGCCCGGCAGCATCGGCGCCAGCGGCCCCACGGCAAAGGTGAACCCCACGCTGACCCGCAAGGTGCCGCGCGGCATGCCGATCAGCCTGGTCAGCGCGTTCTCGGCTTCGCTAACGTCATCGAGGATGCGCCGGGCATGGCGCTGCAGCAGGCGCCCGGCGTCGGTCAGCCGCAGGTGCCGCGTCGAGCGCTCGATCAGCGCCGCGCCGGCCGCGGCTTCCAGGCGTGCGAGCGAGCGGCTGGCCGACGACTTCGGCATCCCAAGCGCGCGGGCGGCTCCCGACAAGCTGCCGAGGTCTGCGATGCGGGCGAAGGCGCGAAGGTCGGCAAGGTCGAACACCGGATCGAGCGTTCCACGACGGGAACGCGCTGTCCAGCTTTCGCCCACTAATTACGATGAGGGGAACAGCCAGATGGTTGGAAGCGAACCCGAAAGGACCCTGACACATGACCCAGACCGTTCTCCTGGCCGGCGCGACCGGCATGCTCGGAAGCCAGATCGCCCGCCACCTGCTGGACCAGCCCGATGCCCGCCTGCGCCTGCTGGTCCGCGGCGGGGACGCCCGGAAACGCGCAACCCTCGACCCGTTGCTGGCGCGCGGCGCCGAGATGATCGAGGGCGACCTCGCCGACCGCGCCTCGCTCGACCGCGCCACGCAGGGCGTGGACGTGATCGTGTCGGCCGTCCAGGGCGGACCGGAGGTCATCGTTGACGGACAGGTGGCGCTCGCCGAGGCGGGCCGCCGCAACGGCGTGCGGCGCATCCTGCCGTCCGATTACGCGCTCGACCTGTTCAAGGCGACGCCAGGCGAGCACCCCATGTTCGACCTGCGCCGCGCCGCCGACGAGGCCATTGCGGCGACCGGCATCGAGCACGTCCACGTCCTGCAGGGCGCGTTCATGGCGTTGTTCGGCCCCGGCATGGGCACGTTCGACTATGCTGCCGGGACCGTGACCTTCTGGGGCGACGGCACGCAGCCCATCGAGGTCACCAGCGTCGAGGACACGGCGCGGATGGTGGCGCGGGTGGCGCTCGACCGGACCGTCCAGAGCGGCAAGTTCGCCTTCGCCGGCGACCGCATCTCCATCCTCGGCGCCGCCGAGGTGATCGAGGCGCAGACGGGACGCCGGTTCGAGCGCCGCCCGCTCGGCCCGGAAGCCGGCCTGCGCGCCGCGATGGCGGGGGCGGCCAAGGACACGTCCAACCCCTTCAAGGCCGTCATGCTGGCCTACCAGCTTTACATGCTGACCGGCCAGACCGCGCTCAGCGATCTTCAGAGCGGTCGTTATCCCGACTTGAAGCTGGAAAGCTTCGCCCAGTTCGCCGCGCGGGCGCTGCCCCGCCGGGCCGCTGCCTGATCGCCACACCCCATGAGGCCACTGCGCCGCTCGCCGGCGCGGTGGCCTCGAACACCCAAGGAGAGACTGCCATGGAAACCAGCACGCCCGCCGCCCTGCCGCCCATCCCCGGATCGGTGCCGTTGATCCGCAGCGCCGACACTGCGCCCGCCTACTGGATGGCGGACGTGCTCTGGATGGTGCTCGCCGACGGCCGCGACACCGGCGGCCGGTTCTCGCTGATGGAGCAACTGCTGCCGAAGGGGTCCGGCCCCGGCCCGCACAAGCACACCTGGTCCGACGAAACCTTCTACATGCTCGACGGCGAGATCACCCTGTTGCTTGGCGACGAGATCAGGACGGCGCGCAAGGGCGATTTCATCATGGTGCCGCGCGACACCCGCCACGCCTTCCGCGTGGATAGCGAGACCGCGCGCTTCCTCAACGGCTACACGCCCGCGAGCATGGAAGCGCTGGTAACCGAGCGGGGGTTGCCCACGACCGAGCGCGTGCTGCCGCCCAAGGACATGGGGCCGCCGCCGGTGATGAGTTCCGTTTTGCCAGGGCGTTACGGCATGGACGCCCTGCCCGGCCCGGACCCGCTGCGCCCCAACGGACGCTGAACCTGCCCGGGGCCGGCCGGGTGCGTCGGCCCCGGGCCAGCATGTCAAAGGAAACACAGCATGGCCCAACCCATCGTCGTGGTCGCAGGCGCCGCCGGTGACCTCGGCGCCCGCATCGCCAAGGCCCTCATCGCTCGCGGTGCAGCCGTCCGCGCGCTGGTCCGCAACGACGTATCCGCCAACGACAGGGACCGGCTTGCCGGGATGGGGGCAACCGTCGCACCTGCGGATGTGTCCGACATCGGCTCGATTGCAGCGGCGTGCGCGGGCGCGACGTGCGTGGTTTCCGCTCTCAACGGACTGCGCGAGGTGATCGTGGACCGGCAGGGCATGCTGCTGGACGGCGCCGTGAAGGCCGGCGTGCCGCGCTTCATCCCGTCGGACTACTCGGCCGACTTCACCAGGACCCGGCCCGGCGACAACCGCAACCTCGACCTCCGGCGCGAGTTCATGGCCCGTGCCGACCATGCACCGATCCAGGTCACCTCGGTTCTCAACGGCGCCTTCATGGACATGCTCGGCGCCGAGATGCCAGTCATCCAGCCGGCGATCCGGCGCGTGCTCCATTGGGGCAGCGCCGACCAGCCGCTCGACTTCACCACCAAGGACAACGTCGCCGCCTACGTCGCGGCCGCCACACTTGATGGCGCGACGCCGCGCGTCCTCCGCATCGCCGGCGACAGCGTGAGCGCCCGCGGCATTGCCCAAGCCATGACGGAGGTGACGGGCACGCGTTACCGCACCTTGTGGGCCGGCAGCATCGACTCGCTGGGCGTGCTGATCGGCCTGGCGAAGATCGTCGCGCCACAACCAGGCGCCGCGTTCCCGCCGTGGCAGGGCATGCAATACATGCGCGACATGTTCAGCGGGCGCGGCAAGCTCCATCCGCTGGATAACGACCGCTACCCCGACCTGCGCTGGACCTCGGTCCGCGAGCAGCTCGCCGCAGGACCGGCCTTCGCACCATAAAAAGAAGGACGAGATGAGCGTCGCCCAATGTTGCGAAGGGAGGGCTGAAACGGCGAGCGTGTAGAAGATGAAGGTTTATGGGCCGTTTGCGGGGGACGCCAGCCTGCGACCGGGCGCATCAGGCATACTGGGCCGCTCGGCATCCCAAAACAGCCTCTTGAAACCTTCTCCCGATTGGGGGGCATACGAGTTTCGGGAGAGACCTGATGGTGGAAGGGACGGGTGTGACCTTCAACGACAAGTGGCGGTCTTTCTCTGGAGGTATGTGGCGGGCACCTGCCGCGTAGGCCGCGGTCGCAGAAACGGACTCTACGAAGCCGGCCTCGTGTCCTTGACACGCAGGATGGTTTGCCGGCTGGTTTTGAAATCCCGAGCCAGGGCGGACACGCTTGCTCCTTCTTCCAACCGTTGCGCCATGGTTCCCCGCTGCTCCGCCGTTAGGCTGGCGGGCCTGCCCAGGCGCTTGGCCTTTGCCTTCGCGCGGCTCAAGCCCGCCTGGGTGCGCTCGATCAGCAGGTCGCGTTCGAACTCTGCCACTGCATTGATCACGTTCATCGTCAGCTTGCCGGTCGAGCTGGTAAGATCAACACCGCCAAGCGCCAGGCAGTGAACCCGCACGCCGACCCCGGCGAGCTTAGCCACGGTCGAACCCACGTCCATGGCATTGCGGCCGAGCTGGTCGAGCTTGGTGACCACGAGCACGTCGCAGGGTTCCAGCCTGTCGAGCAGGCGCGCGAAGCCGCGGCGTTGGGCAACGGCGATACTGCCCGAGACGGTTTCGGCTACGCCCGGTGCGGCTCGGTGGCGAAGCCGGCACCCCGGATCTCCTGAACTTGGTTGTCTGTGGTCTGGCCGAGGGTGGAGACGCGGGCGTGGGCAAAGGTGCGCGACATGTGCCGGACTCGTCCGGAAAGGGCGTCCGGAAATTATCTCATGTCCGGAAGCCTGAATAGCCTGCTTCCGGACGGACCGCTGGGACCTGACCAAAAACGGACGGTTCCGGACAGAGCAGCAAACCCCCAGCCGACGGATCGGAAGTTTGGACCAGAAGCGGTAAGCGAACCCGGTTCGAACCGCCTGGAGTAACGTCAGCGGGCGGCCCTCGGGCAGTGACGCTTCAACAAGTTTCAAACATTTCGAGCATTTCGAGAAAGGTGAGATTGCGCCGGATCGTGACGGTGTCGGGGTGCTCGGGGCCGAGCGCCCGCTCGTGGATCGCCAGGGCCGCCCGGGCCAGTTTTTCGGCGCGGGTGTAAGCCGCACGGCCATGGAAGTAATTGGCTGACCTGAGCAGCGGATCGGCCCACTCTACGCTTTCGCCTCCGGAGTAGCTGGACCCGTAAAGCGCGAGCACATGTGGCGTCAACTGGGCACAGACGGGCCAGCACGCCGGGTCGCTATAGCCAGTGTCTGGGTAAATCTCGTGCGGCCGCCAGGTTATCCGCTCGGCCGCGGGCGCGGCGGCGCCCTTCGCTTCTGCCTGCGCGTCCGACCCCGGTTGCCGGGAGGTCCATAGCCTGGGTGACGGCGGCCGGCCTGCCGCTGTCAGGCGACACGGTAAACCCATCCGGTGGCGACATCAGGAACCCATCCACCCCTGGGTAGCAGGGGAGCAGTGAATTGGTTGACCAGGTAGGCGTTTCTGCGTCCGTCATGGACGGGCGGAGA
>JAABUK010010762.1_pt1 | contig 12112 bp, 14 predicted proteins | sample 5559141 | NCBI WGS metagenome assembly JAABUK01 (sample SAMN10711869, study PRJNA513367) | rock metagenome | isolation source: Antarctica rocks | place: Antarctica: Victoria Land, Pudding Butte nord | collected 2016-01-03 | reverse complement strand
GTGCGTGAGCGGGCAGTGCAACGTGACCACGTCGGCGCGCTCCAGTAGCGGGATCAGGACGTCGTCGCGACCCGCGGTGAGCACCTCCGCGCCGAATCCCTCGAGCCGCCGCACGACGGCACGGCCGATCCGGCCCGCCCCCACCACCAGCACCGTAGAGCGGGACAGGTCGCGGCCCAGCAGCGCGTCGGGCTCCCAGGTGGTCCATCCACCCTCGCGCACGGTGGCCTCGCCCTCGGGCAGTCGCCGCATAATCGCCAGCATCAGCGCGATCGTGAGGTCCGCCGTCGAGTCGGTCAGCACGTCGGGCGTGTTTCCCACCGCGATGCCACGCTCGGCCGCGGCATCGAGATCGACGTTGTCGGTGCCCACGGCGTAGTTGGCGATCACCCGCAGCACGGGGGCGGCTTCCATCAGCTCGCGGTCCACGCGATCGACGAGCATGCTGAGCAGCCCCTCGGCGCCGGCCACCGCCTCGAGCAGATCGGCGCGCCGCAACTGGGCGGCGCCCGTCCACACCTCCACGTCGTGGTCGGCGCGCAGGCGGTCGAGCGCATCGCCGGGCAGCTCGTCGGTCACATAGACCCGCGCCATCAGCGGTCCTCCAGCACGGCCCGGGCCGCCAGCAGCCCAGGCGCTCCCGTCACGGCCCCGCCCGGGTGCGCGCCGGATCCGGCCAGATAGAGGCGTTCGATGCCCCCGAAGCGGCGGCGGTCGGGGCGCTGCTCGAGCACCTGCCCTGGCAGCATCTCGCCGTGGAAGATATGGCCGCCGGTGATGCCGAAGCGCTCCTCGAGCTCGCGCGGGCCCAGCGCGAGGCGGTCGACGATCCGGTCCGGGAGCCCGGGGCAGACCTCCGCGAAGCGCGCTATCGCCGCGTCGGCGGCCGCCTCGGGATCGACCTCGGGCGTAAAGCACTGGCAGAACAGCGACAACACGTGCGTACCGGCCGGCGCCAGCGAGTCGTCGGTGGCGGTCTGGCACGCCGCCTCGATCCAGGGTCGCAGAGTCGGCCGGCCGGCGCGAGCGGCATCGGCGGCCGCGGTCAGGTCGCCCAGCGTGTAGCCGATGTCGATCGCCCCCTGCCACGGCTCGGGCCCCGGCCAGCAGGCGAAGTCGGGCAGCCCGTCCAGACGCACCATGACCTTGACCACGGGGCCCGCCTGGCGCCAGCCGACGGGTGCGTCTACCCCGGCCAGGGCGGCCGTTCGCAGCGGGTCGGTGTTTGAGAGCACGCATGCGGCGCGCACCTCCTCCCCACCCTCCAGCCCGACGCCCACGGCGGTGCCGTCTTCGACCAGCACCGCTTCCACCGGCGCCTCCAGCCTCACCTTGGCCCCGGCGGCCTCGGCGGCAGCGCGCAGTGCCCCCGATACCGCGCCCATCCCGCCCCGGGCATAGCCCCACGCGCCCTGGACGCCGGCCGCCTGGCCGAGGTCGTGGTAGAAGCCGACGAATGCCGTGCCCGGGTCGTCGGGACCGGCCAAGGTGCCGATCAGCCCCTGGATCGCAAACGGGACGCGCACCTGCTCGGAAGGGATGCCGGCCAGCTCGTCGGCGACCGACCCGTCGAGGATCCCGGGCCCGATCGCCTCGAGCCACCGCTCGCGGTCGGGGGGCTCGGACATCAGCGGCCGCGCCCGCTGCGCCGCGCGCTCCCAGCGCCCGGCGTACTCGGCGTAGCCGTCAGCATCGGCGCGCGACCAGTCGCGCTCGAGTTGCCCGTACGTGCGACGCCCGTCAGACCACGTGACCACCTTGCGGCCGTCGGGGAACGGCGCGAACAGGTAGGGCTCGTGCACGGCGACGTCGAGACCATGGGCGCCCAGATCGAGATCGCGGATGATCTCCGGACGCAGCAGCGAGAGGGTGTAGGCCCCTGGCGACGCCCGCACCCCCGGCCACAGCTCCTCGGTCACGCACGCGCCGCCGGCCACGTCGCGACGCTCGAGCACCTGCACAGACAGCCCGGCGCGCGCGAGGTAGGCGGCGGCGGTCAGGCCGTTGTGGCCGGCGCCGATGACCACGACATCGGCTTCACGAGGGGCGACACCCACGCCCTCACCGTACCGCCGCGGGGGCGGCCTGACAGCTTGGGCCGTGGTCGCTAGCCTGTCCCCGTCATGTCCTCGCACGCCCGCAACCCGCGCGGGGACGAGCGCCGTCTGGATCTCCGCACGCTGGTCATCGCCAGCATTGCCTCAGCGGTGGCGGCAATCGTTGTCTCGCGCATCTGGACCGCCGGCACCCCCATCGCCGCGGCAGCCACCCCTGTCTTCGTCACGCTGCTCAGGGAGCTGCTCGACCGCCCGAGCAGCAAGATCGCCGAGCGGCTGACCACCGATTCGCCCGCGGTTGCCGACACCACGCTCAAGGACAAGCCACGTACGCGCGAGCGCTCGAGGGCCACCGAGGTGCGCCCGGCCGAGCAGACCAAGCCCGGCGACATTCGCATCTACCGCCAGCAGTCCACCCCCGCGGGCAAGGCGGCGTCGAAGATCTCGCCACGCGTGGTGCTGATCACGGGCCTGCTGGCCTTCGTGATCGCCGGCGTGGTGATCACCGCCGGCCAGATAGCAATCGGCAACCCCTTCGGCAGCGACGGCAGGGGCGCGATCATCCTCGGCCAGCACAAGAAGAAGAAGTCCAGCCAGAGCGAACAGCAGAAGACGGTGACCGAGACGGCGCCCACCCAATCTGCCCCGCAGAGCACCACCACCTCGCCGAGCCAGGACAACCAGCAGACCACGACGACGCCCCAGAAGACGAACCCGCAACAGACCTCCCCCCAGGCGGCGCCGAAGACCCAGACGCAGACCACCAAGACGCCGACGCCTTGATCGAGGTCCGCTAGGAACCACCCTGGCTGCGCACGCGCTGCTCGCCCTCGGGCACCTGACCGTCGCGACCCACGTAGCCGCCCTCGGCTCCGAAGATCACATAGACCGCGTCCTCGTTGCCGAGCGCGCGGATCTTGCGGTGGGTGGCGGCGTCCACGCGAGCCAGCCCGCCTTCGGAGAGCTCGTGCTTGGTGCCGTCGCCAAACTCGATCTCGATCGTGCCCCGGTGAACGAAGTACACCTCTTCCTGGCGCTCCTGAAAATGAAAGCCCGTCTCACCCCCGGCGGGGAGCACGATGGCGTTCACGCCCATCTCGGCGACCGACAGCTCGCGCCGGATCTTCAGGAATCCGGGCCCATCACCGAGGTCGTGCAGATGGGCGACCGCCCACCCATCGCCCTTCTGCAGTCCAGCCATCGACCGAGCCTAATCCGTTTCTGCGTCCTCGGCGTCGGCGTCCTTCGCGTCATCGGCGTCGGCGTCCTCGCCCTCGTCTTCATCCTCCTCGGCATCGGACCCTTCGGCGCCGGGATCGGAGACCGCGCCCGGCACGGACGGATCGTCCTTCTTGGCCTCCCAGTCGCTGCGGGTCTCCTCGATGTCGTCCTGCACCTTGCTCGCGGACTGCTCGAGGTCGGCAACTTCCCGGTCCAGATCGTCTCCGTCGCGCTCTTGGGTCATGGCCGCCACACTACCCTTCAAGCCCGTGGTGAAACGACCTCAGCCGCCGGCGGCCTCGGCGCTGCGCAAGCCGGTGAACGCCCAGACAGAGAACAGGACGATCATGCCGAGCCCCGCGCCGTAGGCCAGCAGCACATCGATCGGCGCGCCCGAGATCAGGTCGCGGCCGCCTTCGACGATTGCGGTGATCGGGTTCACGTTGGCCACCGACTTGACCCAGCCGTTCAACAGATCGATCGGCACGTACACCGGAGCCAGGAAGAGAATCAGGAAGACGGGCGTCTGCATGAGCGGCCCCGCCTGCAGCGACCTAAAACGCAGCGCGATCCCGGCGGCCCACAACACCGCCGCCACGCTCATGATCGCCGCGAGCAGGTAGAGGCCAACGAGGTCGATGCCGCTGCCGCCGACCTTCATGCCCACCGCCAACGCGATAGCGGTGAGCAGGATCCATACGAACACCGCGCGGCCCAGCGCCGCGATCGCGTAGCCCACGATGATGGCCGAGCGGTTGGGCGCCGCCAGCATCAGCCGGCGCCCGAACCCGCGTTCGAAGTCCCGCGCGATCCCAAAGCCCGTGAACACCCCGCCAAACGCCGATGCCTGGAGCAGTACGAACACGAACTGAAAGGCGGTGTAGCCGTCGGGAAAGTTGAATCCCGGTGCCTTCGCGACGCTCGAGAGGCCGCCGGCAAACGCCGTGAAGAAGAACAGCGGGAACAGCAGAGCGGGGATCACCAGCGCCGGGTTGAGGAAGAAGTTGTGCATGCTGCGCCACGCCACCGCAAGCGCCACGGACAGGTTGCGCCTCATGTGCGCGCCATCCGCGTGCGCAACGAGAGCACCGCAAGGGTCATGAAGATCATGCCGATCCCCGCCGCGCAGCCGAACGCGAGGGCCAGCGCGCGGCCGTCCCACCCGGTGATGAACAGGCTCCGGATGCCCTCGATCAGGTAGCTGACCGGGTTGTAGGTGGCCACGGTGCGAAACCAGTCCTGCTGGATCAGCTCGCGCGGCAGCGACCCCGATGACAGGAACAGGAAAACGAACAAGACGGGAAACAGCCCCTGCACCGCCTCGCTGTTGCCCAACCGAAACGCGAAGAACAGCCCGATGCAGCCGAAGGAGAACATGACCACCAGCGCCAGCACCAGCAGCACGGCGGCGCCGCCGATGCCGGCGGCAAACGACGCCCCGAACGCCAGCGCGACGACGAGGTAGATCACGGCCTGCAGCAGGCCCAGCGCCACCACGCCCGCGAGCTGGCCGAGCACCAGCGACGACCCGCTCATCGGGGTGAGCGACAGCCGGTCGAAGAAGCCGGTCTCGATGTCGCGTGCCAGATCGGCGCCGCCGTTGTTCACGGCGAAGATCGCGGCCTGCACGAACGGCACGGCGATCGCGAAGCTCAGGTACGAGTCGGTCGGAAAGCCGGGCAGCATCGTCGCGGCGTGCAGGCCCCCCACGTTCACCGCAAGAAGGAACAGCGGGAAGATGATGGTGGGGATCACCTGCGACGGCTGGCGCAGCGTGCGCACGACCGACCGTCGGGCCAGCTCGGAGACCTGGATCCGGGTCGCCTTGCTCACGCGGCGGTGGCCTCGTCGTCGGGGCCCTCGACCTCCCCCGCACCCTCCAGGGTGCGACCGGTCTTGGCCAGGAACACGTCGTCAAGCGATGGCGCGTGCAGTTGGAGGTTTGCCACTTCGATGCCCTCGGCATCGAGCGCACGCACCACGTCGGCCAGCGCGGAGTCGCCGCCCTGGAGCCGGACCGCGATGCCGTCGCCCGCCCGGTGAGGCGCTTCGCCGTGACCGAAGGGCCCGAGCACGCGGGTGACGTCTTCGCAGCGGCGCGGATCGGCCGGCGTGGCCTCGACGCTTGGCACGCCGATCTCTGCCTTCAGCGCGGCGGGGGTGCCCTCGGCCACGATCTTGCCGTCATCGATGATGCCTACGCGGTCGGCCAGCGCATCGGCCTCCTCCAGGTACTGGGTGGTCAGGAACACCGTCACGCCCTCCTCGGAGGAGAGCCGCTCGACCTCCTCCCACAGCGCGGTGCGGCTCTGGATGTCGAGGCCCGTGGTGGGCTCGTCCAGGAAGAGGATGCGCGGCCCGTGCACCAGCGCAAGGGCCAGGTCGAGCCGGCGACGCATGCCGCCCGAGTAGCCGCCCACCTTGCGGTCGGCCGCCTCGGACAGGCCCACGCGCTCGATCAGGGAGTCGCCGCGGCTCACGCGCTCGGCCTTTGGCAGACCGTGCAGCGCCGTCTGTAGGCGCATGTGCTCGCGCGCGGTCAGGAACGGGTCGAGCGCCGCCTCCTGCAGCGCGGCGCCGATGTGCTCACGCACGCGCGCCCCCTGGGTGGCCACGTCGAAGCCGGCCACCCGCGCGCTGCCCGCCGTGGGCGGCAGCAGGGTGGTGAGCATCAGCACCGTCGTCGACTTGCCGGCCCCGTTGGGGCCGAGGAAGCCGTAGATCTCGCCAGGCGCGACGCGCAGGTCGATGCCGTCAACCGCCCGCGGTCCCTTCTTGAACTGCTTGACGAGGGCATCGACCTCGATGGCTCCCTGGGTGGGTTCGCTCACGACCTCGACACACTAGCCCCGGCCGCGCCGTACCCTTCGCTGCTGATGCCTCCCGCGCGCCCCCCGGAGCAGATCATCCGCGACTGGCTGGAGCGCAACGGCTCGGCTCGAGTGGGCCCCGACGCATTCGCCCAGACGTGGGGCCTTGACCGCCTCGAGGTCTCGGACCGGCGCCGGATCGCCGCCGCGCTCGACCGAGCGGGTGTCGACATCGACCCGCCGCTCCAGCGCGCGTCGCACTCGGAGAAAGTGATGCTGTCGATACGGGAGGTCGAACCCGAACCCGCTCCGGAGCCGGACCCCGAACCGGCGCGCGAGCGCGAACCGGCGCCGCGCCCCTCGGCCCCCACCCCGCCACCCCAGCCGCGCCCCACGCCGGGGCGGCCCGGCGTGCGCCACCGCGCCGGCCGCAGGGCGCGCGCCTTGCTCGACCGCAAGCCGCCGGCGGCACCGCCCCAGCGTCCCGCTCCCGCCCCGTCTAGCACCACTCGCGAGGAGGCGCTGCGGCGCGACACCGCGCGCGAGCAGGCCCGGGCCGAGCGCGAACGCGAGCGCGAGCGACTGGGCGTCGAGGCGGCCGAGCGCGTCGAGCTCAAGCGCCGAGAGCGCGAGGAAGCCGAAGCGGCCGCCCGCGACGAGCGCGAGCGCGCACTGGCCGAAGCGGAGGAGCGGGCGGAAGCCGAACGCGAGCGCGATCGCCAAACGGCCGAGGCCGAATACCGGCGCGAGCGCGAGCGGGCCCGCTCCGAGGCCGCCGCAGCCGAGCCCGAGCCCGACCCCGATTCCGAGGCGGACATCGACCCCGAGCCGTCCGGCGCGCCGGTGTCGCGAACCACGATCGGGGTGATCGTGGCTGCCGTCGTGCTCATGATCCTCGGGGCGCTGGGGCCATGGGCGAAGGCCGTGTTCGTGGTCGACTACGGCGTCGACCGCCATGGAGTGTTCGTGATCGCCGCCGCGCTGATCACCGCGGTGCTGTTGGCCATCCACCTGCGACGCCGCCGGGAGTCATGGCTTCCACTGATCGCCGCGAGCGCCGCGGCCTTCTCAGCGGCGGTCGTGGCCGGCGACTTCCGCGACCTCGTCGACGACCCCTTCGTCGGACCGACGTGGGGTATCTATGCGGCCTTCCTCGGATCGGTCGGGGCCGTCGTCGTCTCCATGGCCCTGCTCGTCCGGCGCCGCTAGTCCACCGCTGCTCACCGGTCACGGTCGCCTCGGCCGTGTAGAGCACTTTCGCCATGTGCATCTCCCCTTGGTCGTCCACGAATCGGGCCTACGCAGCCCACGATCTTGGCGCACCAGGCGTGCGTCAGTCGTCGATCTCGTGCAGCCGACCCCTCACGCCCACCCGCCGCGCCGTCAACTCGTCCTCCAGCGCGGCGTGCCCCGGGCACTGACCCACCACCCGCCTAGTGTGGGGGCATGGACTACAGGACACTCGGAACGACCGGCCTGAAGGTGAGCCCGCTCTGCCTCGGCGCGATGATGTTCGGCGCGTGGGGCAACACCGATCACGACGACTCGGTCGCGATCATCCACAAGGCGCTCGACGCGGGCATCAACTTCGTGGACACCGCCGACGTGTACGCGCGCGGCGAGTCCGAGGACATCGTGGGCAAGGCGCTGGCCGGCGGCCGCCGCGAGCACGTGGTCCTCGCCACCAAGGTGCACGGCAGCATGGGCGATGACCCCAACCAGTTCGGCAACTCGCGCCGCTGGATCATCGAAGAGGTCGAGAACAGCCTGCGGCGGCTGGGCACCGACTACATCGACCTCTACCAGATCCACCGACCCGAGCAGGACACAGACATCGACGAGACCCTCGGCGCGCTCTCAGACCTCGTGCGCGCCGGCAAGGTGCGCTACATCGGCTCCTCGACATTCCCGGCATCACAGATCGTCGAGGCGCAGTGGGTCGCGCAGGAGCGCGGCCGCGAGCGGTTCGTGTGCGAGCAGCCGCCGTACTCGATGCTCATCCGCGGCATCGAGTCAGACATTCTGCCCACCACCCAGCGCTACGGCATGGGCGTGATCCCATGGAGCCCGCTGGCCGGTGGCTGGCTGTCGGGGCGCTACCGCAAGGACCAGGATGTGCCCGAAAGCCGACGCGCACAGATGCTGCCCGACCGCTACGACATGTCAGACCCCGCCAACCAGCGCAAGCTCGACGCCGCCGACGCGCTCGGCAAGCTGGCCGACGAGGCCGGCATCACGCTGATCGAGATGGCGTTGGCTTTCGTGATCCGCCACCCGGGCGTGACCGCCGCAATCATCGGCCCGCGCACCATGGACCACCTCGAGAGCCAGTTGCCCGCCGCCGACGTCGAGCTGTCCGATGACGTGCTCGACAAGATCGACGAGATCGTGCCACCCGGCATGAACGTGAACCCCGCCGACACCGGCTGGACCAACCCCGCGTTCGAGCCGGCCGCCCGCCGGCGCTGAGGCACCCTACCAGACGAAGTTGTCGATCAGACGGCCACTTCGGTCCCGTCGACCGGCCCCACGCGCAGCTCCCAGCGACGCCCGTCGGGGTGCTGGGTCAGGCGTGCCTTGATGCTGGCGTCCTCGAGCATCCCCTGGACGACGGTGGCCCGGCGATTGCCCTCACGACCCATCCACGAGACGTCGATGCCAAAACCCGACTCCAACGGCCAGATCACGACCATGTCGGGGCGCGTTGGTCCGGGAAGATCGTCGGCGAGTGTCGCCTGAGATCCGGAATCGTGGGTTTGCATCGTGCGCGAGAATGTCGTCGCTCTGGAACGCCCCATCCATCGCAATGTGCCAAAACTGGACAAACGTCCAATGCCCAGCCGCGTTACGCGCTGCACGCCGCGGGCAGCTGCACCGCGCGGCGCACGAAGCTGCCCTCACCCGGACGTCCCGCGACCCTGCACAGGGTGATCCGCCCCGTGTCGAAATCGACGACCGCCCGGTAGGGGTAGCCCGTGTAGCCGCCACCCGACCCGCCGATGTTTGCCACGTCGGCTGTGACGGCGGTGCAGGCGAAGCGGCCGCGCCGCACCCGCCTGTCGACCTCGGGCGACGGGGCGTGGGGCGGCCCGTTGCACACCACGCGCTTGACCGGGCTCGTGTGCGGGCGCGCGCGGGAGTCGGCGGCCACGACGCTCTCGAGCCTGTGGCGCAGCACCGGTCGCGATAGCCCCGCGCCGGCGGCCACCGTCCGCGGCCGTTGCAGCGCGCGGGCCGCGGCAATGCTCTCGGCCTGGGCGCGCGCGGCCTCGCGCCGGTCGGTCGCACGGTTGTCCCTGTTGATGTCGGCCAGGCGGGGCGCCATCACGATCACCACGACCACGAGCACCAGACCCCCGACCACCGCGGCGGCGCGCGCGGCGGCGCCCATGCGCGCCCACAGCCACCGCGGCAGCTGCGGCAGCGGCGGCAGCGGCGGCATCGGCTCGTAGCGGTCGGAAGCCGTGGGTCGGGGCACAGGGGAGGCTCAATCCCCGTCGGAGCGCGGCCGCCGGGCCAGGTAGCGCAGCAGATCGGGATCGGTTGACCGCAGCTGCTCGACCGGCTCCCCCGTGCAGGTGCACAGGTCCACGACCGCCTCGGAGTCTGTCACCGTCACCGATCGCCAGACGGCGCCGTGCTGCTCCCAGCGCTCCAGGGTCGCGATCGGCAGCTCCATCGTCAGCGCTTGGGTTCCGCGCGTAGCGCGTCGAGCGTCTTGTCGATGCGGCGTTGCCGGGTCTCGGCCTGCTTGGCCTGCTCGATCGGCACGACGAACGCCTGCTTCTGGCTGTGGGTGAGCCCGTCGAAGAATTGCTTCGCAGCCGGCTCGGCTTCGAGCGCCCGCGCAAGGTCGGGTGCCACTTCGACCTCCCGCGGCTCGGTGTCCAGCTCGATGTCGGTGCTGCGGTAGCCGTGCTCGCCGATCGTCACCCGGACCGGCGGCTTCCTGCCCGCGCCGAAGCTCTCGACCACGTCGGCCGGGACTTCGATGCCCGTCGCCGTCTTGCCGTGCAGCTGGAGTGTGGTTCGAAATCGCATGGCTAAAACCGCTCCTGGATAGGCTCCCAGACGAGCATCGTGGACGCCACCTGGATCGATTCCCGCCGGCTCGCCAGGCGGGCTCACCGTCCACCGACGCTGGCCGGCTATGACCGACTGGAGTTGGCTCGGGGATCGATCCGCTTGCGGGTCGACGGCCACGCCGGGCCGGCCGTCGCGTTCGCGCCCGACGGCCCAAACGTGGCCGAGCACTACGACGAGCTCGTCGGGAGGATTGGCGACCGACACCGTGTGCTTCGCTTCGAGCTGCCGGGCTTTGGCTACTCGTTTCCGCGGCGCGGCTATCGGTTCACGCTCGCAGACCAGGCCGCCGTGGCCGCCGAGGTCCTCGAGCGCGTGGGACTCGCGCCCTACGTGCTCGCATTCTCGTGCAGCAACGCTTACGTCGCGTTGCGCGTGGCGGCACTGCGGCCCGATCTCGTCAGTGGGCTGGTGTTGATCCAGGCGCCGTCCTGGGCCGACGAGCAGCGCTGGATCGAGCGCATAGACCCGAGCCGTGTGATGCGCCGCGCGGGCATGGGCCAGCTCGTGAGCGCGGCGACCCCGGCCCGATTGGCCCGCGCCTGGTACGGAGCCGCCCTGCCCGAGGGCGAGTGCTTCGACCACTTCTATGGGCCGGCAGAGGACGCCCTGCGCCATGGCGGCTGCTTCTGCCTCGGCTCGCTGATCCAGGCCAACAGCGGGCCCCAGCCCGACTTCGGCGCGGTCGAGCAGCCGGCGCTGGCCGTCTGGGGCGGCAGCGACGGCACCCACCGCCACTCCGACGGTCGCTCGATCCTCGAGCACGTGCCCGCGGCGAGGTGGCTGCACTTCGAGTCGGCGGGGCACTTCCCGGAGCTGGAGGAGAGCGAGCGCTTCGCCCGGGAGCTCGAGCGGTTCACTTCCGAGCTGGCCTGAAAAGATGCCATCGTAGGTGGTGCAGCCCCGGTGGGGATGCTTTTCCGCCTCGACCAAGGAACGCCCGTGAGCCAGACCGACTTGAACCCCTCCCTCGCCGCGCCCTTTGGCAGCGTGATGGCCGATCAGATGGTGGTCGCCCAGACCACCGACGGCAGCTTCGAGCCGTGGCGCGTCGAGCCGCTGGGCCCGCTGAACCTCCACCCCGCCTCGCACGCCCTGCACTACGGCAGCTCGTGCTTCGAGGGCCTGAAGGCCCATCGGGGCGCCGACGGCCAGGTGCGCCTGTTCCGCGCACCCGATCACGCCGAGCGGATGCGCGGCAGCGCCGAGGTGCTCTGCCTTCCATTCCCCGGAGTCGAGACCGTGGCCGAGATGATGCGCGCAGCAGTGCGCGCCAACCTCGACCAGGTCCCCGAGCTGCCCGGGGCGCTCTACCTGCGCCCGACGCTGCTCGGTGTCGATGAGTCGCTGGGGTCCGCCGGCGCCCCGTCGAGCGAGGCGCTGCTGTTCGTGATCGCCAGCCCCGCCGGCGAGTACTTCAGCGGCTCCCGGGCGCTCACCGTGCACGTCGAGACCCGGCTGCCCCGCTCCACCCCCCAGTTCGGGCGCGTGAAGACCGGGGCCAACTACGCGATGGCCCTGGGTGCGACCACGCGCGCACGCGCCGCCGGCTCCGACCAGGTGCTCTTCGCGCCCGACGGCGACGTTCAGGAGACGGGCGCGTCCAACTTCATGATGATCGACGACCATCGCCTGGTCACCAAGCCATTGGACGGCTCGTTCCTTGCGGGCATCACACGCGATTCCGTCCTGACGCTCGCCCGCGAGCTCGGCTACCGCGTCGAGGAGCGCGACATCACCGTCGACGAGCTGCTGGCGTGGGCCCCGGCCGGCGAGGCCGCGCTGATGGGGACCGCCGCTGTGTTGAGCGGCGTCGGCTCGCTGGTGCACGGCGACGTGGAAACCCAGGTCGGCGACGGCCGGCTCGGCCCCAACACCCTGCGCCTACGCGACGCGCTGGTGGCCGTCCAGCGCGGCGAGGCAGCCGATCGGTGGGGCTGG
>JAABUK010010761.1_pt1 | contig 12113 bp, 10 predicted proteins | sample 5559141 | NCBI WGS metagenome assembly JAABUK01 (sample SAMN10711869, study PRJNA513367) | rock metagenome | isolation source: Antarctica rocks | place: Antarctica: Victoria Land, Pudding Butte nord | collected 2016-01-03 | reverse complement strand
ACACGGATACAATGCGAAAATAGCTTACTTGTTCTTGTCTCCCAAAGTTCCAGATGCCTTCTTTGCAAATCAGCTCGTCGCCTTTGCAAGCGACGTATACTGTAGTGTGCCTTCAGAGTTGATTGACCAATGTGAACATTATCCTCAAAGATACTTTTCGAGGTCGTATCATAACTATTAGCGATATCCTCCCGCTGCTATCCCGTATCTTCGACATCGGGATCACAGTGCTGCAGGCGAACAAGTGGAACATTGGGGGTTGCCATTGAGAGCCGGTGTATCCAGCTTGCTTGATCATGGAAATAACAGGCTCGAAGACCTCAAAAGCTCCTCCCCAGTGTCGATGCCGCCTACAGATGAGCAAATTCAACGGGCAGGTGGCTTTCAGGCCCCCAGTTCGACTTCAACCAATGAACTATCAACAGTGAGCAATGGCGGCATCATGAGCAGCTCTAATCCGTCAGAAGATTCGAAGTCGGAACGCCCTTATTTCCGGTTTGTAGAAGCGAGACTGGCGATAACTCCGCAATCGAAGCGCTTCTTTGTGCCGACTGTGTCCGATGAGGAATGTGACAGGTCTGGCCAGGGACGGCAACTGGGTGATATTTTCGGGGAGCCAAGTCCACTTATCCAAGACAACCAAGAAAAGCCATCAAACAAAATCAACGAGAGGCTGCGCCACCAAGACAATGAATGGGTCACAGAAGTTTCGTGGACAGAACAAGACATACTTCAAGCGGCAGAACTGGAGCGACAGGCTGATGCAGCTTACATTTCCCAAATGGCCTCGCTTCGGACATCTGATTGGGTGCGGTGTACCGGCGACGTGAGGTCCATCCTCACGCCTCCTGGGCAAATTCATTTGTTGGAGGCTGACGAAGGTGAAGATGGACATCATGGTGGCTTTAGTGGCTTCAGTGCATCACAGGAGGCGTCGAGTGACAAAGAAACATGGCGCGGTGATGGTGATACTGAAGAAGATGATCCGTTCGAGACACCACCAAGTAAATGGTTCTTACCTCCACAAGCGACGTTCGTTCTGCCTCTCACTCGTCCCTTAGTCCCGCCCTCCTCTGGTGCAAGAAAGGCGAGACGTCGAGACCAGCAACGGTCGCCGTGTGCGTATCGCGGTAGAAGTTCAACAAACCAGCTGTTCCATGCGCTTCAATATGAACTCAGCATGAATGAGGAGCCCCGTCGGCGAAATGTGCATGAGCCAGAGGCAGAGTCCGAGCATCTTGCTCGGCTTTTCGAGAAAGACGTTGACAGCCCTGCAAACTACATCGCCGGCGTGTTGCAAACCTCAGACCTTGATGCTATAATCAGCAATTTTGACGTGACAGCAAACGAAATTCTTGATGATGTCAGAGCCGCGAACGAGCGATTTTTCGATCATGCGAAAGATTTAGTAAGAGAATTAAACTATGGCTAACAAGACTAGAGGATCAAGACATCGAAAAGGGCAATGAACTGCTGGCCGAGAAACGACGACAGAAAGTGGAGATGCTGACGAGAATTGTTGCAGTCCAATCCGGGAAAAGCTCTTGAAAGCAGAGATCGCGGAATCGAACATACATCCATAGAGAAACGTGTTCTCGCGCAGCCTGCGTGGAGCCGTCGGCCAAAGGCAGCAGTAACCTAGGGTTGTTTGGGACCGAGATTACTCGATTGAATTGCATCTATTCTTCAGGGGTAGGGGCGTTGGAAGCAAGGAAACTCGGATGCGAGCAGAATCCGCATTGTTACGGTTGATGGGATTGAAGTTTTGATCGTTGTGGGTACTTGTAGGAGCGAGGATGAAATGACAGAGAGTCGACCTCGTATGGGGTGCGGTAAATTGGTTCGTTGTGGCAGTGCTGGAAGGCAGGGGACTTCACCAGCCACATAGATGACAGCGGCAAGATGATGTCTCTGGCCAATCGACGAAGTATATGACTGGACTACGGAGCAGGGCTTCTCCAGGTTCTGATCACGATGCATCAGAGGTACTCTATCCAATCAAAGCTGGATGATCTGCCATGAACCGGCGAGTGGCAGACCCTGTTCCTGTTTTCTCTTTATGACCGGGAGTGCTGCGCTGGTCAGCAACCTCCTCTCGCTGGAAGATGCGCCGTGAGTCGAGCACAAGGAGCACAGAGATGAGGCAAGTCGAACACAAGGAGCACAGAGATGAGGCAAGTCGAACACAAGGAGCACAGAGATGAGGCAAAGCTGCAGCAGAGGTCGCTCGGAAGATCCGTCACTCTCCGCAAGCTACATGCCAAGCTTCCCTTCACTGCTCTTGCCTTGAATTCACGGGCCAGGCACGCGTCCCCTCCAACATCCGTCGTACTTAAGCCGCCCTCCCACCACTTCCCTCCATCCTCCCTTCATCAACCTCGAGCGACCCAACAGCCACAATCACCCACCCTCAAGGCAATCCATCCTCATAACAGCTCGACCCCCACTCCCCATTCAGCATGTCGAACATCCTCCACAAGGTCAAAGACGCCGTCACCGGTGACAAGCACGGTCATCACAGTAAGTTTCCTTCCACCTCACCTTTTGCTTGACTAAGAATTTCAGCCACTTCTGACAATGCTGGTCCTCACTCATCAAACGTTGCTAACAAGGCTGATCCTCTGGTTGACTCCGACATGGATCACCGCAACAATCCTACTTCGACTATGGGTGGCTCTCATAGCGGCTATGGCACTGGTACCACCAGCACCACTCATGACTCCACCAACGCCGGTCCTCACAAGTCCAATGTCCTGAACAAGCTTGACCCTCGTGCCGACTCCGACATGGATCACCGGAACAAGCCTACTTCCACCATGGGCAGCTCCACCAGTGGCTACGGTTCGGCTACCACCGGCACCACTCACCGCTCAACCAACGCTGGCCCACACGACTCCAACTTCATGAATAAGGTCGATCCTACTGTTGACTCTGACATGGATCATCGGAACAAGCCTACTTCCACCATGGGCAGCTCCACCAGTGGCTACGGTTCGGCTACCACTGGCACCACTCACCGCTCCACCAACGCTGGCCCACATGACTCCAACTTCATGAATAAGGTCGATCCTACCGTTGACTCTGACATGGATCGCCGCAACAACCCGACCAGCAACGTCGGCGCCGGCTACGGTACGTCCACAAGTGGTGTTCATGGTGCTGGTTACGGAACATCCTCCACTGGAGTTGGTCATGGCTCTGGTATGGGTCAAACCACTGGCTACAACACTTCCTCCGCCACTCCAGGCTCTGGTGCTGCTCATGCCACTGCTGGTCCCCACGACTCAGATTGGGCCAACAAGGTTGATCCTCGGTGAGTCATTCTTTGTCTTCTCACGTACATTGCTAACATTCAAGTAGTGTCGACTCCGACATGGACGGCTCCAAGACCTACGGAGGTAACCAGACCCGCAGGTAAAATTGTCGACAGCCTTGCCGTCGCTCTTAGGTCCACATTTTCATGTGTCCTGGATCTGGCAGTCTCCGTCTGTTCTCTTCCATCAACATCTCGATATTCGTCTCTTGAAAGCTCAACTTGATGTTATGGGGATTGCTCACAAATACCCAAGCGATTCTTACGCTCAGAGCAATACACATGATATCAAGGAGGCTTTTGCAGAGATATGGGTATGATCTTGATGGCACTGATCAGTGATGAGCTTGAGATCAACGCTGCTATCCCGATCATATTCACTGAGCGTCGAACTTGCTACTCTCTTCTCTTTCTATCAGCATGATACCCCCAAAAAGCCCCTAGCTAGTGTGGCCTTATGCCACAATCCTGCACAAGCAGACGAGAACGAATGGAATGAAATTCACATCGACGAACTCCACCTTCAGTCTACTTGTGCGAACCTGGTATCCTCGTTCTCGGTGGCAGTAAACAAGTTCTATCTCTCCGCAGCTTTTCCATGATTCCTCGAGTAGTGGTGGACGTGTCGATCGAAAGTCGTACGGGGATGCATATTTCGATCTCGCCAGGAGTCGGCTATGAGTTTGGCCTCGGAGCCATAGTCCTGGCAGTAAGCCCTCTTTTTCTGGACGGCCAGAAATGTTGTTGTCGAAGAGAATCAATCGCTAACGGCACCCGCCTTAGACCAGACCTACTGCTGGGTATATGCCGCAGAGTGCGCAGCCTATCGTACTCCGAGGTCTCCTACCAGTTCGAAGTCACAGGGGGGCTTCTATTCGCTTTGAAGTAGATCTCGATATTAGTACCTAAAACGATCGCTGGAAGAGGCCGTCGTCTGTACAATAAAGCCGTATTCACCGTGCAATAGCTCGCATCACTGAGCCTGTCCAGACCGCGAAGACTAGTATTAGAATCATCATGCTTGGAGACCTCCACATGCTCAGCCAGTCCATGGGCATCTTCCATAATCTACGACCGATCATGCTGCTGACGTTGTCGCGATCAACAAAGCCACCCAAGACAGAGTGCGAACTGTTCCTCAAGCTCGGAAATAGTCCCTTCAGCGTCGTCATGGCCAGAGGCCTCCAGCTGTCCAGCCAGTCCGTCTGCCCGGTCAAGAATATTGATCCATCATGCTGCAGAAGCTGCGACCGCCAATACTCCCGGAAGGACGACGCGGGTTCAAGCTGTTCTTGCTCTCGAGTCCTCTCGTGATTTGATGCCAGTGGTCGAAGGATCTGCCAGGCCGCCATCTCGATATGCTCGGTCGTGGGTCCGCTGGAATTTGGCGGGTCTTGGACCCTCGTCCACCACGAATACCAAGGGAAGCAGACCGGAATCTATTGCTGAAGTCTTCCTCATCTTCCCTATCGATTGGCAAGTATGAAAGCGAAAGTCGACGTTGGCCTGACATTGCAGTTGAAGTGGTCGAGTATCCCCTCGCTTTGGAAGCCTGACGCCAATGGGGAGGAGAATATGGTGGAGGAGAACGAGGGCATCTTGATAATGAGGTCTTCAAGCTCGAGCAACAGGAGACTGAAATGAAAAGGCCTCTGAGATTCCGGATTCTATATAAGGTTCGCAACTCCCACCCAGAATCCACCTACACTCATATTTCCACGATAAGGACCTGGGCGGTCTCTGCGATTCTCCCTGAGAAAAGGTTCTTTACCATCATAATAACACTCTCAAACTATGCCGAACGCAATGCGAAATGTTCTCCACTGCGGTCTTGGTGAGCTTTAGTGGAGACTCCGCTCCGTTGCCAGCTCCAGATCCGCTCCACCGCACAGAGATAGCTTCCGCACAGCGTACAATCTGCATTGAAAGCAAAGTCCTTAGAGTAAGAAGCAAGCATCAAGCTGGAGGGGCTTCACACCAGTGTTGTGATGCATCCCACAGATAAGATTGGGAAATTCTGCGAACGAAGATGGAGGGAGAGTGGCATCAAGCCGAGTGCAACGACAGGTCGCCTCCTACAAGTCCTCCATTGCCTATCTACCGGCCTTTCTTCAAGCGACTGCCCTCGTTCCAGCCTTTGCCTTATGATTTCTTGCCTCAGAATGTGATACATCGATCCTCTGCTCTTGTGCTTCGCTGTAGACATTGTCCGCAACGCTGTCGTCTCACATAATCCTCCTCCCGTACATTTCATGCCGATTCTTCCATTCCTCCTCCGGCTTGACCTTCATTCCCTCTTTCACCTGTGGCCTGAATCTCGGATCCCGAGCAACTCTCACCGGCGCACCATAGAAACCACCTGCTGCTCCATCAAAATAGCTGTCACCACCACCTAGTCCCCCAAGCGCCATTCCACCTCTCTCCGTACACCAATCCGGTACACTCTTGACTTTGTGAAAATTTCTCCTCTGCTCGATGGATTTCCGATCACCGACAAGATAAGTTTGCAAGTTGCAAGCGACATTGCCAAGTATCAACGTTGCAGCAACCCCATCATCTTTTCCATCTTGGAATAGCTCCGGCAACTCTCCGCCATTGCGTGCTTTAATGTTGGCAATAATTGTCGAAGCATGAGCTTGAGCGCTGAGATCGACTTGCTGGCGTAGAAGCCTTTCCCCGCGAGCATCGGTATGAAACCACTTCTGAGTTTCAGCAAGGTCTTCTTTGTCTTGGCCGGTGGCAATCCTGTTTAGCGGACCTTCATTCGTGACGGATTTCGCTGCGAGCGCCATACGTCGACGGACTCGATCTCGCTCACCAGTCGTCATCGGGGCAAGCTGCATCCATTCGATAGATCCGACTTGCGGAGCTGAAGAGTCTATTGCGTCGATCTTTTCCAAAGGAAGCTGCGGCGGGCTAAAGGTGCTTGGAAAGGGAAGACCAGGAGCCGGCTTGACGTTGCCTGGATCATTCCCGCTTCCGATGTTGTTCGTGAAGATAGTTGGTCCTTCCACGCTTTCATCATCCGGTGGAGGCATCACTTCCCACTCGTTAGGTTCTCGGATGCTATCTTTTGGCCGAACATCCCAAGGCACAGGTGGTTGAGGACAGTCTGACGGCTTCCTCACAGTTAACCTTGCAATTGACTTCTCAGGCTCTGTGATCTGCCTCTGTGGCGGCTCTTTGTAAACATTGGGATTGTGCAAAACCGTCTTTCCATCTTTTGCCTTCTCCTTCAACTTGTTCACGCAGTCTTTCATCGCTCGTTCGGTATCATACGGCTCTTGATAGCGAAGAGGTGAGTCACGAGGCGGTTGTTGACCAGAACTTCGACGGATTGGCAGTGGTGCATTCTGATTTGCAGCGGAGTCTATTCGTGCTGGCGTCAAAGTCGATGTATGTACCAACACTTGGGGCATGTGAGCATAGGCACCATCTGACCCGTTCTCGTAACCTCCTCCCATAGGCTGTGGTTGAACTTGAAAAGGCATCTGGTATCCTGGATAGTATGCATTATGGCCAGAATCGTCCCACATGTACTGCTGATCGTGTCCGAAAGGTTGAGGGGTTCCATGAGAAAATGGGTCGTCGTGCTGCATCGTACCGTGTTGCGCCGTTGGAAAGTGAGGTTCCTGACCCTGCATCATGTGTGGAAATGGAATATTCTCGAGCATCGAGAATTTCTGTTCCTGCTTAGTTGGGCTGATATCGTCTGGGACCATCATGCTTCCATAGTTTCCGTGTGTGATATCGTTGAAAGGCATTCCGCCTAGAAACATGGGCTGAGGTAAGTACAAATTCTGGGTGAACTCTGGGTAAGGGAACCCACCATGGTGAGTAGGACCATATCCTTGGATGGGCATGGAGATGTTTGGAGACGGTTGCGCTTTCGATGGTTGAGGGTAGGCAACAACTGTAGAGAGAGATCGACCAGCAACCATAGCACGTGGAGCAGTAGGTATTTTCTTGTCCGAAGCTTCCTTAGCAGTGAGACGATCAGCATGATTCGGTGTACAAGTGGCCGGGTCAGAAGTGGGAGTGTCCGAGTTTTCGTCAATGTCATCGAGGATCAACGGTTTCCAGTTTTTGTTTCCTTTGTTTCGACTTATAGTGGGTTGAGGTTTTGTGAAAGCGCTCAAGAAGACTGCTGGATTGGGAGGGAGTTGTCGTTCTTCGAGTTCTCGACTCACTTGTCGCTGCTTTGCCGCTGATGCAGCGGCCAGCTCAGCAGCTCGCGCCTGTGCTCCCAACATCGGAGTGTCTGCTCGAGAAGTCAAGAGTGGTTTGAGGTTTGGAGACGGTGGCTTGAAGAGGTTAGCTTGTGCGTGTAGTGAGGCAAGGGGATGGACCTGGAGGTTTTCGCGAGGCACGGATGTAGATGAAAGTGAGATTGCAAGATCGAGTGCGCACTCTGGAACGTCTTCCGAAAAATCGCTGTTTGACTCCAACTCTGTAAGATTTGCGGTGGGCAGAATGGTTTCGTCAATGCGCAAACCGACAGGTACACGGCCTGGTTGGAGGGTTTCGACTGTGGCCTGGTGTTTTCTTCGACTTCCTTTGCCGCCTGCAGAACACAGTCAGGCACAAGGATGAAGGATGGAAGTAATGCAGGAGCCACGAACGTCGCCGTTGTCGCCTACCAGGCTCAATGTTTTCCATTCCTCCACAGATTGCAAGTCTCGATGTAGTAAGTCGAGGATGTTAGCAGCGCAGCAAAGCCACAATGGAAATGTCAGACGGCGGTGATTGGAGCGCAGGCTGGGAGTGGGAGAGTTGCTTTCCACGCTTTCGGAAGGGGCAGATCGAAGTTCAGAACAATATACAACCTCAACCTCTGCATCCCAAGATTTGCTCATTATAACTCTTTCCCCTATGCTTGCGACTAACAAATGGTCTCTCCAACATAGGTGGCCTGTTCCAGCAAGATCCACTTCGCCATCCTTCGAGTGTTCCCTGCTCTGTCTCGGCACAAGGCCGGGCGAGTGGGTGGAAACATCTTGCATTCACGACTTCTCCCGCCCTCCTTCGCAATACTGTATCTCCGATGTTCCAACCTGGCGTCCTCACCAAGATACGGGCTGGGGGTGTCGAGGTACAAGCGAACCAACTCACCGATTCCAAGGTCAAGCTGTGTAAGGTCAATGATTTGGACGTTATCATCGGAAGAGGTGCAACCGCATGGCATTAAGTGCAACAAGGTTCAGCGGCCGAGTGCAGATGTCGAGAGATGGCTTACTGCCAAAGCCATGCAGCAGATGCTTGACAGACCAGACGCGAAAAGAAGATGAGGTCTGCCTTGACAGTTGCTGCGGACTATCGCAATGAGAACGGATTCGATGCATCACAATGTCGCTCTTGTCAGTCTGTAGATACCGCTTAGATCAACCGCGTCCTGGACACTATCAGATGACAAGGTAGGGCGTCACAGCGTGTCCGATCTAACTCATGTAATTCCGTGTTCTGGCTAAGAAGTTCGAAGCGTTGTTCTGGCGAACAGCCAACCTGCGAGAAGAATGGAGTTGGGAAGCAAGCCACATCCACCAATCACCAGCCACTACTACTGCTCATGCCCTCTCCGCAGGGTGAAAAGGCAATCGGGAGAAGAATGAGCGGAACGTTTGTCGATAGCCAGATAAAGTTTTCGTAAAGAACGTGAAAGTTTGGCCTTCTGTGCTTCTTGTGGTCTTATTGAGCTTTGATGATGAATTTTGCCCATTGTGAAAATCCCCCGAATGTTGCTCTACTTTCGTCAACATTGGCTGCGACAGCGTTAACCCCGCCCATACCCTCATAATTCAAGTCAGTATATTCGCGCCGGATGTCGATTCGCCTCTGCTGCATGTCCGCCATTTCGATGTCCAGCCAGCCGTATTTTTTCGTCTTCTTCGGCCGTCTCTGGCGATTGTATTGAGTGCTCGGGGCGACCTAGAAGTTAGTGAAGCTCTATCCAAATATTCAGATATCCTTTTGCTTCTGCGTAGAGTGACTGTGCCGCATGCGATCTTCCTTGAGGCAGCTTTGGAAACTCTTGACGAGTGGATTTGGTTGAGGGAAGTGCCAACCGCAAGTACATTTTGCTTGGATTTAGAGATCCTTTCACTTCTGCGCCGGGTGGCATTGGGAAATTGTTGAATGATGTTGTTCGCCTGGTGAGAGTCTGCTTGCTCGGAGGCGATCATCGGAAGCTGCTGCTCAATCCACTCTAACCAAACATTCAACCTTGCCAACTCCCTTTTGGCAGTCCCCATGTCGCCCTTATGCCACCCAAGGTCAGACATCCAGGACGGTTTATTTGCCTCACTTAACTCCACACCCTCCCATCTCTTCTGTGCCGAATCCAGCCCTTTCTCGGCCTTTCTGACGTCCTTCTCTAACGGGCCGAGGTTCTGATGCTCATACACTTGAAACTCCTTCCAGTCATTCAGTACGTTTTGTCGTTCTCGTTCCCGTTGTAGTTCCACATCCCCTTCCAGTCCTTTCCGCTGCCGATAGTCACGGACAAATTGCTGGTACTGGAAGAAATTGGCCGGATCTTCACGTACTTGCTGCTGATATTCACGAAATTTTTTCCAATTCCCTAATTGGTTTTCAAACATATTCCTTCCCCCGTAGCACCGCCAAAAAGAGATAATATTCTTATACGGTCCAGGGTCAGCCGGGGCGTCGAACCCAAGGTGAATCGGATGGGATGGTCGTCCGCCAGCCTGCATCAGAGAATCATGGGCTACCTTTTCTCTGCGGAAGCCTTCTTCCGGACCGGCGGGACTGGGGGTGCGGAAAGATGAGGATTGTGAGGTGGACCGCGGGGAGATCTGTCTATTTGCTCCATATCAGTATGTTGGAGGATGGATGTAGAAGACATCCTACCTTAACTTCTTCTCGAGTTCATTTGCATTCACCGCATCACATTGGACGATGCGATCCCTCTGTTGAGCTAGGTCTCTAGATGGTAAAAGCGTATTGTTAGTAGAGTGCCTAGGGGCTGAATAGGCTCATTACCTCAGTTTTTCAACATGCTCATCAGTCAGATTGGACGGATCGTCGACTTCGAAGACTCTTCCGAAAGCAATGTTAGTATGATTGGTGCTCAGAGAAGCTGGAGATGCTCGCTACCTTCGTCCTCGAAGATCGTCTACAGTCAAGTTCAGGATGTCCTTGGCGAAAAATCCCTTCGAAGGTAAGGAGGCCATACCGACGACGTCGAAGGAGACCAATAGGTGGAAACCGAAATGATGCAGCAGTGCTAAAACCGTGAAATCAAAGCGGAGATAGGTTGCTAGGTTGAAAAGTTGGGGAAAACTGACGGTCGCAGATCATGTACTCCCCTAGCTGCTGACAATCATCATCTCTCGCCGACCTCCTCCTTACGTGGTACTGGCGAACCAGCAGTATACTATACAATCCGTTGCTACCGACCCCTCGTCTCATCTTTGAGATGGAAGATCCGAACCTCATCCTGACGCTAATAACAATCAAAAAGAACCTTGCTGAACGTGCATTCTGCCTCCCACACAACCGGACGCGATACCTGCCTCCCTCTCCACACATTAAGGAATCCTCGATTATCACTAGTCGAGTAATATCTTATAATTAATAAGTATATTATAATTAATAAGTATATTATAATTAAAAAGCGTATTATAATTAATAAATATATTATAATTAATAAATATATTATAATTAATAAATATATTATAATTAATAAAAATAAAATAAATATATTAAAATATATATTATAATTAATAAGCGTATTATAATTAATAAACATATTATAATTAATAAAAGTAAAATAAATTATAATTAACTAATAAGCGTATTATAATTAATAAAAATAAAATAAGTAATAATTAATTAATAAATATATTATAATATATATTATAATGAATAAGCGTATTATAATTAATAAGCGTATTATAATTAATAAAAATAAAATAAGTGATAATTAATTAGTAAATATATTATAATATATATTATAATTAATAAATATATTAGTAGTAGTAGTAATTTCTTATTTATTATTTAATGTAGCTCGATATTGAATTTATATAAATAGTTTTGAGAGGGATTTTTGCTTTAATTATTCACTAGATAAGATTATATATATTAAGCTGAAAATTTCATTATTTATAACTCAAAATAGACTAAATGACTTATTCAGCTCTTCTGTTATTAACAGACACCCGCCGCTTTTTATATTTGCTCTTAACTGTTAAGCTAAAATACAATAATTTACTTTCTTCGGAAATAATACATTAATCCCCGTACGATCTATCTCTAGTTTCAGAATTAGGGACTTTTAGATAGAGTGGAGATTGAGATAGGATTCGAATCTGCGCACATTCTGTGAAAAATCTATTATCCCGCACAGGAAAATAGAATGTACAGTCATGCTGTAATATTATTATTATATCACAGCATTATAAAGACTTTATTGGAGTGTGCCCTCACTCTCATTCTTTTCTCATACTGAGATATTTTAGCGTGGGCGTATAATGTGGAATGAGGGCTCACTCCCATTCTTTTTAAAGGCAGACTCCATTTTAATTTAATAGTCTGAATTGAATAAAAATTTGATAATATATATAGCTTATTCTCTCTCACGATCGAGCAGAAATTCATAATTATTCTAATACAGAGAAAGAAGATAGAAATTTGATGGGGTAAGTAATTTTTGGGAGATGCAGCTGCTCGCACGGATCATCTACAGCTCAATCCAAGAAAATTGATAATAAAGAAGATTTATATTTGAATTTTCTCTCTCAATTTACGAGCTAAAATTATACTAATTAGATCATAATTA
>JAABUK010010760.1_pt1 | contig 12113 bp, 16 predicted proteins | sample 5559141 | NCBI WGS metagenome assembly JAABUK01 (sample SAMN10711869, study PRJNA513367) | rock metagenome | isolation source: Antarctica rocks | place: Antarctica: Victoria Land, Pudding Butte nord | collected 2016-01-03 | reverse complement strand
TCATCCCTTTTGCCCATTCCAGAAGACACAGATGAAGCGTTCACCGCACTTATGTACCCCAGGCTTGTTGGCTACTAGCTGGCATTTGTGTAGACTTTGGCCTGGATGCCTGCGTTAGGCCCAGCCAACACGTTTGACTTCACTGTGAGTATGCCTCTCTCGACACATAAGCTAGAGTGCACCTCAAGGAACCATGAGGGCAGCCACAAGCTGTGACTGATCATGATGCACACATCACTTTGCTGGTCATGACTGCTTCTACCAAATTTTGACTGCAGCGCATGGAAGTAAGCATGCAAGCAGTCCTGCACTTCAGGTAAAGTGAGGCTTGCAACTGAGAATGCTCAAGGATGCAACAGATGGAATGGATGCTTACGACAAATTTGATTATGTATTACATAATCTTACTAAGAGCAGCACGCAGAAGTGCACCCAATGGTTTAGTGCCAGTCAGAACTCATTCCACACACTGCAGTGAGAGAAACTGCTACATAGTTTCCAAGGGCCAGGATCTCAAGGTACTGATGCCGCTCTGCTGTTTGCAACAGTTGCCTGATTTGTTCTGTCAGGGTTGAGCGAATAGCGTATAAGCACGTCAGCTTGTTCTGCTTGAGCAACAGCAGCGGTTTGCATCATCACGCCGCTGTCAGCATCAGCGGCGTGATGATGCTTCAGAGTACTTGGAGCACTAATGCGCACAAGATGCGCTGCTGTTTTGCATTTTGTGACTGTATGCAATGTTTTGGAGGACGCTTTGAGCCACATATGTACATTGACACCACTGCAACACTGTCCAGCCAGGCTGTGTCGAGTGACAAGCAACAAATGTGTTGCTAGAAGCATTGCAAGTTGCATCATGACACACAGCAATGTTGTAGGCATGCTGTCACCATGTATCCAGTCAATGCATTTACAAAGTATCAGCAACTGTAGGGAATGCAATGAGGGCATACAGCTCCAGAAGTGCTCAACTCTTTGCAACAAGTACCACCATTGCTTCAACCTCTGCTTGAGCAGCGTCACAGGCTTTGCTTGCTCAGTGTATTGCTGGTGAATGTCTGTCATACGATGCGCAGCATGGCCACACAATCTGGGTTGAACCATGCTTCTGCTGACTTGGCACTTTTGGAGTCAGCAGGCACTGCTTGGGCATGCAGTCCTTCTTTCTTCTGTTGGCCGTCAAAGGAGATGTAATCAGGCTTGCAGTAAGGCAAACAACAAGTGGACATGCCTGCCATGCCAGCTACCATTGCTAATGAGGCACTGAAAGGGTGACGCTGCAAAGGTCCTACGGGGCCCTGAGCACTTTCAGTCAGACGTGGCCCAACCCCTGTAATGACATGTTGTAATCTGACACCTGCGGCGCTTTCCAGCGGCAGGCATAGCTGTTTTGCAGCTGAACCCTCTTGTTACCCCCCCCCACCCCCCCTCCCCCATCATCCCTGTTGTCAACTCCAGAAGACACAGACGAAGCGTCCACTACACTATGCAACCCAGGCCTCTTGGCTACATTTGACTCTGCTGTGAGTAAGCCCCTCCCAACACATGAGCTAAAGTGCACCTCAAACAACCACAAGCGCAGCCATAAGCTGTGACTGATGCACACACCACACTGCTGATCACGAGTGCTTCTGCTAAACCTTGACTGCAACGCAAGTAAGCATAAAAGCAGTCCTACACTGCAGTGTGGCTTGCAGTTAAGAATGCTCAAGGATGCAACAGATGGAACAAATGCTTGGGCAAAATTTTAGTATGTAAGAACTGAGCTAGCACTTCAGGTGCACCCAAAATGTAGTGCCAGTCAGAACTCATTCCACACAGTGCAGTGAGAGAACCTTGTACATAGGTTCCCTAAGGGCCAGCAGCTCAAGGTACTCATGCCACTCTGTTGTTTGTAGTAATCGTCTTGTTTGTTCTGTCTGTCAGCGTCAGGGTTTAGCAGGTAGTGTATAAGCATGTCAGCTTGGTTTGCATGAGCAACAGCAATTTGCATCATCACGCCACCGTCAGCATCAGCTGTGCTTCAGAGTGCGCACAACATGCACTGCTGATTTGCATGTTTATGAGCATATGCATTGTTTTGGAGGACGCTTTGAGCCAAATATGTACAGTGACACCACTGCAACACTGTCCAGCCAGATTGTGTAATATGGTAAGCAACAAATGTGTAGCTAGAAGCTTTGCAAATCGCGTCATGACACACAGCAATGTTGTAGGCTTGCTCTCGCCATGCATCCAGTCGTGTTCAAGGCATGCACAAGCTGAGCAAAAACTATCCGATATGATGGTGATCAGCAACTGTATGGACTGCAACGAGGGCATACAGGTCCAGAAGTGCTCAACTCTATGCAACAAATACTGACCATTGCTTCAACTCTGCTTGAGCAGCGTCATAGGCTTCGCTTGCTCAATTTATTGCTGGTGAGCGTCTGTCATACGATTAGGCGCGAGAGGCAGTGGGTTCTGCTCCGAGACCAAAAGCATAGCTCTTCTGGGCGCATACCGCAGGCTTGATCACGCCTTGCTTTGATAAGATCCCTAACACGCGACTTGAGGGGCTGAGGCAGACGGCGAGCAGTGACTGCTTGTTGACCTGGCAGGCCTGCGGGCGCACACAGCAAGATATCGCTTCTTCACAAGCAAAGTCGGTTCCAAGCCACTTTGTTCGGCAGCAGCTGCAGCGACGGGCCTTCAAGGTGGGTTTCTGCAGCAGCACGTCAGACGTAAGCAGAGGATCAGCTGACTATGTTTCTTCTGTGGCTCACAGGCCTCAACGGCTCAGATGTACACGCCTAAACTTTGACTTGTGCTGCAGGCCAGCACTTGCATCATGGACAGAGATGTCAGCTCACTACCTCTTGAAGTTTGGTTCAAAATCTTCCAACACCTGGAGCCAAGGGTCGATCCAAGGACGGGTTACTGGGTCCCTGCAGTGGAAGCACAAGCATATTTCTGGCAATTGCCCAGAGTGTGTAAGGCTTTCCACAGGGTGCTCAAGGCGCATCCACAGCTTGGCTGCCAAGTGACTCTGGAGAAGGCGCCCCTCAAGTCGCCAAACAAGAACCTTGCAACTGGCTTGGTGCCTTGGCTGCAAGCCCGAGCTGCTGTTATGCAAAGACTGGGCGTACAGTGTTGGACACCAGATGTCGTCAAATTTCTGCGGGCTCTGGAACACCCAGGCAGCACATTACCAGCCATCCATTTCAAAACTAGATACCAAGCTGAGATCTGCACCCTTGCAAGCTTCACGTCTCTGACATGCTGCAGCTTGAGGAGATCCAACAATACTTGTTATGCGACGCCAGATCTGGAACCCTTGCGAGGCCTGCCCCACTTGACGCATGTCTGTCTTGTGGAGGGGGACTTCAGTACCCTCTCTGCTGCAAGCCACTTGACACGCTTGGAGCTCAAGTTTGCTCGGGTGACAAATACAGGTTACTGCAATTTTGCCAGCAGCCTTGTAGACCTGTACATGGAATACGGTGACCTAGGTGGGTTGCATGCAAGGGGGTTGCTGGCATGTACAGCGCTGCAGCGCTTGGAAGTTAGGGACTGCTGCTCCATCGCTGCGGCAGATCAGACAGATTCATTCCAATGCTACGGTGGCACTACTGACATTGAGGATGATCATTGGCCTGATGGTATGTCATTCCTTACCTGCCTGACTGACCTGTGTGTGCATCTCCAGGAGCGGTCCAATGGTGTCTATCTCACGAGAGTGGCTACCCTTACAAGTTTGACCAACTTACAGTTTGTAGTTAATGGACCGACCATAATGGGTCCAATGATGGAGAACTTGCACAAGCTTGTTTGTCTGGAGTTAACCAGCTGCTACAATCCACATTCACACTTTGAACTCTGCTGTGATTGGCGTGGGTATCGTGTCTTGCAGAAGCTGTGTATAAGAGGACGGTTCCAAGCAGACAGTAAGCTTTTAGGCCTGGTCGAGTTACCACACCTCAGAAATGTGGACATGAGCCGTGCAACGCCTGCAGACCATGCAAGCGCATTTTTCCTAGGAAGCCTTTCAAAGCATATGGCTCTTAAGCTCAGAAGGGTCAACTTTCAGTGTATGTATGCAGACCCGGAATTTCAAAGCTGAACTGTGAGGGATGAAATCTCAATCTGCCTAGTTGGCGTAGCCAGGTCAAGCCTGCATCGACTATAAATAATCTCTACAGATATGAGTAGTCTACTGGTCGACTTTACACTACAAGTTGCATGGACACATCTGGACGCCGTCCCACCCAGACCTGAAAGTCCTTGGCAAAGTCTTTCTGCGCGTTCCCCCCTGCACATGGGATCTGCTACTTGCATGTTATCTGATGCTTCAGTAAAACAAGAGCTTACAAGTCTTGGGTGTGTAGCCCCGCGCAGCAGTCATGGGCAAATGTTAGCTCTCAAATCAGACAAGTCGTACATTAGTTATGGCTACCACACTGAACAAAACACAAGTGTCGACATGGACGTCAATGCTGAATGTGCTAGAGCCTTTTATTAACCACATGGATGACGACAATACAATGGCCATTGTCTGGGATGAACATGACAAAGACAGACTAGTTGGGACTTTGGCGGCTGTCTTGAAGTGTGTTGCATGTATGGACTTTGAATTTGATCATGTCCTTGGCGCTCTGGCCTGAACAGGTAGGCGAAAAAGTCTGGCTGCATTCTGTGGCTGTCACTAGACTCCATGCCTGTACAACCCTCCCGCCTCCCTGCATTTGTGGGCAAAGGACTTGTGAGTATTCAACGGGCTCTTTGCCAATAGTAGTGGCAATTCCTCAAAAGGCTCCATACTGAACTGCCGCTGTCTCTGTTTGCTTTGATGCTTTTTTAAAGCACACATTCAAATTGTGCATGAGCGCAGCAGGTCAAAGTGCACGTTGAACATAGTCCATGTGCAAGCATGCTGCTAGGTGCACACTGTGCCGCAGCGGCACTGCCTACATGTAGCAACTGATCTAGTTGTATGCATGAGCCACAGTCAGCAAATGCTCAGGGAAAGACAGACTTTGTAGATAGCAAATGCAGTCACTGCATTGAAGCTTTCTCACCTCTCATCCTGTTGCAAGCATGACTGGACTTTGCTGACCTGCTGCTGAATGCCTTCTGCCCTCTGGCCTGCCGCAATGAGCTCAGATTGGACTAAATCTACCCATCCAATGATGGCAGCCTCCCTCTGCTGTCTGTTTCCCTGCTCCTCTGGAAGGGCCCTCTCAAGGTGCCCTCCCTGCTCCTCTAAGTTTCTTATGTATGTTGTCATCTCCTCATCAGCAGCAACAGATCTGCCTGTGACCAGGAGAGTCTCAGCAGCGTCAGCTGGAACAAGTCCCGTCGGAGGCTGTGCTGCTGCTGTCGCGTCCTCTGCTGGTACATCAGAGCTTTCATTTGTCAACAGACTGCTGCTCTTCTCTTCCTGCCAGTGGCAGTCAGCCTTGACACAACAGCCACCAGGAATACGCAACAAATGGCAGCCAGAGCTACCAGCATGCAGTAATGAGTGAGGTCACTTTCAGGCTTTCAGCGTCTTAGTGACAAGAGCAACAGCCAGTGAAAGCATGCCATGAACACTCAAGGCCAACATCAAGACTAAGCCAGGCAATTGAGCAGAGCAATGCTCTAGGAGCGCATGAAGAGCTGACAAGTGTTGAAGCTCACCAGTCTGAGCCTCACAGCTTTTGCAAAAAGCCCCATAGAGATGAGGAACAGAAGTATTGGAGTACCATTCAGCTGCAGATCCACAACGCTAGCTGCTATAGTGAGGTTTGAACATATGTAGACATTCAACTCGTAGGTTGAACGTCACAAGTGTGGTTGCGGAACTAAGGCATGAGTCTGGTAGTTGCCTTGATAGCTTTAAGCTGCACAGAAAGGACACGTGATGTACGTAAGCTCTGTGCAGTCAAGCACGACATCAGTACGTCTACTATAAGGAACTCACTGCTGTCCTGCCTGTGTGGTGCATGCAATACGTGCAAGACTGCTCAAGTGCAATGCACTGAGCCCACAAGTTAACATACCAGAAAGCCAACAAAGTCCATCCAGCCCTTAGCACTCCCTGAGTTGACCCACTGTAGCATGGCAAGAGGAGCCTTTGCAGTGCCTTCAGAAAATGGAGAACTCAGAGAAATCTCCTTCCATACACAAGATGCACCAAGGTGAGGCTCCATGCCGGCAACCTTGTCGCGCTCATTGCATGAACAAACACGCCTGTGAGGCCTGCTGCAGCTACTGCTGGGCTGAATTTAATTTTCCACAGCTTGAAAAGCAAAGATGCAGCGCCCGCAGCCACTGAGGTGTGGAGCCACACCCTGTAGTAATACTGCAGGAGCTGTGAAGACTACCACACAGAAACCTGTGGGCAACAGCTGGAAATATCAGGTGCACCACATAAACCCACACTGTAGGCTTGAGCCTGGTCAGCATCATGCAACCTAATGGTACGCATTTAGACAAGCAACATCGGAGGCTGACAAGCCACAACGGGCAGGCATTGATCACTGATGCAGACTTTGATCTCAGCATTCCAGCAGCATCATTGACAAGCTGTACAAACACAGACGGAAAAGGCATTCATGCTTGTGGATGTATCCCAGCTCAGCAGAGTGTTGTACCAACAGCAGCCAGGATGCTCACAGAACTGGTTTCAACATTGCAACAGCCTTCATTTTAGCAACTACCTTGAGGGGTTGAGAACTCCTGCGCAGCGTAGGCTGCAATGCCCAATGACAGAGCCAAGAAAGCCTGCCAAGCTGTTCTCCTTTCCATAGCTGCTTCCCATTGCTCGTTGGCAAGATGCTCGGCTGCACCTATCTGTTCTGACGTTTGATTACCATGTGGGGGTTCTGTGGCGCCCAAGGCAGCACATAGTCTGCCATACATTGCCTGCGCGCAATCAAAGATCAGCATTGCCTTATGCAGTAGATATAGCACAGCAGGTTATGGATAGATGCAAAAGGTGCATGTGAGTTCCGGGAAATCTGCAAGGGGTGTTGCAGTATCAATCACATGTTGAGCTGTCAAGTGCCTCACAGCTGCTCATGCATATGGCAAAGGATTTTGGCACACCCAACAGGGATTTGGTTGAAACAGCTGGAAGAATAACAAACAAATCAACCAATGGATTTGGCAAGGGGCGTCTGCAACTGCGAAAGCTGCCACACTACACCATGTACAAACATGTGCAGATATTGCAGCACAGCATGCTGCTGTCTAAGCATATGCTTTGTTGCCTAGCAGTACTCTCTGGAAACAGACATCTGACGAGCTTTGTTAACAAGTAACGACATACAACAGTTGCAGAGCTGTACAAATGCAAAGTGTGGAACAGGCACACAATTTTAGATGTCAGTTATGGTGAAGTTATTGCCATCAAGGCATAGGTAATGAGCAAAGCCAACCTACCGCAAAATCAGGAGACACCTTTCGCATCCATGAGACAAGAGCCATGGCCAGAAGCCCTTGAACACCCAAAGCCATCTGCATTTCCACAAGCAAGGAGGTATGCATTGCAGCGCTTTCCAGAGTACAGCAGCTGCCCAGCTGACAATGCAATACCTCATTTAAGCTGAGCAGTAGGTTCTGACTGCAATAAACTGGTCTACAGAAGCCTTTGTGGGTGGAACATGAGTTGGCCAATGCAAAGCATGCATGCAAAGATCTGACTTTACGTCATGATTATCTGACCACAAAGTGGAGAAGCATGCAGTGGACTCTGCATGCCAAAGCACTTTAGCAGGAGCAAAGCTAGTCTGAAGCCATTGCACGACAAAGCAGCCTAGTGTACCTTGGTACGTTTTTATGATAATCATGTGATTTGGTTGCAAGCACTCACTGTTGTGTATAGAGCGCTAGCCATTGCCGGACTCTTTGACATGTTCCAAGCAGCCAAAGGTACTGTTAAAGTGCCTTGGATGTGAGAGCAAGTAACGCTGACTGTGGTCATGACGCAAGTGCCTGTTACACCTGCTACCATCAGAAGTGACTGTGCTACGCAGGATATGTAGAGGGCATAAGGCACTGCTGTTGCAAGCTTTGGGGAGCCCGTGCTAATTGTGCTGCCCAAGCTGGCAATCATGACCGCAGCAGCAGCAATGCCTATTGCTTTCTTGTAGTAGACCCAGAGACTACTCAGGGCCAGGATGAAACCTGTAAGAAGCCATGAAGTCATTCTGGACAGCCGTCTTGTGTCTGTTCTGCAGCGAAGTACGGGCAACAATAGCCTGCGCTCAATCCAGGCAAACTGTAACATGAGGATGACAAGTGATTTTCGGAAGGCAGAGGCTGACCTTCTGAACCAACACCCTGACCCATAGAAGTCAAGCAGCCTGCCAGCAAAAACCAAGCCGCTGCTTGCCAGGGAAAGCTAGTAACTGCCCATTTCAACAACCCCCAAGACATTTCAATATCCGCATCAACCTCAGACCAGCGGGCCGACGCGGGCACGTCCATGAACCAATTCATGAACACTGCAAGTTCGACCTCGCGCATGTGGGCAAGATCAGCGTAAACTGGGTGAGCCACTGCCTGGCTGTAGTCCAGGGTCGTTCCGGCCATGCTGCTCGGGTCTTGAAACACGTCGCGACCGAGTACAAAATTCGGGTATACGCTGTGATCAAGCAAGACGTCCAAGGGGCCAGGATCATAGTGAGCAACGTCCGTATGCCCAAGACCTACAAGAGCTCCCATACAGGACTTGATCACTGTGAGCGACCTGTTTGTGGTTCTCCTGCGCCAGACGTGCACGAAAGGCTGCTGTTTTGACAAACGTGAGCCCAGCAGCTTGAGCGGAACATCGCTGCAGGCCTTTCGCTGCAGACCTGCTTTGTGGTGCAATGAGAGACAGCAACGGTCAAACGCTGCAGAGTTGCGCAGGTAGGATGGCTTGCACGAAGCCATGATGGCGTGAAGACTTGACTGCAGTCACCCCCGCTGTTCTGAGCTCGAGACCTAACCGATGGGGAAGTCGAATCGTCGCCGCAGAGAGAGAGATATCTGGAGATATTGCAATGCTGACATGATATGTTTCAGTCTGACAGCGAGAGGAATGCGCATGACAGGAATCAGACGGCAGGATTGCATCAATCGCCGCTGAAGCAGGATTGGAATGTTCACCAGCATTTGACGAAGGACTTGCTGGAAGAAGCACGCCTTGCCCCTAGAATGCAGCATGCTAGCAGTACAAATCGCCGCAGCTACCAAGGTCGTTGCTGAATGCAGCCCCAACATGTATGGACTTACACGCACGTGATGGGGCCTGACAAGCAGTACACTGGAGAGAGGGTGCACACAACAGCCAGACAAGCACAGTCTGGTGTGTCATAACAGACCTTTCCTAGGAAAATGTGCAGGCCCATACACAGCATGACAGCTTGGCCAGGGCAAAGAGCGACCACACTTGAACAAGACTTGTAGCAGGAAAATCACAGTGAAAACCAGCCTGGTATTGACACTGCTTCGTTCTGTGATGGACCCGCATGCTTTGTGCCTGACCTCATGGCCAGCAGAGCTTCTATCAGTTTGGCCTCAGCCCTGACGCAGATTCCTGAAACAGCTGAAAGCTTGCGGCAATTTGGCACTCAGCCTGCCCCTTTTGTAATACAACACTTCAGAGATGTACATGGAAACCGTCACATGCAGGCCAACCTGTTTTTTGTGACAAGTGACAAGTGACACATTTGTACACACTGATCCTGATGATTTTCTGAGTTTTGCTGAGGAGTGCAGTTTCAGAAGTTGGTCCAAAATCATACCACTAGCAAAAACCCAGCCTGAACACCAGCTTGAACAAAGCATGTACATGTAGTTTATTACGTACAAAAGTGTACACATCCGATGCAGCCTCAGCCCAAAACATGATACCGGTAGTTGAGTGACGTCAATGACTTCCACAGCTGCCAGTGCTACAATATTACTTGAGCATGCTGACAAATCAGCTGCACAACATCGCGTGGCAAGTCAGGAGCAACACGAGCGGCCAGAATCATGACAAGCAGATGCCGCCGTATGGCAAGGGCCTTTGCAACAGCAGGCTTCAAGACTGCTCCTGAAGTGCCAATTGGAAAGTCGCATATGACTTGACGCACTGTTTTGGTTGTGCTGCATCCAAATCTGAACTGTGCATGGTGTGACTCCAGGTTTGCGCCATACAATACAAGCAGCTGCAGATGCTCAGGGTGTTGCTTCTCCACAGCTACACTCAGGGGTGATTTGCTTGCACCATTGCGGCAGTGCACTGTGGCACCAGCAGTCAACAGATATTGTAAGAAAGTCACATCTTTCAATTGAAGGGCTTGCATGATAGGCAGATAAGGTGAGATTGACACCCCAAGCCCATTGGGGTCTGCGCCATGCTCCAGCAACCACGTGACCAGAGTCCTGTTTCTGGTCTTGAGTGCAAGCGTCAGCGGCACACAGCCCTTCTGGTCTCTGGCATTCAGGATGTCTCCTGGTAAGTGAGATGGCAGCAGTGCAATGACCTCAGCATGCTGACAAGACATGGCTGCTGTAGGGGGATTGTTGCAGAGGTGATGCATGGCTGTCATGCCCACATGCTCCGTCTGCATGGCATCAGTCACACCAACTTAAGGCATTGCACCAAACATCAGCAGAAGAATGGTCACGCGATGCTTCTGCTTGCAAGAACAAAAGAAAGCTTGCCTGCTCAGTTTGTCTGAGCTCCCAATTGATCAATGTTGGTTGCAGCAACAGCTGTTTTAGGACTGCCCAGCTGTTGAACAGGGCAGCATGCATGCATGCTGTGCGTCCAAACCCATCCTGAGCTTGAGCTTGCTCAGCAGAAAGAGAGTGCAGCATTGCCACATCATTGCGTGCTGCAGCACCAGCGACTCCAGGACAGAGCTTGATGGTCTGTCGCTCAATCACCCCATTCTGGTCTGCATACAGCCTGCCAGTGTCCAATGCTTCTTCTCCTGCAGGCAAAGCATGGCACAGTGTGGTGACTGTCAATCACAGCATGTTGCATGTGCAGATGTGACTATGCTCACCCTGATACCAGACTTCACCTTGAAGCCTCAGGCCATACTGTGGGAAGATGCGATCTGTCAGGTGCTTGATCCACTCAAACACTAGGCGCCAGTCGGACCATGGTGCTGAGTCAGAATTGAGAAGTGTCAGGCCTGATCCATCTGAAAGTGGCCGCCAAAGGTCAGGTGCAGCAGGCTGAGCAACAGAGTGATACAGCTTGTCCCAACCTGGCAAGCAGAGATGCTTAGTCAGCTTTTGTTTGCTCACACGTCATAATTGGAAAGAACATGTGTTGTTGCTTATGCAACCAGGTCCACCTTGAACCTGTTCTATGGAGAGTTGTTTGCCCTCTGCAAAGGTGAAGCTGCCAGCAAAAGTGGCGAATGTGTTTATTGTGAATGTCATGAAACTGGTCAACTGAATTTTGTGCTCTGCTTCTCAGCGTCTTTGCAAAGGCTGCTTGGGTACCCAATGCGTGAATATTGCAAGCTAACATCGTGCGACATACTGTATCCGGTCGTGCTGACGCAGCAATAGGTCATCGCTGCAACTGCTTGTCTGTAGCTCGATAGGTCACAGGTGTGTCGACGGAGTGCGCCGACGGAGTGCGCCATGCAGAGATGTTCAAACCTTGAAACTCACTAGTGATGCCGGCTCAGTTCGACCGTCTTTCTGTGCCTGCTGTTTTAAGGCGACATGGCGTCGTCAGCTGACATTGACAGCTGGAAAGCCCTGGGCGGAAAAGTGGATCAGTCGGAATATATTGCACCCACGGGTGAGCGATCTGCGCTCTGCTCAAAGCTCAACGGCTATTGTTTGTGACGCCCATATGCTTCAGGGGAGAGTTTCAAGTCCTGGAACGAAGCTGCAATATATCTAGACGTACACATGGTCAAAGGTATGATCTGTCAGTAACGAACTCGTTGATCAGTAGTCTGCGTTGATCTGCAGAAGTCTGTGAACACCCTGCAGAAAACGTGGCCACAAACAGCAAACGACAGTCGCGCTCAGACGAGCCAGACCAAAAGCCAGCGAACAAAAAAGCACGACTACAGGCTCAGAGACCAGCTAAAAAAGACACTCCTGTAGACAAGCCTGCTGTCAAAGCAAGGCATGCCAAAGCA
>JAABUK010010759.1_pt1 | contig 12113 bp, 10 predicted proteins | sample 5559141 | NCBI WGS metagenome assembly JAABUK01 (sample SAMN10711869, study PRJNA513367) | rock metagenome | isolation source: Antarctica rocks | place: Antarctica: Victoria Land, Pudding Butte nord | collected 2016-01-03 | reverse complement strand
GAGGCGGCCCCGAACCTGGCGGTCCCACGCGCCCCGACCTTGATCTGCTCCTCACTGCCGCGGTGGAACGCGGCCACTGCGACGCCGAAGTCGCCGCCCTCGTCCGCCGTGGCCTCGAACTGATCGAGGAAGCCATCACGGAGTCCAGAACTCCGGACATAGCGGTTGGGTGAGAGCTGGGATTCCCTTGCGGGGCTGTACTTTTCGGCGTGTTGGTTGCTGTTCGCTGGTCTGGAGTATGAGATTATTCTCTTATGAGTTCAAGTGCGGGCGGGATGGGTCGGGTGAGCCAGGCTGTGTTGCCGCTGCTGCCGGCCGAGGCACGTTCGATTGGTCCCTCGGCTGGCCTGTTGGAGGGCCCGGACGGTGGCTTGGTGTTCATCTTCGGGCTGGCCACGTTTAGCTACGGGGCCGGCGATGAGGTGGGCCGCCGGCTGGCGGCGGTGCAGCTGGTGGCGACCAGGGTCGCGACGTCGCAGGAGGTGGCTGCCGCGTTCTCGGTCAGCGGCGTGACGTTGTGGACGTGGCGGCGGGACTTCGCCGCCGGTGGTGTGCTCGCCTTGGTCCGTGCGCGAACCGGGCCCCAGGGCCCGATCAAGCTCACCGCCGCCCTGGCGGGGCGGATCGCCCGCCTCGATGCCGCGGGTGAGACGTTGCTGAAGATCGCCGCGCGAACCGGGGTGTCGAGCGCGACGGTGCGGGTCGCGTTGGGCCGGGTCACCCCACGCAGTCAGGCGCCGGTCGAGCCCGACGACGACGTCGACGAGCCCAAGGACGGCGCCGAGGTCGCTGACCTGGTGGTGCTCGCCCCGCCGCTGCCACGCACCACCGACCGGGTCGCGGCCCGGTTCGGGGACCTGGTCGAGGCGCCGGTGGTGATCACCCAAGGCGCGCAGCTGCCGTTGGCCGGGCTGCTGCTGGCGTTGCCGGCGTTGGAGATGACCGGGCTGCTGCCGGTCGCCGCCGAGGTCTTCCCGCCGATGCGCAAGGGCTTGTACGGGCTGCGCGCCACGTTGCTGATGGGGGTGTTCCTGGCGTTGCTGCGCGAACCCCGCGCCGAGGCCGCGACCCGGATCCGGGCCGCCGACCTGGGCCGGCTCCTGGGCCTGGACCGGGCCCCGGAGGTCAAAACACTGCGCCGCGAACTGTCCGAGCTCGCCAGCCACGGGAAGGGCGCGGCGCTGCAGGCCGCGCTGGGGCGCCACCACGTCGGCGCCCGCCCCGACGCGGTCGGGTTCCTCTACCTCGACGGGCACGTCCGGGTCTACACCGCCACCCGGGAGCTACCCAAGACCCACATCGCCCGGATGCGGATCGCCGGCCCGGCCACCGAAGAGACCTGGGTCGGCGACGCCGACGGCGACCCGGTGATGGTCATCACCGCCGCACCCTCCCAATCGCTGGCCGCCGAGCTGGCCCGGCTCCTGCCCGACCTACGCGCCATCATCGGCCCCGACCGGGCCGGCACCGTGGTCTTCGACCGCGGCGGCTACTCCCCAGCGGTGTTCGTCGAGATCATCAGCGCCGGCTTCGACGTGCTGACCTACTTCAAAGGCGCGTGGGCCCGCTCCGCCAGCGAAGCGTTCAACACAGTGCACTTCACCGCCCCCGACGCCGCCGCGCACACCTATGACCTCGCCGAACGCCGCATCGACCTGCCCGTCCCGGCCCGGCCCCAAGCCGGCGGCGGGCAGGCGGCGGCACCGGCCTCCACGCTCAGGCTGCGGTTGATCGTGCGGCGCAGCCCCGGCGGGCACCAGACCCCGATCCTGACCAACCGCGCAGACCTGTCCGCTGCCCAGGTCGCCTACCGGATGGCAGCCCGCTGGCGCCAGGAGAACTACTTCGAGTACGCCCGCGAGCACTTCGCCCTCGACGCCCTGGACAGCTACACCGACCAGAGAGACGACCTGGGCCGACTCGTGCCAAACCCCGCGAAGGCCCGCGCCGCCGACCAGGTCAGCGACGCCCGCGCCCAGCTCGCCGCCGCCCAAGGCGGCGTGGCCGACGCGATCGACGCCGCGCTGGCACAAGCCCGGCAAACAGGCAGCGGCGGCAAAGCCACCATCGACCCGGCCGCCGGCCAGGCCCTCACCGGCGCCACCACCGAACTGGCAGCCGCCAAAGCGGCTTCCCGTCAAACCCCCAGCCACCTACCGCTGGGGCAGGTCCGCCCCGGCAGCCGGCTGCTGGAGACCGAACGCAAACTGCTCACCCACACGATCCGGATGAGCGCCTACAACGCCGAAAGCGCCCTGGCCCGGCTGCTGCGCCCGCACTACGCCCGCGGGGACGACGAAGCCCGCGCGCTCCTGCGTGAAGCGTTCACCCTGACCGGCGACCTGCAGATCTCGGGCAACACCCTGCACGTGCGCCTCGACCCCGCCAGCGCACCCCGACCCAGCAAAGCCCTCGCCGCGCTATGCACCGAACTCACCGACACCGCAACCCGCTACCCCGGCACCGACCTGACCCTGGCCTACAGCATCAAGGGCCACCCTGGGACTAACTGAAAGACCTCACCATGTCGGGAGTTCTGGATTCGGGTCGCCTTCAGGGCATGCGGAACAGTACGACCCGGCACCAGCCGCAGTCGCGGAGCAGCCCGTCGTGTTGGCAGGCGGCGTTTGGTGCTGGGGCTCGGAACACACCAGCCAAGCGTGACTTCAAGCGATCAACCAAACGTCCATCGACTTTGGCCGCCCACGAGGTCATGGCTCCGCCGATCCGAGAAACCCCTCGTCGTCCAGGGCGAGGGTCAGAGCGGCCAGCGCGCCAAGGTAGCTGGACCCCGGGTCCGCCCTAACGACGTAGGCGCCGAACGTCTCCAGGCTGGCGGCGTGCGCCGCCTCATACCGTCGTAAGCCCTCACGGTTGAATTGGCCCTTGGTCTGGGCTTCGACGTCCGAGAAGAATAGCTCAGGGGAATCCTCGATTCCGGCCGCGCCTTGCAGTCGCGATCCCGCGCCCGGGATGGATCCGACGCTCCTTGACGTGTTGCCGCCGCATTCGCGGCCCTTCTCAAACAGAACCAAATTCAGACCCCGCTGCGCTGCGGAGATTGCCGCCGAAAGACCCGCTCCTCCCGCGCCGAGGACCGCGATATCGAATTCGTTATCAGTCAAAGCTGTCACTCCTTGTATACGAGGATGTCCCAAGTTCCGTGGAACTTCGGTGGCGGCCCGATGATCATCAGGCTGCGTTCACGGTCTCATCATGACGGGTGGCACCGACAGCCTGCTCGGCGACATGCCGCTCGATCGCGGCCCGCAGGGCCGGCAGGTGCATGTGGCCGTTGACGCGGCGGAACTGCTTGCTGGCTTCGAGCATGCCGGCGGCGCACCAGCGGATGGCCATCTGCCCGTCGCGCCAGCGTTTGACGTTCTTGGCGTGTTCACGGCAGATGCCGATCATCGACTCGATGGCATTCGTCGAACGAAGGGTGCGGGCCAAGGTGGGTGGCACCTCCAGGGCCAGCACGGTCAGTGTCTCGGCCAGTCCCTCGCGCAGGCTGGCCGCGGCGGAGGGGTGGGTCTTGTCCAGCTCGCGGGCGAGGGTGGTCAGCTGCGCCTCGGCTTCCAGCGCCGAGCCGGCGTGGTAGGCGGCCCGCATCCGCCCCTCTACGGTGGGGCGCATCCGTTGCGGCAGATGGTCTTTCACGTTTCTAGTCTTGTGCAGCTGACAGCGAGCCATCACCGGGTGGTCGAACACGTCCAGCACCGCCCGCCGCAGCGCCTTGGACCCGTCCAGGACGGCCAGGACCGGCTTGGTGACGTCCAGGCCACGCTCACGCAGCCCGACGATCAGCTCGGTGACCAGGGTCGCGTTCTCGGTCGAGCCCTCGACCAGGGCCAGCGGATGCTTGGTCCCGTCGATCGATCCCCAGCGCCACCACACAGCAGGACTCGGCGAAGTGCACCCCATCGACCATGAACAACGACCAGGTCAAGCTCAGACAGGTCGGCGGCGAGCAGGTCGGCCAGGGCGGTCTCGGTCATCGCCACGAACCTGCGCGAGATCGCCGACTTGCTGGTCGCGGTGGCCGACCCGCTCACCTGCACACCGACCGGCTCGAGCCCGACACCGTACCGACGTGTAGAGAGCCCGGCGAGCATCCGCTCCATCGCCATCCTGCCCAGCACCTCGGTGTCGTTGAACAGCTCGTACGCCGGAACCGCCAGCTCCCCGGAGCCGTCCGTGGCCCGCACCCGCGGCCGCTGCACCGGCACCCGCCGCCCGCCCAGGGTGACCGAACCGGCCTCACGGCCGTGACGCACCGCCGTCCGGTCCGGGTCGTGCCGCCCGCGCGGCCCCGCCAGCGTCCATCAACGCGCCCATCACCTGCAGGCCGGCGCCGACCGCCAGGGCCAGCAGCCCCTCGCTCATGTTCTCGGCGATCTCCCCCATCGCCACGCTGACCTGCTCGGGCACGGCGAGCGCGCTCGTGTCGAACGTCGTGGTCTGGTACTTCTTGGTCACGGTGGTCCCCTCTCTCTCTTTGATGGGTCGTCTTTGGCGGACGCCCAACACCTACCGCAAGGCAGGCGCCAGGCGGGGGACCGCCACCTCAACTTCCACGAGACCCGGGACAACCTCCTGTTGGATCGCCGCGAACGAGTACGCCCCCGCCACCGGCGAGGGAGGAGCCTGCTCACTGATGATCGCGGCCGCCGTAGCAGCCAGAGATGGTCTCGACGAACCCGACGAGCGTCGCATCCAAGCCACGTCACTGTGCGAGATGGGTGACCACGGCCTTGACTTGCGAGTAGCCGTAGAGCGCCTCGAAGCCCTTCTCGCGGCCGTGGCCTGAGTGTCGGTAGCCGCCGAACGGTATCTCAGCGCCCGCGCCGACAAATCCGTTGATCTGCACCTGGCCGGCGCGCAGCTTCGCGCTAAGACGTGAGGCGACGTTGATGTTCGTCGTGAAGACCGCCGAGGCCAGGCCATACTCGGTGCCGTTCGCAATCGCGAGCGCCTCGGCCTCGGTCTCGAAGGCGATGACGGTCTGCACCGGCCCGAACACCTCGGTCTGGGCGATCTCCATATCAGCCGTGACACCTCCGAGAACGGTCGGCTGGGCGAAGTACCCATTCTCATGGCCGGTTACGACCAACGGCGCGGAGCCGCCGGTGAAAGCGACCGCGCCCTGGCCGATCGCGCGTTCAACAAGACCGAATACCCGGTCGCGCTGCTTCGCCGAGACGAGCGGGCCGACGTCGGGATCGTCGATCCCCGCGCCGATGCTCAGCTTCTCGACGCGAGAGGCCAGTCTCGTCGAGAACTCGTCCACCACGTCACGGTGCACGATGAAGCGGGTGAGGGCGGAACACGACTGACCCGAGTTACGGATTAGCGCACCGGTGGCGGACTTCACCGCCGCGTCCAGATCGGCGTCGGGGAAAACGATCGCGGGCGACTTGCCACCCAGCTCGAGGTTTGTCGCAACGATGTTCGCCGATGCTGCGGCGGAGACAGCAATGCCGGTCGCCACCGAGCCGGTGAAGGTCAGATGGTCGATGTCGGGATGCGCGGCGAGGGCATGCCCGGTGGTGATGCCGTCGCCGGGCACGAGGTTGAACACCCCAGGCGGCAGGATCCGTCGCACGATGTCGGCTAAGACCAGCGATGACAGCGGCGCGAGCTCGGAGGGCTTGACCACGACGGTGTTCCCCACGGCCAGCGACGGGGCGACGCCCCGGGTAAGCTGACTGATCGGTGCGTTCCACGGCGTGATGTGCGCCACGATGCCATACGGTTCGCGGCGGGTGTAGGCGTGTGTGGCAGGACCAAGCGGGATCCAGTCGCCGAAGAGATGCTGCGCGGCGTGCGCGTAGTAGCGAAAGTAGCGTTCGCCGATGCGGATGTCGCTGACGGACTGGTTGAGCGGCTTGCCGGTATCGATGGTCTCGATGCGGGCGAGGAGCTCGGCGTTCGCGGCCAGAGCGTCGGCGACCGCCTCCAGTGCAGCGACGCGTCCCGTAATAGGGGTGTCCGCCCAGCTTTCGAACGCGTTTCGGGCAGACGCGACGGCCTTATCGACCAGGTTGGGGGAGGCGTCGTGCACGACCGCCAGGGGCGTGTCGTCGGCCGGGTCGATGACAATGCGCTCCGGGCCGTCGGCGCTGAACCACTCACCGCCAATCATCGCGCCGTCGACGATCTCGTTCTGCAGGGCCGGGGCGTCTGAATGAGTAGTCTCCATAGTTCAGCCTAACGCCGACGGCCACGCCGACCCGGCCGAGAAGATGACGAAGAGGAGCACACTATGACCGACCAGATCCCGGACTTCGCGCCGATCGGAGTAGTCGGCCTCGGGAATATGGGCATCGAGATCGCCCAGCGCCTCAACGCCGCGTTCCCGGTGATCGCCACCGATCTATCGCCAGAGCGCCGCACCGTGGCCGAGACGGCGGGGCTCGAAGTGGCCGATCTCGACGTCATCGTCGGCCGTGCCAAGACAGTGCTGCTGTCCCTGCCACACCCAAAAGCATCGCTTGCCGTCGCACAAACCATCGCGGTGACGCCCGGCTCCGTGCAGGTCGTCCTGGAGTCCAGCACCGTCACACCCAAAGACATACTGCAGATCAAGACGCTACTCGCCGTCGCCGGCGTCGAGACGCTCGACGCCGCGATCCTCTCGGGCGTGGCCCAGATGCACAACGGCACCGCAGGGATCGTGATCGCGGGCGACAAGGGCCAGGTCGCGCGGCTCGGGACACTCTTCGACGCGATCACCCCCCATCAGCGCATCCTCGACAAGTCCGGCACCGCCATGGCCGCAAAGGTCATCAACAACGCGGTCGCCCACGTCGTTATGGTGCTCTTAAGCGAGGCAATCGCGATGGCCCATGCCACCGGTCTCGACCCCCAGCAGGTCGTCGAGCTGCTACAGGCCCCCGACGGCGGACTTATGCGCCCACTTACCCACCGCATCGCCGAACGTGTCTTCGACGGCGCATACGACGGCGGGATGGCCCTCGAAGCGGCTCGCAAAGACTCCGTGCTCGCGCAGCAACTCGCCCAGGATGTAGGCCTGCCAATCTTCACCATCCCGGCCGCCCACACCGTCTACGAGCTGGCGATGGCCGAAGGCTGGGCCCGCGAGGACTATGCTGCGCTCACAAAACTCTGGGAGCAGTGGGGTCACACCTCGTTCGTCAGCGGCCCCGCGGAGTGAACCAATAGCCGCCCAGCGGATACGTCCGGTGACGATTCGGCAGTCACTCACCCGAAGTTGCGCGCAGCGCAATCAGGAGATGGTTGTCCAGAGATCATGACCTGGTCGGAAGGTCGTCGTCGCCTGCCGTGCATGGAATGGGTGTGGCGTGGTAGACGGTCCCGACCTCGGCCATCCGTTTGCGACTGCGCTCGCCTTGGCCAGGCGGGTAGACAGCTTGCCGCGCGCGGTGGCCGGGCGGAACGCCTCGGGGGGCATCACCACGACCTTGCCGTCCATCGAGACCACGACCAGGTCCTGCGGCCCGTGAGGTGTAGAACCTGACCTGGCGATCTGTCACACTCTCGAAGTGACGCGGACGTTAGCTGTCGAGGTGATTCCGTCCACGCCGTGCTACAACGCCGTGGCCGCGCTCGGGCCGGATCGTCGCTGCCGTTCGGCCCCCCGCCTTCGCAGTTGGCAACCGCGATTCGATGGGCGCCTACGCCCGCTGGCACCGGCGTCTATTTACCGCTCCAATGCGGCGCAGCGACGCCCGCAGCCAGAGCGGCTCCAGCTGCGAAGCCGGAGGGTGGAGGCGCCGCTGGAGTCTACGCACTTCACGGACGTCATGTTCGGACTCTCCGAGGATCTGTGCGATCCAATCACGGTGAAGGTTTGAGGCGACACCATGCCACAGGGGCAGAGAGTCGGCGTCGTCGGTCTCGGCGCGATGGGCGGCTCGATCGCCACCCGCTTGGCGGTGCGCGGGTACGACGTGCTGGTACGGGACCTCAACCCCATTGTAGTGCAGCGCCTCGTCGACCAGGGCGCCACGGAGGCGAGCCTGGCTGAGATCGCCGGGATCGATCTCCTGGTGCTTAGCCTGCCCTCTGATGCAGCCGTGCACGCCGTCCTCGCTGAACTCGCGGCGCAGGAAGCGCGCCCGAGGATCGTACTCGAGATGAGTACGGTACGGCCGGAGACGGTTCGCGCCGTCCCGGCTGCGTTCGGTGTCGGTGTCGAGGTCGTCGACGCACCGGTCAGCGGCGGCCCTGCCGACGCACTCGGCGGCACCCTGAGCTTGCTCGTTGGGATCGATGCGCCGCTGACGCTACTTGCCCGATCGGTGCTCGAGACGCTCGGCGCCGTTCACCTCGTCGGACGACTCGGGGACGGCAAGGTCGTCAAGCTCGTCAACAACATGATCTCGATGAGCAACGTCGCGGTCGCCGCCGAAGCGTTACAACTCGGCGTCGACCTCGGCCTGGACCCGGAGCGGCTCTACCGGGTGCTCAGCGTCATCGTCACGACCAACATGTTCGGCGATATCCTCTCCAACGAGGCAGCGGCAATCGTCGGCGGGCTCGGTTTCGCGCCCAGCCTCAACGTGGCCGCGGACGACTCATTCGCGCTCGCCCAGGCCAGCCACGGCTCCGCGCCGGAATATCGCCGGCACGGGAGCGGCGAACCCGACCGCCATGCTGCTGTCGATCACGATGCTGCTGGACTGGACCGGCTCGGTCGAGTATCAAGAGCCATTGCGCGCCCTCGCCGCCGAGATCGACGCCAGTCTCGGACGGGCGCTTGCCGACTTCCGCGCCAGCGAGGCGCCGATACGATTACAGTCCTTGACCGACGCGGTGCTCGCCGCCGGAGCGCAGTAGGGAGCCCGACGTCACTATGAAGCGGGAGAGGTGCCCTGAACACAGCGTCCACAACCGGCGCGCAGGCAAGGAGGCGTGAGATATACGCGATGAACAATTACCTACCCGCTCGCGGCCTCCGTCCGCCACGCAAGGCACCGCTGCCAGTCGGATGGCGGCCCCACCACGTCTATGCGATCCGCTACGCAACGCGCCCCAGCGCGGTGCGAGCGGAGCACTTCTACGGCCACGACCCCCGCGGGGGCGAGACGATGCCGATCGATTACTTCGTCTGGCTCATCACCGGGCCTGACGCGGCCATCCTCGTCGACGCAGGATACACCGAACAAACGGCACTCGAGCGTGGCTCCCGACAGCACCTAGGCTCGCCTCTCGACGTCGCCGCAGCCCTCGGCTATCCGATATCGCGCATCCCGAGCATCGTGCTCACCCACTGCCACTACGACCACACCGGCTACTTGGCCGAGCTGCCGGAGGCGCTCATTCACGTGCAGCAGCGCGAGATCGCTTTCTGGATCGGGCCGGACGCACGCAGGGCGATGTACAGCACCATGGTGCTGCATCAAGATCTGACGAACCTCGTCACCGCCAACCTCAACGGCGGCCTCGAGCAGCTCGACGGCGACGCGCAGATCGCCGACGGCGTGAGCGTCCACCTTGTCGGAGGCCACACCCCCGGCACCCAGTGCGTCCGGATCGAACTAGAGGACGGCTACATCGTCGTGCTCGCCTCCGATGCCTCGCACTTTTTCGAGAACATCGAAGCCCAGCGTCCCTTCGGCATCGCCCACACATTGCCGCACATGCTCGATGCCTTCGACCGCATCCATGAGCTCGCCAGCGACAACGGCGTCATCGTTCCCGGTCACGACCCTCTGGTCAAGGAACGCTTCCCCGCCGAGCCCATCGACGGATATGAGGGCCGAGTCTGGCGCCTTGCCTGAAACACCCTCTTCTCCAGACTGCTGCATCACGTCTGACGCACTGCGCCCAGGCCGTGCCCGGCATGCTAAGTTGCTTAGACTCGAGGGCCCTGCTCCCTCGTAGCGGAGTGTGGTTGGGCTTGATGGTGGCGACTGGGGTGGGTCGCATGAGTGTCGTCCGGCTCCGTCACAACGGTGGGTGCGCTGATCTTCATCAGATTCTGGGGTGAAGATGCCCTCTGGGAAAATAGTTAGGAGTCCTGATCCATGACAGCACCCGCACGGCAGACCGAGCGGCTCGACCGCACAGTGACCGCGTCAAGCGTCGCGGGCACGGCGATCGAGTGGTACGACTTCTACATCTACGGTACGTCGGCCGCACTCGTGTTCAACGTCCTCTTCTTCCCGAAACTCGACCCGGTGACCGGCACGCTCGTGGCATTCGGCGCGTTCGGGGTCGGCTTCCTCGCCCGCCCGCTTGGTGCGATCGTTTTTGGCCACTTCGGCGACCGGATAGGCCGCAAGAAGATGCTGTACATCACTCTCCTCGGCATGGGGACCGCGACCGTCCTCATCGGCTGTCTGCCGACCTACGATGCGGTCGGCATCTTGGCGCCGATCCTGCTGATCGTCCTGCGGCTGGTCCAGGGCTTCTGCGTGGGTGGCGAGTGGGGCGGCGCGATGCTGCTTTCGGTCGAGCATGCGCCGGACAGCAAGCGCAACCTCGCCGGTGCGCTCGTGCAGACAGGCTCCCCCGCCGGCCTCGTGCTCGCGACCGTCATCTTTGCTCTCTTCAACACGTTGCCCCACGACGCCTTCATCAGTTGGGGCTGGCGAATCCCGTTCCTCCTCAGCGCGGTGCTCGTCGTCGTCGGCCTTATCGTTCGGCTCCGCGTCGAGGAGACGCCAGAGTTCGCTAGGATCCGTCAGGAGGGCCAGACCAAACGCGTACCCCTGTTCTCTACCCTCGCGCACTACCCGGGCCAGGTAGTCATCGGCATCGCGCTCACCTTGGCACCATTCGCCTTCTTCTACTTCCTGGCGATCTTCCTGCTCTCGTTCGGCGTCAATGAGCTGAAGCTGTCCAGCCAGTTCTTGCTGTTAACCATAGCCGTCGCCGCCGCCGTGGAGATCTTCATGCTGCCACTCGCAGGCGTTCTTGCGGACCGGTTCGGTAATACGCGGATCTTCAGCATTGGCGCCATCGTGCTGATGGTCTTCGCCTTCCCGATGATGTGGTTGCTCGTCGCGTCGACGAACTCGCCGTTCCTGGCAGTCGTGGCCATCTTCGTAGCGATGACCCTGCTGCACCCGCTGTCCTATGGACCGCTCTCGAATGCCATGGCGGAGCTGTTCGCTCCGGACATCCGCTACACGGGTGTCTCGCTCGCCTTTCAACTTGGTGGTGTCGTCGGCGGCTTCACCCCGCTGATCTTCCAGTCGTTCATCGCGAACAACACCTGGTCGGTGGCAGTGCCGCTCTATCTGATGATCTCAGGTGCGCTGTCGCTCGCCGGCATCCTAGTCGCAGCGGCCCTGGCCCGAAGACACAGCAGGAGCGCGCTCACCGGCTAACTGTTGTGGGTGCGGCTCTCCTGGAGTGACGTGACCGCGCGTCCCAGTTGGCCCTGGGGCTCCTGAGCGTGTCATGAGCCCCAAACTGGATGATCGTCAGATTGGGAAGCGGCCCGAGGAATAGTCAAGACCTGTGGATCGGTGTGTCAGGCGACTTGCTGATCACCCCCGCTCTCCTCGTCTGATTCGTCGGGTCGTTCGACGAGTTGGCCCTTCTCGAACCTCGCGCCGGCGCGAACCAGGGCGACGAGGTGGGTCGCGTTCACGGCACGCCAGCGGGCTTGTGCGGACTCGATGAGCTTGAACGCCATCGCGACCCCGGCGGCCCTGGAACCGGGTCCCTTGGTGACCCGCTGCCGCAACCTGACCGTGGCGAACGTGCTCTCGATGGGATTCGTCGTGCGCAGGTGGATCCAGTGCTCGGCGGGGTAGTCATAGAACGCCAGCAGGACCTCGAGGTGCTCGGTGATCTTCGCCGTGGCCTTGGGCCATTTCGCGCCGTAGACCGACCACTGCGCGTCTGACCACCTGGCCTCGGGCGGCAACGACACGATGAGGTGATAGACGTGCTCCTTCTCGCCGTCGGTGACCGCCTCCTCCCCGGCCTTTAGCGACGCGCGGGAGACGCCGCCGCGACCGGCACCGACCAGGGCGTTCGCCTCGGCTGATGACGCTCATCTGAAACTCCCCAGACCTGCTCACTGAATATCCCCACCCGCGTGGCTCCGCCGAGACGTGCGGGACTCCCTTGAGGCTGGCGGCATCTGACCGCCTACCAGCTCAAGGGAGCCC
>JAABUK010010758.1_pt1 | contig 12113 bp, 12 predicted proteins | sample 5559141 | NCBI WGS metagenome assembly JAABUK01 (sample SAMN10711869, study PRJNA513367) | rock metagenome | isolation source: Antarctica rocks | place: Antarctica: Victoria Land, Pudding Butte nord | collected 2016-01-03 | reverse complement strand
GCAAACGCCGAGCCCGTGTCCTGCGCGCTGGCATAGGCGAGTCCCGAGTGGACGCCCGCTGCGGCGTATACATCCGGGTAGGTGGCGGCCACCACCGCGGCCATCGCCGCACCGGCCGAAAAGCCCGCGACATAGACCCGGTCGGGGTCGATGCCGTGCTCGCGGACGATCTCGGCGGTGAGGCCGGCGATCAGCGCCGGCTCACCGGCCCCGCGGCGCTGGTGAGCCGGCAGGAACCAATTCCAGTACTTCATCTGATTCGCCGCGGTCGACTGCTCGGGATAGGCCACCAGGAATTTCTGCCGCTCGGCCAGGGCATTCATGCCCGTGCCGGCCGCAAAATCGTCCGGCCCCTGCGTACCGCCGTGCAGCATGACAACCAGGGGGAGTGCGGCGCCGGTGCGCCCGGACGGTACGAAGAGCTTGTATCGACGCTCGCCGGCAGCACCGGCGTACCGGCAGTCGAGGAACGCAACACCGGTCCCGCCGGCAGGGCCAGCCGCGCGGGGCGGGCCAGCCGCGCCGGGCGAGCCGGCCGCGGGGGTGGAGCGGGCCCCGCGAGTGGAGCGCACGAATGTCGGGCCGGGCGCACCGGATCCAGCCGGCCCATCGCCGGCCAGGGCTCGCTGGATCACCGCCGTTGCCTCCGCCAACTGACCACTGCGGGTTAGCCGGGTCGCTTCCGCCATGCCGCGCTGCCTGTCGTTGGCCATGTGCTCCCTGTCTGTTCGTTCGTCGCTGTGCCGCGGCATCGTCATCCGCCGGCCGTACGGTCGGCTAGCGCAGCCTTCACGCCGGCGGCCGCCCGGAACGCCCCCAGCACGTCCACGGCCTCGATCGTCGCCGCGGCCAGCTCCGCTGAGACGTCGGGGTCGATCGTGGCCAGGCCCAGGACGCGGATGCTCACCTTCGTGCCACTGGCCCGGTGCTCGTCCAGCTCCGCCCGGGTCACCCGCTGCACGCCGAGCACCAGGGTCTTGCGGGCGATCGTCCGGTGCAGCGCCTCGGCGTGGGCGGCCAGCTGATTCCGCGTCGCGGCGCGCAGAAAGTCCGTACGGTTGGCATAGAACCCCTCCTGGACCAACAGGTCGATCTGGCCGAGATCTACGATCCCGAGGTTTACGGTGATCTTCTCCGTCTTGTCGGCCTCGCTCACCGCCATCTGCCCGCCTTCCCCTCACCATCCAGGGGGATGGTGACCTGACCATACACCGAAGGAGGCGGGCGCGGGTGCTGACCGAGCCGGCGGTGGCCGAGCGCATGGTGACGCTGGGTGCGCGGCGCATCCGGGTGCGCGGCACCGGCGAGGGGAGCGGGCCGCCGTTGCTGTGCCTGAACGGACTCGGCGCACCCCTGGAGATGTGGGAGCCGCTGCTGCGCCGGCTGCCGGGGCGACGCTTCATCGTCTTCGACGCCCCGGGAAGTGGTGGGTCAGCCGAGCCGCTGCTGCCCCTCACCATTGGTGGCCACGCGCGCCTCGCGCTGGACCTGCTGGACCACCTCGGCGTCGGGTCGGTCGACGTCATCGGGCTGTCCTTCGGGGGGCTGGTGGCGCAGGAGCTCGCCCACCTCGCACCGGACCGGGTGCAGCGGCTGATCCTGGCCGCCGCCTCGTGTGGCTGGGGCAGCGTCCCCGGCACTGCGGCGGCGTTGCTGGCGATCTGCGCGCCGGAATGCCTGTTCACCCCCGCGGCCTATGCCGAGGTAGCGCGGCACTACATCGGCGGCCGGGAGGGCTCCGACCGGCGGTTCCTGGGCTGGCAGGCGCGGCTGCGGGCGGCGCGCCCGCCGAGCGTGGCCGGCTACACGTACCAGGTATGGGCCGCGGCCTTCTGGTCGAGCCGCTGGTGGCTCTCCTCAATCGACCAGCCGGTGCTGGTCCTGGCCGGCGAGGCCGACCCGCTGGTGCCGCCGGCCAATGCCGATCTGCTGATGTCGCTGCTGCCCCACGCCCGCAAGCACGTTGTGGCCGGGGGCGGACACCTGTGCGTCCTTGACCGTGCGGCCGAATTGTCGCCATTGCTGGAGGAATTCCTGCGCCGGCCCTGACCTCACAGCGAGGTCACAGGAAGGCCCCAGGCGGGCGACAGCGGCGGGGCCCACTCTCCAGCGGGTACGGCCAGCGAGGCCGCCCAGGAGGGACGAGATGACCGTGTTGGCCGACAGCCCGCCGCGAGCGCCGGCCCGCGCGCTCCGCCTCGTCCGCCCCACCCCGTTGTGGTGGGGCAAGGCCTGCTGGGCCGTCCTGGTTGTCGGCCTCGCCGCAGTGCTGTCGTTGTGGGTCTCCCAGGGCAATGTCGGCGGCCTGACCGCCGGCGCGGGCGTCGGGCTGACGAGCCTCGGTCGGCTGCTGGGACTGGTGGCGTCGTACCTGCTCCTGGTCCAGGTGTTGCTGCTGGCGCGCGTGCCGATGCTGGAACGCAGCTTCGGCCAGGACCGGCTGGCCCGGGTCCACCGATGGGTCGGCTTCGGCTCCTTCTCCCTCCTGCTGGCCCATATTCCGACGATGACGATCGGCTACGCGCTGACCGCCGGCCGCAACCCGTTCGCCGAGGCCTGGACGTTGACCTGGGACTACCCGGGCATGCTGCTCGCGCTCGCCGGCACCGGACTGCTGATCGCGGTCGTCGCGACCAGCATCCGGTGGGCCCGCCGGCGCCTGCGCTACGAGTCCTGGCACCTGCTGCACCTCTACTCCTACCTTGGCGTCGGGCTGGTCCTGCCGCACCAGTTGTGGACCGGCGGCGACTTCCTCGCCAACCGGGCGGCGACTGTCTTCTGGTGGACCGCCTGGGGCCTGACCGCGGCGACGATCGCGACCTACCGGGTGGCGCTGCCGCTGATGCGTACGCTGCGGCACCAGCTCGTGGTCCACGCCGTCGTTGCCGAAGCACCCGGCGTCGTCTCGGTGCTGATGCGCGGGCGTCATCTGGACCGGCTCCCCGCGCGGGCCGGCCAATTCTTCCTATGGCGCTTCCTGGACGGCCCCGGCCGCACCCGGGCGCACCCCTACAGCCTGTCGGCGCCCCCCGACCCGTCGATGCTGCGGATCACCGTCAAGGACCTCGGCGACGACAGCGCTTGGCTCGCGAACCTGCGGCCCGGCACCAGGGTCGCGATGGAGGGACCTTACGGCCGGATGACTGCCGAGCGCCGTACCCGCCGGGGGGTCCTGCTGCTGGCCTGCGGGGTGGGCATCACGCCGCTGCGGGCGCTGGCCGAGGAATTCGACCAGGGGCCCGGCGATGTCGTGCTGCTGCATCGGGTCCGCTCGACTTCCGAGGCGGTGTTCCGGGACGAATTCGCCGAGCTGTCGCGGCGGACCGGGCTGCGGGTGGTGCACCTGACCGGCCCGCGCGCTGCGGGGCGTACGTCGTTCCTCCCGGCATCCTGGTCGGCCGCGCCGGACGGTGAGGCGCTGCGCCGGCTCGTGCCCGATGTCGCCCGACGCGATGTCTACGTCTGCGGTCCCGACGACTGGGCCCGGGCCGCCCGAGCTGCCGCCAGCGAGGCCCGAGTGCCGGCCGGGCGGCTGCACGAGGAGCGATTCTCATGGTGAGCGGCCAGCGCCTCATCGTCCTGGCTTCGATGACGACCACCCTTGCCGTGGTCGCATTGTTCCGCTATCCCACCAGCCTGGGCGCCAGCTCGGTGCACCCGAGCAGCGTGGTCATCGCAGCGGGAGCGCCGCAGGCGTCGCCCTCGACTGCGACCCCTGATGCGGTGACCCCGTCGGCAGGCGCCTCCAGTGCACCGTCCACGACACCGTCTACGACGCCGCCTAAGGCGCCGTCAAAGGCGCCGTCAAAGGCGCCGGCCAAGGTGGCGACGACGCAGACCTTCAACGGCAGCGTCGCGGACACCCGGTGGGGGCCCGTCCAGGTCCAGATCACCGTGTCGGCCGGCAAGATCACCTCGGCCGGCGTGCTGCAGGTGCCGAACGGCAATCCGCGCGACGACGAGATCAACAGCCAGGCGGTTCCGATCCTCAACTCCGAGGTGGTGCAGGCGCAGAGCGCGAAGATCGACACGGTCAGCGGCGCGACGGTCACCAGCGACGGCTACCTCACCTCGCTCCAGGCGGCATTCGACGCCGCCGGCTTGTGACGCTCCCGTCGGCCGACCGGCGGTCCTGGGTGGAGCAGGTGATGGGCCTGCCGGTCAGCGTGCTGGTCCGGGGACCGGGGGTGCGGACCCGGCCGGACGTGGCCGCCGCGGTGCAAGCGGTGTATGCGCACCTGCGCCAAGCCGACCGGACCTTCAGCACCTATCGCCTGGACAGCGAGATCAGCCGCCTGCGGCGCGGCGAGCTGCCTGCAGGGAACCCCGACGTGCAGGCGGTTTTGGAGCTTTGTGCCGTGGCGCGGGATGCCACCGAGGGGTGGTTCGACGCGTCGCTGCCCGACCCGGACGGGCAGCGCCGAATCGATCCGTCCGGGCTGGTCAAGGGTTGGGCGGTCGAGCGCGCCGCCGACGCGCTGCGCGGTCCGGACGGAATTGACTGGGTGCTGAATGCGGGCGGGGACGTGGCGGCGTCGGCAGCGTACGGCGACTCCTGGCGGGTTGGCGTGGAGGACCCGCGGGACCGGAGCCGAATGCTGGCGATCGTGGCGTGTCGCGACGGTGCGGTGGCGACGTCGGGCAGCGCCGCCCGGGGGGACCATGTCTTCAACCCCCACACCGGCCGGCCGGCCCACGGCCTCGCCAGCGCGACCGTGGCCGGCCCGTCGCTGATGTGGGCCGATGTGTACGCCACCGCCGCCTTTGCGCGCGGGCCGGCCGCCCTGGCGTGGCTGGAAAGCCGGTCCGGGTACGAAGGGATGCTCGTGCACCCGGACGGGACGATGACTCAGACTGCCGGCTGGGGCGCGGTTGTCGTCGGCTGACGGCCGGGTCATCGACCGCTGGGCGAGGGGACCGCGGCGCTGAGCGGGAGGTCGCGCGAGGAGGAGCCCACCGACACGCGGTAGCTGCCGGCGGCAAGCTGCCAGCCCTGGCTCCCCCAGAACTGAAATGAATGCCGCGGCACCGTCATGGTGAATCGCCGGCTGGCACCGGGCGCAAGGGTGGCCCGGCCGAAGGCGACGAGCAGGCGGGGCGGCTCGCCGGCGACCTTGGGAAAGCTCAGATAGACCTGCGGCACCGCCACGCCGGTCCGCCGGCCCGTATTGGTGACCGTGCACGACACCGTGACGCCACCGGCGCCCGGCGACACCGTCAGGCGGCCGTAGCCGAAAGTCGTGTAGGACAGCCCGAAGCCGAAGGGGAACAGCGGCGTCAGGCTGTGCGCGTCGAAGCCGCGGTAACCGACGTCGAGACCTTCGGTGTAGTCGTAGCCGTGCGGTCCGGCGGGGTAGCGGGTGCCGCCCATCGCCGGATCCTGGGCGGCGGAGACCGGGAAGGTGACCGGCAGCCGGCCGGCGGTGTCGACCGCACCGAAGAGGGTGGCCGCCAAGGCAGTTCCGTCTTCCTGCCCGGGATACCAGGCCTCCAGCAGGGTGTGCACCTGAGCCAGCCACGGCATGGTGACCGGCGCGCCCGTATTCAGCACCACCACCGTGTCCGGATTTGCCTTGGCCACCGCGCTGATCAGCGCGTCCTGCTGGCCGGGCAGGGCCATGCTCGCGCGGTCCTGCCCCTCTTTCGATCTGTCCCCGACCACGACAATCGCGACGTCTGCGGCGGCGGCGACGGCGGCGGCCCGGGCGATGTCGGCGCCGCCGTCAGCGGTGACGGTGACGCTGGGCCCGGCGCGGGCGGTGATTCCCTGCACGGGAGAAACCGTGTGATAGGCCAGGACATGGCTCGATCCGCCGCCGCCGGTGTAGGCGGTCCGGGCGTACGGTCCGATCACGGCGATGGAGTGTCGGGCTGTCGCGGACAGCGGCAACAGCCCCGCGTCGTTGCGCAGCAGCACCGTGCCTTCCTCGGCGGCCTGACGGGCAACGCTGCTGTCGGCCGCGGTGTCGATCTTTGCCGCGCCATGGGGGCCGTCGAGAAGCCCGATCCGGAACATCATCCGCAGCACCCGCCGTACGCGTTCGTCAAGCGCCGCAGGGGAAATCGCGCCGCTGCGCACCAGCTTGGGCAGGTCGCGGTAATAGGCACCCCAGTCGCGCAGGGTGAATGACTGGTCCAGCCCCGCGGTGACCGAGGCGCCGGCCGCATGGGTTGCGGCGTAGTCCGATCCGATCACGCCGTCGAACGCCCACTCGCCCTCCAGCAGGTCACGCAACAGCGCGTTGTTCTGGCACGAATAAGTGCCGTTGACCGCATTGTTGGCGCACATGACCGACCAGGCATGTCCGGACTGCACGGCCGTCTGCCACGCCGGTAGATAGATCTCCCGCATGGTCCGCTGGTCGGCATTCGAGCTGGCGGTGTGCCGGGCGTTCTCCTGGTTGTTCAAGGCGAAGTGCTTGACCTGGGCCGCCACACGCCGGCTCTGCACACCGCGTACGTAGGACGCCGCCAGCTGACCGGTCAGATAAGGGTCTTCGGAGAAGTATTCGAAGTTGCGACCTCCCACCGGCACCCGGTCGATGTTGATGGCCGGTCCGTACAGCACATCGATACCTCGCGCGCGTGCCTCGGTGCCCAGCGTCTGCCCGTAGGAATAGGCCAGGGCCGGGTCGAAGGAGGCGGCCAGCGAGACCGTCGCCGGCAGGGCGGTGGCCGGGCGGACCGGTTTGGTGCGGGGGGTGTCGCGCAATCCGACCGGGCCGTCGGAGAGCACCAGCGGCGGCACGCCGAGCCGGGCGATGCCTTGGACGTAACCGGCGGCGTGGCTCGAGGCCGGCGGCGCGATGCCGTAGAGCATTTTGGCCTTTTCTTCCAGCGTGAGCGCCGCAAGCAATTGGCCGACCCGTTGCTCCAGCGGCTCGCCGGTGGCCAACCAGGGCCGGTGGGTGGCTACCGGGCGCGTCGACGGCCGGGTGGCGGCGATGGCAGCGGCGATCAGCACCGACAACAGCAGAAGTGCGGCCAGGACGAGGAGCCGGCCGCGCCGCGCCGCCAACAAGGCCATCTAACGGCCGATGGCAGTGGCCGAGTCCGGCGCGCACCAGGCCGTCCCGCCGTGCCCCGCCGTCGCCGGCGCCATGTCGCTCAGCGTCGGCGTCGGCATGGCTCCAAATTAGGGTGACCGGGTCGGCTCACGCAAACAGTTCACGCGGGACCGGCCGGTCAGGACCCCTCCGACCTGAGACGCTGGAGGAGTCTCGTCCTCACCCCAGCCCTGCGGAGTCGGCCTTATGTCACCGCGTACATCCGACATCGTCCGACGCGTCCGCGCGTCGCTGTTCCGGCGCGGACGCCGGCCCGGCCTGCGGACCGCAAAGACCACCCTCGCCGCCGTCCTGTCCTTTGTCGCGGCCCAGCAGCTGGGCACCAGCCCCGAGCCGATGCTCGCGCCCCTGACCGCGCTGCTGGTCGTCCAGCTCACGATGTACGAGACCGTGGCCAGCGGCCTTCAGCGGGTCGCCAGTGTCCTGGCCGGCGTGCTGATCGCCGTCGGCGTCGCCGAGTATGTGGGGCTGAGCTGGTGGAGTCTCGGCGCGGTCGTCGCGGCGTCGCTCATCATTGGACGCCTGCTGCGGCTGGGCGGCCAGCTGCTCGAGGTGCCAATCTCGGCGATGCTGGTGCTCTCGGTCGGCGGCACGCACGGGGCGGCCCGTGAGCGCGTGTATGAAACGTTGATCGGCGCCGCGGTCGGCGTCGCCGTCAATGCGGTGATCGCCGCGCCGCTCTACGTACAACCGGCTGGTGACGCGCTCGGCGAGCTGGCCGAGCGCATGGCGACCTTCCTCAGGCGCCTTGCCGACCAGCTGCGGGCCGGCTGGTCCCGCGAGGCGGCCGACCGGATGCTGGACGAGGCCCGGCGCCTCGGCGACGAGGTGGCGCGGGCGGACCGCGCCCTGGCCAGGGCTGAGCAGAGCGTCAAATTCAATCCACGAGGGGGTCGGGCGCGCGACGTACAACCACGGCTCCGCATCGGGCTGACCGGCCTCGAGCACACGCAGGTCACCATCCGAAGTTTGTGCCGGGCCCTGCTCGACCGGACCTATTTCGTGCCGACCGAAGAGGCGTCGACGGTGTACGACCGGGCCATCCGCGGCGCTCTCGGGCAGGTGCTGGATGCGGCTGCCGACGCGCTCGGCCATGCGTCCGGCCTGACATCGGGGACCGAATCACCGGGCGACGCACGGATCGAGGTGGAGGGACGGCTGGCCGAGCTGCTGCTGCGGCGGGACCGGCTGGCCGACCTCCTCGTCGACGAGACCGGCGCCGATCGGGCGGTCTGGCAGCAGCACGGCGCGTTGCTGGCCGACCTCGACCGGCTGCGCGTCGAGGTCGAGGCGGCGGTTCGCCCGCCGGAACAGGTCTGGCACCCGCCGTCGGTCAGCGAGCGGCAACGGCGGTTGTTGCGCAAGGCGGTCGAGGCCGGGCGGCTGAGCGCGGCGCTGCGGCGGCATCGCCCCGAATAGGTCGCCGGGTCGCCCCTAGCCTGGCGTCATGGAATACCGGCAGCTCGGCAGGTCAGGATTGAAAGTCTCCGTGCTCACGATGGGCACCATGACATTCGGGGGAGGTGGCAAGTTCGCGAAGATCGGCAGCACCGGAGTCGAGGAGGGCCGGCGGCAGATCGACCTGTGCATCGAGGCCGGGGTCAATCTGATCGACACCGCGGACGTGTATTCCGACGGGGTGTCGGAGGAGATCGTCGGCGAGGTGCTGAGAGGGCGCCGCGACCAGGTCCTGCTGACATCGAAGGTGCGCTTCGCCATGGGCGACGGGCCGAACGACGCCGGGCTGTCGAGGCACCACATCATCTCCGGCTGCGAGGCCAGTCTCCGCAGGTTGGGGACCGACTACCTCGACCTATACCAGCTGCATGAATGGGACGGGCTGACCCCGCTGGAAGAAACGCTCGAGGCGCTCGACCAGCTGGTGAGCTCGGGCAAGGTGCGCTATGTAGGGGCGTCGAATTTCTCCGCCTGGCACCTGATGAAGGCGCTGGGCATCTCCGAACGCGATGGGTTGCCGCGCCTGGTCTCCCAGCAGATCTACTACTCCCTGCAGGGTCGGGAGGCGGAGTACGAGCTGGTGCCGCTGGCGGTCGATCAGGGTCTGGGGATCCTGGTGTGGAGTCCCCTGGCCGGCGGGTTGCTGTCGGGCAAGTACCGCCGCGGGGTGCAGCCGCCGGAGGGCTCCAGGCACCTGCAGGACTGGAACGAGCCGCCGGTCTACGACCAAGAAGCGCTGTACGACACCATCGAGGTGCTCGTCAAAGTTGCCGAGGGCCGGGGCGTGTCCGCCGCTCGGGTCGCCTTGGCCTACACGCTGGCCAAGCCGGGCGTCACCTCACTGGTGGTCGGAGCCCGGACGACCGAGCAGCTCAAGGACAACCTGGGCGCCGCCGACCTGGTCCTGGACGCGACCGAGGTCGAGCAGCTGGACACGGTCAGCCGGCCGCCGCTGCTCTATCCGTACTGGCACCAGGCCGCGAGTGCCGGCGACCGGCTGTCGCCCGCGGATCTCACGCTGCTCGGCCCGCATCTGGACTGAGCGGCTGGTCAGCGACCGCCCTGGATCTGGCGGCTGCGCTGCTCGGAGCCCGGGCGGCCATAGGGGTAGTCCGCGGCACCGGGGTCGCTCGCCGCGTCGAGCTGTGCGGTTTGGTGGGCGGTCAGGTGCAGCTCGGCCGCCCCGAGATTGTCGTCCAGCTGCTTCACCGTCCGGGCGCCGAGAATGACGGAGGTGACGGCCGGTCGGTCGGCGAGCCAGGCCAGGGACACTTGCGCCATAGACGCGCCGCTGTCGTCGGCGATGGACCGGACGGCGTCGACGACGTCCCAGGTCCGCTGGCTGGCGCTGCGGCGGTCGTACGCCTCGACGCCGCGGGACGGATTCTCCCCCAGCCGGGTGGTGCCCGACGGCCGTTCCTCGCGGGTATATTTCCCGGTCAGCCAGCCACCACCGAGCGGCGACCACGGCAGCAGGCCGAGCCCGTTGGCCAGCGCGGCCGGGACGATCTCCCACTCGATCTCGCGGACCAGCAGGTTGTACTGCGGCTGCAAAGTCACCGGCTTCGGCAGGTGGCGGTGCTCAGCCACGTCGACCGCGCGCTGCAGCTGCCAGCCGGTGAAATTCGACAGGCCGGCGTAATGCACCTTCCCGGCCCGGATGGCATCGTCGTAGAAGGCGAGCGTTTCCTCGATCGGGGTGAGCGGGTCGAAGGCGTGGCACTGATAGAGGTCGACGCCGTCGACGCCGAGCCGGCGCAGGGATTCGTCCAGGGCGCGGGTCAGGTGCCGGCGCGACAGTCCGACATCGTTGGGGCCGTCCCCCATCGGGAAGCGGCCCTTCGTCGCAAGGACGACCTGATCGCGCTTGGCCGAGCCGGCCAGCCACCGGCCGATGATCTCCTCGCTGGTGCCGCCGGTGTAGACGTCGGCGGTGTCGATCAGCGTGCCACCGACGTCGAGGAAACGGTCCAGCTGCGCGTGGGCGCCCGCCTCGTCGGTCTCAGCTCCGAAGGTCATGGTGCCCAGAGCCAGATTGGACACGGCGGTGCCGGTGCTTCCCAGATTGCGGTATTCCACGAGGGCTGCTCCTTGGGTGAGGGTGCGCTGTTTCTGAGGGTGGGTTGCTCAGCCTAGGCGGCCGTTATCGTCCTCGGCATGAGCGCCGCCGACGGGTACGTCCGCGACGCCTCGGAGAGCGACGCCGCTGCCTGTGCGGCCATCTATGGCCCCAATGTCAGGGACACGGCGATCAGCTTCGAGACGGAACCTCCGACGCCGGCCGAGATGGCGCGGCGCATCACTGCTCGCCATGGCGCCCACGCCGGCCGTCGCCCTCAACCGCGCCGTGGCCCTGGCGGAGGTCGCCGGCCCGGAGGCGGCTCTGGCGGAGGTCGACGCGCTGATTCTGTCTACGTAGCAGCCCTACACGTCGTCCGCGCCGAATTGCTGGGCCGGCTCGGCCGGGCCGCTGAGGCCGTCGAGGCCTACGACCGGGCGCTCGAGCTGACCGGGAACGCCGTCGAACGCATCCATCCGCAAGCGCGCCGCGCAGCGCAGACCCGCTGACGAGGCGCGCCGAATCAGGTGCGTTCCACCGCCAGCGAGACGCCCTGACCGACGCCTACGCACATGCTGGCCAGGCCGCGGCGGCCGCCCCGCGGTGACCAGACCCCCCGGCGCGGAACGCCGGCCTGAGCCGCGCCAGCCGCTCGAGGTCGGTGTCGCTGCGCGGGCCCTCGTCGGCGAGCACCGGGCCGTCGGCGGTCACCACGCCGACGATCTCGGCGTCGAAAAGGCCGTCCTTCGCCGCGCGGACCGCGTTGGTGTGCGACCGCAGCGCCCACTCGTCGCATTCCTCCTGGACGCCGTCGAGGAGCGCCACCTCCTCCGCAGTCTCACCGAGGCTGAACGTGGCCCGGCCTCCGTCGAGATCGGCATCCGCGGATTGACGAAGCGCCATCCCAGTGAGCTGTCGGCGACCTCACCGGGCTTGGCCCAGGGACGCGCCGGCTTGGCCACCACCCAGGGCGCCCGGGTCATCGACTCCACCCCGCCGGCGATGACCACGTCGGCATCACCGCTGCGGCCATCGCCGCGGCCGTGCCGACCGCCGACAAACCGCTGCCGCACAGGCGATGAACCGTCATGCCGGGCACTGAATCCGGCAGCCCGGCCAGCAGGGCCGCCATCCGAGCGACATTGCGGTTGTCCTCCCCAGCCTGATTGGCCGCGCCCAGCACCACCTCATCGATGTCGACGCCGGCCACGCCAGTCCGGGACAACAACCCAGCGAGGACGGTCGCGGCGAGGTCGTCGGGACGCACCTGGGCCAGTCGGCCGCCGTAGCGTCCGATCGGCGTCCGCACGCCACCGACCAGGAATGCCTCGGTCACGTCGCCTCCAGGCACCTGCCCCGGCCGTCCGTCGATGTCGACGACTCCGGGCCAGCTTAGAATGCCGCGTGAATACTTTCGGCCGCGCCGGCCTGACTTTTCCGGTCCGCGACGAGGGTCCGGCCGATGGTGACGCGGTCGTGCTGCTGCACGGATTCCCGCAGGACGCGACGGCGTACGACGCAGTCGTGCC
>JAABUK010010756.1_pt1 | contig 12114 bp, 13 predicted proteins | sample 5559141 | NCBI WGS metagenome assembly JAABUK01 (sample SAMN10711869, study PRJNA513367) | rock metagenome | isolation source: Antarctica rocks | place: Antarctica: Victoria Land, Pudding Butte nord | collected 2016-01-03 | reverse complement strand
CGGGGTCGGCGGAGCCGCTGTGGGCGGGGTCGGCGGAGCCGCTGTGGGCGGGGTCGGCGGAGGCTCGGAACCACGCGTGGTCGCTGCTGGTGTGTCCGGCGACCAGGTCCAGCAGCACGCGGATGCCCCGCTCGCGGGCGGCGTCCACGAAGGCGACCAGGTCCGCGTCCGTGCCGTAGCGCGGTGCCACGTGGTCGTAGTCGCTGACGTCGTACCCGGCGTCCCGGAACGGCGAGGCGAAGCACGGGTTGAACCAGACGGCGTCGACCCCCAACCAGGCCAGGTGGTCCAGTCGCGCGAGCGCGCCGGGGAGGTCACCGATCCCGTCCCCGTCCGAGTCGGCGAACGACTGCGGGTAGATCTCGTAGACCACGGCGTCGGACAACCAGTCGCTGCTCACGACGCCGGAGTCTGGCAGGACCGACCGACCGGCCGGCCGGACCGGACACCCCGCCGGACCTGGGGGGCTGGCGGGTCAGGCGGGCAGGTCAGGCGGGCAGGGCCAGATCGTCCAACGCGGGGCCGGGCTTCCACGTGGCCAGGTACTGCTCCCACACCGGCTCGCGGCGGGCGACGCCGACCAGCAGCGCGACCGTCGGCGGCGGCGGCTTCGGGGTGAACGGAAGGGTCCAGCCGAGCTCCGCCAGCAGATGGCTGGCCTTGCGGTGGTTGCACCGGAAGCAGGCGGCGACGACGTTGTCCCAGGCGTGGCGGCCACCGCGGGCCCGGGGGATGACGTGGTCCACCGAGTCCGCCCGCCGGTCGCAGTAGGCGCACTCGTGTCGGTCGCGCTCCAGGACGGCGCGACGGGTCAGCGGGACTGCCCGGTGGTAGGGCACCCGGACGAAGCGGGACAGCCGGACGACCGTCGGGGCGGCGACCGTCAGCCGCTCCGAGTGCACCATCTGCGCGGCCTGCTCGACCACGACGGCCTTCTCGGCCAGGACCAGGACGACGGCACGGCGCAGCGGCACCAGGCACAGGGGTTCGTAGGACGCGTTGAGGACCAGCGTCAGGGGCATCGCGTCACCGCCTCGTACTCGGCACGGAGGGGACCCCCGCGCACCAGGCGCGGCTCCGGCGCCGTCAGTCTGCCGCACCGACCCCCGTCGTGGGAGGTGTCGTGACAGTTAACGTCCGGGTCGTGACCGCCCTCACCACCGCAGACCCGACTCCGACACCGCCGGTAGACCTCGCGGCTCCGCCGCCGGGGACCGACAGCGAGGTGGGTCGGCTCCGCACGGTGATGCTCCACCGGCCGGGCCCGGAGCTCGCGCGTCTGACTCCGCGCAACAACGACAGCCTGCTGTTCGACGGGATCCCGTGGGTCGGCAGGGCGCAGGACGAGCACGACGGGTTCGCCGCGGCACTGCGCGACCACGGGGTCGGCGTCCTGTACCTGCGGAACCTGCTCGTCGACGTACTCGGCGACGAGGCGGTCCGCGCGAGGGCGGTCGGCGACGCGGTGACGGCGTCGCGGGCCGGCCTGGCCCTGGGCGCCCGGCTCGGGTCGGCACTGCTGGACCTGGACGCCGACGACCTGGCCGGGGTGCTGATCGCCGGCATCCGCAACGACGAGCTGGCCGCCGGCCGGGGCGGGCTCCCGGCGGGCCGCACGCTGGTGGGTGCGCTGCTGGCCCCGGACGAGTTCGTGCTGGACCCGCTGCCGAACCTGTTGTTCACCCGGGACTCCAGCGCGTGGGTGGGCGACCGGGTCGCCGTGACCAGCCTGGCCATGCCGGCGCGGCGGCGGGAGAGCTCGTTGACCGGGCTGGTCTACGCCCACCACCCGGAGTTCGCCGGCGCCGGGGACCGGGTGTACGGGCCGGGGTTCGAGCCACTCGAGGGCGGCGACGTGCTGCTGCTCGGTGCCGGCGTGGTGGCCGTCGGCACCGGGGAACGGACCACCCCGGCCGGTGTGGAACGCCTCGCCGACGCACTGTTCGCCGCCGGGTCGACCCACACGGTCCTCGCGGTCCCGGTGCACCAGCAGCGGGCCACCATGCACCTGGACACGGTCCTGACGATGGTCGACCTCGACACCGTGCTGGTCTACCCCGCCGTCGCGGACACCCTGCAGGCGTGGACGGTCACCGCCGAGGGGGTCACCGGGCCGCGCCCCTTCCTCCGCGCGGCCGCCGACGCCCTCCAGCTGCCGGCGTTCCGTCACCTGGACACCGGGCTGGACCCCGTCACCGCCGAGCGGGAGCAGTGGGACGACGGGAACAACACGCTGTGCATCGACCGGCGTCTCGCCGTGGCCTACGAACGCAACGTGGAGACGAACGCGCGACTGGTCGACGCCGGGATCGAGGTGATCGCCGTCGCCGGGTCGGAGCTGGGCAGCGGGCGGGGCGGTCCGAGGTGCATGAGTTGCCCGATCCGGCGTGACCCGGTCGACGCGGTGTCGGGGTGACCCGGTACGTGGTGCTCGGTGCCGGGGCGATCGGCTGCGCGGTCGGTGCCCGGCTGGACCAGGCCGGCCGCGAGGTCGTCCTGGTGGCCCGCGGTGCGCACCTGGAGGCCCTGCGCGCCGGGGGGCTGACGCTGCTCACCCCGGACGGCCCGGTCCACGCGGCCGTGCCCGCGGTGGGCGTCCCGGGCGACCTGGAGCGGCGGCCGGACGATGTCGTGCTCATGTGCGTGAAGAGCCAGGACACCCTGTCCACGCTGGGGACCTGGGCCGACTGGATCAGTGACGCCCCGGTGTTCTGCCTGCAGAACGGGGTGGCCAACGAGCCGACAGCGCTGCGTTTCGTCCCGACCGTGCACGGGGGGTGCGTCTACCTGGCCGCGAGGTTCACCGAGCCGGGCACCGTCGCGCAGTTCATGGCACCGCGCACCGGCGTGCTGAGCCTGGGGCGCTACCCGGAGGGGTCGGACGAGGTCGACACCGCGGTGTCGACGGACCTGACCGCCGCCCGCTTCGCTGCCCCCGTCATCGGGGACGTCATGCGCTGGAAGCACGGGAAGCTGCTGCGCAACCTGGCGAACGGGGTGGACGCGCTCTGCGGCGGGGGTCCCGGTGTCGGGGACCTGCTGGACGCGGTGGAGGCCGAAGGCAGAGCGGTGCTCACCGCTGCCGGTGTGCCGTTCGTCTCGGCCCGGGAGGACGACGCGGCCCGGGGTGACCTGATCGGGGTCCGCGACGTCCCCGGTGTCGCCCGCGGCGGGTCGTCGAGCTGGCAGAGCCTCGCGCGCGGCACGGGCTCCATCGAGACGGACTGGCTGAACGGAGAGATCGTCGCTCTCGCCCGTCGTCACAGGGTGGCGGCCCCGGTCAACGAGGCGGTGCAGAGCCTGGCCCGTCGAGCGGCCCGGGACGGTGCCGCGCCGGCCTCGCTGGACCCGGCCGTCCTGCGCCGGGCCGCAGGGCTCAGCCACTCCTGACCGGAGGCTCAGGACTCCTGGCCGCGCGCCTCACCGAACTCCTGGCCGCACGGCTCAGTGGGCTCCTGGCCGCACGGCTCAGTGGATCGTGAACTGGCGGCTGACCAGCCCGGCACGGGCGCGCCGCTGGTCCGAGGTCAACGGGTCGGTGACCGCGGCCGCTTCGCCCAGACGGGCCGCGAGGGCGCCGAGCGGCTCGACGAGCTGCTGCGCGGTCGTCCCCGTCGGGACCTCCCACACCGGCACCAGCAGACCGCCGGCGCGGAAGGACCCCAGCACGCGCGAGGAGTCCGTGAGCGCCGCTCCGCCCCCGGCGTACAGGCGCGCGAAGGAGTCCAGAGCGGTGTCCTCGTCGTCGGCCAGCACCCACCGCAGGTAGGTGCGGTCGCCCATGATCGTCCAGTAGGCACTGAGCTCCGGGAGCACCCGCTCGCACGGGGTGAGGCTCTGGTTCGCCCGTTCGAGGCTGGACAGCACCTCCTGCGACTGCTCGCCGGCGTCGGCGATCCAGAAGTCGAGGGTCCGGTGGACCGTCACGTCGAACGGGACAGCGGGGTCGAGCAGGTCCTGCAGTCGCGGGCCGGCGGCCAGGCGCGCGACCGGTTCGACGGGCTGCCCGACCGGGGTGGTGAAGGCCCGCTGGAGGGCGTCGGCGACCTCGCGGCTGGCGTCGCCCGCGGTGCCGGCACCCGAGGTCTGCAGGCCCAGCCACACGAGGCCGTCGACACGGCGGATGGCCGGGTGGGCCAGTGGCAGCACGGACGCGACGCGGACCTCGACCGGGGGGAGACCGGCGGCGAGCCCCACGGTGGCCGTCGCGGCCGGGACGAACTCACGCAGCGCCACCCAGTCCGCCTCCCCGGTCAGCCCCTGGAAGGGCCGCGCGACGAACGGCACCCGGTCGTCGTCGCGGCGGGTCCGTCGCTCCCGGCGTTCGGGGCGGCCGGGCCCCCGGGGGCTGCGGGCTGCGGGACCTCGGGTGGCACGGGACGACATGCGGGCGTTCCTCCTGGGGTGTTCGGTGACCGCCTCCTGGCGGTCTTCCGAGGCCGCCGGTGGCGACGAGCGGATTCTGGCACCCACCGGTCGGGCGGACCGGGACATCGCGGTCACCGACCACGCCGCGCCCGTGAGGGGGCTCACCGACCAGATACGAAGCCTCCGGGGGTGGACGCCGAGCGCCTGGCACCACCCCCGGAGGTGAGCAGACCATAGCGCGGGGACCGCGAGGTCCACACCCGCTGTGGACGGTCGGACACGGTGCGTTCGGCCTGTCCGAACCGCCGGACCTCAGCGGACCTCGGGCGTCCCGCCGTCGTCCCGGACGAACGCCCGGCCGGCGGCGTCCCACGCCTTCATGCCGCCGTCGAGGTTGGTCACGTCGTAGCCCTGCGCGAGCAGGAACTCCGTCGCCTTCGCCGACCGGCCACCGGCCCGGCAGGTCACCACGACCGAGCCGGTCGGGACCTCGGACAGGCGCCCGGGCAGCTCACCGAGGGGGATGTGGGTCGCGCCGGCGATGTGGCCACCCTCCCACTCGTCGGGCTCCCGGACGTCGAGGACTGTGGCGTCCGGCGTGACGTCGGCAACGGAGACGGTGGGAAGGGGTTTGTCGGTCATCCCTCCATCGTCCCAGCGTGCCCGACCCCTCGCACGGGCCGGGGTCGACCGGTCCGGCAGTCCCTACGGTCAGCCCATGAGATCCCGCCGCACGGTCGTCGCCGCCGTCACCCTGGCCTGCCTCGCCAGCGCCGGCCCCGCACTCACGGCGGCCGCGGTCCGCGCCCCGTCCGCCGTCACGGCAGCGACGGCCTCGTCGACCGCGGCGCTTGCGGCACCCGCCGCGACATCCGCTGCGGCGGCGCGGCCCGCCTGGCGGCGCGTCGACCCGCGCGGAGCCGCCGACCGCCAGTTCCGGGGGCTCGCCGCGGTCAGCTCGAAGGTCGCCTGGCTGGCCGGGACGCAGAGGACGGTCCTGCGCACGGTCGACGGCGGCCGGACCTGGGCCGACGTGTCACCGCGCGGGCTGCCCGACACGCTGCAGTTCCGGGACGTCGAAGCGCTCGACGCCCGCCGTGCCGTGGCCCTGACGATCGGGGAGGGGACCGACTCCCGCGTCTACCGGACCGTCGACGGCGGCGCGACGTGGACGAACTTCGTCAACCCGGACGCGAAGGCGTTCTACGACTGCATCGCCTCCTTCAGCCCGAGTGAGGGCATCGCTCTCTCGGATCCGGTCGACGGGAAGTTCCGGATCGCCCGGACGACCGACGGGGGCCTGCACTGGTCGGTGCAGAGCAACGCCGGGATGCCCGCCGCGCTGACCGGTGAGTTCGCGTTCGCGGCCTCCGGGACCTGCCTGGTGACGTCCGGCTCGAAGGACGCGTGGATCGCCTCCGGCGGGAGCGCCACCTCGCGGGTGTTCCACTCGACCGACAGGGGTCGGACGTGGACGGTGTCCTCGACGCCGGTGGCCAGCGGTCCCTCCGCCGGGATCTTCTCCCTGGCGGTGCGCCCGTTCACCGTCAGCGTCCCCGGGGCGTCGACGTCGGGCACCGCCGTCGTCGCGGTGGGCGGGGACTTCACGCTGCCGGCCGGGCGGACGAAGATCGCAGCAGTGTCGGTGGACTCGCGCCGGTGGCTGTCCTCGCAGGCGATGCCGGGCGGGTACCGCTCCGGGGCGGCCTGGGTGCCCGGGACCGTCAGCTCACTGGTCGCCGTCGGCCCGACCGGGTCCGACGTCTCCACCGACGCCGGCCTGACGTGGACGGGCTTCGACGCCGGCTCGTTCGACACGGTGCAGTGCGCGGCCGACGGGGGCTGCTGGGCCTCCGGCGCCGCCGGTCACGTCGCCGTCCTGGTGCGCTGAGGACGTCGGTCCGCCGAGGACACCGGTCTCCTCAGGACGCCTGTCCGCGGGACAGCTCAGGTGGTCAGCGGACCAGGCGGGACAGCCGGCGGTCGGCCAGCGGCTTCCCACCGGTCTGACACGTCGGGCAGTACTGCAGCGCGGAGTCGGCGAAGGACACCTCGCGCACCGTGTCCCCGCAGAGCGGGCACGGCTGACCGGCCCGGGCGTGGACCCGCATCCCCGTCCGCTTCTCCCCCTTGAGGTCCGCGGCGGCCAGGCCGGCCGAGCGCCGGACCGCGTCGTCGAGGGTCTCCCGGATCGCCGTGAACAGCGTGACCCGATCACCGGGCAGCAGCGACGAGGCCGGCTTGAACGGTGACATCCGCGCCGCGTGCAGGATCTCGTCGCTGTAGGCGTTGCCGATGCCGGCGATGACGGACTGGTCGCGCAGCACGCCCTTGAGCTGGGCCCGGCCGGCGCGGTCGATGATGCCGTCCAGGACGCTCGCGTCGAAGGCCGGGTCGAACGGGTCGGGACCGAGCCGCGCGACACCCGGGACCGACGCGGGGTCGGTCACGACGTACACGGCCAGGCGCTGGCGGGTGCCCTGCTCGGTCAGGTCGAACCCGCTGCCGTCGTCGAGGGTCACCCGCAGGGCGAGAGCGCTGCGTCCGCCGGGGCGGGGCGGCGCAGTGGGCTGCTCCTTCTTCCAGCGCAGCCACCCGGCCTTGGACAGGTGGAACACCAGGTGCACATCCGGCCGCTCCTCCAACGACTGACCCGCCGGCTGACCCGCCTGCTGGACCGGCCGGACGGTGATGTCGAGGAACTTGCCGTGCCGGTCCGCGGCCGTCACCGTCCCGCCGGCCAGCGCGGTCACGGGCGGGTCGTAGGTCTTGAGGACGGTGAAGTTGGCCGGGTCGACGCGGCGCACGACGTGGCCCACCGCGCGCTCGGTGAGGAACGACGCGAGGGCCTGGACCTCCGGCAGCTCGGGCACGCCCCGATCATGCCGCCGCACCCCGGTGACCGGAAGCCCTCCGCCGCCGCGGGCGGACAGTGCCGTACAAGGAACGGGCTCAGGCGCAGCCCGTTCGCTCCGCCGGTGTCCTCCGGTGTGCGCCAGAGCTCGGGTCGTGCCGCCACCACGCCGTTCTCCGACGCGCGTGAGCAGACAGCCTCGGTCAGTCGATCCGGTGGTGTCCCGGCGACGGCAGCGGACGGTGGTAGACCGTCGAACGGTGCTCGGTGACCGGATCAGTCACACATCCCAGCCGTCGCGCCAGCGGCCGGTCGCCCTGAAGTGCGCGTACCCGGCAGCCATCTCCTCGGTGGAGACGTTCTCCTCGGGGTGGGCGCGACTGTGGGCCGTCTCGGCGAGGAAGCCGGCGAGACGGAAGGCCGGATCGGACAGCACCTCCAGCGTGGCCTCGATCGACTGCAGTTCGGCTGGGCTGATCAGCACGACGACCGGCTCACCGTTGCGGGTGACGACCACCCGGTCCCGGGTGTCGTGGCCCTCGATCAGTCGTTCACCGACGGCGCGAGGTCCAGGCCAGCAGCCGGTCCACGTCCCACGTGTTCACCACCTGGTCCGGGTCCACCCCGCACTCCACGGCCCGGTCGCAGCCGAGCATCCGCCAGTCCAGCTGGCCGGGCGCGTGCGCGTCGGTGTCGATGCTGAACAGGCAGCCCGCCTCGACGGCCTGGGTGAGCAGCCGCCGCGGGGGGTCCAGCCGCTCCGGCCGACAGTTGATCTCCACGGCCACCTGGGCATCCGCGCACGCGGCGAACACCAGCGCCGCGTCGAAGGTGCTCTCCGGGCGGCCCGACGGCCGGTTCGACGCCCCGCGTGACGCGCTCCCGGTGACCATCCGCCCGGTGCAGTGGCCCAGCACGTCGGTGTGCGGATCGGCCACGGCCTCGAGCATCCGCCGGGTCATCGGCCCGCCGGCCATCCGCAGCTTGGAGTGCACGGAGGCGACCACGACGTCGAGGCGGTCCAGCATCGCGGGCGTCTGGTCCAGCTCCCCGTCCTCGTCGATGTCGACCTCGATCCCGGACAGCAACCGGAACCCGTCGAGCGCCGCGTCGACCTCGGCCACCAGGTCCAGCTGGCGTTCCAGCCGCTCGACCGTCAGCCCGTTCGCGACGGTCAGGCGCGGCGAGTGGTCCGTCATCGCCAGGTAGCGGTGCCCGAGCGCCGCCGCGGTGGCTGCCATCTCCTGCACCGGGCTGCCGCCGTCGGACCACTCCGAGTGGGAGTGCAGGTCCCCGCGCAGTGCCGCGAACAACGCCGCCCCCGCCCCGGTGCCGATCTGGGGCGCGTCGGCCTCCAGGCCCGCCAGGTACTCCGGGACCTGACCGGCCAGTACCTGCTCCACGACGGCCGCGGTCTTCGGCCCGATCCCCTTGATCCCCGCCAGCGTCCCGGCCTGGGCGAGGGTCTCCAGGTCGGCCGGGTCGAGCACGTCCAGTGCCGCCGCCGCGGTGCGGAAGGCCTGCACCCGGTAGGTCTGCGCCTGTGAGCGTTCGAGCAGGAAGGCGATCCGGCGCAGGGCCTCCACCGGTGACAACGGTTCGACAGGTGAGGGAGCCACGACACGGACCGTAGGACGCGGCCGACACCGTGTGGGACGCTTCCGCCGTGTCCTGGTGGGGATGGATGATCGTCGTCGTGGTGGTCCTGGTCGTCCTCGTGGCGGTCGTCGCCCTGGTCCAGGCGCGACGTCGCGCCGGTGGCGTGGTGGTGTCCGGCCGAGGCCGGGGAGGGAGGCGTCGATGAGCCTGCTCATGCGCGCGACCGAGGTGGAGAAGCGGGTGGTCGTCACCCTTGCCGGGGACGACGTCGCCCAGCTGAAGGACGTCGTCTACTCCGCCGACGGCGATGTCGTCGGGTTCACCCTCAACGGGCGCGGCCTGTTCGCCGGGCCGCGCAAGGACGCCCTCCCCTGGTCGGCGGTCACCGCGCTGGGACCCGACGCGGTAGTGGTCGCCGACGACACCGTGTTCGTCCCGCGCGACGACGTGGTCGAGCGGGCCGCGCAGCGCGGTGGTACCCGCGGCGGGCACGTGATCGGCTCCCGGGTGCTCACCGACGCGGGCCTGGACCTCGGTGAGGTCACCGACGTCGTGCTGGAGGTCGACACCACCCGGGCCGTGCTGGTCGGGTACCAGATCAAGCCGACCGACGCACTCGGTACCGACCGGCACACCGCGCTGATCCCCATGCCCGCGGCGATGGCCGTGTCGGGGGAGAACCTCGTGGTCCCCGCTGCCGCGACCGAGTTCGTCAGTGACGACCTGGCCGGCTTCGGCGCTGCCGTCGACGCGTTCCGCGCCCGCCTCGCCAGCGGGACGGGACCTGCGACGGCACCTGTCACCGGCCCGACCGGAGGGGTGGCGCCGTGAGGTTCTCCGAGGCCCGCAAGCAGAAGGTCGTCAGCACCTCGTCGGCCACCACCGTCGGGCGGGTGGACGGGTTCGTGGTGGACGCGACCGCCGGACGGGTCGTCGCGCTGCTGCTGAAGAAGACCCCGGGTGACGCGAACCTGCTCCGGTGGGCCGACCTCACCGCCTTCGGCCGCGACGCGGTCACCGTGCCCGGCGCCGAGTCGCTGACCTCCGCGACCGGGAACCTGGCGGTCCTGGCGGACTCCCACCACGAGGTCGTCGGGAAGCTGGTGCTCACCGACGCCGGGGTGGCGGCCGGCAAGGTGGTGGACGTCGACTTCGACCTCACCGACGGCACCGTGCTGACGCTCATCACCGACCGGGACGAGATCCCCGGGACGTCGATGCTCGGGATCGGGTCCTACGCGCTGATGGTCCGCACCGCCCCCTGACGGCAGCCGACTGCTGGCCAGACGGCGCCGGTCAGAGGAGTCGGTCGGTCAGACGGCGCCCTTGACCGGGTCGCCGGCGGGGACCGCCGAGCCGACCCACACGTCCGTCGGTCCCGCGAGCAGCGGTCCGAGCTTCTCGCCCGTCGCCGCCATGTGCGCCGACGCCCCGTGGGCGGCGAGGGCCTCCGTGGAGCTCCACCGCTCCACGAAGACGACGACCTCGGGGTCACTGCCGACGCGGTTGACCGCGTAGAGCAGGCACCCGTCCTCGGTGTGGACGGTCGGGACGTTGCCGCTGATGATCTCTAGCACCTCCTCGATCCGGCCGGGGGCGGGGTGAGCGGTGGCGATGACGACGACATCAGGCATGCGCCCGACCCTGCCATGGGCTCCAGCGCCTCCGGCGGACCAGGCCCTCCAACGCCTCCGGCGGACCAGGCCCTCCAACGCCTCCGGCGGACCAGGCCCTCCAGCCTGTGGTGTCAGGCAGGTCACACCCCCTGGCCGCGCGCCGTCGACCTCCCCCACGGAGGATGCTCCGGTGGCCCGACTGCGACGTGTGTCCCCCGACGGCCCCGGCTTCTCCCGAGCCCGCTCGGGGAAGGGCTGGTCCTACAAGGACAGCCGCGGGGTCCGCATCACCGACCGGGAGGTCGTGGACCGGATCGCGCACCTGGCCATCCCGCCGGCCTACCAGGACGTCTGGATCTCCCCGCACCCGAACGGTCACATCCAGGCGGTCGGGACCGACGACAAGGGGCGCCGCCAGTACCGGTACCACCCGGACTGGCGCACCGAGCGGGACCGGGAGAAGCACGACCGGATCCTCTTCGTCGCCCGCCAGCTCCCGGAGGCCCGCCAGACCGTCCGAGAGCACCTGTCACGCCGGGGGATCCCGCGGGAGCGGGCGCTGGCCGCCGCGTTCCGCCTGCTGGAGCTGGGTTTCTTCCGCATCGGGGGCGAGGTCTACGAGAAGGAGAACGGCAGCTTCGGGCTCGCGACCCTGCGCAAGGAGCACGTCCGGGTCGGCCGCGGGGGCGAGGTCCAGTTCCGGTACGCCGCCAAACACCACATCCAGCGGGACGTCGTGCTGCACGACGAGGCCGTCCGGGACGTCGTCAGCACACTGCGGCGGCGGCGCGGTGGTGGCGAGGAACTCCTGGCCTGGCGGGAGAACGGCCGCTGGTACGACGTGTCCAGCTCCGACATCAACGCCTACCTGCACGACGTGGTCGGCGACGGCGTGACCGCGAAGGACTTCCGGACCTGGCACGCCACGGTCCTGGCCGCCGCGGCGCTCGCGACCCGCTTCCAGGAGGGCAGCTCCGAGACCTCGCGCAAGCGCCAGGTGGTCGCAGCGATGAAGGAGGTCGCCGAGCAGCTCGGGAACACCCCGACGGTGGCCCGGAACAGCTACGTCGACCCGAGGCTGGTCGACCGGTTCAACGACGGACTGACGATCGGGCCGACGCTGCAGGCGATGGACCCGGACCCGGACGCCTGGGACGACGACGCCCACCAGCGGCTCGAGGAGTCGGTCCTGCGGCTGATCGAGGCCTCGGAGCAGGCCACCGAAGCGGAGATCGACGCCGAGCGCGCCCAGCACGTGGCCGACACCGCGCAGCGGATCGCCGACGAGGCCGCCGGACAGCGGGACGCCGCCGACGCGGGCGTCGAACAGGCCGCCCGCCGGATCGCCGACGAGGTCTCCGCCCAGCGCTGAGGGTCAGGTCCAGGCAGACGGTGGTGGCAGGGCCAGCAGCGCAGGCAGGTGGGCGAGGTAGTCGGCCCGGTCCACCCGGACGGCTCCCAGGCCGGCCAGGTGGGGCGTGAGCCACTGCACGTCGATCAGCCGCCCCGGCCCCGCCGTCGAGAGCAGTGCGCACAGGGCCAGCAACGCGACCTTGCTGGCGTCCCGGCCCTCGGGCGAGGCGTCGTGGAACATCGACTCCCCCGCGAACAGCCCCCCGACGGCGATCCCGTAGAGGCCCCCGACCAAGCGGCCGTCCGCCGTCCGGGCCTCCACCG
>JAABUK010010755.1_pt1 | contig 12115 bp, 11 predicted proteins | sample 5559141 | NCBI WGS metagenome assembly JAABUK01 (sample SAMN10711869, study PRJNA513367) | rock metagenome | isolation source: Antarctica rocks | place: Antarctica: Victoria Land, Pudding Butte nord | collected 2016-01-03 | reverse complement strand
GACGTGCTGATCCGCATCCGCTCCTGATCGCGCGCTGCGCGGGCACGTACCTGGTCGACGTCGCCCTCAAGCTTGCGTTGCTCCCGCGCCAGGTCGCTCACCTCGGTCTCGTCGCGCACCACCTGGTCGCGCTGGGCGCGTTGATCGGCGGTGAGCCGCTCGATCTCAGCAAGCTCCGGCAGCGTCCGGCGGCGATGCGCCAGCTGGTCGAGCGCCGTGTCGGCGTGCTGGAGGTCGAGCAGGCGGAGCTGGTCGGCGGGGTCGGCTTTCACGGTACGGTCGACTCCCTGTCCGGTCGCGGGCCCGCCGGCGGATCGGTCGGCAGGTGAAGGCTCCACGGGTCGGTCACCACGTCGGACACGACCGTTTCCACCGTATCGCCCAGCGCCGCCCGCAATCGCACCGCCGCATCGGGAAGCCACGGCTGCTCAGTGGCCCAGTGCGGCGCGTCGATGAGCGCCGGGCCGCCGCGTTCCCGCTGCTCCGAGGCGCGGTGATGGCGCAAGTCGGCGGTCAGGTAGACGTCGGCACCGGCCCGCTGCGCGTCCTGCAGATGGTCGTCCCCCGCGCCGCCGGCCACCGCGACGGTGCGGACCAGTCGGTCGGGCTCGCCGCTGACCCGGATCCCGGCCGGAGTTGCCGGCAGCACCTGGGCGACGTGCCCGGCGAAGTCTGCCAGCGTCGTCGGCTGGGTCAGCTCACCGACCCGGCCGAAGCCCCGCCCGCTCGGCAGGTCGGCCAGCTCGAAGATGTCGTAGGCCGGCAGCTGGTACGGGTGAGCGGCCAGCAGCGCCCGGATGACCGCGACTCGCAGCGGGCGCGGCACGACCATCTCGATCCGGGTCTCGGGCAGCTCGGCCACAATGCCCGGGCGGCCGACCGCGGGCTTGGCGCCAGGGCCGGGCAGGAAGGTGCCGGTCCCCGTGGCCAGCCAGGCACAGCGGCTGTAGTCCCCCAGCGCGCCGGCACCGACCGCGGACAGCGCGTCCACCAGGGCGGCGGCCCTGGCCTCGGGGACGAAGGTGACGAGCTTGTCCAGCGGGTCGGCCGGGTGCGGCACCAATGGTCTGGTGTCGGCCAGGCCGACGAGGTCGGCCAACGCGTCGGACACGCCGGGCTGGGCGACATCGGCGTTGGTATGAGCGGTGTGGAGGGCCACCCCGCCGGAGATCAGCCGGTGCAGCAGTCGGCCCTTGTAGGTCGTCGCCGCCACACTGCTCACCGGCCTCAGCAGCAGCGGATGGTGGGTGAGCAGCAGGTCGGCGCCTACGGTCAGCGCCTGCTCGACCGTCGTCGCCACTGGGTCGATCGCCAGCAACACTTTGCGGACCGGGGCCGCCGGGTCGCCGCAGACGAGCCCGACGGAGTCCCAGTCCTGTGCCCAGGCCGGGTCGTACAAGCGGTCGAGGACGTCGACCACATCGGCAAGCGTCGGCACCGGGCCAGGTTATCGAGGGACGGCTGCCACCGGACCGCCCACCCTTCATGACGCACCGTTATTGAGCGCATGATTTGCGTCACTCACCCTGCTGGCGGCTAGGGATCTGCAGTCGAAACGTGAAATGGTGGCTGCACCATTACTTTCGCTGAGGGGAATTGACCATGGGCCGGAAATGGATTATCGGTACGGGTGCTGCAGGAGCATGCGCGCTGGTGCTGGCCGGTGCACCGAATGCTTCGGCCACATCGGACACCACCGCACCGGTGCTCAAACTCTCGCCCTCCGCGGAATTCGTCGCGGGCACGCAAATCGGTGAGTCGACCCGACCTTTCGGAGACCACCCGGAGACCGATTCCATCAGCCAGCGCGTTTCCTGGTCGGCCGCCGACGCCAGCGGCATCTGCGGTTACGACGTGTTCAAGGTCTATACCGGCATGGCCCCGGAAAAGGTGGTGTCGATGTCAACGGAGACCACCTACTCCGACCTGACCACCGACTACGACGACCAGCAGGGCGGTGGCACTTTCAAGGTGCTCAGCTGGAAGGTCGTCGCCCACGACTGCGCCGGAAATACCGCCAGCGCCTCCTCACGCGTGCTGCCCGTGGTCACTCAGGAGAACAACACGACCTACGGCTACAAGGGCGTCCAGATCACCTACGCCGGCACGTGGAAGAGCGCGATCTGCGCGTGCTGGTCCGGCGGGCGCGACCGCTCGACTGTCGAAGCCGGCGCGCAGGCGACGATCACCCGCACGTGGGCTGCGGCGGACCGGGTCGCCCTGGTGATGGAGACCGCGCCCGATCGCGGTGCCTTCGAGCTTCTCGTCGACGGCGTCCACCGCGCCGACGTCGACACCTACTCGGCGACGCGCGTGCATCGCGACGTCGTCTGGGCCGGTCGGCTCAGTGCCGGGGTCCACACGATCACGCTGGTCAACGCCGCCACCGCCGGACACCCGCGGATCGACCTCGACGCCGTGCTGTCCAACTCAAAGTTCTACTGCAACTGCTGACCTGCGACACGCCACGGGCCGCCCTCCCGATCGGAGGCCGGCCCGTGGCATGCGCGGTTGTTACGGCGTGATGTGACTGATCCGCGTGGCCCAGTTGATAAATGGGGCGCGGGTGTTCCCACAGGTGGGGTCGTGCTGGTACTGCGCGAAGGTGCACCGGTGGGCGATGTACTCGCTGGCGATGTAGACCGACGAGCGGTACGTCACGGCTGAACCGTAGTCACCCCACCGCGGCCGGGGCGGCGACCCGAAGGCGTTGTACTCGGAGAAGCCGTCCTGCGGAGCGCGACCCATCGCGGCGATGTGCACCGCTCCGGTGCCGTTCCCCCCGAAGTGGACGTACGCCGAGGTCGGGTAGTAATTGCGCCCCACCAACGTGAACGCCATGACACCGGTGCCCTTGGTCAGCACCGCAAGCGCGGGGTAGTTCACGTTGTTATGCGCGACGCCGACGTAGCCCTGGCGAGCCACTGATGAGGTGGCCGGAGTGCTGCCGGGGTGGACGGCGAACCACGCGATGCCGGCCTGCAGGCTGCCCTGCACCTGCATCACGGTGTCCAGCGCTCCGTAGAGTTTGCCGCCGGAGTAGTAGACCTGCTGCATGCGACTGTCACCGCTGTCCAGCGGTCCTTCGGCCTCATTGGGGTCCGGCGGTGCGCCGACGCCGAGGATGTCGAGGCAGTTGACTGCCAGGCAGTCACGCAGCGGGACCGGGCCGACCTTCTGACTCGACCGCGGCGCCACGCCGTAGGTTTCCGACTGCAACAGGCTGCCCTGCAGATGCAGGTTCGGATTCGCGCTGCGGATCGACTGGGTGTTGGTGACCGCGTATTGGCCGATCTGGTTCGCCATGCCGTTGTACCGGCTCGTCGAGGCCTCCTCGGCGGCAACCGAGCTGAGGAAGTACTCCGTGCCGCCCTTTGCGGTGGCGTACTGGGAATCTGGCACGACGGCCGGCCATACGGTGAAGCCAGCAGTACGGCCGTTGGCCAGCGACGTGTTCTGGAACTGCACGACCCGGACCTGACCGGAGCCCGCAGCTAGCGCGCGCTTGTCGAAGGCGTAGATCTGCGCGCCGTTGTAGCCGACCCCAGTGCTGCCCTTGCCGGCGAACGGGTACTCGTTGGTGGTGAGGAAGACGGCATTGCCGTCGGTGCCGATGTGCGGGTAGTCGCCGATGCAGGGGCAGTCGGTGTGCTTGGGCGTTCCCTGCGTGCCGTCGTCCTGGACCGGCAGCCGGTAGATGTCGAACCCGCGGGTCGGGTTGTCGGTCCGGCTCACCGCGAGGTCGAGGTGGTTGGAACCCAGGAGGCCCCCGCTAGCCGGGTCGACGTCGAGCGTCAGTACGGCTACGAAGAACCGCCCGCTGCCGTGGTCGAACGCGCAGACCGGGTCGGTGACGAATGGCCCGTACGGCCGCTTGGCGCCGGGGGTCCGGTTGACCTGAGCCTTGTAGCCGTAGAAGGAGTTGAGGTCCACCACGCCGGTCGCCGCCGCTCCGGAGGTCCGGAACACCCGCAGAACGTCGTTAGTGGCCTCCAGCGCGAAGTCGTTGCCCACACACATGGCCTGGTCGGGCGGCTCGACCGAGAACTGATTGCCATTGTTAGCGTAGCGCTGCTGGAAGCCGTTGAGCCCGTTCCAGCTCTGGCCGAGGCCCGGCGAACCGCCGACGGCCGAGGAGGTCACGATAGGCGGCCGAAGGCCGGTCGCGAAGGTCGTGAAGGCACTCGGACGCGGCGACAAGCTGTGCCGCAGGACGTTGCCACGACCGCCTGCGCGAAGCTCTGGCGACTCAATGCCGGCGGGCTTGCCGAGTGGCTTGCCGACCTGGGCGGGCAGGCTCGCTCCCTTGGTGACCATCCTGACCAGGGCCGAGGTGTCCGTGGTGACGGACGTGCCGGCGGTCGATGTGGCAGCGCCCGGTACGGCGCTCGTACTGGCACCGGCGGCCGAGCCGCTCAGTGCGACCGCCATGGTGGTGACGGCGATGGCTGAGGGCGCCATGAGGTAGCGAAGCGCCCGGCGTCGAGATTGGTACATACATTCCCCTTTACAGCAGCCGAGGTGGCATGTCGTCAGCCCGCACCGCTCATCGGAAGCGGTAACGGCTCATCACTGACGGCTACGCAGTATGTACACAAATTCACCGGGCAGGCTAGGGCCTCAGGTGACCAAATAGGCTGCGGGGCCGGATTCTCGGGCGGGAGCGGCAGGTGTCGAACCTGCGACCCTTCGCTTGTAAGACGCAGGAGCCGGAGCGGTGCGCCGCGACGCTCACCGAGCGCCGATCCGCCGAGCGGAACCGTCACAGGCGATCGCTGTCTCCGAGCGCCGAAAGGCAAGCCCATCTGTGAGCGTACCGAGCCCGCGCCCTTGAGGCCGGCCAAGAAACCAGGGCTTGATCATCGCCACGCAGCAGATGTTCTTGCACGTCCGGCGCCCCGGGATGCGTCCCCGCTGCTTCGCCGAGGAGGCGGCCGTGGCGGCTCTGGACACGACGCCGGCGTCGCCGCGCGTATCATCGTCTGATGTGATGAGCCGGACACTGGCACGGTAGACGCGTTGGGTCCGCGGCGTGCCTATCGCGTCCACGGTCGCCTTTCACGGCCTGCACGACGCAGGGTCTGGACGCCTGGTGGTCGCGGCATGCTCGATCAGGGTGGTGGTGCGCGCGTGTTTGTGGTCAGTAGTGAGGTCACGATCTCCGCTGAGGCCGCGGGCACCCTGCGGGGGGCGTTCCTGGATCGAGCGCATCTGGTCGAGTCGGCGCCGGGGTTCCAGCGGATTGAGATCTGGCGGGATCTCACCCAGGCAGGCGTCTTTCAGATGGTGTCGTGGTGGGACAGCGTTGAGAGTTTCCGGCGCTACATGCGCTCCCCTGAGCATCGGGTGTCCCACGCACGCATTCCGACGGGGCCCGAGAGACCCCGCGGCACCGGCGTGCGTCGTTACGAGCTGTTGTCGGATCGCGGGCGCGGCGCGGAGCAGTGGCCGGCGGAGGCAAGTCCTTCATGGTCGGTCTCGAGCGAGCTGCGTGGCCGCAGCCGATGACGCAGGACCCACCGGCGGCCCTCGCCGTCGTACCCCTGGCTCTGCTCGAGGCGACGCGATCCCTGCTGCAACTGGACACTGCCGCGGATGCCCGACGTGTCGCAACGGTCCTGATCCGCGACCTGGGCGGAGCCGTCGTCGCGGGTGGGGGCACCGATGGCGTTGGCACCGTCCCGGCCGACGTGTCGTTCGGTGAGGGAGGCCCATTGTTGGCTGCCGCTGCACCCGGGAGCGTAGCCCGGGCGCTCCTGGACCGGTACCTAACGCCTTTCCTGCTCGACGCCCAGCGAGCGCTCGAGCTCAGCGGACGGGTGGAGCGGCTCGCCGAGACCGCCTCGATCGACGCGCTGACCGGCCTGCCCAACCGTCGCACGCTCGATCATGCGCTGGGCCGGCTCACCCTCAACGACACCGTCATCATCGTCGATCTCGACCATTTCAAACGGATCAACGACGAGCACGGGCACGCGGCCGGCGACGATGTGTTGCGCGTTTTCGGCCGGGTCCTGCGCGGCATCAGGCGGGCTCGCGACTTCATCGGTCGCTTCGGCGGAGAGGAGTTCGTGGTCATTCTGGCGGGCTCGACCGGCGCGGACCCCTTCCTTGAACGCTTGCGCGGTGAATGGCTCAATCATCGGCCGTTCCCGGTCACGTTCTCGGCCGGCATCGCCCGCTCCGCCGGAAGTGCCGATCAGACCATGGGCATGGCCGACGAGGCCCTGTACCGCTCCAAGAACGCGGGCCGAGACAGGTGGAGCTGGGCCACCACGCCGCAGTCCCAAGGCAGGGACCAGTCGCGTGTCCGCGTTCAGACCTATCTCGACGATGCGGTCCTGGGCAATCGGCGCCCGGCGGTCCGGCTCGCGCTCGACCTGCTCGACATGCGGGTCCCACGCGAGGAGATCGTGGTCGACCTGCTCGCCGTCGCCCAACGCGAGGTCGGCGAGCGCTGGTACCGCAACGAGCTGACCGCGGCCGACGAGCACCTGGCCTCTGGTGTGGCCGCTGCCGCCTTAGACGCGCTCGCGAGCGAGGATGGCGCAGCGGCAGGCGAGGGGCACACCGTGGTCACCTGCGCGGAGGGTGACTGGCACTCGCTCGCAGCGCAGATGCTGGGCGAAACGCTGCGGGCGCGCGGCCAGGGCGTCACCGTGCTCGGCGCGTCGACACCAGCCGAGGTGGTGTCGGAGTTCCTGGCCCGAACGGGGGGCGACTCGCTGGCGATCTCGTGCAGCCTGCCCATCTTCTTCCCCGGCGCGGTGGCCCTGGTGGATGCCGCGCACCGGCAAGGCATTCCCGTCATCGTGGGCGGCCGCGCGTTCGGTCGCGACGCGCGCCGCGCCGTGCACCTGGGCGCTGACGCATGGGCCGCGACCGCCGGGGAGGCCGCCACGATCCTCGCGGGATGGCGGGCCGAGCCCCCTGCTATCAACCGCGAGCCCACCCACCTCCATCCAGTAGCGCGCGACCTCTTCGCGCGCGCGAACGCACTGGGTGACGCCGCGTTCGACGGGCTCGTCACCCGCTTTGCGCCAATGGCCACCTTCGATGCGCGGCAACTCGCTCGCACCCGCGAAGACCTGCTATTCACCGTCCAGTTCCTCGCCGCTGCAGTCGCTGCATCCGACGAGTCGATCTTCACGGAGTTCACCCAATGGCTGCAAACACTTCTCGTGCATCGAGGAGTGCCGCCGCAGGCCCTGATCTCCGGGCTCGACGCACTGCACCCGGTCATCGACGCCATCGACACGCCAGCCACGCAGCTGCTCCGCCTCGGCCGACAAGACCTCCTCGACCGCATGTCACACTGACCGATCGCGAAAGGCCACATGGCCAGTTCGTCGCGCAACAACACATCGGCACGAAACCCTCGCCACGCCCAGGCCCTGCTGTCGGGCCGCTCATCGCACTTTAAGACGAGACACACAGACGGAGACGCCTGAATTGGCAAGCGTCGTGTCGTGCCAGTTGAGCTGTACACCGGTTCAGCAGATGAGGACGTTCGCACATCATCCCGGGACACTTTTGGACAACGCGCAAGGTCGACGTCTTGGGAGTAAGGCGAGAGGGGTCCCACTCCAGTGGCTCGCAGCGGTGACCCGGCTATGCAGTTGGGACCGGCGGTCTGGGATGAACAACAATCGAGTGATGGCCACTTCCCCGCGCGTTGCCCTGGTGACCGGTGTCGGCCGGCGCCGTTCGATCGGTGCGGGTCTGGTCGTGGGCCTTGCGCGCGACGGATGGAATCTCGCGCTGAGCTACTGGTCTCCCTACGACGAACGACTCGGCTACGAACGCACGCCAGAAGACCCCGAGGCCGTGGCCGAGCAGTGCCGGGCGCTCGGCAGCGAGGTGGTGCTGCTGGCGGGCGACCTGGCAGCTGTGGATGAGCCCCGTCGGCTGGTGAGCTCCGCTGCCGAGGAGCTCGGTCCCTTGACCGCTCTCGTGATGTCGCACTGCGAGTCGGTCAACAGCTCCATCCTGGACACGTCGGTCGAGAGTTGGGACCGCCACTTCGCCGTGAACGCTCGTGCCACGTGGCTGCTCATCAAGGCGTTCGCCGAGCAGCTCCCCCTCGACCCCGAGCCCGGCAGCACAGTGGGCGGCCGGATCGTCGCCCTGACCAGCGACCACACGGCCCACAACACCCCCTATGGCGCGAGCAAGGGCGCGCTCGACCGCATCGTTGTCGCCGCTGCTGTGGAGCTGGCCGACCGCGGCGTACGTGCCAACGCCGTCAACCCTGGACCGATCGACACAGGCTGGATGACCGATGAAATTCGGGCCATGGGTATCTCCGACACCCCTGCCGGTCGGCTGGGCGCGCCAGAGGACACGGCTGACCTGGTGCGCTTCCTGCTTTCAGACCAAGGTGCCTGGATCAACGGTCAGGTGCTCTACAGCAACGGCGGCTTCCGCACGAGCTGAAGACCCGACCGCGGCGCACAGGAACATGCCTCCCGGGCAGAGCTCTCCTCGTGACGGCATCAGTGCTGCCCGTCTTTCAGCGTCGAGACAGCAGTTTCGTGGTTTGCCATGACCCGGCATGATGCCAGCTTGCCGCTGCATCGCCCGTGCGAATCGCGGCCTAGCGCGGTCGTTCCTGCCTGGCGGACGCGGCTCTGGGACGCCTAGCCGGCCGCGCGGCCCGAACTCCCAGCAGACCGAGAGACCATCTGCGCCGGCGTTTCGGTGAACGCCTTCACGGTGACGGTCGGGTCGAGGACCTGCTTGGTTGTCTTGCTGGCGCCCTTGCCCTCCCGGGTCTCACGCAGACAGAGGGCGTGGAAGTTCGTCACCACCACGATCGCCCGGCGCAGGGCCGGCGACAGGTCCGGCGGGACCAGGTCACATTCGCAGTCAACATTCCCCGGGTCGGCGGACAGCAGCACCCGCAGTCGATCCTTGACTGTGATTCCCGGGGGCGACGACCAGGAACCGTCGGTGAAGCTCGCCCCGGCGCCGGCGCCGGCGGCGCGTTGCACGTCTGCCAGGCGATCAGCATGCCCATTACCGTCGTCTTGCCGCTGCCGGTCACCATCTTCAACGCCGTACTCACCCGCCCCAGGTTCGCCTCGGCCGCTGACTGCCGCAGCTGATCGGCCACCCACGTGTCGCCGGCCTTGACGGCCGCCTCGACCAGGTAGATCGCGGTCTCCGCCGCCTCGAGCTGGGCGAAGAACAGCCGCCGGTCCCGCTCCGGTGCGCACCAATAGTCCAGCGGCACCCTGGGTGGTCGTGGTCGTGGTCGTGGTCAGGTACGGCCGGCCCTGACGTCGACACAAGTCCAGCCGGGACCGCGACTGGTTGACCAGGTCGTTCGGCTTCAACCGGTCCAAGGTCCACTCGGTCCCCAACGCCAGCTGGGCGCCCTGATGCCGGGCCGCCGGCACCGGGACGAAGTACCCGCTGGTCGGCCGGCCCTCGACGACCTCGTCGGTGATCCCGAGTGGTCGAAGCGCCAGTGCCGGGTCGGCCGGTCATAGGCGCCGCTCTTCGACGGCCTGGCGCCTGCCATAGCTGCGAGCAGTAGTGCCAGCTCGATCGCGGTTGACCAACGGCAGGCACAAATGATCTGAGCGGTGCCGGGACACCGGCTTCAGGCCGTGCCGGGAGGAGCCGCGATGATGACCACGACGACGGAGCTGGTGCCAGACCCATTACCGGGAGGCGCTGCGGGTCACCCGAGGCGATCTTGAGCTGTACGTGCCCCCTGGAGAGTCGGGGCCGGCCGCCACGGAGGCCCCCCGGTTCGGCACCGTGGTCACGTTCTACGAGTAGATCGTTTTTGACGGGCGTGTCCGGGGCCAACCCGGCGGCCGCGGTGATCCGGCCCAAGATGTCGTGGGAGGGACAGACGCGGACCGTGCTGCACCCACTGAACTTTCGCCGCCCTTCTCGCCGACGCCCGCAGCTCTGGGCCGAACAACTACGCGCTGGTCTGCCTGCTCGGCATGCTCGGGCTGCGGGTGTCCGAAGCCTGCGCCTTTGACATCACTGACCTGCGCTACGGGGCCGGCTACGAGCCGCTGCACGTGCTGAGTAAGGGCGCCAAGCCGGCTGATGCCGATGCGGATGCTGCGTGCGGTCCGGGACGCCGTCGACGGCCGCAGTAGCGGGCCGATCATGCGGACCCGCAGCCGGCGCCGGATGAATCGGGCCCGGGCTGCGACATGAAGTAGCGATGACACGCCGACCCACGCACCACCATGCGCTACGACATGGCCAAGGACAACCTCGACCGCCATGCCGCGCACGCCGTCGCCGCCTACCTCGCCGGCATGAGCACCGGCTGGCATCGGCTGGCCCTGCCGAGCCAGCCAAGGCAACCGGCAGTGTTCGCCGATGACAGGGGACTACGGCGGGGCTGACGCGACGTCGATCAAAACGACCCTGGCCGCCCGCACGTCCCGCCCCGGTGATCACACGCTGGTATGCCTGCTCGGGATGCTCGGGCTGCGCGTGTCCGAGGCGTGCGCTGCTGACCTCACCGACATCCGGTACGAGTCCGGCTAGGAGCTGCTGCACGTGATCGGCAAGGGCGCCAAGCCGGCCGACATCCCGCTGCCGATCCCCGTCCTGCGCGCCGTGCGCGAGGCGATCGGCGGACGGTCCACCGGGCCGATCCTGCGCACCCGCACCGGCCGGCGGATGGACCGCGCCGGCGCCAGCAGAGCGCTCACCGGGGTCGCCCGGGCCACCGGCATCGACCACCCGATCAGCCCGCACGGGCTGCGCCGCGCCTTCTGCACGACCGGGCTCTCGATCCGCGACATGCAGCACGCCATGCGGCACGCCGAACCGCGAAGGACGCTGCGCTACGACATGGCCAAGGCCAACCTCGACCGCCACGCCGCCCACGCGGTCGCCGCCTATCTCGCCGGCATGAGCACCGGCGGACGCGCCGGCGGGCACGTCAAGATCGACGACCCAACCGGCGATGCCGTGCGCTCGTGCCCACCGTTGATAACCTCGCCGCGCTCCCTCATGAGGTGGCTGAGTCCGCCCATGTCGATGCCAACGGTGAGGTCTGGTGGCACTCCCAAGACGCGGAGCGCGCCGTGAACGCCCATGCCGACACGGGCCTCGTGATCCTCGGGCTCGAGTGGCTCCCGTTACCAAGGAGGACTTCTGATGCGCAGCGTGACCTACTCGATGGGCGTGTCACTTGACGGCTACATCGTCGGGCCGGACGGCGACTTCGACTGGACGGCGCCCGACGCCGAAGCTCTGAGCCGAGTACGACTGGACCACGGGCTGGACGCCGACCCGCAAGCCGGAAAAGACCGGGCCGAATTTGTCAAGAACCCGTCGCCGTCCTAGTGAAGGATCAACAAGTGGCACAAGAGCACCTCGGTCGAGAGGGAATCGTCGCCGCAAGCCGTTCGGCCCACGGGACGCGGTCCGTGACGCCCCACAGCCGCGTTGTCTCGGTACTAGTGCAGGCGTTCAGCGGCCAGCTCGTCGAGGTCGTCAACGAACCCGAGCCGGCGGTTCATAGCGATTGCCGCGAAGTTGGTGGGGTGATGGAACGTGCGAAGCCAGCGCATCCCGCTGGTTCGGGCGAAATCGATAGCCAGGACCTTCAACGCCAAGGACAAGCCCTGCCTCCGATGGCTGCGCAAAATCCCCGTCATCTCGCTGAACGCATGATCCTGCGCCCGGTGCAGCGACGTCATCGTCATGCCCGCCCAGACGTCGCCGTCCAGCGCCAGAGCGACTCCGCGCGGGTCGTACGGGGCGGCGTTCAGTCGCTGGTCCACGTACTCATCGAAGGTATAGAACGCGCCGCGCTCAGGGATGTCGGCTGAGCAGGTCTTGTTGAGCTCGTAGAGCGAGCGCCGGGCGGCCGGAGTATCGCCGAGCTTGGACAGCGTCGTGAAGCGGACTCTTGAGGTCTCGAAGCGGCGCAGTACCGGCTCGAACTGGTTCCGTTCGAAGGCGTCCACGTCGAGCTTCAGACGCGTCCAGGACGGTCGAGAGTTGAGTCCATGGGCGTGGTGTACGACGGCCTTGGCGGCGTGCGTGTCGTGAGGGCGTAGGAGACGGTCACCGCGTGATCCTTCAAGAGTCCCGGCGAAAGCACTCTGAAGGAGGACCAAGCGAT
>JAABUK010010753.1_pt1 | contig 12118 bp, 9 predicted proteins | sample 5559141 | NCBI WGS metagenome assembly JAABUK01 (sample SAMN10711869, study PRJNA513367) | rock metagenome | isolation source: Antarctica rocks | place: Antarctica: Victoria Land, Pudding Butte nord | collected 2016-01-03 | reverse complement strand
CGAGCCGCTTCGCCGTTTCTTCGGCGGAGTAACGCGGGCGCACTCCCGTGACTGCGCGCTGCAGGCTTTCCGTTTCGGGAATACATGTGCTCGACAGTTGAAGCAGCCGTCCGTCGGGCGCAAACTCGATTTGCAGCACGCCGTAATTTCCGCGCAGAGCGTAACGAGGCGGGCGCTGTTCATAGCGCGCCGTTTTAGTTTGAGTGTTCGTATCTACGCGGTTTACGAGCGAGAGTTGCTGCGGCATGGCGGCAATCAGTCGCGTTTCGTTTTCGATAAAGCGGCGCAAGGATTCGCGTGTTTCTTCTTCGGACATCGGAAGCTGCGTGCCGACTTTGGGCAAGTATAAAGCTTTGCCCGCAGGCAGCGCGGGCAGTTTAAGAATCGCGCCTGTGACGGGATCGAGTTCAGGCGCGGGCGCATCTGTGATGCCCTGCGCTTTCGTGAGCGCAGACCATGCGGCGAGCGCCGCCGTGTTGCGGTCTTCGCTTGCCATCAGCAGCACCGGATATGGCGGCTCGCTGGCACGCGGCGCGGCGGTATCCGGCGGTGGCGTCGTTCCGGCGCAAGCAGATATGCCAAGAGCAAACGCTACGACAAGCATTGCGATAAACGCCGCGCGATAATCTTTAGACGCCGCGCGATAATTTTTGCGGCGACTACTGTCCACTCGTTTCTTCTGGTTTGCAGGAAGCATGATTGTTGATATTTTGTTCAAGGGCGATTGTCCAAGTCTCATGCAAAAGATAGCGTGAGAAGTTCAAAGAATCAAACGCGTTCCTTCAAACAGTCGGACAATAAGAATTGCAACGACGCGAGCGCAAAGTATAATCTTTCTTGTGGAGAACGCATTGTGAAATTCGACGATGAAGAGGTTGCGGGTTTGAATCTGGACGCCGTTTTGCCCACTGAGCCACGCGGGTTTACGTTCGCGCAGATGATCGTGTGCGATGAGTGCCTGCGTGCCAATGCGCCGACGCGCGACGAATGTTTGTATTGCACTGCGCCGCTGCCCGTCACAGAAGATAGCTTGCGTTTGCGGCAACCGTCGCTTCGCCCGCTGGAGAAATGGGAACAGGGATTCAACTGTATCTTAATGCCGAAGGCGCGCGCAGATTTTTTGTCGGACGAACAACTCGCGGAAGCTGCCAATTTTCTGCGCATGGAAACGGATGCGTTAAAGAAAATCGTCGGAGCTTGTCAGCCTCTGCCGCTCGCGCGCGCGGCGACGCAAGACGGCGCGAATGCAATCCGGTATCGTCTTGCGGACGTGCAACGCAGCTTCGATGTATTGATCGTCGCTGATAATGACTTAGCGTTGGAATCAAAGCCGCCTATTCGATTGCGCGCTCTTGAATTGACGAACGACGGATTGATCGGGCATTCCGTCGGCGATTACTCTGCGGAAGTTGTTTCGTGGGAGCGCATTCAGTTGCTTGTCAACGGCAGGCTGTACGTGCGGCGCGTCGAAGTTCAGGAACGTCTGAAGCGCGGCGGCTCGGAAGGCGAGATTATTGAGGCGCACGAATTCGGCGCGGACGAAGCTTTGCTGGATGTGTACGCCGCGCTCGATCCGGGGGAGTGGATTCACTGGCGCATCAGCAGCGCGGGCTTCGACTTTTCATGTCTGGGAGAAAAGAAAACTTTGCTCGCCGCCCGGAATTTTCAAACGCTGATCGAAATTTTGCGGCAACAGGCGAGCCATGCGCGGTTCGATGATTCATACAAGGCTTTGCGGCATACGTTGTCAACTGCATGGCCGCCCGAGCAACGCACGGAGTCGCGTGGCTGGCAACGCGAGCGTCCCGGCAAATATACTACGGAGGCGGTCACAACGAGCGACAACGAAAAACAGTTTACGCTTTATTCGCGTTTGCAAAATTATCTACGGTTGCGCGGAAAGGATTTGCAAGATGAGTGATATGAAACGGCACGCGCGGCCACGCTTCAGGCGAGACGCGCAGCCAGCGAAAGAAAGCAAAGCGAAAGGGAATGAAGCGCGAAACGATGCTTCCCGAAACAGTGCTTTCATAAACGATGTTTCCAGAAACAACCAAGAATCACCACGCCGCTCATCGTCGCTGCCGCAGACTTCCAATGCTGCGTCAACTGCTTCAACGCCGCCCGACAACGCGCAGCTTTACGGACTCTTGCCTGTGCTCGAAGCCTTGCGCGCGGGCGTTCGTCCCATTGAACGACTCACGATCAGCGAAGGCGCACACCCGCACCGCCTGCGTGAATTGATCGAACTCGCCCGCGCCACCAACATTCCCGTGCGCCGTCTCTCCCGCGCAGAACTCACGCGCCTCCTCGGAGACGTTAATCATCAGGGTGTCGTCGCAGACATCGCCGCCGCGCGCTACAGTGATGCGGATGAGTTGCTGCAATCGCTTGCCGCGCGCATCGGCACAAACGATCCGCCGCTCGCAGTCGTGCTCGACGGGGTCGAAGACCCGCGCAATCTGGGCGCTATCCTACGTACAATTGAATGCGCCGGTGCGCACGCAGCGTTTATTCCCGAGCGCCGCGCAACGGGCTTAACGGAGACGGTGGCGAAAGCTTCGGCGGGCGCTCTCGAACATGTGCGTGTGGCACGCGTCACAAACCTCGTGCGTTTGATTGATGAGTTCAAGCAGCATAATATCTGGACAATCGGCGCGAGTGCGGACGCTCGCGTGGATTACACAGAGTGGGATTGGACTTCGCCGTGCGCGCTTGTGCTGGGCGGCGAAGGCGCAGGATTGCATCGCCTTGTGCGCGAGCATTGCGACGCGCTCGTCCGCATTCCTTTGCGCGGCCATATCCCTTCGCTCAATGTTTCCGTCGCCGCTGGAATCGTGCTCTACGAAGCGCTGCGCCAACGAACAAAGAAGCAAAGTCCAACGTACAAGGAAACGCCGTAATTGCGTTCAAGGAAGCGGAGACTAATAAATGTATTGTCCGAAATGTGCAGCACAGAATATTGATGACGCGCAATTTTGCCGCGCGTGCGGCGCAAACATCAGCCTTGTTTCGCAAGCATTGAGCGGCAAACTGCCCACATCGAGCCTTATTCCGCCGCTTGCTCCGATGGTTGATATGCGGGAATTTAATCCGCGCAATCGGCGAAAAGGCAATCAATCCTCATGCAATGAGCGCGGATACAAGCATCTCTTTATGGGCGTGGGTTTTTTATTTGTTGCCATTTGCCTCGCGCTCTTCAGCGGGCGCGGTCAGAACGGCTGGTGGATTTGGATGCTCATTCCGGCTTTCTCTTTAATGGGTCGCGGCGTCGCCGAAATCGTTCGCGTTAAGCAAAGCCGCCGCGCCGCATCGCTTCCTGAAACAGCTACTCCGCAGGCTTTTTCAACAACGCCGCCGCCACCGCAAATGAATCAGGTTCCGGTGCGCAACACCGCCGAAATGACGATACCGCCGAGCGTCACCGAAGGCACGACTAGACATCTCGGTTCCGAAGCAGCGACGCAGCATTTCGATGCCAACGTGAAAACATCGAACGAGAATCGCTAGCCACTTCATCAATTGCGTTTGCGCTCATCGCGGCAACGGCGAGACCGTCGCTTCTTGCGCACGTCTGCGGCGTCGCTGTATAGTTTTTGTGAACGCCAATAATACTTTTCACACATCGTCTGTTTTCAACGAAAGGATTTTTGTATGCCGCAACGCCCGAAGATCGCCGACAACATGCTGCAATTGATCGGCTATACACCGCTCGTTCGATTGAATCACATCGCCTATCCGAACTCGGCGGAGATGATCGTCAAACTCGAATCGCAAAACCCTATGGACTCCGTCAAAGACCGCATCGGCGTAGCAATGATCGAAGCCGCCGAGCGCAATGGAAAAATCAAGGCGGGAGAAACGACGCTCATCGAGCCGACATCCGGCAACACAGGGATTGCAGTCGCTTTCGCCGCCGCCGTCAAAGGCTACAAATTGATTGTCACGATGCCGGATTCCGTAACGCAGGAGCGTCGCCGCGTGCTCGCCGCGCTCGGCGCTGAAGTAGTGCTCACGCCCGGTGCGGAAGGCATGAAGGGCGCGATAAAGAAAGCGGCGGACATCGCGGAAGAAACGTCGAATAGCTACGGCCTTTCGCAGTTCGATAATCCTGCGAACCCGGAAATTCACCGCCACACTACCGCCGAAGAAATTCTCGAAGACACGGACGGGCGCATAGACGCGTTCGTCGCGGGCGTCGGCACGGGCGGCACGATCAACGGCGTCGGCCACATCTTAAAAGAGCGCGTCGGAAAAAATGTGCATATCGTTGCCGTCGAGCCTGCATCTTCGCCCGTGCTGTCGGGCGGCGAGCCGGGGCCAAACAAAATTCAGGGCATCGGCGCAGGCTTTGTCCCGCGCAATTACGATGCGTCAGTTGTCGATCAAGTGATTAAGGTCGATTACAATGATTCGCTTGAAATGGCGCGTCGCCTTGCGCGAGAGGAAGGAATCTTCTGTGGCATTTCTTCGGGCACGATTACATGGGCGGCGCGCGAAGTGGCGCGGGATTTAGGCCCGGGCAAACGCGTCGTCTCGATTATCTGCGATTTCGGCGAGCGTTATTTATCGCACGAATTGTTTCAAGCAGCAGAGCAATAGAATCAACGCAAATTAAGAGGCGCTCGATTCGCCGCTTCGTTTTTGCGTTCCAAACAGAAGTGGCGCGCGGCCTGTCGAAATGAACATACAGCGTGTGTCGCCTCACAGTGTCTTTCATGAACGAACCGAAGCAAGCACGCATCTGTGTGCCCGTTTGTGTGAGCCATGCGCGCGATTTGCCGCAAATACTAGAACGCGCTGCTCACGTTGCGGACATTATCGAGTTACGGCTGGACTGTTTGGACGGCGGGCAGTTTGATACCGCACTCCAAGAACTCGGCGCACTCTTGCACGCTAATGTGCGTCCATTGATTCTCACGTTTCGTCCCGCAGAGCAAGGCGGGCAACGCGCGTTAGACTTTTTTGACCGCGTAGGCTTTTGGTCGTCCGGCTGGAGAAGTTGGTACGGCGGTAAAAATCAAAAACCGGAATTGGTTGACATCGAACTTGATCTGCTTGATTCATACCACGTATGGAAATTTAACGAATTGATTGAGCAGCAGCGTGTGATTTGTTCTCACCATGATTTTGTAGGCATTCCTGCCGATCTTGAAAAAATTTATGAACGAATGGCGGCGACGCCCGCGCGCATACTCAAAATCGCGGTGCAAGCCGACGAGATAACAGACTGTCTTCCTGTCTTTCATTTGCTCCAACGCGCGCGGCGAGAAGGACGTGAGATGATTGCGATTGCGATGGGCGAGGCCGGAGTTGCAACGCGAATTCTTGCTCCTTCGCGTGGCGCATTCCTCACTTACGGCGCGCAAGACGAAGCGCACCAGACTGCGCCCGGACAAATCAGCGCGAAGGATTTGCGCGATCTTTATAGAGTTCATCAGCTAAACGGGCGAACGGAAATTACAGGACTCATCGGCGCTCCCGTCGCGCATTCCGTTTCGCCGCACATGCACAACGCCGCCTTCGCCGCGCGCAACGTGAACGCCGTTTATATTCCGTTTGAAGTGCGAAATCTCGAAGCGTTCATGCGCCGCATGGTGCATCCGCGTACGCGCGAACTCGAATGGAATCTGCGCGGCTTGAGCGTGACCGCGCCGCACAAGAGCGAAGTCATAAAGCATCTCGATTGGATTGAACCGGCGGCGCGTGAGATCGGCGCAGTCAACACGATTGTCTTTGAAGACGATGCGCTGCACGGCTACAACACGGACGCAGGCGCATTCCTCGCTCCGCTGAAAAGTATGATCGGCGATTTACGCGATGCGCGATGTGCGGTTATCGGCGCGGGCGGCGCTTCACGCGGCGTGCTCTGGAGTCTGAGACACGCGGGCGCACACGCTACTGTCTTCGCGCGCAATGAAGCGCGTGTGCAAAAGTTGGCCGAACAATTCTCGGCGGACGCGCACAAGCTTAACGGCGCAAACTTCAAAAACTTTGATGTCGTCATCAACGCCACACCGCTCGGCACGCGTGGTGCAAGTGAAAACGAAACGCCCGCGACTGCCTCTCAACTCGAAGGCGTGAGCATCGCTTACGATCTCGTTTACAATCCGCAGGAAACCTGTTTTCTACACGAAGCACGCCGCGCCAATTGCAAAGTTATCGGCGGCCTCCCGATGCTCGCCAATCAGGCCGCCGCACAATTCGAGTTATGGACAAATGAAACTGCGCCGCACAGCCAGATGCGCGAAGCCGCAGAAAAACAGTTAGGCTTCTACATTACGGCTAACGGATAAAATATGGGCATTGAAAAATTTGCCGAGAATCTTGGTGCTCCCGATATCAAACTTGATGGCTTACAGATTTGGGTTCACAGTCGCCAGTTTCCAAACGAAGAAGATTACTGGGATGGGAATTGGTTGAATGTCACCGCGCATTGTGGCTCTCATGGAGCAGACGTCTGGACGAATGGCGCGATTCTGCACGTCCCTGATATTGCTCGCTGGCTTGTTGCGTTGGAAGAAATGAATCAATCTTTATCTGGCGAAGCAAACCTTGTTAGTCTTGAGCCTGAATTATGCGTAGAGTTAAATGTGAAGGAGCTTGGGCAACTTTCATTGAAAGTTAAAATTACCCCAGACCACATGACACAGGAACACATCTTTCGGTTTGAAATAGATCAATCGTATCTTGGGAGTGTTATCGAAAGTTGTCGAAAAGTGCTGGCGAGATATCCGGTCAGAAGTATACCTGATGCGAGCGGAGAGGGATAACGACTCATTCAACCGGAGCGCGAGTTGGCTTGGCTTTCATCTATTAATTGAATAGTTTCGAGGTCGCGCTCGATTAATTCGGGCGGTGCTGAACGCCATAAGTTAATCTGTTTTGGAATTCACCTACCGTCCGACATTCGACATCTAATTTCTATGCAAGAGCGTTACAGCCGCCAGATTTTGTTTGAGCCGATTGGCAAAGCGGGACAGGAGCGCTTGCTGGCGGCGCGTGTGTTGATCGTCGGATGCGGCGCGCTCGGTTCGGCGCAGGCTGAAGCGCTGGCACGCGCGGGCGTCGGGCGTCTGCGCGTGGTGGATCGTGATTTCGTCGAGTGGTCGAATCTGCAAAGACAAACGATGTTCACGGAAGAAGACGCGCGCCATCGTTTGCCGAAAGCGATTGCCTGCAAGTCGCGCATCGCGGCGATCAATTCAGAAATCGAAATCGAGCCAATAGTCGCGGACGTTAGCCATACAAACATCGAAAGCTTGATCGAAAATTGCGATGTGGTGCTGGACGGCACAGACAATTTCACAACGCGTTATTTGATTAACGATGCGTGCGTCAAACACGACACCGCGTGGGTCTACGGCGCGGCAGTGGCTTCCTACGGCGTGACGATGACGGTGCGCCCGCATAAAACTCCGTGCCTGCGTTGTATCTTCGAGGAAGCACCCCCGGCAGCGTCTGCTCCGACGTGCGACACGGCGGGCGTGTTGATGCCGATTATTAGCGTCGTCGCTGCTGTGCAGGTGACGGAAGTTTTGAAATTGCTGACGGGACGCATCGAGAGCTTGCACAATTCTTTGATGCAGTTCGATGTGTGGCGCAACGAGTGGCGGCGCATCGCGCTCGGAAAGCCGACGGCGGAATGCCGTACCTGCGCGCAGCACATTTACGAAATGCTGGACGCTGAAACAATCGAGTCGGCGGCGATCTTGTGCGGGCGCGACGCGGTGCAGATTTCGCCGGGGCAGAGAACCATCGTTGATTTGAAAGCGCTCGCGTTGAAGCTGCGCGCGGTGGGCGAAGTCAATCTCAATGCGTATCTTTTACGCTTTCGCTTTGAGGATTACGACTTGACTGTTTTTCAGGACGGGCGCGCCATCATTCGCGGCACGGATGATGTTGCCACAGCGCGCTCCGTGTATGCCAGATACATAGGCTCTTAGACGTGACCGCCGGACGCCGGATGCGGTAAACTTTCATTGATGTTAAATAAGAAACTCGTCAAGCACACCGCCAACTTAATCACACTCTTTTTAATTACGGTTTTCTTCTCTGTTTTGGTTGCGGCAAGCGAGCCTGTGATCTGGGAAACGAATTCGCGTGAAGAGATTCTGCGCGGCGATGCGCGCGGCGTCTCCGTCACGGACACTGGCGCACTGATGCTCGCGCCGAAGTTTTCCCAAATCTTCAATACGGAGCAGCCTTACGTCTGGTCGAGCGCCGTCGATGCAGCGGGCAATGTGTATCTCGGCACGGGGCACGACGGGCGCGTTTATCGAGTGACGCCGGACGGCAAAGGCGCGCTGGTTTACGACGCGCCGGAACTCGATGTGACGGCGCTCGCCGTTGCACGCGACGGCGCGATCTTCGCGGGCACTTCGCCGGACGGAAAAGTTTATCGCATCGATGCGGCAACGAATCGCGCGGAAGTTTATTTCGAGCCGAAGGAAAAATATATCTGGTCGCTGGCGGTGATGCCGGACGGCGCTCTCTGCGTCGGCACTGGCGACAAAGGGAAGCTGTACCGCGTGCGCGCAAGCGGCGCGAAACCCGCTGCGTCGCTCTTAATCGACACGACGCAGACGCATGTGATTTCGCTCGCGGTGAGCGCAAACGGAGATTTGATCGCTGGCACTGATCCGGGCGGGCTTGTTTTGCGCATTGCTCCCGACGGCAAAGCGTTTGCTCTTTACGATTCATCCTTGCGGGAGATTCACGCGCTTGCGCCCGCGCCGGACGGTTCGATTTACGCCCTTGCCTTGAGCGATGCAGCTTCCGGCACGCGCGGCGGAACAACTACCACTGCCGCTTCGTCCGCGCAATCATCTGATGGAAGCGCTTCGGGCAGCAGCAATGTTACCGTCACGGTGACGGATGAAAGCGGCGCGGCGGCGGCGGGGCAGTCGCAGCCCGCGACCACGCGTCCGGGACGTGCTGATTTATCGAACGCACGCAGCGCAGTATTTCGCATTCAACCGGACGGCGGCACGGACGTGTTGTGGAGTTCGAGTTCGATCAACGCTTTTGCTTTGGCGTTTGCGCCGCAGACGAATCGCGTTTTGATCGGAACGTCGGACAAAGGCCGCATTTATTCCGTGGCGAACGACGGGCGCCCGACGCTTCTGCTGCAATCCACAGAGGGACAGATTTCGGCTTTTGCTGCGCGCGGTCAAGACGTGTTCGCGGCGTCGAGCAATGCGGGCAAACTCTTTCGTTTTAATTCCGAACCGGCGAACGAAGGAACATACGAATCCGTTGTGCGTGATGCCAAGCTGGTCGCTTCGTGGGGGCGCATCTGGTGGCGCAGCAACGGTCTTGTGCAACTGCAAACGCGCACAGGCAACACGGAGCGCCCGGATGCGACGTGGAGCGATTGGAGTGCGCCCTACACGGCTCCTGCGGGCGCGCAAATCACCAGCCCGCGCGCGCGCTTTTTGCAGTGGCGCGCAACCTTGCGGCGTGGGTCTGCCGCCGGAACAAACAATACGACGGACGGTTTAGCGGCGCGGCTGGAAAATGTGAGCGTCGCTTATTTGCCGCGCAATGTTGCGCCGGAAGTTTTGTCGATCACAGCTTTGCCGGTGGGCGTCGGCTTGCAACCGGCGCTTCAAATACAGATCGATCCGAACGTCGAATCTTCCGGGCTTGATCCGGCGCTGTTTGCGCCCGCCGTGCAAGTGCCGCCCCGCAGACTTTTTCAACGCGGCGCACGTTCTCTGCAATGGCAGGCGGAAGACCGCAACAACGACACTCTGGAATACGCCGTTTACTATCGCTCTTTGAACGAAAGCACGTTTCGGTTGTTGAAGGATAAGCTGCGCGATAATTTTTATACGGTGGACGGCGCGGCGCTCGCTGACGGGCGTTACATCTTCAACATCGTCGCTTCGGATGCGCCCGATAATCCGGCGGGACAGGCGCTCACGGGCGAACGCCTGAGCGAGCCAGTCGAGATAGACAACACGCCGCCGATTGTGCGCAGTGCGGTGGATGCGCGCATTGTCGGCGATCAAGCGCGCGTGCAGTTTGACGTAGAAGATGCGACGGGCAGGATCAAGCGCGCAGACGTGAGTATTGACGGTTCCGCGTGGCGCGCTGTGTTCCCGGATGACGGTATCGCAGACAGCCCGCGCGAACGCTACACGCTGGAGTTGCCTGTGACGGGCGCGGGTGAGCACACAATTTCGTTGCGCGCCTTCGACGCAAGCGGCAACGTCGGAAGTCTGCGCGTTACGGCCAGACGCTGATATGCAACGAAAACATTGTTTCATGGCATCCTAAAAGCTGCACGATACGGTGCGACAAAAACGGAAAGCGTGCGCCTGCTGCGGTCTATGAGGTTCGTTTGGCGGGAAAACGCGTTTGCGATGCGTGGCATCAGGCTTGCTGAATTGCGTTGGTAGCGCGTTTCATCTCCCTCCTATGCGCGCTCATGTAAATCAGAAGCATGAGGAGGAAGTTGGTAAAATGAATAACTTAAAGCGAACATTAACCGCTGCCGCGATGCTTTGCCTGCTGGCGATTGGTGTGTTTGCGCAAGACCGCGATAGTCAGAAACCACCGCCGAAGGAAAAGCCGCCGGTGGTCGTCACTCCGCAAAAGAAAGACCCGCCGCCATCAAACAATCAGGGCGACAAGAAAAAGGAAGACAAGCGGGGAAAGCCTTAAGGCAGCGACTACAGCAACCACGCTATTGGAGAATCGCTGCGCGAGAATCATTAATCAACAGAGCCTGCACGAAGCTAGACACTTCGTGCAGGCTTTTTCTTTTGCAAAGAGATTTTCAAATCACTTGACGGCGGAACGAGCGTGGCGCGCAACTGCCTCTAGCGACGATGAAAGTGCTGGACAAGGATACCTACGGCTGGATGGAATTCGTTGCCGCCAAGTCGTGCGATTCAACTGCTGAAGTCGAGCGGTTCTATGGGCGGCAAGGCAGTTATCTCGCGCTCCTCTATGCGCTCGAAGCGACGGATTTTCATTTCGAGAATTTAATAGCGGCGGGCGAACATCCGTTCTTGATCGACCTCGAAGCGCTATTCCAACCGCGCGTCGAAGGCGAAGACATTAAGCAGGCAGATTTGCTTCTCGCCAGCAATACCGCCGCGCACTCTGTTTTGCGGGTCGGGCTTTTGCCACAGCGTATTTTATCGAAAGCCGATTACGAAGGCATAGATATGAGCGGTCTCGGTGGCACCGCAGGACAGCTTTCGCCGGATCGCGCCGTGAGTTGGGAGCGCGCCGGAACAGACGAAATGCGGGTTGTGCGTGAACGCCTCGAACTGCCGCAGGCGAGCCATCGCCCGACGTTCAACGGCGCTGATGTCAACGTCTTAAATTACAAGGAAGCTCTGGCAGATGGATTTACAAATATGTACGGGCTTCTCTTGAAACATCGTGATGAGCTTTTGTCGGAGACCGGCGCACTGGCACGCTTTGCGGATGCGGAAGTGCGCGTCATCGTGCGGCCTACGCGCGCTTACGGACTACTGCTGCATGAAAGCTTTCACCCGGATTTCCTGCGCGACTCGCTTGACCGCGAACGTTTTTTTGACCAACTCTGGATAGAAGCCACCAACCGCCCTTTTCTAGGAAAAGTTATCCACGCAGAGCGCAGGGATTTGCTGCAAGGCGACATACCGATTTTCACTACGCGACCCGGATCGCGCCATCTACGGGACAGCTTTCAGCAACAGATCACAAACTTCTTTGACGAACCCGGTCTGGCGCTCGTTCATCGCCGCCTGCAACAACTCTGCGAGCGCGATTTGCAACAACAACTCTGGTTCCTACATGCTTCGTTGACGACCCTATCCATAGATTTATATCAAGAAGATTGGCCCCGGTATCCGCTTGTCGAGCCACGCAAACAGGCAAGCGCGGAACAGCTTCTGTTGAAAGCTAAAGCAATAGGCGACAGGTTGGAGGAACTAGCCCTCCGCTCGGAGAAAGACGTCACATGGTTTGGCGTGGCAGGCATTGACGGGCGGCACTGCTCGCTGGCATCGCTCGGTTACGATCTGTATGAAGGCATTCCCGGCGTCGCGCTGTTTTTGGCTTACCTCGGCGCAGTCTCCGGCGAAGAACGCTATTCCGAGCTTGCGCAACTCGCCTT
>JAABUK010010752.1_pt1 | contig 12118 bp, 15 predicted proteins | sample 5559141 | NCBI WGS metagenome assembly JAABUK01 (sample SAMN10711869, study PRJNA513367) | rock metagenome | isolation source: Antarctica rocks | place: Antarctica: Victoria Land, Pudding Butte nord | collected 2016-01-03 | reverse complement strand
ATTCCACTCTCTCTCTCTCTCTCTCTCTCTCTCTCTCTCTCTCTCTCTCTCTCTCACCCATCTCATACGCTCCCTTGCACTCGAAACGAACTTTCTTTCATGCTCCCTCCGAACCCATCTGATGATCATCTCTATCCACACCGTCCATATCTCAAATGACTCCTCAACACGCAAATTATGTCATGTCAAACCTTCTTCTACCACATACCCAACCCTCCCTGCATCCCCTCTCCCTCAACAACTTCAGGCGCGGAGTCCACTGATCAGCCAACAACGCTTCCAACCACACACTTGCGAGTTCCCTGCACATTCAACATGGGAAACCCAAAGAGGAGTCCAACTGCGGACAAAGATAAATATCCCCTTGTGCAACTATCAAGGCTCAACAAGGTCCACAGACCAACGCACCCAAGGGATACATCTGCCCTTCATCTCCCCAGCACAACAAGGAGACCACTCTCCTCGTCGTCAAAAGGGCCTCCGTCATCAAGCTCCATGGCGAAGGGGTACGTTGTATCAGGAAGCGACGATATTCAGCTTGAGACTGCTAGTGTGGAAAGGGAAGGAGGGGGGGGGGGAGGAGGGAAAGATGGGATATAGGCACATCTTGTCACCTCTGATATAAACTCATACATCAATATGATTTGCGGTAGAGAGATCTGTCCGGCAGGTCAGGATGCTGCGAACTGTATGTACCCCGCCCTCCGGAACGCCGGAGAATGGTAATTTGCCTCCTGGAAGATAGATTGGGAAGGACTAGTGGACAGCTCAAGAAGGCTCTTGGAAAGCCTAGGACTTGGTCGCCGAGGTAGTCTTGTCTGATCACCTTACGCTGCTCCATAGAGCAGCGTATGATGGATTATCTATTCATGGGCATTGACCTATTCCATGATAAACCAGCTTATGGCCTGGATTGTTTTCAATTTTTGATCGTACCGATATCTATCACGAACTTCATTCCTCTTTATTCATATGAATCGTGTCTTCTCTTCTCCGAGTCATGAACAGAAACAACACTCACCTATTTGAACACCTTGCCGTCCGCCCACTCATACTTCTTTCCCTTGACCTCAATCGGCTTATCCCAGCTCCACTGGTCCTCCAAGAACTCCTTGTCTTCTGCCTTTGCCGGGTCAAGCTTGGTGAACTCGTAGCTCTCATAGTCTGGAGCCACATCAAAGGCCGGGTGAGCTTCATCGCCACGGACGAGGAAGGCGCCCTGGATGATAGAATCGTTGCTGACACCGTAGACAGAGGCAGCCCCAAAGAGATACTTGCGGGATGCTTCGAGACGATTGAAGAAACCGCCTGAGAAACTCGTTAGTGGAGCCGGGGCAAATATGCAAGTTTTTACTCACCAATCAAGTTTGCACTCATGAAAGTCAGGGTCAGCTCATCGTTGTACTTGTAATCTACACGCCAGAGCGAGTATTCCTCCGGCTTGTAGTGCTCCCAGAACCATGGTAGCGCCTCCTCACGTGTCTCCGCATTCGAATACTTGCGTTTCCAGTCATCGAGGATGAGTGTTGGTTTCGGCAGAGCTTCGAGAGAATGTTTTGCAGCCTTTGGAGCGGGAGCTGCTTCCTCTTCTTCCTCTTCCTCTTCCTCTTCCTTTTCTTTTTCCTTGGTCTGAGGCTTGGCGGCTGGTGCTGGGGCGGGTTTAGCTGGTTTTGCCTCTTTCTTGGGCGGTGTGTACTTGATAGCTTCGTCAATCAGGATCGGTTTGTCAACAATAGCTTTCCAAGTCGGCTGGTTGGCGACCGTCTCAAACCAACGAGTGGTGTTGGGATGTTCATCGCGGACCTTCTTGTCAAAGACATATTGGAAACCTCGAGTAATGAGGGAAGTCATGAAGAGGTCAGCTAAGGTTGGTCGTTCACCAACAAGGTATGTGTGGACCAGGAAGTGCTGTTCAACGACCATAAGAGCCTTGAGAGCCTTATCCTGAGCATCATCGACATTCTTCTTGTTGTATGGCCCAAGTCCTGCAAGTGGACGGAACCAGTTTGCAATGTTTGGAAGAAGTTCGGTATTTGCGAAGGACATCCAGCGGAGAATTGAGGCGTAGTCTTGCTTTGTTTTGCCCAGCAACGTCGTTTTCTCGTTCTGCGAGGCGACTACAAAGATTAGCGATGTTTCCGTATCCAAGATGTGGCAACGGAAAAAGGATTCAAGAGTAGTACGATCAGAATCATAAATGGTCAACAGGATGTTCAGACAGGGATAACTGTGTTTATAATATGGCTCATCTTCGAAACAGCATGTAGTCTGACAAAAGAAAGATTCGACGTACAGTATACGGCAATAGCCATTGTTTCTGTCAAGAGATATCCATTCGGGCCAACAAAGGTCGGGACTCTGCCCAAAGGATTGAGCTTGAAATATTCGATATCCTGGATGGGAATTCTGGTCTCGACGACCTCGATGTCTAGGTTGTTGGCCTTTGCAACAGCCAACAGGACGGTTGACCGCGCATTTTCCTGAAGAGTCACATAGTCAGTCTCGAAAAAGACCCTCTCAAGAAAATAATGTGCGTCGAGCAGAGAGTGAAATACCTTGAAGCCGTAAAGCTTTCCGAAAGACATGATGAGTCTGGGTATCAAGTGAAATGTTCACAAAGCTCTAGTAATGTTCGTAATAAGCTAGGGAGGCAGAGAACAATTTTGTGAAGAGACGCCTCTTCTCAATGTTGGCAGAAATCTGAGCTGGTGGGTGCGGAGCCAATCAGAGCTTGGCACAGTTTTGAGGCTCTTGCTCCAGATTTGAAGCTTCCGCAGTCTTCAATTCCAATCCATCATCACTACACCTTCGGGTCCGGACAGATCCTCCCATTGGCATCAATTGCCAATTGCATCCAACGATATGGCCTCCGGTCCATCGACCAAGCTCTGGACCCCATTCCGAAGTATCTGCCGGCAATGTCGACACCGCGCATCTCAACTCCCACCAGCAGCTCTCTTCCAGAGACAAGACCAGCGGCAACGAAAGACCTTCTCAACCACCTCGCTCCATCATGACGAACTCGAAACCTACGCCCACGCTGAAGCGGCATCGCGAGATGACCTCCAAACAACCGCGGCACCACCCTTCGACCTCGACACCCTGCCCTCCGCGCCCCAACAACCCGCCCGCATCCTCCCCGCCTCCCCTTCCTACTTCACCGCCTCCCCCCAATTCAACGACAATGTCCTCCTTCTACGCTCCCTCCTCCGCGAATACGAGACCCTCCCCACCGTGCCCTCCGACCAAGCTCCGCACGCCGCATGGCTGAAATTGGCTGCATACCGCTCGCGGCTCGGCGAGCCAGTCACCGCAAGCAAGTACAGCAAAGTCCTCCAATTGCTGGGAAGGCTGAACAGAATCCACCCAAAACTACAGACGCAGAAGCTCCATCAAGTAATGGATCGTTTCCGCCGTCCGGACGTAGTGGGCTTGCAGAAGCCACCGCCAGGGAAGCTAGACAAAGACGGTCGCGCCAACGGTATGGGACGGAGGAAAGAGTCCTCTGCGAAAGTTCAGCTGGTGGAAGGATCTGGAGAGGTGATGATCAATGGCAGGAGTATTGTGCAAGCCTTCCCCCGACTGCATGATCGGGAAAGTGCGTTGTGGGCGCTCAAGGTGACGGGAAGGATGGACAAATATAATGTTTTTGCCCTTGTAAGTGGCGGGGGAATCACGGGTCAAGCGGAGAGTATCACATTGGCGTTGGCGAGGGCGCTGATGGTGCATGAGCCGGCTTTGAAGCCTACATTAAGGAAGGGTGAGTATATTCTACGCTTTATTATCCCGTTTTGATGTTCTATGCTAATCCTATTCTATAGCCGGATGTGTCACATTCGATGCCAGACGTGTGGAGAGAAAGAAGGCCGGAAGGATAAAGGCGAGGAAGAGTCCAACTTGGGTCAAGAGATGATTTGTATATTGGTGTATGTGTTGTTTCCTGCAACTGTATATGCATCATCTTCTCGAGCTTCGGCACAGCTCAATGGCAGGTACACTGGAGTGAGGCAATAGTGCTGCCCATGTAGACGCCGCAGCGAGAAGCACGAATAGATCTCCGTTTCCCCGACGGATGTATCCAACTTATGAATGCCCTACCTACCGTAAATGCTGAAGCGCCAGATCTGCCATTCCAGCTGCAACTCTACAGTCACGAGCCAGCCTGCAATTAGCTATTGGGCGATCACTTCTCTATTTCCGGAGCCCATAAGCACTCTATCTGGTGTGCCGAAGGCGTGTCAAAGTCTTGGCTTTCGTCAATTCGTCCGTTTTCTGTCTCGTTAATGGCTCGTTGTATGGCTCAATACGATGGAGTCTGGTGGACCGTTGACACTTTGTTGATTCGACCTTCACTATTGACAACAGCGCAGGTGTCTCGTGGGGCTTAGAATTGATCTGGCAGCTCCCATTAGCATCGCATGCACCACACGGACATGCTCCAGCCCAAGCAATGCCAGAAGCACCATCAAGTTACACCAACTCACCAAGCGTCATACTCATCGACACGTCCGTACTTTCGACCATCCTAGTAAACTCCTCAAAACTGATCTTCCCATCCCCATCCAAATCCGCCTCCATCATTGTCTTATCCACAATCTGCTGCAACTGCATGTCTTTCAGATTGCTGCCCACCATCATCTTCAGCACGATGAACAGCTCGCCATTGGAGATGTAGCCGTCGCGGTCGATGTCGTAGACTTTGAATGCGAAGTGGAGTTTCTCTTCTTTGTTGCCCTTGGAGGAGAAGGCGGAGAGGCCCGAAACGAATTCTTGGAAGTCGACGTCGCCGCCGCCGTCTTCGTCGAAGATGGCTATCATTCTGGATACGGGGGTGCAGTGTAAGTTGTGGTGATGGAGGGTTTGGGAAAGGAGTGGAGGGCAGTTGCGCCGGAAGGAAGTGAAAGGCGGAGGGAGAGGAAGCTGACTCACCGGGTCGCCAGAGGGTTCGATGACACTTGAGGCAGTGAGAGAAACTCGTCTCTTTCTATGGTGCCGCTTTTGTCCTGCACAAAACCATAGGTCAGCATAATGGGGCAGTGAAGGTGTTGATACGGGCGCACCTTGTCCAGTTTCATGAATCGTTTTCTTAACCGATCAACCTCATCTCTGTCGACTGAACATCATTGCGATAAGCGTTTTGTCTTTGGAATATGATCACGAACAGGAAACCTTACAATTCGATCCAGACACGATATTGTCAATGACCTGGGAAGAGGAGCTACCCGTCTGCCGCCTTCGTGACTCGTACAGGGCTGCATTGTTTGCCTCTGCCATCGCAGCAACTAGGGAAGAGCAGTCAAGGGGTTTGTAGTAGGTCGATTGCTGTAGCGAACCCCAGTGCGTATATAAATGTCGCACAGCTGCTCAATCGATTTGTCTGTGTGTAATAGTGGGACTCGTACTTTGGAAGGGTCTCATCTCACTTGGCAGTGGAGTTGGTGTGACGGGCAGCGGGAAAAGAATTAGCTAGCCCATCAACTAATAAGCCGCCAGTGCCCCGCGCTAGTCGTCCTTAGGGACCGGCTTCCGGTTAGGCATCACTTTATCGCCCTGTTCGTTCCCCCTTTCCTAGAAATTCGGGCGGCGCAAGGATCACAAACACACCCATTCGGCAGCGGAGCGGCAAACAACACCTAACCACCTCGCAACGACACCTCAAGCAAAAGTCATCAAACCATCAGAATTCCCTTCACTACCAACGAGTTGTATCTCAAAAACCACATCACTCTATTCTACATGAGCTAAGCTTTCATTTGCACTCAATTTTGCACAGTGTCACCATACAAAGTTTTTGAGCTAGCCGTCCCCAGGGCCATATGTCTACAAGAGCCTTGGGGAGGCACACTCGCCCCAAAAAGCTCAGTCCAAAACAAAATGTGCAAATCTTTCGTGAATCCGAAGTCGATCTCCAACCCGATCTCGATGCCTCAAGGGGTCTTTCAACGGTCGAGACTGGAGTTGAGAAGGCTGAGGAAAGCGTATGTTGCCAAGACCCGATATCCCATCACGTGATATCAACAAACGTTGTCCTGATCGTTAGCTGACAAACCCTTTCAGGAATACCATTTGCAACAAGCAATAAACGCGGCGTCCGCGGCCGTCTCGGGAGCAAGGTTCAAGGAAGCATACATCCCGACACCACCAACAATAGCCAGCGATGTTCACTATGATGTCCTGTATCCTGCACGGTTTGAGCAGCCTGCAACGTATATTCGATCGTCGGCCACCGTCGAGGACCATAGTAACGGCAGTCCGTATTGCATGGACGAGGTCGACGAGATAGCGTTGCAAAAAATTAACAAACATTTGCCAAGTGAATTGAAGCCATGCACCGAAGACCAATTCGAAGAAGTCGTGGGCTTTTTCGAGGAGACGGTGCGAAACAAACAGCCTTACGCAGCCGTCGACAATGCTCCAGTCCTACCACTAGAAGATCTCGAAGAGCAATATGATGAGACCGTTGGCCCGACAGTGCGAAGATTGGCCAAGTTTATCTATGAGCACTGGAAGTCGAGAAGGCTTGATTCCACGAACCGTAGCCTGCAGCCTAGTCTCAAGGTGAGTAACGCCGATCTATTCCAGGTTTCGACACTGACAACAACGAAGTTCGAGACAGGTCAGGACACAGATGATGCGGATCCCTATGTCTGCTTCAGGAGACGAGAGATACGGCAAATCCGCAAGACACGTCATAGAGATTCTCAAAGTGCTGAGAAGCTAAGACGACTGCGAAAGGAGCTCGAAGACGCTCGCCATATTATGGCTATGGTCAAGCAACGTGAGATCATGAGGAAAGAGGTTCTTAGCATAGACAAAATGCTCTTCAAACAACGTGCAGACGTCAAGGAAACTAAACGGAAATTGGGCATCAAGGGCGATGACGAAGACTTGATCAATCAAAAAGTGAGTGACCTTCGTGTTGCCGAGAACAATGAACTGACATTCGTGGCAGCCGAAGAAAAAGATCGCCGACAGTCCGGGTCAAGGCCTCTCTCCTCAGATACGATTCCCTATTGCGGGTCGTGGCGGTCCTGGCGACGATGTGCGACTTGTAGAAGATTGGCGAGCAGAGAGAGAGAAAGCAATCCAAAGAGATATCCAGCAGAATGTTGAGAAACACATCAGATGGAATGAAGGATTCGTGGATAAAACGAGAGCACCACTTACTCCAGTATCTCCGAAAAGCTTTGGATCAAACTCCGACTTTCGACAAGCCATGCCTGCGACCGAGTACCTACCAACCCCTCCTGCATCCGTGGCTTCTGATTCGCCTCCGGTAGATTCTGTAGCTGATGTGGATTCTCCTAGTCATCTTCTTTCTCCTCCTCTGCGGTATGCGTCACCGGCGGGAGATGATTCAACTGTGCCGATGCCATCGTTTAGACGGCGAGCGGGCCGCGGAGGGCGAGTAATGTTCGATCGGAGAATACCTTTCCGGTCGAAGGAAGCAGACGACGATCCCGTAACAGAGCGATACAAATTCGATTCGGACGACGAAAGACTGGAGGACGAGCCAGTTGACCACCAAGTCGAATTGATGACCGAGCGGGCGTTTCTCTTTTCGAGAGCGCGTGAGACAGAGAACGCTCACTCGCAAGCAGCGCGACGGGCGCTGACTGATGGTATGGTGTCTCACAGTGCGCAAACGGCCAGCGCTTCGCAAAGTGGGCAACAAGCAAATCATCACCAGTAACACGATTCCCACCTCATGACATTGATATCCGCCGGCGTCGCGAGCTCCGTGGAAGCCACCGCACCGGAGTAGGTTGCTAGTGTAACAACCAGGACCTGGAACAACCGATACGAGCTCATTCTTCACCAATCCCACCTCTTCATCAAAGATTTGTCGGAACAGCCGAACCCTCTTGGCTTGTACCTTAGCTTTCCGGCGGAAGAGCTTTGTCTCTTGATACTCCCTTCTTTTCTGACACCACATCAGAGTCAGTGTACATAATTCAAGGCCAAAGAAATGATTTTGGCATCACGATATCCTTGAATCAAGAGATTCTCAACCTCATTCCCTGTTGTCTCTCTTGTGAGTGAAGCGTCAGGTCAACGAAGTATTGATTTCTTCTTGTTGACAGCCGCCGTGTCACTTTAAATTCTCTCCCGTTTTGCTGAATCTCCTGCCGTTTGACGTGTTTGGTCGGCAACGAAGTCTTGGCACAGCTGCATGATATCATGCAATATCTCTTTCTCCCCTTTGCGGACCAGCACAGCCATTTCGTATCTCCTGTAGGAAACTCCATCGGGATATTGCAGGTCGTCTTTGTTTTCCAGTTTCTCCAAGATCTGAGAGTCTTCTTGTAGGGATGTCTTGTAGTCACGGAGCCGGTTGGTGATCGAGGTCAAAAGCAAAGATGCCTCTGAAGGTGCAAGACTTGATTCCTTGAACTGCTTATTTAATCTCGAAAGATGAAAATTTTCGGCTGGCCGGCAGAAAGCTGTGATTAGCATTCTCAGATCCACTGGGATTAGTTTTTCCAACTTCGACTCGGGTTTCGGTCTAACAATGGCAAAAGCATCGTCGATAAGGCCAAGGCGTTCCAGCTCCTCGCGCTGCCTTCGTGTCAGCGAGTTTCAGAATTTCATGCCAAAATGCCCACCTTTTGTGCCAAATACGACCGATGCGTTCCCGAGCTCGCTGCGACATTCTGAATCAAGTCTGCTGATATCTCCACGACATCGAAGGCGGAATAATTATCGGTAATGTAGCCGTACATTCGCAACAGGTCTGATCGCGGAAGAGGTCCATAGTCGTTAAAAATCTCCTCCCCAGCGTTGATGTCCTTTGTGGCTTTCATAATCAGAAAGTCATCCTCATGGAAGAGGCGTGCATTGTTTCGATGTGCATCGGCGTTAAGCATATCGGCGAAAGGCACCATCCCTTTGGTGGGGTTGTCTTCATCATCTTCTGTGAGGTCAGAGTCTCCTTTATTCTGTCCATCATCTTCACTGCCGATGGAACCCTCCTCGTCCATGTCAAACGCATATGCCATGATCATAGAGCCTGCCATGTGCGCTAATTCGAGTAGCCGCCTCTTTCTCTCATCGGCGTTGATGGTCGGGAGTGGAAAGAGCCCCACGTCCCTCAGCATTGTGGGGAGAATCGCGTTGCTCCAATTTTCTTCGGCAGATTGTCTTCCAATTTTATCCACCACGGCGCTTCCCTGAAGCTCTGACAGCTCATCCGGCGTCCAGAACATCAAGGTGTCGAACCTGGTGGGGAGGAGCTGAAGGTACGGAAACCAAGGAGAAGCATCATGGCGAAGATACTCGTAAACGATGACAAGGATCAGAGAGTCCCAAGGTCCGAGGTCGGCAATTGAATCTGGGATTTTGGAGTAGATTTCTGAATTGACCTTCCGCAATACAAGACTTCGTGGGACTGCAAAGAGCTCCTCATCTGCAGAGATGTCGGTATTTGCGGCTGGCGACATATGTCAGATGGCATGACCGAATCAAGGAGAATGCTGGACATACCAACTCCTCGCCCAGCGTTGCGAGACCTCAAATCAGCAAGAGTAATCTTCGCGCTCATACGAGCGCCAGGATTGGACCTGAACCACTTCAGGAAATTCGAGGACTGCTTGTGGAAGTCAGCTAAGCCGTTTTCAGTCTCTTCATCTACCATAATGACAGAGGAGCCAAGTGAGAAGCAAGGACAGAAACGCAGATGTCACAAGTAGTTCAGCAGATGTACAGAGTGGAAGTGCGCCTTCGAACGTTCGAATTAGAATGCAGACCCTATTGGAGAAGCGCCACGGACTTTCATTGGTCAGCCGAGCTAGCTTAGTCATCCTGATACCTATAACTGATCATTCCGCCGCCAAGATATCAAAATCTCTTCGGTGGACGGCGGTCGTGATTAGTAGGTATGTATCTGCCACAATCCAAGATGTGTCAGGAGTCACACCTGAGTAGCCTTGTTGGTTGATCTCCTTTGTTACCGTCAAATCCCCCTTGCGAAGCTGGTAACATCCTAATTATTTAGGTTATATCATGGAATATATTTGCTTGACTTTAGAGATTGACCTTGCGGGATAAAGAACCACTATGACAACCGCTTCGGGATGGAAGACTTCGGGGGCCTCCCTCGCAAGATTTCGCAAGGAGAGCAACCACTGCAGCACGAATAGTGCGTCCTCGCATCCACACTTCCGAGCACTCTCAACACATTCACCTTTCATGATCTGAGGGAGAAAGCATTCGCCCACCAAATGCCAGTGGTCTGTCCGCCGGCGAAGCACAAACGGCACTATGGCTCCGCAGAGCACGCAGACATAGTCACCTGGCTGCGAAGCTGCTGGCCCGAGACCCGCTACTCCAGTCTCTGTCCTGAAGACCCTGCGGCCATGGCTAGGGTAGAGTGCTCCAAGGCATCGTTCAATGGCTCTCGGTGTTTTTGTTTGCGCTCGGTACCAATCTATCAGACTCCGTCGCCGTTGAAGGTATCGTTCCACGAAGATCTCTCTTTTCAATAGAAGAAGAATTCGCTCAGATGCCGCTTAAGGGTTTCCATCTGTTCGCGCTGTGAATACCTTCCGGGGCGGCGAACATAATCTTTAGCAACAGTACCTGCTGGCAGGTCGTCTCGAACGAGCATAACATTTTCGTCTTCAGAGTTCCATGTGGGTCGATACTGTTCCTTAGTTGAAGCGAGAGTCGCTAGTAATCCATACGACTCTTTAAAGCTACCGCTGGCTTTAGAACCTAGCTGACCGGCTTTCATCATATCGCTCAACCTCGCTTGTTGTGTTATGTACAATGCCATCCACAGCAAGTGTATTGGGTTTTCACGGAAAGTATCTTCTCCCGGGTTGAAGAGTTTTCCAGAATCAGCATAGTACGAGTTCTCATCTCGGAAGCCCAAACTCTTCTCTACAGGCACATGCCAATGGGGTACCCAGGCGCACTCCCATATCTCGGCCGGCCCTTTTCGAAAGAAGGCGCGTGCGAGGTGAGTCTCCTCTTCGATGACCACGGAGGCAGGTTTGCCTTCCGATTCGGCTGTGTTTGATGTTTGTGCCCCGCCATCGCCAATTGGTGAGTATTGGTTCTTTGCGGACGTTTGTAGGTCATGGGCATGTGCCAAGACCCTTGAAGGGTCTCCGACTGTATTGAGATATTTTTGAGACTCAGAGATGGTCGCTCTACTACATAAATACATCGTTCGGCTGGGGGAAGGAATGGCAAGAAGTCGAGGGATGTCTAAGAGCGCCGAGGTGTGGGTATTCAAATACGCTGTTGGCAAATTTCTGACAGATGTATCCAATATCCCTTGTGTTATCGGATTTTTGATGTTCCTCGTGCCAAGGCTGCACCCAAGTCTTGGCCAAGCCACTATTCTTCAATAGGAAAGACACCCAATCAGGGATAGTGTGGAATTGTTTGTAACGAGCTTGTACCCGCAGATATAATTCAATGTGGCCCGACTTCCAAGGCATCGCAATCCTGACACCTTACTTTGCACCTCCGAGATCAATAATGTGCTCCGATTGGCTCGTATTTCTCACCAGCGACGCCCATGCTGGAGCGATGCCCATCCATCCAAAAACCTGACACGTAGCAGTAGCATCAACCACCCTCCACGATGATAGCCCTCGGTCTCGAAGGCTCCGCCAACAAACTCGGCGTTGGCCTCATCCTCCACCCTCACAAAGCCACAACCAGCACCGGCTCCGCCCAGATCCTCTCCAATATCCGGCACACCTACGTCTCCCCAGCGGGGGAAGGCTTCCTCCCCAAAGACACAGCCAAGCACCACCGCGCCTGGGTGGTCAAATTGGTCTCGCAAGCTCTGCGTGAAGCCGGCATCACCGTCAAAGATGTCGACTGCATATGCTACACCAAAGGTCCCGGGATGGGCGCCCCGCTGCAAAGCGTCGCCGTCGCGGCGCGGATGCTGAGTCTCCTCTGGGGGAAGCAGCTGGTGGGCGTGAACCACTGCGTTGGGCACATCGAGATGGGGCGGGAGATCACGGGCGCGACGAATCCGGTGGTGCTGTATGTGTCCGGCGGAAATACGCAGGTGATTGCGTATAGTACGCAGCGGTACCGGATCTTTGGGGAGACGCTGGATATTGCCGTGGGGAATTGTTTGGATCGGTTTGCGAGA
>JAABUK010010751.1_pt1 | contig 12118 bp, 16 predicted proteins | sample 5559141 | NCBI WGS metagenome assembly JAABUK01 (sample SAMN10711869, study PRJNA513367) | rock metagenome | isolation source: Antarctica rocks | place: Antarctica: Victoria Land, Pudding Butte nord | collected 2016-01-03 | reverse complement strand
TAACATACCCTGAGTTGCATTCCAAATCGTTAATAAAACGGCGTTTGTTGATCTGTAGTCCAGGTCATCATTTCCTGGTTGCACCAAGAGCCCTGATGGTGGTGTGAAACCTGTTGCTGACTTGCACAAGCATCGACTACATATCAAGCAAAGCACAAGCTGATACAAGTGAATTTCAAGGCCCATTACATACATAGCCGGCTCAGAGGCGCCTCCGAGAACATCAAACACAGTACAAGGAGACACTCAAGGGCAGAGATGTTGCCCAGGCATCACAAATAGGTTGCAATCACAGAGTCCATTGAGCTGCCCACCAGAACATGGGTCTGCACCAAGGGCAGACTACAACCCATAAATCTGGCATAAACGCATGAGGTATGCCTGTTGCCTATCAGCATACTCATACTTGCACGAGAAAAATGGCTCGTCTAAGATAGCTGCAGACATTGGAAACAGGCCAGACTTGAACTTGCACACATAGTCCTTCTTCTTGTCACTGAATTCTTGCTTCCTCTGCCTGTCTGTGAAGGATGTGGCAGCCTGCAGAAGTAGCATGTTGCCAATGCTGCGCCTGGCGCTCTGCATTTGTGAGGCTGTCCAGTGCTGCCGAGCGCACTCAGGATCTGTTGGGGATGGGCGGTCCAAAACAGCTTGCTGCCATAAGTTCCCACTAGATCTGGCGTATGGCTGGTCAGGCAGAATCTGGTCAACCTGCATACAGCAAAAGCCTTGTGAAAGCAGGTCGTGAACGCTGCATGCCATTACGCCATACAACAGCTAAAAACATATAACAGCTGGAGTCGAAGAAAAGCAATGTCATTATGACGCCAATTCACTATGACAGTCTTATGATGCCTGCAGTTGATGAGGTTGCAGGTACTGAATGCTGCAAGATGGCAGGGCTTATCCTATCCCAAGTGCCTGTCAAACGTGTATGTCACCTGAAGTTGGCTCCATGAGATGCTTGCCCACAAAAGCGTATCCTCTGCTCTGAGCAGCAGGTACTTCACTAGATCCTTGTTGCCCTGCCTCAGAAAGTCAGACCTGCTCAACTCTGCCTTGAATCTGCACCAAATAGGATGTACTGTCAGAAGCTGTCTCCTGCTTTGCAGAACCGACGGACTTCTGCGACCCTCAAGAGGCAAGGGGAGGTCAAGACCTAGCCAGGAATATTCAGTTGAGTTGCAGTAGCACCAAAAACAGAAACACCTGCAGCACTATCTGCATACACAGCTGACCTGGTCTTCTCTGTGTCAGTGAGCTTAGCAGCCTGAAGACCTAAATGGGCCGGTGTAGGCATGCTTGGACCGGCCGCTGCTGGTTGCTGCGCAAGCCCTGCCTGTAGCCCCAATCCTGGAACGGGGGTTCCTCCCTGCTCCTGCTCCTGCTGCTGCTGCTGCTGCTGCTGTGACTGCTGCATCTGGTCCTGGCTTTGGCAAACTTTATGCTGAAGCTTCTCTCTTATGCAGTTCCAACGGCTTTCTTTGCTGTCGGCTGTAGCTTCAGTCAGCCACAAGAAAACCTGCAGGAGTGGCACAGTGTCTTGAGGACTTTCTTCATGTGTGTCTGTGACAATAGCATAGGGCAAAACAAGATCGCTTTGAGATGACAAGCAGGTGTTGTTTTGGGTTGTTGCTGCACACAAGGCTCGCATAGCTGGGTGCAACAACGCTTCAAGGACACAGTGCATGCTGGCCTGATTAGCCACCCCACCCCACAGTACCTGCTGGCACCACAAGATCAACAGTGAAACAACCGTGCTCACCTGCAATGCCTCCAAACAGCCAAAGAAAGCGAGCCGCTGACTTGGGTCCTGCTCTAGGTAACAGAAATGAAGGGCCAGGCCAATCCACTCTCTGTCGGGCATCAGCATCAGAAATCTGCATCATGAGCAAGCAGTAAAACAGATGGCAAGACTAGAATTGCAAGTTTGCATTCCCGGGGCGTCTACACCTATGAAGACATAAAATGGTTACATTTTGATTCTTCAAGGGTGTGAATATCTAGGCTATACGGCTCGAGAGTTAGCACTACAGATTAAGAGGATTGCTCATGTGTGCTGTAACTAACTCATGTCCTTGACCCTACCTGCAGAGGTCGTCAAGGCTCTGTAGAGTCTCGACCTCTGTACTGTGATGCCCCTTGGCTTCCTCTTTGTCACTGCAACCAGCCTCCTCCATCACACTCACACCTGCTGCTGTATTGCCAGGCTGCTTCTCTACTACAGCAGGTCGGTCAAGAACCGGCAGCTTCTGCATCTCTGCATCCATGTCTGTGACGGTGTCTGCTTTTGCCATTTCCTCTTGCTTGATGGCAGGCTGAGCCACAGATGTGGTGGCAGCAGCAAAGCCATAGGAGGTGACCTTATGCAGCAGGATGGCAGCACAATGGAAGAGCTGTGTCAGACAAGACTTGACAGCTGCTGCCTTGGAAATGTCATTGGGGCGGTCGTGGGTGACTGTATTTAGATAGAACTCCAGCACGCTAAGCTTTGACCCAGTGTCAGCAGGCTGCATGATCTGTTTGCAGTGAATGAACAGCTCTTCAAATAAGCTGCTGCCAAACTCGACTTCCCAAAGATTCCACCTGCACACAGCAGTGATGCACAGACGGATCACAAACTGGTTAGCACAGACACATCTCATGCTGCTATAGACTGTAGACATCTGGTCAATCACAAACATTGTGTGTGCCTTTGACTGGTTGTCTGACAGATCTTGTCATAACGGTCACCAGCCAGCACTGTATCTGAACAAGCCTTGGAGACTGTCAGCAATAGGAACAACATTGCAAGAACATGCAGCAGTCTCAATATGCAGTCCGACGTACACAAACCTTTCAGCAAAAGGCTCCTGGTGAGCCAGCAGCAGCGGCAACAACCCTGTCCTGATCCTATCCATGACAGGTGTCTCTAGCTGAAGACTGCCCAACACAGTAAAGGCAGAGCCTTCATCCCGAAAGATGGTGCATGCCAGGTGGCAGCGCTGACACATGTGCCTGAAGAAGGCTGCCAAGTCCAGTTGGTGCATTCGTTGCTCATCAGTCAGCACTTGTTGCACTCTGCGCGCATTGGCATAGACATGCCACCAGGCCGCATTGCTCAGCCCCTGTGGACACAAAGAGCATGTCACCTCAACAAGCTTCACCACATTTGAGTCGGGGAACACCATATCAATATACATAGCACACAAGCCTTAACAGAACAGGGCTCAAAGCATGATGTCAGCCAGTGAGCTGAGTACAGTCGAAGTTGGTGCTTTATGTGCACAAGAGAAGAGCAGTGCTCACTGTGTTATGCAGCACTGTAAGATTGCAATACCTGCGGATGATCAGCCCAGCTGTCTTGACAGCCAGCAGAGTGATCACTGACGACCCCTCCTGCTGTTGTTCTGCCATCTGATTGGAACTTGTCAGCTGCTTCTGCCTGCCATGTATAACTCACCGGCAAGAAGGATTGCAACACATTGGCGCACAGAAACTCCTGATCATCGTGCCTGTGTTGGAGGCGCCACCTGTATGACACCAAAATAACGAGATGAGGGCAGTGAACGCTATTCTTCACCGAGCAAACGTCACCACAAAACCTTTAATCGATGTTGCATTTCAGGACCTTGTGCCTTCAACTGCTTTTGATTCTGCTGAGCGTAAAGCTATTGCATCTGTGATAACATTGCCAGCAGCTGTGTTTGTGCCCATTAGCATGACCAAACACCAACATGCATTCAGCACTGCACAACAATGACAACACCAAATTGCAGAGATGCTTTCTTGGTACCTTGAAGGTGCTTCCTCAGCCTTCTCTGCCCAGAGACAACTCCTCAGAGCATCAAACAGCGCAGCCTGACTGGCGCCTTGGCTCTTGGCCCAGTGCATGCCAAAAGCCAGAATCAGCTGCAGAGTGGCCAACTTTTGGTGGCCATCAAGCAACCAGTAGTGATCAGTGAATGGGCCATGGAACAACGCCAGGCTGCCCAGAAAGTGATCAGATTGGCTGTTGCAAGAATCCACCAAGCCTGACAGCACGTCATCCACAGCCTTGACTGGCTGGTTGTACGACGGCATGTACCCTGGCAGGTCGTAAAACCTGTTGAAGACTGACAGGACTGACTGAGACTCTGAGGAGATAAAGCTGCTCTGAGGGCGAGGGTCTAAGCCAGCAGGCCGCCTTGGAAACACAAAGTCCACAGCATTTGGCACCGCTTTCTCCCGCCCACCTGTAGTACCAACCTCACTTTGGATGTGACGCATGTTGCCGAATATCCATGTAAGCTTCTAGCTTGTGTTCGTGCAGAGATGTATCTGCACTCAGCACTCTGAGTGCAGCACAAAGCAGCATATCAGCATTGTTGGCCTTCAGCTTGAGTGACAATGATTGGACTCATACACAATCGATAAAATCAAATGTCATGGTTCGTGAGAACGCAGTGCTATTTGCTGACTTCTGACATGCAGGCAACTTTTCTTGACACTCTGACCTGCACTGCTTGCAATCCGGAACAGCCCCACCATTCTGACCCTCAGCAACCTGTTGGGGCCAGACACAGTGTTGGAGAATCGCAGATGCAACTGTGACCGAAACCTGCTGGCTGATTGCACTGGCTCTCCTGTGATGTCATGCGGTTCCTTGAGTCTTTGCTTGCTCAGTAGTTGCAGAGACCTCCACAGTGCAGGTACACTGACCCCCTCTGCCAATGTCTGCCTCAGCAGAAGTGGCCCCAGTTCTGAGCGCCACCCTTGTGCAACAAGCAGCTCAAGGAGCTGACCGCTGACCTTCTTCTGATGCTGCTGAAGGTCAAGCTGCAACAGGAAGCACACTGCTGCCTTACTCCAGCCCACTAGGACAGCCAGCTGTAGAGGGGTGTACCCTGCCTTGTTGGTACAAGACAGAGCTGCAGCAAGGGAATCTCTCTTCTGTGTCTCCTCAGTGAGACACTCCAGCAAAGCTATGTTGCCGAAGCCTGCAGCTGTGTGCAAGGCAGTATCGCCATACACGTTCACTGCCTGAGCATCTGCTCCATGAGCCAAGAGCAGGGATGCTGTCGCTGGCAGGCTGCTGCTGGCTGCGGCATTGTGCAAGGGAGAGTTGCCTAAACTATCAGCTGCACACACGTCTGCTCCACTCTCCATGAGCAGTTTCATTGCTTCTAGGTGGGCACTCAAGTGACAGGCTCCAGCTAGCCAATGCATGGGTGTCTGACCATTGATGTCCTTGGCTGTGACATCTGCTTGTGTTTGCACTGGCGCGGCCAACATTGCGGTGATGCACTTGAGTCTATATGCTGTAGGGGAAACTGCAGCATAATGCAGTGGAGATGCCTGGGCATGGTCCTGAGCATTTGGATCAGCTCCAGCGTTAAGCAGCAATGTGATGGCATTTGCATTGCCAACCTTTGCTGCCCAATGCAGAGGAGTGCAGCCCCTTGCATCCTTGCACTCCAGAATCCCACCAAAATCCTGTGATGCGCATTTCCCACATCAGCACAGGGCGGGAGCATGCTATTGCTGCATGCATTGCTATCGAGCAATTTGCTTGCTGAGGCTTGCTATCTTGCAGAGAGATGCACAAGCAAATGGGATTGCACTACCTGGTGAGAAGACAACTTGATCATTTGATTCAAGACTGGGCACCCTTGACCCAGATTCCCAGCAGCATAATGCATGGCATGAAGGCCCCATCTAGTCCTGGAATGTATGAGCTCTGCTCCACCGGCTGTCCAAAGAATGTTAGAAACCATCAAGTTGGTATCTTTTGGGTCTGCGAAATTGAGACCTGATTGTCAGTGAATCAAAATTTGCTCTATTACTGGCCAAATCAAGGCTGCACCATACAACGATAAAAAGTTGATATTGGCACATATACAACACCAGTGCATACTGCCATCATGTCCGATGGCACAAACACTAACCCCTCACCCCAGTGCACAGAATGCTGCAATCATGTCTAGGCAAGACGCAATACCAACACAGCTTGCACTCACTGTTGTTCACAACAGCTGTGAGGTTGATGGTCTGATAGGAACAGCCTTTGCAAGATTTTGATGTACAGCAAAGCTGCATGGAAGACACATGAGCACACAAAGGAGCAAAAAGCATAAAAAGCAGTGTTGCTAAGACTTCGAGAGCTGTTGTCAGATGTCCATGCAGTCTTACCAAGACAAGGGCTCTGAGCAATGGCATGCAAGCATGAGACACCCTCTGAGTCCCTCTCCATCATGACATTGCGACTGGCATCTGACTTATAGCTCTTCATTGTCACTACAGCTGCCAGTCTGGCCAAATGTTCAGCCACCTTGTAGTTCCCCAGCTTGCAAGCATGTAGGAGCTGAAGGGCTGAAGTGCCACCGCGTCCATCTTTGTGTTCTTTGTTGACGTGCGTAGATGTCTGTGCGGCTGCCGGCCCCAACTCAGAGTGTGGTGAAGGAGAGCTACGCTGAGCCCTAGCAATAACTGGGTCACCAGTCCACCTGCACAGACACAAAGGTGTTTTGCCCTGATTAAAAACATGAAAAGGGAATATAGAGTACAGATCACAAAGCTATGTGCTGTCCAACATAGCGTCACTTATGGTCTGGCGTGAAAGCTAAAAGGCGGATATGTCGTTCAATCAGTCTCAACCATGTTATGCAGGATCTGCATGAATGCAAAGGCATCACTGCAGAGTCAGGTTCAGACCACAGTCTTAAGTTGCTGCTATGAGCATGCAAAGCTTAATTGAACAACAGATGCACAAAACCCGTGATGACTTGAATAATTTTGACAGGCGTCTCTGAAGCATGACATCAAGGTACAGCTGTGAACTTACTGGACCCTTCTCAAGGTGTCTGGGGGATACATGTATCTCCTCCAGTGCTCTTGGAAGCGGCTCACGCTCTCCTCTTTGACAGTCACGGCATATCTTGGCATAGCAAATGGCTCTGAGATGCAGTTGCTACATTGGGCTTGCAGCCAAAAGCTGCCGCTGTCCAAGACACCCCTTGGCATCTGCACTGTTATCGTACTATGATGCACTGCAGCAATGGTCTCCTCAGGGCTCTGTCTGGCTGAAAGCAAGAGATGTTCAATATCATGTAACCTTGGAATTTGCTGCAATACCCCATGCCCAGGCACCCTTGATACGCCTTGTACAGCTTCTGTGACTTCACTACTACTGTCAGCAAGAGGATGCTGTGGTGCAACATCAGTCGCTATTGCTGCTGCTGTAGAAACCGTTGGGACGTCCGTCCCAGCAGCATGTGGTGCTGATTGCATTGCTACGTCACCTTCTACTGTTTGCCCTGTCTTTGCCCTCTTTCTCTGCAAAGCGCCACTGGGGGTTTGCCCTGTCTCTGCTCTCTTTCTCTACAAAGAGCACAGGGAAAAGTCAAAGCAAAGCCAGATTGATTAAGGAGCTAGTTGCTGCAAGTCAAGCCTGCAGTGTACGCTGTGTTTACCAGTCAGTCAACCATTCCTACAATCAAATGCTGCACTAGACTAGCAAGAGAGTAGTGTTGTCTTGAACTACAAATCGTTCTTTGCACTGCGAGACTGACAGAGCAAGCTACCTGGTGGCCCTGCATTACAGCCCTTGAGGCTTGAGCCCTGGTCTGAGCTCTGGTTCTTATGCTAACCGCCTCTGCCTCTTTGTCCTCTTGCTTCTGATGACTGCCTGATCTGACGCTCCCACCACCTCTGGTGCCTTGTAAACAAAGGGGAGCTCTGAGTGCGGCAATCACAACACACACACAGCAGCAGTCCTCCCTACCAAGAGCTGTAGTATGTGGCTGATGCAAGAGCAAAGGTTGGCACAAGTACAAACCACATGATCTATCAAAGAGCTGTCCTTCAACACAGCAGGTGGATTCAACAGTGCAAACCACAACGGCGACATAGTACCCAAGAACCAATGCAAGCAGCACACCAAGTGCAAACCTTCTCAAGACACACACCAGAGACAGACGTAGACTAGACAACCTGGTCACAGCCTCAATAAGAAACTATGATACTGTGTCAAGTAAGAGGTCTGACCTGGGCTTGCATTGCTCAAGCTGACTGCTGCTGTCTCAGCAACCTCCTTCTTGACTGCTGTCCCAACAACCTCCTTCTTGACTGCTGTCTCAGCAACCTCCTTGTTGACTGCTGTCTCAGCAACCTCCTTCTTGACTGCTGTCTCAGCAGCCTCTTTCTTGAGTGCTGTCTCAGCATCCTCGTTCTTGAGTACTGTCTCAGCATCGTCATTCTTGAGTGCTGTCTCAGCATCGTCATTCTTGGCTGCTGTCTTGACCACTTGAAGGTATGTCACAGCCCTCGTAATGTCATTAAAGGACCACAATGTGCAAGCCTCTGAGAGACAGCCTTCAAGTATCATCTGGTCAGGCTCCGTATGACTGAAGTACACTGCTGAAATCACAGGACAGAGCCCATTGGCTTCCTTGATTTGCACAGGGCTGATGCCGGCAGACTTGGTGCAGCTCAGTGTGCTTCCAGGCACCTTGACTGTCATAGCAAAAGCGCACTCCATGCCACACTTGGTGATGATGGAGGTGAGGAGCTGATGAATGGCTCTGCTCTGCTGCGCAGGCTCAGCCATGTTCGCCAGTCTGACATTGAGCCGGAGAGACCCTGAGTTGACATGATCCCATGGCTCTAGATCTGTCAGATCTGTCAGGAAATCAAGATATCCAGTGTCTAAGAAAACATTCGCACTAGCTGTGACATCGCTACTCTGCTGTAGGTCATGTACAGTCATTGGAACACCTGGCATTTGGTGTGGCACAGCAGCTGCTCGGCATTGTACTGCATCCCTTGGGTGTATTGAACACACCTGGAACAGCAAGCAGATGAGGTCAAACATTGTACTGTACAAATCTACACTGTTGGACGAGCACCTGTGGAGCCACAAAGGATGCAGTTCAACAAGAGCTTGGAAACGCAGCATGTTTTTGTGGTCACAAGCTATTGTGCTGCAACTGTGTTTGACTAATCTTCACGATACGTGCAATGAAATGTTTCAAGAGCTGACTGTTGTCAGCAAAACATACAGAAGAGGGCAGACGCCCGAGCACGCCAGGTTTGACATGCCTGGCATCAGTTCTACTTGAGTGAGGACTACTTGCCTGGCCATTCACGCTGACCTCAACAAAGGAAACCTGCTCTGTGCTGCCTTGTTGGCCTGCGCTACAAGCAGCCAGTGGGGCAGCATACGCCTCTGCATTTAAATCTACAGCATCAGGACACAGCAGTTTGATTGATTGCAGCTGTGACACCAAATTCTGCTTGTATGCACCACAGCCAGTGCTAACAATTTGTGAAGTGGAAAAACTCGCAGCCTGCCATTTCACCTCAAGATGTAATGCAGACCCCGTGAACGCCTACACAGTGTGCAACGGCAGCAGCAGCAGCAGCATGCACCGATTTTGATCACATTCTCAGATGCACAAGCTAGACGATTCCTCGCCTGAATTAGCAGAGCTGGGCATGGAAGAGGACTCAGGTTGTTCATCCAGCTGAGAGACAGATGCTGCTGCATCAGGGAAGTGAGAGTGACTTGGTAGGAAGCCGTTCATGGCACTAGCTTTCCTCTTTCCTGCCTGCTTGGTGCCCTGTACAACAGTCAGTATAGCATGAAGAGCGCTGCCTGTATGAGTGGCAGCCATTGAAGAACAAGCAAAAAAAAAAAAAAAAAAAAAAATTTGTTATGTTAATCTAAATATATATGGCCATGAGAGAACATTCTAACCTTTACAATATCTGTACATTCCTTTCTCACTAAGTACTTCACCACATGAGGGCGTGGCGCCCAATGCTCAATGGCTTGCCGTAGCAGCTCCATGCCTTTGCCCGCAGTATAAGAATCTTGCATGTTCTGCAGACCATGATTCTCGCGGCTCGCTCCTGAAACTAAGTGGAACTGGTTCTCTCGCCACCTTTGCAGCTGCAAAAGAAAACCCTGGCTTAGGTGCTTGAAGATAGTCACCATAAGGCACACCAACAAGGGCGACAATAAGGGCAATGGTAAGTAGCTGTACCATCAAGGGAGAACATTGCAGGCATGTTGAAGGTATGGAAGAATGCAATACATCCACACCTGATGCTGCAGATCAGCAATGTCACACACTCACTGGTTCCAATGATCCACCAAATGTGCACATCTCAACACAATATGCCATGTGATTGACAATACAAAGCATCAAATGCTGCTTGCTTGTACCAGCCAACTTACTGGCAGTCTCCAGCTATGCTCTAACTCCTCCCAGAACTCCACCAGAGTGATCTTGGGGTGAGTGAGCTGATTGCTGGACCACACCTTGATGAAAGTTGTCTGCCGCTCCATCTGAGCCAGCGCTGTATCTTTGCCAAGCAGTGTAGCCTTTGACACAAATGTTTTGCAAAACTCCCAACACCAGTAGATTGCTGACTCAGACTCTGATTGCATGAGACACTCACAAAGCCATTGGCGAGACAGGATAGTATCATAGAATTTGCACTCTTGATCCTCCCATGAAATGGAACCGACTGCGGTGCACGTGTCGTTCTTCAGTGTGATACCTCGACACCGACCATATGGCAGACGTTTGGGAAGGTCTTTCTTCAACCCAAAAGACCATGTAGCTCCATTCAGATAGACTGCTCCTGTAGCAAATGCTGCAGGATGGAAGGTGTGCCCTCAGGCTGCATTTTGTGGTATGGTCTTATGCACAATACTGACCTGACTGCTTGACAGCTTCAATCAATGTTTTTGGTGTGATAGACTGCTGTTTCAACGGCAAAGGGTTTGCATACTCGCGTAGAACTTTGAGCAGCACTGCTTTTCTCTCTGACTTTTTCATCATGAATCCTTTGTCCAGCAGCTGCATGAGCGTTGTCTCAAGCCCAGTGTGTAAAGCTGAGCCTGGGTTTTGCTCAACAAAATTAGCCAAGGCAGCGTTCAAAGTCTGCTCAGCAAGACAGTGTTGGCTACTAGGCGCTTGCATCAGCAGTTCTTCCTCCTTTCTGCTGTCGTTGTTTGGTTTGAGGCTGACGGGCTCTCTATAGATCAGTTTGTGCTGCCTAGGTAAGGATGCCTGTACCGCGTTGCATGCCAGCTTAGAACTCGTGTGCGCGACCACCGCAGCTTGCATACGACAGACTGCTCAGTGTGGAAGTTCCGCTGTCGCTGACGCTACTGCCTTCGAACTGGTGCTCAGATCTGTGGTACAGTCTTGGCGTGACGGTGTCACAGCGTTGTCGACAAGGTCGTGCAGCGTGACGTGACAGGCTGGTGCTGAGAACTGTGATATGTACCTCTGCTGCAAGTCTCGCCTGAGCAGCGTCACTTTGCCAGCATTCAGGGCAGCATGTAGCGCAGCATGTAGCGCAGCATTCGTCATCAACTACCGCGTCGGCTAGGTCAGTAGTCAGTCACGCAAATATATATATTTGCGTTTTTTTGAACAGCAGCCCATGTAACGTTACATCCCCACGACAAAGCATCAGATCATCAGCAGAGGGTCAAGCAGCGATACACATTTGTGCTGTCGAAGTTGAAATGCTGCACCAATGCCTTCAAACATAAAGATCATGTCCAAAAGAAGTGTGCCAGGTCATCTGCAGACACCAGCTCCTCTGTCAGCTCCAAGTCATCTGCAGCATGCCAGGGTTCTGAATCATCCTGATATAGCAACTCTGTAATGCTGCAGGCTGTGACCAACATTGATTGCTTGTCATAATGAAATCATTCTGCATCACAAGTCTGTGGAACACAACAAACTCCTTACTACTTTCAGCCGAGCCGACTGCTGGCCCTTGCTTCGAGTCTGAGAATTGAACATATGGTGTTATCTTACATTGAACAAATTGAGAATAAACGCCTTGACTTACAAACGTTGAAATGTCAAGACCCACATACATCAGCCACAAATGTAAAAGCACAGCATGAAGGACGCATGGGAGTCAAAATAGGTGCTCAGCCTCACCAAAAGGCTCATCTCCAATGCAGTGATTCAGCTCATTGTTGAGGTCGCCAGAAGCAAAATTTAGCTGGGTGCCATCTGCATGCAAGAATATAAGATGGTGTGTGATCTCAACAGGCGGGCAGGTGGATCGCAAAATATTTGGGACCTTTGTCAAAGGTAGAAGCTAGCACAGAGGTCTCATTGGAACT
>JAABUK010010749.1_pt1 | contig 12126 bp, 8 predicted proteins | sample 5559141 | NCBI WGS metagenome assembly JAABUK01 (sample SAMN10711869, study PRJNA513367) | rock metagenome | isolation source: Antarctica rocks | place: Antarctica: Victoria Land, Pudding Butte nord | collected 2016-01-03 | reverse complement strand
CGGCGCATGAACGGCTACGTATTAAATTGTTCACGCGCCGGGCGGGGGCAAGCCCCGCACCCTACTTGTTCGACTCCACCAAATTGGCCAAAATGCGGAACGCGCCCGGCACGCCGGCCGGCAGCTCGCGAAACAACGACAGGCCGGTGTAGATGTAGCGGCCCTTGCCGTAGGGCGCCACCAGGATGGCGCTTTGCTGGTCGGCCTCGCCGGGGTCGTGGCTGGCGATAATGGGCTGGTAGTGCGCGTCCCAGCTGGAGGGGTAGTAGAGGCCCTGCTCCTGCACCCAGCCCTGGTCGAAGTCCTGCGGGGTGAGCTTGTTGGGCTCGGTGAGGACGGGCACGGTGGGCTTGAGGAAGGTGACGGGCGTGTTCTCGACGGTGATGCGGTTGTTGGAGAGCGTGAGGGGGTAGGGCCCGATTTGGGGCAGCACCACGCCGCGGTTCACCACGTACTGCACCAGCAGGGTGCCGCCGTTTTCGACGTATTTCAGCAGGGCGGGCTGCTGGGTCTTCAGCTTGTCGAGCACGTTGTAGGCGCGCACGCCGAGCACCACGGCGTCGTAGCGGGCGAGACGCTCGGGGGTGAGGTCGGTGGCGGGGTCGAGCAGGGTCACGGTGTAGCCGAGCTGGCGCAGGGCCTCGGGCACCTGGTCGCCGGCGCCCATCAGGTAGCCGATGGTGCTGGTGTGGCCGCGCGCCACGCGCAGGCGCACCAGCGGCGCGGTGGCCTCGGGGAAGAGCGTCTGGGTCGGAATGTGGGGGTAGTCAATGGTTTGGATGCCCCGGCTGTAGGCCTGCCCGCCCACGGTGGCCACGGCGCGCAGCTCGCTCTTGCCTTCGGTAGCGCCGGCCAGCGGGTGTAGCATAAAGGTCACGGTCTGCTCGTCGTCCTTGTTTTGGAGGGTGAAGGGGACGGTGGCCGGCTCGGCCTGCCAGCCGGCGGGCACCTGCAAGGCCAGCGACCCGCGCACGCCGGCCGCGCCCGCCCGCAGCGTCACGGGCACGGGCTTGGGCTGCTGGTCGGCAAAGACGTAGGCGCGGGCAGAAGGGATATTCACCAGCACCGGCGGCACCACGGCTAGGGGTTGGTACAGCTCGCCCAGCACCGGGTCGGTGTGTTTGTATTGGACGGGGACGGTGACGCTGAAATGATCAGCCCCAATCTTAAAACCGAAGTACACGTCGGCTACGGGAGGGTTTTCCGGGTGCCCGATTAGCTGTTGGCCAGCATAGGCCATGCGGCGGTCGGTGCCGATATGGCCCTGCGCTTCGAAACCCCGGTAGCCGGTGCGTCGGCCATTAATTCCCAGCGAACTAGAAAGAAGCTTACTTTCGCGGGTTTCCTGAAACAGTATAAGCTCTTTAGGAATGACGTACATCCCGACGGCCGGTGGCTCTAATAACCAGTAGGGCTGTGAGGTTTTATTACCCGCCGTAGGCTTAAGGCTCAGCTTCCCCGAGATGAGTTTACCAGCGGGCAGCGGCGTGTTTTTGAGCGAATCGACGGCCTTATACTCCGGCGCATAAATCACAGACTCGACTACTGGCAGGGCAGACGACTGAATCATCTCCCACCGTATCTCGACTGGCTGATTCAGCGAAGTGCTGGAGGTAGAAGCGATAGCTTCCACCCGTAGCCCCAGGCAGGCTTGTATCAACGCATTCAGCTCCTGGTTTTTTTCATAAATAATCCGCAAGCTGCTAAAACTATTTACCCGACTGAGCAACTTCTCTATTTCAAGCAGCCCCGCCACGCTGGCACTAGGATTCCCCGCGTCGTACTTCCGAATCACGTCCTCCACCATTTTCCCAACCGCTGCGCCGCCGGGCACGCGGTTCCACGTCTGGTCGATGCCTTCGAATAAATCCGTTTTGGCGGGCGTGCCTTTCACGAACTGGAAGTACTCGATGGCCTCGCCGCGCTGGGCGGCCGAGCCGAAGCCCTGGCTGCGGTGCTGCGAGCGCGAGTGGGCCGCGATTTCGCCGTAGCTCTGGCCCAGCAGCGGGTTGTAGCCGCCCGCGTCGAGCTTGAGGTAGGCATCCATATTCTCGCCGGACTTCACGAAGAAGCTGCCGGTGTTCCAGTACAGGCGCTTGGGCTGCCAGGGCTGCACGTATTTCAGCTGCTCGGGGAAGCGCTGGGGGTCGCCGGCGGCGTCGAAGGCTTCGGCGGCCAGGATGGCGCTGGCCTGGTGGTGGCCGTGGCCGGCGCGGGCATCGGGCGGGAAGCGGGTGATGAGCACGTCGGGCCGCTGCTGCCGAATCACCCACACCACGTCGGCCAGCACCTGCTCGTGGTCCCAGACGCTGAGCGCCTCGGCCGACGTCTTGCTAAAGCCGAAGTCGTTGGCGCGGGTGAAAAACTGGTGTGCCCCGTCGATGCGCCGGGCCGCCAGCAGCTCCTGGGTGCGGATAACGCCGAGCTGCTCGCGCAGCTCGGGGCCGATGAGGTTCTGGCCACCATCGCCGCGGGTGAGGCTGAGGTAGCTGGTTTCGAGGTGGCGGCCGTTGGCCAGGTAGGCCAGCAGGCGGGTATTCTCGTCGTCGGGGTGGGCGGCGATGTACATCACCGAGCCCAGCACGTCGAGCTTTTTCAACCCTTGCAGAATTTCCGAGGAAGAGTAGGTTTTGGGCGCCTGGGCTTTAACAATTATCAAGGAGCAATGAACAAGTAGAAATGCCAGGAGCAGGCGGGCGGCGCGGAACGTGTGGGGCATAAGCGGTAAACCGGTTCGGGCCGTGAAGTTACCGGGCCGGGCCGCCTACCCCCACAAAAAAGGCCGGTGAGCTACCCAACGGCAGCCCACCGGCCTCAAATCAGCCATCGGAGCAGGTTCTTACGAAATAGTGCGAAAGCGAGGTTCCTCCAAAACAGCGGGGGACTAGTCGCGGACCCCTTTCGGGTCGGGGGCAGGCTGGCGGGGGGCGGCGGAGGGCAGCAGCGGGCAGGCGGGCGGCGGCGTGGGGCTGTTGGGCGAAAAAACGGCACAGTAGCCGGCAGCCCAACACTTAGTGCACCCACTGCCCAGCACGAGCAGCTCGGGCGTACCTTCCGGGATGCCCTTGGCGGGTTGGTGGTTCATGGGATAATAAATAATAATTGGTAAGCGGCGGTAGGAGAAGAGCAGAATTTGCGAGGGGACGCAAAGTAGAATAATTCAAAGGTCAGACTCTATCGCCAACTAAAAAGTTGCATGATGTGAATGAACACTTCTGCTAGCGGAGCTTAGGTATTGGCTTTAGTAGCTGACCAGGCACGTAACCGCCGGGGTAAAGCGGCGATTAATTGGGGCCTGCAACGCAGCGCGCCACATTGGGGTTACGGCGGCCGTACCTTTGGGTAGTATGCTGCCTTCCCCGACCCTGGCCGCGCCGCTGGCCGCGGCCCCGGCCCCTACCCCCTCCTTCTTGGCCGAAGTGGCCGCCGAGCTGCTGGCCACCTACGACGCCGACGCCCTGGCCGACCTGGTGGTGATAGTGCCCACGCGCCGGGCCGTGGTGTACCTCAAAAACGAGCTGGCCCTGGCCACGCCGCTGGGCCAGGCGCTGTGGGCGCCGCGCATCGCGGCGATGGAAGACTACCTGGTGGAGCGGGCCGGCGTGCAGGTGGAGGAGCCGATTGCCTTGCAACTGCGGCTGTTCGATATTTTCCAGGAGATTGACCCCGAGCTGCGCTTCGACCACTTCGTGGGCTGGGGCGGGCTGCTGCTGCAAGATTTTTCGAGCCTCGACCAGAACCTGACCGACACCAAGGGCGTGTTCGCGTACCTGGCCGAGGCCAAGGCGCTGGAGCGCTGGCAGCTCGACCCCGAGCTGAAAACCACGGGGCTGGACCGCTACTTTGGCTTCTGGGGGCAGCTGCACCGGGTGTATCTGCGCTTCAAGAAGCTGCTCAAGAAGGACCACCTCGCCTACCCCGGCCTGGCCTACCGGCGCGCCGTGCAGCACCTGCGGGCCGAGCTGGCCGACCCCAAGCAGGCCCTACCCCCCACCCACTACTTCGTGGGCCTGGGCGGGCTCAGCAAGGCCGAGGAAACGTTTATTGACCGGCTGCACCGGGTGGGCCGGGCCGAGCTGCGCTTCGACGCCGACCCGTTTTACCTCGACGCTGACTCGCCCAACCGCGCCGGCCAGGCCCTGCGCCGCTACTGGCAAAAGTGGGACCTGCCCCGCGACACCTATACTCGCCAGGAGCACCTGCGCGAGCGCCCCCACCACGTGCGCCTGCTGGGCGTGGCCAACGCCAGTATGCAGGGCAAGCTGGCCGGCCAGCTGCTGGCCGAGGCCCGCCAGCTCAACCCCCAGGCCACGGTGGCCGTGGTACTGCCCGACGAAACCCTGCTGCTGCCCGTGCTGCACGGCCTACCCCCCGCCGAGTTGGTGCCCGACTTCAACGTGACGATGGGCCTGAGCTTTCAAAGCACGGCGCTGTTTAATCTGGTCGATTTGCTGTTTGAGGTGCACCTGACGGGCATTCGGGAGGGCGCGGACGGCTCCGATTTTGGGGTGCCCAAGTACCACCACCAGGCGGTGACCAAGCTGCTGGCGCACCCGTTTTTGCGCCGCTACCAGCAGGGACTTGATGCGCAGGCAGACGCGCCGCAGTACCACGGCCTGCTGGATAGCATCTGCCGGCAGATAGTACAGCGCCATCTGGTGCTGCTACCCGCCCCCGCGCTGCTGAAGCTGGGCCTGGGCCACCCGCTTATCGAGGCGCTGTTCCGCCCCTGGAATAATTGCGACGATATTATCCGGGCCTGCTACGGGCTCATCGACTTGCTGAAGCAGGTGTACGCGCACGAGCACGGCGCCATCGAGGCGGAATATTTGTACCTGTTTTACACGCTGGTGCGGCAGCTCGACTCGGCCTTCGACTGCCGCGAGCAGCGCCTGAGCGTGCGCTCGTTCCGGCGGTTTTTGTACGAGCAGCTGCGCGGCACCCGCCTGCCCTTCGCGGGCGAGCCGCTGGCCCAGGTGCAGATAATGGGCCTGCTCGAAACGCGGGCCCTGGACTTCGACCACGTCATCATCCTGAGCTGCAACGAGAACGCCCTACCCGCTCCCAAGCGCCAGACCTCGCTCTTTCCCTACGACGTGCTGGCCGAGTTCAAGCTGCCCACCTACGCCGACGCGGAGGCCACGGCGGCCTACAATTTCTGGCGCCTCCTGCAGCGCGCCGGGCGCGTGGATTTGGTGCACGTGCTGCCGGGTGCCGAGGGGGTAAGGACCGGGGAACGGAGCCGGTTTTTGCGGCAGCTGGAATTTGATTTAGCCCCGCAGAACCCGCGGCTGAGGCTGGAAGACCGGATGGTAAGGGTGAATGAAGAATTAGGAATGAGGAATGAGGAATTACCCGAGAATAATTCCTCATTCCTCATTCCTAATTCCAAATTAAATAATGACCTTACGCTGCACAAAGACGGCCCCATGCTGGCCGGCCTGCGCGGCGTGCTGGAGCGCGGCCTGTCGCCCTCGGCGCTGAACGAATACCTGGCCTGCTCGCTCAAATTCTACTTTTCGCGGCTGGCCCGCTTTCAGGAAAATGAGGAGGTGGAGGAGGCGCTGGGCGCCGACGGCTTCGGCACGGTGGTGCACGACGCGCTGGAGATGCTGCTCAAACCCTTCGAGCTGGCGCAGCGCGCGCTGACGGCCGCCGACCTGCCGGCCATCCTGCAACGGGTGCCGGCCGAGGTGACGCGCCAGTTGCGGCAGGAAGAAGCCGACCGCCAGGCCCGGCCCGACGATGGCCTCAACCACGTGCTGGGCCAGGTGGCTACCCGCCTCATTCGCAAGTATTTGGAGAGCCTGCCGGGCCAGCCGGGCGTGCTGCCGCTGCGCATCGTGGGCCAGGAAAAGCCGATGGCGGCCACCGTCTTTGCCGACCTGCCGGGCGAGGCCGCGCCGCTGGCGGTGCGCATTTTTGGGCGGGCCGACCGCATCGACGCGCTGCCCGACGGCCGCCGCCGGGTGGTGGACTACAAAACCGGCCTCGTGGAGCGCCGTGAGCTGAACCTGCGCGGCACCCAGAAGCCCCTACCCCCCGCCGAAACGGTGGAGCGCCTGCTCAGCGAGTCATCGAGCGGGGCCGACAAGGTGCGGCAGCTCTGGCTCTACCGCTTCATGCTCGAAAGCGACGAGCTGAACCCCGCGCCGCCCGGTTCAGAAGCGGCCATTATGTCCTTGCGCAAAATCGACGAGGGCCTGCTGAGCGCGCCGCTCGACTTCATCACCGAAGGCACCGGCGAGCCTGATTTTCTCAGGGCCAGCGCCGAGCTGGTGGCCCGCCTGGCCCGCCGCATCCTGGACCCCGCCGAGCCCATCCGCAAAACCGACGACCTGGCCAAGTGCGAATACTGCCCCTACCGCGGCATTTGCGCACGGTGATTTCAATTATCAGGCCTTACCATGTAGCTTTACCGCCGGGCCACATAGGCCACCCGCCGGGCCGCACCCGGCCAGTTCCCGAGCCATCCACCTGTGTTCGCTACCTAAGTAGTACCCCCTCTTCTCCCGACTACTTTATTTTAATTACAAAAATATTCCGACCTGCTTTTTGCCGATACTCTGGTCGGCCACATCCACAGTGACTGCTAGTGAGATGCCAATCGTTAGGCAAGACGAAATAAGTCGATTGAAGGCAGAAAACTAAGGCCGCCGAACCAGGCGCTGGGTTTCCGTTACCCCCGCGCTGGTTTGCACCTGCATCAGATAAACCCCGCCCGCCAGCGTTTCGGGTAGCCCCAGCGGGTACACGGTGGGGCTACCCGCGGCGGCTACCGCCTGCGTGGCCACTACCCGGCCCGTGATATCCAGCAGTTTAATGGTAGCCGGGCCAGGCTGCGCTGGCAGGCTTACCGTCAGGGAGTTGGTAAACGGGTTGGGGTAAGCCTGCCAAGCGGCTTTAGCTCCTGTCGGCCGCGTGGCTAGGGGCACGACCAGCCCGCGCTTGAGCACGGTGCCGCCGCCCCCGGCAACCCAAATGGCCGAGCCATCGGCCGTGGCATGGATGCTGGAGAGCGTCTCGAACGTGTGGCTGGCTTCCGGCTGCCAAGTCTGGCCACCGTCGGTGGTGAGCAGCAGCGTGCCCAGGTCGCCCACGATGAAGCCGGTCGTGGCGTTGAGAAAGCGCACGGCGTTCAGGTCCGCGGCCGTGCCGACGGGCATCCTCGTCCAGGTCGCTCCCCCGTCCAGGGTGCGCAGGGCGGTGCCCCCGTCGCCAATGATGTAGCCCTGCTGGGGCGTGACGAACCAGACGCCGGTGAGCCGCGCCGTGGTGGTCGTATTTAGGACTTGCCAGCTCGTGAACAGCGGCCCGGCGGCCCGGCGCAGGGTGCCCTTACTACCGGCCACGAACGCCACGGTACCGTCGGGGGAGTCGGCAGCGAACAAATCGTTCTGCGTGCCGCTGATTACGCTGGTCCAACTGGCCCCCTTATCGCGGGTGAGGGCCAGCGCGCCCCCGTTGCCAACCGCAAAGCCCGTGATGAGCTGCCGCAGACTCAGGTTGTTATAGTCCCCGTAGCCATCGGTGGCCGCGAGGTAGTTATAACGGCCGAAGCTGTTGTAGGCGGAGTAGTAGATGACAGAGGGGGTCGTCAGGGAAGGTAGCTGCCAGAGCCCCACAACAACATGCTGGCCGTCGCGGCCACGGCCAGCATGTTGTTGTGGGGCTTGAAATTGTAAAAATTCGGGATGGTCTGCCATGTGGTGCCCCCGTCGAACGTCTTGTAAAAGATGGCGTTGGCCCCACAGAGCCACCCGTTGTTGGCATCGGCGAAGCTAACGGAGCTGAGGGCTTCGCCGCCCGGCCCGATGCTGGCCCACTGCGCGCAGGCGTGGCCGGTGAGCAGTAGCCCGCAGAAAAGGGTAAAGAGTAGTTTCATGCGAAAGGGGGGGGGTAGGGCGGCAGCAGGCCGGGCGGAAGGTTGATTTACGGCAAGCGAACGCGCCGGCGCGTGGTGGGCAGTTGTCCTGGCAGGGCCACCCGGAGCGTGTAGACGCCGGGAGCCAGCGTGGGCGGTATGGCCAGCGAGCGTTTGGGTGCCGCCGTTGGGCCGCTCCCCACCAATTGGCTGAGAACCGGCCGGCCCAGTTGGTCGAATAGGCTCACCTCGGCCGGCAGCGAGCCGACGACGGCCGGGCCGGTGAGCGTGAGGGACGTAGTAAAGGGGTTGGGGTAGGCTTCCCACTGCGGCGCGGGGGCCGCCCCACGGCTGGCCAGCGGGAGCGGAACCACGGCCCCGCGCTTGAGCACGGTGCCGTTACCGCCCACAATCCAGATATGCTCGCCATCGGCCGTGGCGCTAATGGCGTTCAGGGTTTCGTAGGTGTGACTAGCTTCGGGCCGCCAGGTCTGGCCGCCGTCGGTGGTGAGCAGCAGCGTGCCCAGGTCACCCACGATGAAGCCGGTCGTGGCGTTGAGAAAGCGCACGGCGTTCAGGTTGACCGTGGCATTCACGGCCATCGGCTGCCAAGTACTACCCCCGTCCGTGGTGCGCAGGGCGGTGCCCCCGTCGCCGATGACATAGCCCTGGTTCACGTCCACGAACCACACGCCCGTCAGGCGGGCGAAGGTGCCGCTGTTGAGCGCTTTGGAGGTGCCCCCGTAGCGGGTGGCCTTGCGCAAGGTACCCTTGCTGCCGACCAGGAAGTAGGTGTTACCATCCGGGGAGTCTGCCCCCCACAGGTCGTTCTGGGTACCGCTGGGCACCTGGTTCCAACTGGCCCCTCCTGTGTTGTCGCTGGTACGCAGGGCCCCGCCGGCCCCGACTAGCAGGCCGAGCTTATAGGTGTGGAAGCTCATGTGCACGAAATCGCCGGACGCATCCCCCGTGAAGCCAGAGCGAAAGCCGGCGCCGTTGCTCGTGGAATAGTACACCTGGGTGGGTTGTAGCAAGTCCGTTTGCTGGGTCAGGACCGCCACGTTTTGCACGAAGCCCGTAGTAGCGGTATAGACTGCCAGTATCTGGCTATGTGGCCCCGTCGTCTGGAAGCTGTTGGCGGCTGGCTGCCAGGTGGTACCCCCGTCCGCAGTGCGCAGCAGCGTGCCGTTGGAGCCGCAGACCCAGCCATCGGTGGCTGTGCGGAAGCTCACGCCGGAAAAGGCTTCGCCCCCAGGGCCGAGGTTAGTCCATTGTGCAAATACTAAATTGGGTATTATAAGAAAAATATAAAAAAGTTTCACTATTTTATATTTTTAAGTTGTTCTATTGAACTTTCTCTAATAATGCTATCCTGACTATGAGACAATGCATTCAGTTTTTCTATTGCTGCTGGAGTGTTAATTGCACCTAGAGCCCATATACACTTTTTAGCTAACGATCTTCCGTCATCATAATCTGGAACATTAATAGAAGCATCATATAAACACTCAACACTTCGCTCATCTTGTATTTCCTCAAGCATTAAAGCTATGTCTTCTTGGCTGTAATGCCAATCTTCTGTCAAAAGACCGCAAAGTGTAAGTGTATACTCTTTACTTAAACCATCCCTAATTGCAACAAGTAGTAACGATTCTAAGAATTCGCTATCTCTGTCAGACACAGCAATGCTTATTTCTTTTATTATAGCAGTAGTGTAGGAATAAGTAAGATTGGGAATTAACTGCAAATATTCTTGGGAAGCAAAAGTATTACGCAGTTTATTTATATATTCTATAAATAACATATTAAGGAATTATTTTAAAACCGGTAATTGTCGAATTAAAAACGGATGGATTACTCCCTAAGCCAATATTTAGAACACCTTTTTCACCTTTGAAAAAATTATAACCTGCTTTCATCCAGCCGGGCCCAACTTTCGGGAGGTATCCGTAACCTGCATCAATAACAGCTCCAGACCCATTCCTTACACCAATACCAGCCATTGCATCTAGAGCAGCAGGTTTCGTAGAAAATTGTACCAAAACATCATAAGTTGGTTTTGTTAAATATTCACTAGAATACTTAGCACTGGTTGAAACAAACAGTTCTCTTCCTGCCATTGCAGACAATCCACCACTACCTTCTAAACCAGCAAATTCAGCCGCTGACATAGCTCTGTAGAAATAAGTGGCTTTACTGCCAATCTTTATTGCGCCAAGTATTTCTCCAGCCCCAGCCGTCGCTATAAATTCACCGGCAAAGGCAACTGCAGCTTGTCCGCCATTTGATACTGCATAGTACCCAGAACGCCGCAAATCCCAGAGGGCATTGGTGCCATCAACAACTACTTCTGAAGTAAAATGAGTATAATTTCCTGCTGCATCTCCACCTAATGCATAGCCTGTACCCTGGTCTATTCCACCCGTAAATGTGGAACCTAAGTGTAGATATCCAGTCTGCTCACCAGTTCCGTCAATCCAGACTGGTTTGTCAGCTCCTGAAGTATAATACCAATCAAAGCCACCATCAGTATCTGAACGCGAAATCGGATTGTTTCCCATTCCCACATAAGGCGAAGAGTACTGCCGATTGGGGTCACCCATCAACCATCGCCCATACCGTGCATCATACATGCGCAAATCAAACGCCGTGTAGCTGCTCTCCGCATCCTGGGTCGTGTTCTGCCCCTGGTAGCCCCGGCCATAGAGCCGCTCATCGGTGCGCCGCCAACTCAGCCCTTCGTTACGCTGGCCGTAGGCGTAGTAGTGGTTTTCTTCCACGATGGGTCCTGCCGTATAGTTGACCGTTAAGTCATCGAAGTACACGGGCTGCGTACCATCGTAGTTCTGGGTAGAGATGACCACCTTAACCGGATAATTCTGAGTAATGGTCACACTCAATTGCAACTGCTCCCAGTTGCCTTGCCCATTCGCGTCTACTAATACCGTCCCCGTACCGTTAGCAACCGGACTGTTGTCGTCAGCTTTCAGGATGACGTACTGTAAGGCGGCTTGCGGCAAGCCTTGAGTAGCCATCGTCCGTTGAGTAGTCTGCCCAAACGGTATGGCAACCCCTACAGAGAGATTACTCAGGGCGCGCGCCAAGCCCGTTACAGGTTTCGCGGTTTCGGTAGCGGGAGCCGCCACCGTATTTTGCCGGCTGGTAGCAGACAGCGGCAATAGCACCGGGGCGAAAGAGTTCGTCACCGTACCCGCCGGCGACAGGTATGCGGCATAGACGGATAGGTCAATCTTATCTCCCCGTTGCGCCAGGATGGTCTTCGTCGGCCCTTGTTGCCCCGTCAGTTTAGTTGAGTAGTGCAGACCAGTGCTGGCATTGTAAAACGAGGCCGCGTAGTAGTGTTCAGACGACCGGGTGTCGGTGTAGGTCGTCGCGGTTGGCCCCGGAAAATCTTGCTTCTCCTGGTTCACCCGCGCATCCTCCAGGCTCAACGCATATGTGGTGGTGACCGGCTGCCGGAACACTATCCGGGTATTGCCCAGCTGGTCGTTCAGCTCATAGAGCTGCTCCGCCGGCGACTGGTCGCGCGCACGCCGATATATGCCCAGGCGCGTAGCCCCATAGATAGGCTGCTCATAAAGTGTGGCACTCGGATTGGTAACGGCGGGGGTAGTAGTAGCCACGTACGAGGCTAATTCATGGCCCGCCCCATCCCGCACAAACGTCGTAGTTATGAAGGAGCTCTGGTCGAGCGGATTTGGATAGGCCTGTTGAATCAGCCGGCGGCCGAATTCGTCGTAGGTATAGCGCCCCACAACCCTCGTGCGGTTCGCATCGGCATAAATCGCTGTCACTTTGCCGCTGACATCATAGTCCAGGTACTTGTCGCTGGTCGGCCCACTGGGTTGCTCCTTCTGCGCAACCATCTGCCCTATCTCGTTGTAGGTGTACCCAACAGCCAGATTGTTGGCATTCAGTATCTGGGTCAGCTGGTTCGTACCCGCTGCGTACTGGTACGTACCAGCCAGCGTTGCTGCACCCATGCCATCGGTACGTTGCAGGTGCCCGATGTTGCCATTCGGGTCATAGTCCAGGTTGCCTTCCTGGTAACGATTTGGGTCGGGTGAGAACGTATATTGGCCAAAATACTTATAGAAGATGCCGTAATTAGCTTGTACTAGTGTTCTGACAATTTAGTTTTAATTATTAATTTCGTCGTACCTGTTTTTCATTTTTTCACGTGCCTTATCCGTTGTAAAAGACCAGTTAACTTTCGTTGAAGTTAGATTTCGCTTTTCTTG